>Ga0302325_10034108_pt1 | contig 10411 bp, 7 predicted proteins | sample Palsa_T0_2_FD_201948 | JGI IMG/M metagenome (GOLD analysis project Ga0302325, IMG submission 201948) | Peat permafrost microbial communities from Stordalen Mire near Abisko, Sweden - Palsa_T0_2 | ecosystem: Environmental > Terrestrial > Soil > Palsa > Peat permafrost | place: Sweden: Abisko...
GGGCGTGATTGCTCTGGATAACGGATCGACCAAGTGGATTCCGATTACCGATCAGCCTTACGAGTGGCTCTTGCGGGTGAACTGGCTACCCGATGGCAAGCACCTTAGCCTGAAGACGCTGGATCGCAGCCAAAGGCAACTGGGACTGTATCTTTCCGATCGCCAGGGAATTGAGGTGAGGCGATTGCTGACGGAAACCGACCCCGCGTGGGTTAATGTCAACGACGACCTCTATTTCCTGCGCGACGGCCGGTTCCTCTGGGCTTCGGAGCGCGATGGCTTCATGCACCTGTATCGCTATGCCGCGGACGGCACCCTGCTTAACCAGGTGACCAGGGGCAATTGGGCGATTGTCTCCTCCCAGGGCGGCGCGTTTTGGGTACACCAAGGAGTTGTGGGGATCGATCAGGCGAGGGACTGGATCTACTTTACTGCTCTCAAAGATGGTTCCGTGCAGCGGCAGCTATACCGGATCCACGGCGACGGCAGCGGTCTCGAAAGGATATCTGCGGAGCCCGGGACGCATGCGATCGCTATGTCGCACGACGCCGCCTACTACTTCGACACTTACTCGAACATTCATACGCTTCCGGCCTTGCGGCTCCACGCTGCGGACGGAACGCTGAAGACGACCATCGCAGCAGCTCGTCCCGAGCTGCTGCCTCCTGACTTGCAGTATCCGGAGCTCATGACGATTCCGGCGGCAGATGGATTTCCAATGCCGGCGCAGATTCTTAAACCGAAGGGCTTCGATCCCGCGCGCCGGTATCCTGTGATCCTGCATTGTTACGGCGGCCCGTCCGCGCCGACCGTGAAAGACGAATGGCAGAACGAGACTCTCTTCGACAACCTGCTGGCGAGCAAGGGATACATTGCGGTGGCGATCGATAACCGGGCCGCCACGGCGATCAGCAAGACCCTGGAGAACAGCCTGGCGGCGGGCCCGGGCGCGGGAGAAACGGCGGACCTGGTTGCCGGCATTCGCTGGCTGAAGGCGCAGCCGTGGGTTGACGGTGGTAGGGTCGGCGTCTGGGGTTGGAGTGGAGGCGGCACCATCACTCTCAACCTGATGACGAGGTCACAGGAGTTCAAAGCCGGCATCGCTGGAGCGCCGGTGACCGACTGGCGGTTCTACGATTCAAAATGGGGAGAGTCTCTTCTGAAACTCCCGCAGAACAACCCGGCGGGCTATGACGCCGCGTCTCTCATACCACGCGCGCGCGACCTGCATGGCTCCCTTATGCTGATCTATGGCACCTATGACGATAACGTTCACCCGCAGAATGAGGAGGCGTTTATCAACGCATTGATCGCCGCCGGTAAGCCCTACCAGGTGGAGCTGTTCCCTATGCGCAAGCATGGGTTTGTAGATACACCCGCGCTGATTGAGCGGTACAACGCCATGCTCGCATTCTGGGAGAAGAACCTCTGAGAGCCCTGGCCTGCGCCGCGATGAAACATTTCCAGGAGAGGTCCGTTGAATTGCAGATCCCTCGGCTGCCCGGGATTTCCTGTCAAGGTTGGTGGCGTTGCGAACTCCATGCGGTTTTCCTTACAGAAAACCGCACACGCTGCCCTCTCTAGCGTCGCATTTTGCAGCCGAAGTCTTTGGTTCGGTCCGGTAGGATAGAACTCTATAGTTACAAAATACGGAGAGTTCCAGGAGGTGGCTCTGCACAAATATCGGCCGCTTGCGCAAAGGATCGCCACTACCGCGCTCTTTGTTCTCTGCTCGTTGCCCGCTCTCGAAGCACAGCAACGATCCAATGCCTCTATGCAGAGTTTTCAAATTCCCAGCCATGAGGCGCTCATCAATGCGTTCGTCTACGTGGCTGCCGGCGAGGGGCCGCATCCGGCGGTGGTTCTGCTGCACGGTTTTCCCGGCAACGAACGCAATCTCGATCTCGCACAGGATATTCGCCGGGCAGGATGGGATGTTCTCTACTTCGACTACCGAGGATCCTGGGGTTCACCCGGAGACTTCTCGTTCTCTCATGGCATTGAAGACACCGCGGCAGCCGTCGACTACCTGCGTTCAGCGCCTATGGCGAAGATATTGCGGCTGGATCCGGCGCGCATCGTTCTCATCGGACATAGCATGGGCGGGTTCATGGCAGTGCAGGATGCGGCGGCCGATGAGAACATCATGGCGATCGGCCTAATTTCCGCAGCCGACCTCGGCGGACGCATTCCCCACCCCTTGTCCAGGAGCCGCGAACAAGCAGAGATCAAGGGGCTGAGTGCCGCGTACGTTCGCGAAGGGATGGCCCCGCTCAGTGGCTGCACACCGGAAGGGTTGGCCCAGGAAACGCTCGCCAATGCAACGCAATGGAGCTTCATGGCCAAGGTCGACTCGCTCAAGAGCCGACCTTTCCTCATCGTTACCGCGGACGACGCCTATAACAGGGAAAACCAAGGGTTCGCGGGCGCATTGCGCCACGCCGGAGACAACCGGGTGGCAACACTCCACCTGCATACCGATCATGCTTACTCAGATCAGCGCGTTGCCCTTTCGGCAGCAGTGCTCAGATGGCTGGCATCCGTAACCTCACCAACAATGCCGCGCTAGCGGGGGGTGGTGCTTGAATGGTGGTGGCCATGATGGTGATGATGACGATGTGCCGCAAAAGCGGAGCCCGTGCAAAGGATAACCATAGTGAACAGCAAAGCTTTCTTCATGCCTTGATTCTAGCAACTGCCGGCGCCGTTTCGAGTAACTTTCGGGTTACACCTGCGAATCAAGATAAATCCTCGATCCTGCCGACGGCGGTACCGCGTTTGTGCCGGACCCCGAAAAAAAAGATAAGCGTGATAAGCAGGTAGACAAAGTAAAGGTACGGCAGCCAGGAGTAGGGCGGGTCCGGCACCGGGTAGAAAGTTCCTGCCATGGCCATGACCATCGACGCTCCTCCCAGGATAGCGGTGACCAGGACAGGGGTCGACAGAGCCCCCTGTTTTTTCAACTGGAGCGGCAACGCGACGCAGGTCAGCCCATAGATGGTGATGAAGCCATAGACGGCAAACGAGCCCAGCCAGCCGTAGATGTCAGTTCCTGAGAAGCCGAGGGCGTTGAGAACCAGGGCTGGGACGAGAACCACAATGGCGGTGAACACCACAGCCAGGTGCGGGGTATCGTTGCGGCTATGGGTCTTGCACAGCTTGATGGGGACCAGCCCGTTACGCGCCATGAGCAGGAGGATGCGTGCTGCAGCGGTGATGCAAGCCAGGGCGCAGGCAAACATGCCGATCATGGCGCCGGCGTCGATGATGATTCCAAGCACAGGCACCGCCGTCTGGTTTGCAAGCACGTGCATGGGCGCGTCGGTTTTGTCGAAGGCGAGGCCGGTATCGCGAAAGCCAAGCACTTCGGCATACGCGGCGAGGATGAAGAACGCGCCCGCGCCCAGCGCGCACTGCAGCACGGCGCGCGGTATGGTGCGCAGCGGTTCTTTTGCCTCATGACCGAGGGCAGTCGCGCTCTCAAAGCCCACGAAGCTGAAAATCGCCAGGACCAGCCCCAGGCGGATGCTCGAGATCGAACTGCCCTGCAGGCGTAGTTGCGGCCAATCGAGATGGCGGCCGTTTTTCCATAAGACCAGAATCAGCACCACAACAATACAGGCAACCGACGCCGCTTCAAGCCACAGCATGGCTTGCGCGGAAAGCTTAACGTCGCGGTACGCCATGGCAGCGGCTCCGCCGATACACAGCAGAACCAGCAGAGTGGGCGACGCGGTGTGGCCGGTAAACGACTTGAGCAGGACGTTCGAATACTGGACGAAGCCGCCGGCGATCGAGGAGCCGGTGGCCACGTAACCGAGCAGTAACGCCCACGCCGCGATGCTGGCAACCACCGGCGGAAGGGAATCCGTGGCATAGCTGTAGAGCGAGCCGGGAGACGCTGACCGCCGCCCCAAGGCGCCGATGAGCAGCGCGATCAGCGTGATCTGCACCGTGGCCAAGGCATAGGCCATCCAGGTTCCGTTGCCGGCCAGGGCAAAAACCAGGGGAATAGTGAGCACCGGCGAGGTAGTGGGCGCAATGGCGGCGACAGACTGGGCGACGGTTTCCCAGGGCGTCAGAATGTTATGGCGCAGGCCGTATTCGGTCTGGCTCGCAGCAGAGTCGGGCGAAAAGACAGCTGTGATCTCGGGCGGCAGTGGTGCGTCTCCAGAAAGCTGTTTCGGCGTAACTAAATGTTTGCGCAGCGGCGAAGGAGGGCCTGGAAAGCGATGTCTTTAGTGTGCGGGGAAGCGGAAGGGGAAGTCAAAGGATTTCATCGACCGGGATTGAAGGTGTGGCAGCGTTAGTCGAAACGCACCATGATTTTAGAAAAGCCGCTGGGATTGTCGCTCCAGGCCTTGATCATCTCCGGCGCCTGTTCCAGGGGAACAATCGCGCTTACCGCCTGGTCAACCGGGAAGCGATGCTCTTCGAGCATGCGGATCACCTCGCGAAAATCTTCAGGCAGCGCATTGCGTGAGCCCAGGATATCCAGCTCCTTTTGCACGAACAACCTGGTTTCGTAGGCTACCGGCTCTTTGGCGTAGCCAATATAGACGACCCGGCCGGTGAAGGCTACCTCGTCGACGGCGCTGCGAAAGGTCTGTGGCAGCCCAATCGCTTCAATAATCACGTCGGGCCCGCGACCTCCGGTAAGCTCAAGCAGCCGCTCGTGCAGGGGCTCCCTGCTGGTGTTGATGGAGTGGGTTGCGCCGGCGTTCAGGGCGAGCGCCAGTTTTGCATCGTCGAGATCGACGGCGATCGTCTTAGCCCCGCGGAAGCCGGAGGCGGCGATAGTTCCCAGCCCCACTCCGCCGCAACCGAAGATCGCGACCGTATCTTGCGCAGTCACCCGTCCCCTGCCTACCGCATGGAAGCCAACGGTCAAGGGTTCGACCAGGCAGAGTTCCTTGATGGTGAGGCGAGCGGGATAGAGCTTTGCCGCCGGCACGGCGATATATTCCGTCATCGCGCCATTGCGTTGGACGCCCAGGGTTTCGTTGAATTGGCAGGCGTTGGGACGGCCCCGCAGGCAGCCGGGACAGCTGCCGCAGCCAAAGTAAGGAGACAGGGTAACGTCCATGCCCGCCGCCAGCTCCGGATGGGCCTTGCTCGGTTCGGCAATGGTCGCTGCCACCTCGTGCCCCGGGATGCGGGGAAACGTGATCAACGGGTTCTTGCCGCGGTAGGAATTGAGGTCGGTTCCACAAAGTCCGATCATGCGAACCCTCAACAACACGTCATCATTGGCGGCGATTGCATCCGCAACCGTTTCAATTGCAACCTGGCCGGGCTCTCTCATCACAAACGCTTTCATTCACTACCTCAGATTTCCTTAGGCTTGATTTTCCGGACGCCCTGAAGGCCAGTCATAGTTGAAGACGGGCGCGAGAAGGGCCTCGATCCGGCCAACGAACTCGTTGTCGGTCGTGGTTCGGAGCAGCTTCAGGCTGGTTTCCACCTCTCGGGTGCTTGCGATCCCGACGAGCGTGCTGGCGACGTACGGGTGCTCCAGGCAGAAGCGCAAGGCCACTTCAGATATATCCAGTCCATGGGCACGACAAAACTCCGCGGCTTTGCTTCCCGCGTTGCGCACTTCGCTGGGTGCCGGGTGCCAATCGGGCGGCCCATGCTCGGTGAGAAGGCCCATGCACAAGCCGGATGCATTGATCAGGCCGATACCACGCTCGCGGGTGAAGGGGGTCAGAACCTCATCCATTTTTCTGTTCAGGAGGTTGTAGTGGCAATAGGTAAGGATGCTGTCGACCGGCGTGCTCTCGGCAATGCGCCGCAGCAGCTTCGGAGGATATCCGGTGATGCCGATGTACCGCGCCTTGCCTTGCTGCTGCAGTTGGCGCAAGGCCGGCAGCGTCTCGTCGATAATCTGCTGCACGTCTCCGAACTCGACATCGTGAACCTGAAACAGATCGACATAATCGGTTTGCAACCGCCGCAGTGACTCATCCATGCTGGCGAGCACACGCTTGGCGGAAAAGTCGAAATCGTCAAAACCATAGCGCCCGCATTTGGTCGCCAGGACGACGCGTTGACGCCTGCCCACCAGGGCCTCGCCCAGCCTGGTTTCTGAGAGCGTAATCCCGTAGTAGGGGGACGAATCGAAGAAGTTGATGCCGCTGTCCACCGCCAGGTGAACGGCCCTCATTCCTTCACTGGGATCGAAATTACCGAAAACGCCGCCCAGCGCGGAGGCCCCGAAGCCAATCAAGGAGAGGTTTAGATCGGTGTGACCGAGTTTTCTGTATTCCATCGTATCGGCCCTGGTCCTGGTACTCCGCTACTGGTTGACACCGCTGGCCAAGAAGCCGCCGTCGACCACGATGATCTCTCCCGACACATACGATGCCGCATCGGAAGCGAGGTAGACGGCCGCCCCCACCAGTTCTTCCGTCTTACCAAAACGGCCGATGGGAATGCGCGTCTTGAATTCCCGTCCGCGCTCCGTGCCTTCCAGCAGGTTGGCGTTTAAATCGGTGCGGAACACGCCAGGCGCAATGGCGTTGACCAGCACTCCATGGCGGCCCCACTCCACGGCAAGCACTTTGGTCAGGGCTCCGACCGCCGCCTTGCTGGCGCAATATGCGGCAACCTCAAAGAGACCCACATAGGTGGAGAGCGATCCGATATTGATGATCCGTCCGTAGCCGCGGCTGAGCATATGCTTGCCGAAGACCTGGCAACCGCGCAGCGTGCCGGTCAGGTTGGTGTCGATGATCCGGTCCCAATCTGCTTCCGGGAAGTCGATCGTGGGCGCGCGCTTGGTGATACCGGCGCAATTGACCAAAATGTCGACTTTGCCGAACGCCTGCACCACCTCGTCGCGAAGGGCTTCCAGCGTAGCCCGATCGTGCACGTCGGATATGCGGCGCAGCGTCTTGCGGCCCCTGGCTTCAATTTCAGCGGCGGTTTGGTCTACCTGTTCCTGCCTCCGGGAGGAGGCGACGACGTCCGCGCCGGCATCCGCGAGCCCGAGAGCGAGAGCATGGCCAATGCCGGTGGTGCCGCCTACAACCACGGCAGTCTTTCCCTGCAAATCGAAAATGGAAGCACTCATGAAGGGCTGTTTCTTTCAGAGGGAGATCGGTTGTTGGTCGTTTGACCGTCGATAAGGTAAGCGCTACATTGAGTCTATATTAAACGGCTTTAGAGCCGGAGAACGCGGCAGATTGCCGGCGAGAAGAAATGGCTGCCGAAAAGATACTCAGGGTCGACCCCAAAGACAACGTCCTGGTAGCCCTGAGCCAATTACCCGCCGGAGAAGCCATTACCTTCGACGGCGAGGAGTATGTTCCGCCATCCGAAATACCTGCTAAGCAAAAGTTTGCCGTGCGTGATTTCGCCATTGGGGACGAGATCATCATGTATGGCGGGGTGGTTGGACTGGTGCGCCAACCGATCCCTCGGGGCGGCCTGCTCAGCACGCGCAATGTGCAGCACGATGCCTCCGGGTTTGGTCCCAAGACGGGTAATTACGCCTGGCACGCACCCGACATCTCGGCCTGGTCTTCGCGCACCTTCGACGGGTACCACCGTGCGGACGGCCAGGTTGGCACTCGCAATTACTGGCTGGTGATTCCACTGGTTTTTTGCGAAAACCGCAATGTGGAAGCCCTGCGCGAGGCCTTCGAGGAAGAGCTTGGTTACGGGCGGCCGAAACTTTACCGCAAGCAGGTTCGGCAACTGATCGAGCAGCATCACAAGGGAGCGCAGGTTGCCCAGCGCGACGATCTCGCTGCCCGGCAACCGGAGCGGGTCTTTCCCAATGTCGACGGAGTCAGGTTCCTGGTGCACGAAGGCGGCTGCGGAGGCACCCGTCAGGATTCGAAGGCGCTTTGCGGGCTGCTCGCCGGGTACATCCATCATCCAAACGTGGCGGGCGCGACGGTGCTGAGCCTGGGCTGCCAGAATGCGCAGCCATCCATCCTGATGGACGCGCTGCGCGAACGGGATCCGGCCCTGCGTAAGCCGGTGCTGATGTTCGAGCAGCAGAAGTCCGGTCTTGAATCGGCTATGCTTTCCGATGCCATTGGCGCTACCTTCGAGGCATTGATCGAAGCCAATCGCCTTACCCGTAAGCCCGCTCCTCTCAGCAAGCTCACCCTAGGCTTGAAGTGTGGCGGTTCCGATGGATTTTCAGGGATCTCGGCCAATCCTGCGATCGGGCATGTTTCCGATCTGGTGGCTGCGCTGGGCGGAAAGTCGATCCTGTCGGAGTTCCCCGAGCTCTGTGGGGTGGAGCAGAGTCTTATCAACCGCTGCGTGGACGCAAGTCAGGCCGACCGTTTCATTCAACTCATGCGCGATTACGCGGCGCGGGCAAAGGCGGTTCACTCCGGTTTCGAAATGAATCCTTCTCCGGGAAACATCAAAGACGGATTGATTACCGACGCGATGAAGTCCGCCGGAGCGGCCAGGAAGGGCGGCACCTCGCCGGTTTGCGCGGTGCTCGACTACCCGGAGTATGACAACACGCCGGGGTTGGCTCTGCTCTGTACTCCGGGGAATGACGTCGAGTGTGTCACGGCGCAGGTAGGCGCAGGCGCCACCGTCGTTCTCTTTACTACCGGCCTGGGAACCCCGACCGGGAATCCGATCACGCCGGTGATCAAGCTTTCCACCAACACCAGTCTCGCGGAACGCATGTCAGACATCATCGATATCGATACCGGAGCGGTCATCCGCGGCGAGACCACGATCGAGAAGGCCGGGGAGTCGATTTTGGATTTGATTATTGACGTAGCCGGCGGAAGGGTGCAAACCAAGGCCGAGCAGCTCAACCAAAACGACTTCATCCCCTGGAAGCGGGGCGTCTCGCTTTAACCGCCGCACTCATGCTTAAGACTGGCATCCTCAATCCCGCCATCAACTCTCTTCTCAGCCGCATCCGGCATACCAACACGTTGGTGATTGCCGATCGTGGATTTCCATTTTGGCCGCAGCTTGAAACGGTAGACATTTCTCTGGTCGATGACATTCCCCGGGTCCTCGACGTACTGCAGGCCTTGAGCAAAAACTTCGTCGTGGCGCAGGTCTTTATGGCCGAAGAATTTCTTTCCGTAAATACGCCCGAGACCAAGGCCGCGTTTGCGGCAGCGTTGGCAGGAATGCCGACGGTCTACGAACCGCATGTGATCTTCAAGAAGCGAGTGCCCCAGGCCATCGGTTTGATCCGCACCGCCGACACGGTGTCCTACGCAAACCTTATTGTTGAGTCGGGCTGAAAATCGGCTTCGACTTCAAGCGAGGCGGACGGCGTTAATTCGCTTTGTTCGCATGTCTCTCGGCAAGCCGTTACGTATGGCGCATACGGCGTTCAAAGAGCCTGCGTGAGAACTCGGATTTGCGAATCCAGCCCCGCAGGGGCGACCTGAACTTAGCCCAGGATGATAGTCCTGGGGACCCGTCGCAACAATGGGCTAGTCCCGCAGGGACGGCAGAATCCATTCCCGCGCGTTTCAGCCGTCCCTGCGGGACTATTCATCTCGAACTGCCCAACCCAGGACTCCGTCCTTCGGACTGCGTCCTGGGCTAAGTTCAGGCCGTCCCTTCGGGACTGGACATGTAAGGCTGGCCATGGAGCCAGCAAAAGTGAATCAGGCAGGCTTTCGCGCGAGAGCGCGGCGCAGTACCAGCTCCAGCGCTTGCTTCTGCTGTTCGTATTCCGAATCGGAAAGCTTGCCTTGAAGATGATCTGTCTCCAACGTGAAAAGCTCGTCCTTGAGCGCCGCCAGCAGACCGCCTGGCATAGGCGGAGCGCTCGCCACAGCAACCTCAGGAGCAGCATCATCACCCGATCGCCGTAGCAAAAAACCTGCGCCGACCGCGAATACCAAAGTGATCGCCCCCAAAATCCACCACTTGTACTTGTCGAGGGGATCGGGCGTATCGATGGGCACGCCAAGGCCGCCCCCGGGACGGGTGTCGTTCGCCGCCGCACTTCCTCCCTGTTGTTCCGTCGCTGCAGAAGTGTCGTTGGCCTGGCCATCCGCGGTCTGCGTATCGCGAGGCATGGCGCCCGAGCCGGAGACAGTGAAGGCGAACGGATGTGAAGGCCCAGCATTCCGTGCCAGAAAGGTAAGGGCGCCGGGGGTCTCGTTCAGCGATTCAAAGGATACGCCGCCGCCGGGCCTGAAGCTCATGCTCTTGGGCATCATCACCACAAAGCTGTCGGTCACAGTGGCAAACCGCTGGTCAAACCCGAGACTGCCGGAGTATGGCAGATGATAGCCGAGCTGAAACTGCGTCACCCCTGGGCGCAGCGGAAAAAGAAAGGCGTAGTGTCCCTTCTCCCCCAGCGGCACGGGCGAGGACTGCACCGGCATGCCGCCAGGGGCCATGGCGGCCGAGCCCTCAATCTGTGCATCGGGCGGCAGGTAGAAATCATAGGAGC
>Ga0302325_10034109_pt1 | contig 10411 bp, 7 predicted proteins | sample Palsa_T0_2_FD_201948 | JGI IMG/M metagenome (GOLD analysis project Ga0302325, IMG submission 201948) | Peat permafrost microbial communities from Stordalen Mire near Abisko, Sweden - Palsa_T0_2 | ecosystem: Environmental > Terrestrial > Soil > Palsa > Peat permafrost | place: Sweden: Abisko...
GCCCGGTGTTCTGGCTGCTGATCAGCGAGATCTACCCGGTCAAGATCCGCGGCCAGGCGATGAGCGTCGCGACCATGGCGAACTGGGGCGCGAACTTCGTGGTCACCATCTCCTTCCTCACCCTGCTGGGCGCCATCGGCAACGCCGGGACCTTCTTCCTGTTCGCCGGCCTGTCCATCGCCGCCGTGGTCTACTTCCAGCGGCAGGTCCCCGAGACCAAGAACCGCAGCCTGCAAGACATCGAGCGCGAGCTCGACCTCCCCCGCGGGGCGATAGACGACACCGCTGCCGAGGTGCGGGCTCAGGTGCCAGAGCCGGACGCCTAAGGTGAGACGACGATGACCGTGCAGTCCGCGTTGATCCGGCTGTCAGCCGCCAACGGCGTTGGCGCGATGACTATCTGGTGCTGACGAGATTGCTCAGGCGGCTGGGCATGGTGGCAGGCCTTGCGCACCCAGTGATCCGGCAGCTGGTTGACCTCGTCCCGCCTGGTGGCGGGCCGGATCGCGGTCCCGGGTGACCTCCATCAGGAACTGGCGCCGGATTGCCCTCGAACATCCTCTCGACCCTGCCTCTGCCCGGCGCCCCGCAGGCGCGGCGGGCGAGCTCAGCGCCGTAGTCCGTCCGGATGCCCTGGCCCCAGTAGCGGTAGCAGCTAGTTTCACAGGCCACCAGGTAGAACAGCGCGTGCCGGTAGCGAGGGCGCTGAGCTGGCCGATGACCTTGAATTTCGGCATCTTGACGTCGCAGCTCCTGCTCGCCGAGCGCCACACGTGGATCACGCCGGCGTCGAGGTGCACCAGATCCACCAGATCCAGGTGAGCTTCCGCAGCTCGCCCGGCTGTAGGCCCAGCGTGATCGACAGGATGAACAGAGCCGAGACTCTGCAAGGATTCCGCCACGGCCTGCCGAGCTCGGGACGGATCGGGGGACGCTGGACTTCTGGCACTGCTGCGGCACTCTGGTCCGCCCTACCACCTTACGGTCGGCGAGCTGACGCATGCCTCTTTGATCACTTCCGGAGGTGTCTCGCAGCGGCTGGACAAGCTGGAGAGGGTCGGCATGGTGACTCGCCATATCCACGGCATCCACGATCTCGGTCAAGAGCTGCGCTTGGGCCCGTTGCTGGAGCGGGCCGGGCGCCACCGCTGTACTGTCTGGCCGTTTCCCTTGGCTGAGTTGGCAGGGACGGCCCCGCGACCTGACCGGTGCGCTAGCGCCAGTTCCCGTATCCGGACGCTAGTCCTTCCAGCGCCAGGCCGTAACCCAGTTCGTCGCGGAGGCGCCTCTTGAGTTCCAGGGTGATCACCTCGCGGGTGTACCTTCGCACCAGCGGAGGCTGGACCGCGAGTCGCCGGGCGACCTCCCGGGCCCGCTCGAGTTCCGAGCCGGCCGGGACTACCTCGCCGACCAGCCCCCACGCCAGGGCCTCGGCGGCTGAAATTTCCTCGCCGGTGAGCAGGTAGTACCGGCCCCGGTTCATGCCGAGCAACATGGTCCACACGACGTGAACCCCGTCACCGGGAACGATGCCGTACTCATAGTGAAAGTCCCTGACGATCGCATCGTCGGCCGCGATCACGATGTCGGACAGAAGGGCCAGCTCCGCGTGCGGGAACACGTTGCCGGCGATGGCCGCGACGACGGGTACGTTGACGTCGAGCAGGCTCGCCAGCAGGTCCTTGCCCTCCCGGTAGATCTGGTCGACGCCAGGAGACGGGACCGTCTTATCGAACTGGAAGCTGCCGGGCTCTCCGCCATCGATGAAATGCCCGCCCGCCCCCGTGACGAGGAGCACGCTGTTCTGGGTGTCGGCCGCGATGTCACGGAAAAGCAGCGACAGGTCCGCATGCGCGCTGCCGCTCCATTTCAGCGGGCCGCCGTGACCATCATGCAGCGTCATCTCCAGGATGCCGTCGCGGCGTTCCAGGTTCGCGTTCGGGTATCTGGTCGCGTACTCATGAAGATCCATCTGCTTCCTCCCGGTCGTTTGGATAGCACGGTCTGGCGGAGACGCCCAGCACGCTAGCGAGCGGGCGGCACGGTCAGGGCGGGCACGCTGTCGATGGGCGCTGGCACCGTCTCCTCCAGGCCGGTGATAGCCCAGCCGTACTCGGGTACGGCCCGGCTGTGGTCAAAGGTCCCAGGGTAACTGGGCCGCCGTTCGGGGTAGGGAACTCCATCCGGGCGATGATCGCCCGCACCGTCCCGGCCAGATCCGCCATCGTCACATTGCGGCCGGACGCGAGTACGTGCTGTGCGCCGGTGAGACGCGCTGGCCAGGTGGTGGCGGGTACGGCGGCCGTCCTGTGACCGTTCGTTACCGGTCCGGTGCCGGTTGGGCGGTGACGGGCTCGGGCGGTGCGGGCGCGGCGGAAGGGGCGTGGGAGCCTTCGACGTTGAGGTGCGGGATTGCCCGGTCGAGCCAGCGTGGCAGCCACCAGTTAGCGTTGCCGAACACGTGCATGAGGGAGGGGACGACCACCGTGCGGATGATGAAGGCGTCGATGATGATGGCGCCGGCCAATCCGAGGCCGAACTGCTTGATGATGATGCTTGGCCCGAGAGCGAACGACGCGAAGACCAGGATCATGATGGCGGCTGCGGCGGTGATCACCCGGCCGGTGCCCGCCTGGCCGAGGGTGACGGCCAGCCGGTTGCTGCCGGTCCGGACCCATTCCTCGTGCATCCGGCTGACCAGGAACACTTCGTAGTCCATGGACAGGCCGAACAGGATGGAGATCAGCAGGACCGGGACGAACACCTCCACCGGGGCAGTCGCCGAGATCCCGAACAGGGAGTGTCCCCATCCCCATTCGAAGATCGCGTTCATCAGGCCGAGGGCGGCGCCCACGGCCAGCAGGTTCATGATCGACGCGACGAGCGGGACGAGCAGGCTCCGGAACACCGCCATCAGCAGCAGGAAGCCCAGCAGGACGACGACGCCGATGAACAGGATGAGCTTGGCGGACAGGATGTGAGCGAAGTCGGTCTGGATGGCCGTGGCCCCGCCGACTAGGACCGTGATCCCCGTCCCGGCCTGCTCCCGGGGGATGACGTCGCTGCGGAGCCGGTTGAGCAGCGCCGTGGTCTGGACGGACTGAGGGCTGGTGGACGGGTAGAGGTCGGCGATCGCGACCTTGCCGTTCGGGCTGGCGACGACTGGGGAGACCGCGACGACACCTGGCTGACGTGCCAGGGTCCGGGTGAGGGCGGCGAATCTGGTTTCGGCGGCGGGTGCTGGCAGCTCGGCGACCAGTTGCAGGGGTCCGCTGAACCCCGGTCCGAAGCCCTCGGCGAGCAGGTCGTAAGCCTGCAGGGTGGTGGTGCCGGGCGGGTCGCTGCCCGCGTCGTCTAGGCCGAGGTGGAGGCTGAAGATGGGCAGCGCGATGACGATGACGGCGGCCAGTCCGGCCAGGGCCGGGAGAACGGGCCGGCGCTCGATGACGGCCGCCCAGCGGTACCAGAATCCGGTGACGTTCTCACCGGCCGGGCCGGCGGCCCGCAGCCGGGCTCGCTGACGCCGGCTGAGGACCTTCATCCCGAAGAAACCGAGCAGGGCGGGCAGCAGGGTCAGCGACGCCAGCATGGTGAGCGTGACAGTAACCGCGGCGGATACCGCGATGCCGTAGAGGAACGACAGGCCGAGAGCGAACTGGCCAAGCAGCGCGATGCACACGGTGATCCCGGCGAAGAACACCGCCCGCCCGGCGGTGTTCACCGCGGTGACCGTGGCGTCCTCGACATCAAGTCCGGCCTTGATGCCGTTGCGGTGGCGGGTGACGATGAGCAGCGCGTAGTCGACCCCGACGCCCAGGCCGATGAGGACGCCGAGGATGGTGGCGAAGCTGGCCACCGAGAAGACATGGCTGAGCAGCCCGGTGAGGGAGTAACCGACGGCGATGGCGATCAGGGCGGTGATCAGCGGCAGGAACGCCGCGAACAGCGCGCCGAAGGCCACGCCGAGCACGATCAGGGCGAGCACGACCCCGGCCAGCGTGCTGCTCGAGCTGCTCTGCGCGGCCGCATTCTCGATGTCCTGGCCGCCCAGGGCGACCTGGAGCTGGGCGTCACCGGCGGCCTCGGCGGCGGTGATAACGCGCTGCACGGCTGCCCTGGGCAGGCTCTGGGTCTGCTCGTCGAAGCTGACGGTGGCGAACGCGATAGCGCCGTTCTTGCTGACCTGGCCGGCGCCGGCCGCGCTGAACGGGCTGGCCACCGAGCGTACGTGCGGCAGGGCGGCGACCTGGGCGAGCATACGCTCGGCCCTGGCCTGCACGGCCGGGTTGCGGAGGGTGCCGGAGGTCGCGTGCAGGACGATCTGGTCCGAGCTGCCCGAGGCGGCCGGGAAGTCCTTCTGCAGCAGGCTGAGGGCCTGGGCGGACTGGGTGTTCGGCAGCTGGAACTTCTTGGAGAAGTTGGTGCCCACTGCCCGGCTGGCCGCGAAGGAGCCCACCAGGGCTACCAGCCACAAGACCAGGACGATCTTGCGGTGCCGGGAGCACCACCTTGCCATGACTCTCACGTTGGGCCGGCCTCTCGTGTTGGATCATCCGAAGACTCGATGATCCGGGCGTCTGCGTCGTACGTGGCCGTACCGGCCGCACTCGGCGGCCATCTCTTCACCCCGCGCGAATGGGAGCAACATGAAACCGGCACACCTACCGTCCTTACTTGTCGAACGGTAAGTTATTTACTTGTCGCCCGTCAAGTTCGATTGTAGGATCATAACGGCCCGGACAGAGTCGACGGGAGACAGGACGAGCGGTGATCACCGAATATGCGGCGCCCGGCGACGGACGGGAGCTGACCCGGTCCCGGGTCTTGGACGTGGCGCTGCAGCTGATCGCCGCGAATGGCTTCGCGGCGACGTCCACGCGGGAGATTTCCGAGCGGCTCGGGTTCACCAAAGCCGCGCTTTACTATCATTTCCGCACCAAGGACGACCTGCTCGCTGCACTTGTCGCACCGGCCATCGAGGGGCTTGCTGCCATGGTCGAGGGTCGTGATCCCCGGCCCGCCGCCGGCCCGAGGCGCGCGATGCTAGCCGCCTACGTCGACTTTGTCGCTGCGCACGAGAACCTGATCCGGGTGCTATCCGAGGATCCGTCAGTCGCGCACCGGCCCGCGTTCAGCGCCGCCGGTCCCCTCTACGAGCGGCTTACCGACCTGCTCGCGGGTCAGGAATCGCCCGGCACCGCGCAGCGGGCGAGGGTCCGCGCCGCACTCGGCGGCATCCGCGCTGCCCTGTTGCACGCCGGGCCCGGCGAGGACCCGACGGTGCTGCGGGAGGCAACGCTGGCCGCCGCGTGCGGGGCGCTGGGGATTCCAGGTTCCCGCACATCCGGACATCACGGAGGCCCGCTGCACTAACGAGGTGACCAGGCACTCGTGGAAACCGAGAGCTGCCACCCGCATGGTCGGCAGCTCGAGAAGAACCCACCCCCCCGCTGGGCGAGCCTGATCACCTGATCGACGCGGCCGGACGCGGCCCGGGACATCTCCGGACAGGTCGGGGCGGAGCGCACGACCCCACCCTGCCCGAACCCATCCGGGTGATCCCCGAGTGGATGCGCGATCGCTTGCGAACGCCAAGCCAAGAATCGGCACCCCAGTGACGATACTTCCGCCCCGACCGCCCCCATTGTCTCGGCGCCCCAAGATCAGCTTTGGGCGGCGGCCCAGCGCCCGGCACCGACGCGCCTGACCGGCCAAAGGTTGCGCGCCGGCCGGACCATTCGGCTATTTCCGAATTGATTGTACTGCCGCCGGTGCCATTGATAAATACCAGGTACTGGCCCTCTGCACTACCGGGCCAGCCACCGCGACAACACGGGTCGCATGCTCTTCGAAAGGAATTAGCGCCCATGGCATATCGGGGAGAATCCGGGTGGCTCTCTTCCCGGCACCCAGGGCCGCCGGAGGCCTCAGCCAGCGTCGTCAACGATTCCCGTGCGGTCTCGAACTAAAGGAGCAGAGAATAATGGCAGAAGTCCCAAGCTGGCTCGCGCAGGAAATGGAGCGCAGGAAATTCCTCCGCCGGTCATCTCAACTTGCCCTCGGGGTCGTTGCGGCAGGAAGCGCCGGGCAAATTCTCGGCAGCCCAGCAGCCCGGGCGAGCCAGCGTCGTGCCGCCGCTAGTTCAAGCACCGGCACAGTGCAGGGCATCACGCTGTCCGGCCTGCAGACCGACACGAGCGGTAATACGTCCAAGTCCCTCTCCGAGGTCGAGAACGAGATCGCCGCCTCGAAGGACAACTTCGGCGCGACGCATGTTCGGCTGCAGATCCAGCAGCAGACCTTCGTCGGCAACGGCAATCAGTACAACGCGACGTACGCGCAGACTGTCTACAGCGCGATCAATTACGCGCTGAACCTAGGGCTGACGGTGATTATCAACTGTCAGACAGAACAGAGTGGCACGAGTCGTTCCTACCCTTACCCGAACTGCAACGGAAGCACTGCAACTAATTCATTCTGGGATTACATGCTGACGTCAAAGGGGGGAAATTACGGTGGCAATTCCCGTGTTATCTGCGATCTCTTCAACGAGCCGCAGTGCGGTCCGAGCTGGACGATCTGGGAGAGCGCGTATAACGGGCTCATCTTCTATATCCGGTCTACCCTCGATGTGACCGGCAACCAGCTATGGGCAGATGCGGACAACTATGCGGCGTCCCTGAAGGGCTGCCCGGGGCTCAGCGATCCGGCAGGCAATCTCGTGTACTCGTTCCATCATCCGGCATCCGGCCCAGGTGGCGACACGGCCGGGTGGGCCCAAGACTTCGGTGACTGGGCGGCGTCTCACCAGGTCGTCAACGGTGAGTTCGCGCAGAACTCCAGCTTCAACTGGGGCAGCCCGTACGAGATCCAGCACTACCTCGACTACTGCGCCAGCATCGGCATCGGCCAGACGTTGTGGACGGTCTACGGCGATAACTACTTCAGCGACTCCAACTTCATGCCCTATGGCTGGTGGGGCCACATGATTGACAACTTCTGGAATCCCGGAAACGGCTGGTCTACCTACTGCTTCCGGTCATCAGTAAAATGGTCCCAGAACTACATCATGGAGAACGGCAATCAGCTGTCCTGGACGGACGGCCTCTATCAAGGATGGTCGCCCGGGGCGACGCCGGGCGGCTCGATGCTCGCGGGCGTGGCGGCCTTCAACTCCTTCACCGCTGACATGGCCACCGGCTCTAGCTACCGCATGCACGTCTCGTTCGCCTGCATCTATCCGGACAACGGCAGCATGACCGCGGTCGTCGGCGTGCACGGCGTGTCATCCTCTTCACCGCCAGGCAGCTGGAGCGGGGTGGTGCCGCTGAAGACCAATATTGTCGAGCTGGCGGACCTGACCCAAAATGAATGGTGCAACGTGGACATCCCCGCCAGCTATCTCCCGCAGTTCGCCAGCGGATACTACACAGGTATTATTTTCGGACCAGGGCCAGATTCAGATGGCGCCTATCAAGGGCACGTGAGCTATTCGCCAGAAGTCGTCATAGAGGTTCACCCCTAGGGATCCATTGTCGTTAGCACCGATCATTCACTTTCGCCGGAGCCCGAACAGCTCGTTGACTCTTCCCGTGCTACGCACCGGCACGTCGTCCTTACCTTTGCTGACTCGCTGCAGCAGCAAAATTTCGCAACTGGGGTTCTCGTGGCCATCGGATCTGGGCACGAGCGGATCTGCTCTGGCCAGTTACGACACCGCGGCTAATCCGGTCAGCACCATACGGCCGGAGTCTGCAGTGCTGGGGAGGACGCCGATGGGTCGAAGTAGCCGACGGCCGCCGCGAAGGGCGTCCCGGTGTCGTAGCTGACCCAGATTTTGCCGCTTTGCACGGCGACGTTGAAGGGGGAGTCGCCGGCCGGCAGGGCGTAGGAAGCGGTCTGCGTGAGGGTGGCGGTGCTAATGGCGGTGACGGCGTCTCCGGTGCTGAGGGCTGCATAGAGCAATGCCATGTAGATGTGCGGTTTCGGGATTGGTCGCGGACGAGCTCGGTGGCGGTGATCCACGCGGCGTGCTCGTGGCGGATCATGTCCGGGGTGCGGGACCGGAAGATCGGCCCGGTGGAGGGGCCCGCGCCGCGGATGGCGGACTTGGCCCCGCGCAGCGCGGTCTCCGACCCGTCCCACCGCCACTTATAGGCCGCGGCGAGCACGGCCACCGGATTGGCGCGCCAGTCATCCAGGTCGGTGAGCAGACAGAACATCTCCGGCACGTCCTGGCCCTCGACATCGGCGCAGTACTCGATGACCCGCATCCGGATCTTCTGGTCCCTGCTGCCGACGTCGGCCATGTATGACCCGTCAGGCAGGAAATCACCGGTCTTCGTGACCGTGATGTCGCTCTTGATGCGGATGAGCACGTGCGTGACCTGGACGAGCCGCCTGATCCGGGTGACGCCGGGGAAGTTCCTGTCCATCACGAACAGTCTGCGCTTGGTGAACACCCAGGCGTACTCGCTCAGCGCCCGGTCCAGCAGGGCCTGCTCGGCTTCGGCCTTGTCCCCGCCGGACGGGCCAGCACCATGTCTTGCAGCAGCAGGGCCGGCTCCGGGCCGGCCGCCTCCCGCCAGCACCGTGTCCGTCGGCACCGTGGACGGCACGTGCCAGGGCACCAGGGCCAGGTCACCGAACAAGGCGGCCAGAATCTCCCCGTAGCCGGCCTCCGGCATCAGCGCCATCAGCAGCGCCGCCCGCAGCGCCGCCGCCATCGTCATCGACCGCCGGGCAGTGCCCTTGACCTTCCCCCGCGGAATCACCCGCGCCGCGACCTGGCCGATCACGCCGGGCTGCCCGGTCATCGCATCCAGCTGCTGCCCGATGACCCCGAGCCGGGCGTGGTCAGCGGGATGACCTCTTGCCTGGACCCGCCCGTCGCGGCGCACCACCGCCGGGGCGACCGCCAGCGGGAAACGACACGGCAGGGTACAAAGGCACGAGGGACTCCGGGGACCAGAAGGGGCGTCAGCAACCACTTCTCTTACCGGGAGTCCCTCCCGAAAGCCCGCAACCACGGACAGAAACCTCCCCGCGTGTCGCGCCTCAAGCAACGTGCGCATCTACGGCGGCGGCTCGCCTTAGAGCGACGGCGCGGACGCCTATCGAGTGAATGCGGCGTGAAGCTCGTAGTACGTGCTGTCAGGTACGACTCCGGGCGGGAGATTCGGCTTCAGGTTCTCGTTGAAAAACTTCTGACTGTCCGCCTCGGACTCCCAGATCTCGATGATGCGCGTCCCGCCGGCTGGACTCGGACCTCCGGCGTGGGACATGAAGCCGTTCGCCGAACGCAGCAACGGCATCAGCTGCTCCAGCATCGAGGCATAGGTCCCCTCGTCGAGGTTCGGTTGTTCAAAAATTGCGAGTACAGGCATTGGTCCACGTCCTTGATGGGTGATTAGCAGATAGGAGCATCTTGCGCTTCTGCCCCGCGCTTTTCGATCCCTCGGTTGCGGGGATATTTTGTGCTCGACGTCTTTGATGGGGCGCCCGGTCGGGCTTATAGTCGGCGGATGGCCGCAGCGCGCTGGCAGGTCGACCAGCTGATCGAGGACGTGGCTCTGCTGGGACGCAACGGCCTCCCGCGTGAGGAGTACTACCGCGAGGTCGCGGCACGTTTGCGGCGAGTGGTCGATTGCGACGCGACCTGCTGGCATACGCTCGATCCGCAGACGCGGCTGATCACCAGCGACGCAGGGCAAGAACTTATCAGCGAGGGCGTGTTTACGCCCGAGACGATCTCGGACGCGGGAGCGTTGATCCTCGCCAGCGAGTACTTCGTCAAGGACGTGAATACGTTCGCGGGGCTTGCCGCTCGCCGGGTTCCGGTCGGGATCCTCAGCCACGCGACCAACGGCAAGCCCGAACGCAGCGCCCGTTACCGAGACGTGCTCGTACCGACTGGGATCCCATACGAACTACGGGCGGCGTTCGTCAGCCGCGGACGCTGCTGGGGAGCGGTTCATATCGCCCGCAAGGAAGACAAACGCGACTTCACTGCCGACGACGCAAACGCGCTCGCGCGGATCACCAGCGCGATCGCAGACGGGATCCGCACCACGCTACGCCTCGACGCGGCTCGGGACCCATCCGACCATACGGCTCCCGGGCTCGTCGTGCTCAGCACGAACAACGACGTCGAACTGATCACGCCACCCGCACGCGAACTGCTCGCCGCGATGCGCAACCCGCCGCAGGCCCCCGAGGACGAAACGCCGCCAGCGGCGCTTCTCGCGCTCGCCGCGTTCACCCGCCGCAACTCACACGATCCAAAACGGCCCGAAGCGATCGCCGTCCCGACCCGAACCGGCTGGATCACGCTGCACGCCTCGCTACCCGACGGCCTCGCCCGCGGCAAGGTCGCAATCGTGCTGGAACGCACCCCGAGCCCACAGTCGAC
>Ga0302325_10034110_pt1 | contig 10411 bp, 6 predicted proteins | sample Palsa_T0_2_FD_201948 | JGI IMG/M metagenome (GOLD analysis project Ga0302325, IMG submission 201948) | Peat permafrost microbial communities from Stordalen Mire near Abisko, Sweden - Palsa_T0_2 | ecosystem: Environmental > Terrestrial > Soil > Palsa > Peat permafrost | place: Sweden: Abisko...
GCGTTCGGGTCCACCACGACCAACGCTGCGACCCTGACCGTCAACGCCGCGCCGACGTGTTCGGCCGCACCGGCGATCACCACGCAGCCGTCTAGTAGCACGGTCGCCGCGCCAGCCGCGGCGACGTTCACCGCCGCGGGCTCAACCCCGGCCAACTGCTCAGCGCCGACGGTGCAGTGGCAGTCCGAGGCACCCGGCGCGAGCAGCTACACCGCGATCAGCGGCGCGACCAGCACCACCCTCTCGACGGGCGCGACCAGCACGAGCCAGTCGGGGACGAAGTACGAGGCCGTCTTCACCAACGCGTTCGGGTCCACCACGACCAACGCGGCGACCCTGACCGTCAACGCCGCGCCGACGTGTTCGGCCGCACCGGCGATCACCGCGCAGCCATCTAGCAGCACGGTGACCGCACCGGCCGCCGCCACGTTCAGCGCCGCGGGCTCCACACCGAGCAACTGCGCCGCACCGACGGTGCAGTGGCAGTCCGAGGCGCCCGGCGCGAGCAGCTACACCGCGATCAGCGGAGCGACCAGCACGACGCTGTCGACCGGCGCCACGTCAACCAGCCAGTCGGGGACCAAGTACGAAGCCGTGTTCACCAACGCGTTCGGGTCCACCACCACCAACGCCGCGACGCTGACCGTCAACCCGGCGACGACGACGACGGACGTGCCGGTGGTGACTCAAGTCTTGCCGAGCTCGGGTGGGCCGTTGTCAGTCGTGCTCGTCTGCGGCGATAACTTCTCCCACGTCACCAGCGTTAGCTTCGGCTCGCAACGGGCGTTCTTCCTGCAGGTCACGCGATCGTGCGTGATAGCTCTGGCGCCGGCGACGCGTGCAAGCGGAGCGGTCGACATCACCGTGACCAACCGCTTCGGCACAAGCGCCACGTCGAGTGCCGACCGGTTCACCTATCTGGGTGGTTTCGCCAGATCTGCGAGGTTTCTTCTCCGGGGCGCTCTCCGACTGATCCGGTAGCCACGCCAACCGGGGTCAGCTGCGAGCTCGCGCTTGTTGAGCGCGTGTGCGCTCCCAGCTCCGTTCCCAGTAGCGGTCAATGGCGGCAACGACCCGCGATACGTGCGCCGGCCGGTGTTCGGCGCCGAACGGTGCGCAGCGAGCAGCGAACTCCTCGGCGAGGACGTCTGGGTCCAGTAGATGGGAGGCCCACTGGGCGGCCGTGCGCGCATCGGTCTTGAACTCGTCATATGACAGCAGCGCCGTCCGGTCGTGCGGGAGCCGGTGAACTTGACTCGCGAGCCGCAACGCTCGCAGTCGAAGCCGCCAGACAGAGATCGCGTTGATCAGGCCTGGCAGCAACCGACCGCGGTGAGCCAACTGCCAGAGACGCTTCACGAACTCGCCTGGTAGCAGTGTCCCCATGTACTCGTCCGAATCCCGCTCGCGCGCAAACGCGGCTCGTTGGCTCGCCTCGATTTCGGGGAGCGCGCGACGGACGATCACGACCGACGCATGAGGGAAGTCCTTCAGCAGACGAGCCTCGTTCGCCGTGTCCCACGGGTTCTTCATGACGGCCGCGCGGCTGTCTCCCCTGGCTGCAACGGTGTCAGCCAGGGCCTGCAGATCAGCTTTCGCTCGCGAGCCGTAGCGAAGCTTGCGACGACCGCCGCGGGAGGCCAGGTACACGCAATACTCCTCCGGCATCGTCGACGAGACTGGTCGCCCGTCAACGCCACGGTCGATCGCGACAGCACTTGACTGGATCGAGTCCAGCAGCTCCGCGAGGGCTGGCATGTACTGCGCAAGATCCCCAACCGTGAGCATCGGGGCGGGGACCGCGGAGGCCACAGCCTCGGTCAGAACCGTCGTGCCACTTCGGTGAAACCCGGTGATGAAGCAGATCTGCTCCGCCGCGGACATGGCAGCGAACATACCAGCAGGCCCTCAGGCAGACGCGGTCACGCCAGCGGCGTCCATCACCGCGGCGGCGTGCGCCGACGCGAGCCGCCCGGCCGCCTCCAGCACCGACGGTCGGCGCTCGAGCTGTCCGACCTCGGGGACGCCGCGAGCGAGGCGCAGGCCGTACGCGAACGGCCCATTGGTACCAGGCTCGTTCGTTGCCGCTGCGATCTCGCTCACGGTGGTCTCGTAGTCGGAAAAGCGGCAACGGTGGAGCTCCACGAGCGCCGGGTTGTGCCTACGCAGCCACCGCTCGATCATTGCGTTGGCCGGTCGCGGTGGCATCGTGCGGGAAACGCCGAGCGGTCGTGTCATCAGCACCAGCACGTGCGTCGCCCCAAGCCCCATAGCCGCTCGGTGCGGGATCGGTTCTGCCAGGCCCCCATCGACCCAGCGCCGCCCGCGAAACTCCACCGGCCCACCGCCGATCCAGGGCATGCGGCTTGACGCCAGCAGAGCGCGTCGCAACTCACTCTCGGAGCGCAGGTCGGTGAGGTCAGCCACCAATGCCGTGTCGACATCGACCGCGACGCAGTGCAGCGGAATGTCGCTCGCCACCGTCCTGCGATGGCGCGCAGCGTCGAGTCGCTCGTCGACATGATCGAGCGTGAACGCAACATCGATAGCCGGGCGCCCGATCAGCAGCCGGGACGGATTGATGAACTGGCGCGTGGCGAACGCACCGTGATAGGCCACCAGGCACCCCTCGGCCACGCCAGCCAGAAACCCCGCGGCGTTGAGCGCGCCGGCGGACGTTCCGATCACGAGATCGAAGCAGTCGAGCAGCCGCCGTTGCTCCAGCGCACTTGCCATGCCCGCCGACACGACCCCACGCATCCCGCCACCCTCAAGCGCCAGCGCCAGTCGCTGACCGTCCTCGCGAGCCCCGGGCCGCGAGCGTTGCGCCACTCGCTCACGCAGGAGCGCCAAGACCGGATGCGGCTGCGACACGTGCACACGATACCCACCGACATCAGTGCGAGCGCCCAAATACCGTGCTCGACTTCTTGACAGGGAACGGCGCCGTCCCTAGAGTGCGCAAAACTGTAGCACTCGCTGACCAGATAGGGTCGGGGACCCTTTGGAACGGTCCCTTGGCCGGCGTGCGGTAGGCAAGGTTGGACGACGGAGGAGGGATCGATGACACGGAATGGCTTGCGCGCGACGGCGGTGTCGTTGGGCGCGCTATTTGGGGTGCTGGCTTCCCTGGCGTTTGTAGCGTCGGCGGCGGCAGCGCCGGCTGTGGGCCCCTCGGGACCGGCGTTCTACACGCCGCCGTCTCCGCTTCCGAGCGGCAGCGCCGGAACCCTCATCTGGTATCGCCCGGAGATCCTCAGCCTCGGCAGCAGCGCGCCGAGCGTCTCGTCCTGGGACATCCTCTACCACACCTCCGACGCCCTCGGCCACGCTGACGTCTCCACCGGCACCGTGATCGTCCCGACGGCCGCGTGGACGGGGTCGGGGACCCGACCAGTCATCGACTATGCGGCCGGTACTCAGGGCCTGGCGGAGTCCTGCGCGCCGTCGGCTCAGCTCGCTGCGGGCACCGAATATGAGACGGCGAACATCGTTGCCTTGCTGCAGCAGGGCTGGGCCGTCGTCCTCACCGATTACCAGGGCTACACGACCGGATCGCAGACGCTGTTCGGCATAGGCGCCGCCGAGGCTCATGCCGTGCTTGACGCAGACAAGGCGGCCGACCAGATCCCCGGCACCGGCCTGAATCCGTCCACCCAGACGGCGATCTGGGGCTACTCGTTGGGCGGGCAGGCGGCGGCCTGGGCCGGTCAGCTACAGCCGGCATATGACCCGTCGATGAAGCTCGTCGGCGTCGCCGCCGGCGGTATCCCCGCCGACCTCCTGGCCACAGCAAACTACCTCAACGACAACGTCGCCGCCGGCTTTGCCGCGATGGCGATCCTCGGCCTCAGCGACCAGTATCCGTCGGCGCTCAATCTGTCGGCGCTGGAGAATGCCACCGGCGCCGCGGCCACCGCAACGATCAAGAGCCAATGCGTCTTTCAGACGCTGCTCGGGTTCGAGAACGCCGACATCGATAGCTACACCGCGAGCGGCCAGACGCTCGCCCAGCTCGAGGCCATGCCGGCGATCAATGCGGCGATCAGCGCGCAGCAGCTTGGTACGACCAAGATCCCCGTCCCCGTATACCAGTACCACGGCCAAGCCGACGAGATCGTCCCGCTCGCCCAGGACATAGCCCTCAAGCAGCAGTACTGCTCCGAAGGCGTACCCGACGAGTTCGTCCTCTACCCCAGCGAGCACATCGCCACGCAATTCCAGGCCGCGCCCCAGGTCATCAGCTGGCTGAGCAACCGCCTCGCCGGACAATCGCCGCCCAGCGACTGCTCAGATACCGCACCCCCGCCCACGTCGACGGCCAACCCCGGAGGCGGCGACTTCGTCGTGTCGCTCAACCAGTGGACGCTCAACGGGTCGCTCACACTCAAGACGCTCGGCGACACGCTCGACCTACCGGCCGGCTCCACCTTCAGCGGCGCGACCGACCTCACCACCCAACAACTCCTGGACGCCACGACCGCAGTGCCGACCTACACGACGAAGCTCAAAGTGCTCGGGATACCCCTGACCGCGACCGTCGGACTCGTGCAAGACGGCCCGGCGACCGGGACAGCCTCACTCGATACGAGCGGCAACCTGCACATCAACGGAACCGCGCAGGAGACGCTCCAGATGAAGTCGGTGGGCCTGCTTGGCATCAACGTCTCCCTCGGCGGGTCCTGCCAGACCAGCACCCCGGTTACCTTCCCGCTGAACTTCAGCGGGCCCGTGTCCTCACTTGGTGACGGCCAGCTCTCGTTCACCGGCAGCACCACGTTCCCGGGCCTCGCCAACTGCGGCCCGCTCGGACTGTTCAAAAGCCTGGTCACCCCAATCCTCAACCTGCTGTTCAAGGGCTCGGGCAACAACTACACATTCACCGTATCGCCGCCGGCACCCGTCCCCTACTGAAAGTGAGCCCGCGCCGGCTCGGTCACGAGACCGGCGCGGCCATGTACTCGGCCAGATAGTCGAGACCGGCGATCGCCCGCGATCCGTACCAGGAGGTCATCTCCCCGTCGATGATCGAGACCTTGGCGCCGGGAACGGCCGCGGCCACCTCGGCGATGTGCCGCTCGTGGAAGTGGTACGGCTCGCTGCTGAGCAGGACTCGGTCGACCTGGCCGGCGAAGCTGCCGAGGTCGATCTCCGGATAGCGGTCGTCGGACTCCAGCGGCCGCGTTCTCCAACTGAACAGGGAGAGGGTCTGGGCGATGTAGGTCTGGGGCGCCACCGTCATCCACGGCTCGCGCCAGATGAGGTAGAGGACATCCTGGGATTCCAGGGGGACGCTGGTCGCCCGGGTGTAGGCACGCTCGAACTCGGCACACAGCCGCTCCGCGTCGTGCTCGCGTCCGAACAAGCCGCCCAGTAGCCGATAGAGATCGAGGTTGTCGCGCGGTACCTGCGGGTGGGTGACGACGACGTTGGGAACGAACTCGGCCAAGGCGTCGGCCGTCTCCTTGAGGTTCTCGTCCACGTTGACGACGACGTGGGTCGGCGCGAGCTCGCGGACGCGGTCGAGCTTGACGTCCTTGGTCCCCCCCACCTTCGGGATCCGCCGCACCGTCTCCCACGGGTGGATGCAGAAGCCGGTGCGGCCGACGAGCTGGCGCTCGAGTCCCAGCGAGCAGATGAGCTCGGTGATGCTGGGAACCAGGCTGACGATCCGCGGGTTGGCGTCCATCGCGCCAGCGTTACATGTTGCGCCGGTACTCGCCGCCGACTTCGTACAGCGCGCCCGAGATCTGGCCGAGCGAGGCGAACTTGACCGCCTCGATCAGTGCCTCGAACACGTTCCCGCGCTCGCGCGCGACGTCGCGCAGGCGGGTCAGCGCCGCCGGCGCCCGATCGGATCCGAGCGCCTGAAACGCGCGCACGGAGGCGATCTGCTCGTCCTTCTCGACATCGGTCGAGCGCATCAGCTCGAGGTTCTCGATCCGCTCGCCGGCACCCGTTTTGGGCAGGTAGGTGTTGACGCCGATCAACGGCAGCGAGCCGTCGTGCTTGAGCCGCTCGTAATAGAGGCTCTCCTCCTGGATCTTGCCGCGCTGGTACATCGTGTCCATCGCGCCGAGCACGCCGCCGCGCGCGGAGATGCGGTCGAACTCCTCGTACACCGCGGCCTCGACCAGATCGGTCAGCGCGTCGATCGCGAACGACCCCTGCCAGGGGTTCTCGCAGTAGTTGAGCCCGAGCTCGCGATTGATGATCAGCTGGATCGCCACGGCCCGGCGCACCGACTCCTCGGTCGGCGTGGTGATGGCCTCGTCGTAGGCGTTGGTGTGAAGGCTGTTGGCGTTGTCGAAGATCGCGTAGACCGCCTGCAGCGTCGTGCGGATGTCGTTGAAGCTGATCTCCTGCGCATGCAGGCTCCGTCCCGACGTCTGCACGTGGTACTTGAGCATCTGGCCGCGGGCGCTCGCGCCGTAGCGCTCGCGCATCGCCCGCGCCCAGATCCGCCGCGCGACTCGGCCGATCACCGCATACTCCGGGTCCATCCCGTTGGAGAAGAAGAAGCTCAGGTTCGGCGCGAAGGAGTCGACGTCCATGCCGCGGGCGAGGTAGTACTCGACGATCGTGAAGCCGTTGGAGAGGGTGAAGGCGAGCTGGGAGATCGGGTTCGCCCCCGCCTCGGCGATGTGGTAGCCGCTGATCGAGACGCTGTAGAAGTTGCGCACCTCGTGATCGACGAAGTACTGCTGGACGTCGCCCATCATCTTCAGCGCGAACTCGGTCGAGAAGATGCACGTGTTCTGCGCCTGGTCCTCCTTGAGGATGTCGGCCTGGACGGTGCCGCGAACCGTGCGTAGCGTCGCCGCCTTGATCCGCTCGTAGGTCTCGGCGTCGAGGACCTGGTCGCCGGATACGCCCAGCAGGCCCAGGCCGAGACCGTCGTTGCCGGCCGGCAACTCGCCTCGGTACTCGGGCCGGGGCACCGGTCGATCGGCGAAGTAGGCGTCGAGCTTGCGTTCGGTCTCCTCCCACCGGCCGCTCTCGCGCAGGTACTTCTCGACCTCTTGGTCGATCGCGGCGTTCATGAAGAACGCGAGGATCATCGGCGCCGGCCCGTTGATGGTCATCGAGACCGAGGTCGTCGGCGCGGTGAGCTCGAAGCCGGAGTACAGCTTCTTCGCGTCGTCAAGCGTGGCGATCGAGACACCGGAGTTGCCGACCTTGCCGTAGATGTCGGGGCGCTCGGCCGGATCCTCGCCGTAGAGGGTGACCGAGTCGAAGGCGGTCGAGAGGCGAGCCGCCGGCTGGCCCTGCGACAGGTAATGAAAGCGTCGGTTGGTGCGCTCTGGCGAGCCCTCGCCGGCGAACATCCGGGTCGGATCCTCGCCCTCACGGCGGTAGGGGAAGACGCCGGCCGTGTAGGGGTAGGCGCCGGGCAGATTTTCTTTCATCAAGAAGCGCAAGCGCTCGCCCCAACCCGACATTCGCGGCGGCGCGATCTTCGGCACGAGCTGACCGCTGAGCGACTCGCGGTAGTTGGCGCCGGTGACCTCGCGGTCGCGGACGCTGTAGCTGTACGTCTCAGCGGTGATCGCCTCGATCCGGCGGTCCCAGCCTCGCAGCAGCTCGACGGCCTCGGTGTCGAGCGCGCCGAGCATCTCGTTGTAACGAGCGCGCAGCTCCGCATGGCGGTTGGCGTCGCTCGGCTGCAGGTCGGCGACGGGAAACGCCTCAAGCGGCGCCGGGATCGCCGGGTCGTGCAGCGCCCGGAGCGCCTCATAACAGTGCTGGGTCTGGGAGGCGAGCTCGGCCTGGCGTTCGACCTCGTCGTTGATATGGCGCCCCTGCTCGGCGATCTCGGCGAGATAGCGGACCCGCGACCCGGGGATGAGCGTGTTGCCCAACGGCGCGTGGGATTCCTGATCGAACCCGGGGTTCCAGCGCTCGTCATCGCCGCCGCGCGCGGCCAAGGTTCGGCAGAGGTTGAGGAACATCCAGGTCACGCCCGGGTCGTTGAACTGGCTGGCGATCGTCGGGTAGACGGGGATCGCGTCCTCGGCAAGCTCAAATTCGACGTGGTTGCGGCGCCACTGTTTGCGCACGTCGCGCAGGGCGTCGTCGGCGCCCCGCTTGTCGAACTTGTTGATCGCGACGATCTCCGCGAGGTCGAGCATGTCGATCTTCTCGAGCTGGCTGGCGGCGCCGAACTCGCTGGTCATCACGTAGACGGGGATGTCGACGAGGTCGACGATCTCGGAGTCGCTCTGGCCGATACCGGCGGTCTCGACGATGACGAGATCGAACCGGGCCGAGCGCAGGAAGGCCACGGCGTCCTGCAGCACAGCGGCAGTGGCGAGGTTCTGTCGTCGCGTCGCCATCGAGCGCATGAAGATCCCCTCGTGCCGCAGGCTGTTCATGCGGATGCGGTCGCCGAGGAGCGCACCACCCGTGCGCCGGCGGGTCGGGTCGACGGCCAGAACGGCGATGCGGAGCCCCGGCAGGTGCTGCATGAAGCGCGAGAGCAGCTCGTCGGTGACGGTACTCTTGCCGGCGCCGCCAGTGCCGGTGACGCCAACCACCGGCACGCCAGCGCCGGCCCGCTTCCAATCCTCGCGCAGTTGCGCCAGCTCTGGCCCGCCGACGATGCTGTCCTCCAGCGCCGAGAGCATCTGCGCCGTACCGACGTCATCGGCGCCCTGGACCGATGGCGGGACGATCGAGGTGACCCGTTTCGCGGTCGCGCGCTGCACCAGGTCGTCGATCATCCCGACGAGGCCGAGGGACATGCCGTCGTTCGGGTGATAGATCCGCTCGACGCCAAACTCCTGCAGCTCGCCGATCTCCTCATGGGTGATCGTCCCGCCGCCGCCGCCGAACACGCGGATGTGGCCGGCCCCGTATTCGTCCAGCATTTCGATCACGTACTTGAAGTACTCGGTATGGCCGCCCTGGTAAGAGCTGATGGCGATAGCGTCGACGTCCTCCTGGATCGCCGCCCGCACGACGTCGCGGACGCTGCGGTTGTGCCCCAGGTGCACCACCTCGGCGCCGCTGTCCTGGATCAGCCGTCGCATCACGTTGATGGCGGCGTCGTGCCCGTCGAACAGGGACGCGGCGGTCACGAACCGCAGCGGCGGATCGGTCGAGGCGGTCTCGGGCTTGCGGTCGGCGGTGTCGGCGAGGGTGGCCACGCGGTTGTAGTCCTTTTCTTGGCTCAGCTGGGGAACGACGGGTCGAGGGCAAGCGACATCTGTTGCTTCAGGCCCACGTGGAGCTCCTCCACCCGAGCCCGGGCGAGCGGTGTGACGAGCCACTGATAAACGATCCCGATGATGGCCACGCAGAACTGCTCGGCGACAGCCTGGACATCAACGTCGGGACGGATCGAACCCGTCTGCAGGCCGGCGTGGATCCAGGCTTCGACGTCGGTCCGCCGACGCTCGTGGATGTTCGCGATCACCTGCTGCAGGGTGGCGTCGGGACCGACGGAGTCAAACCAGAGGATGTAGAAGGCTCGCGTCCGATCCGAGGACTCAAGCAGGAACCGGCAGTGGGCGTCGACCGCGGCGTGGACGGTGTCGATCCCCGACGTCGAGGCGACCGCCCGCTGGAGCTCGGCGAGCCACTCTTCGCCGATGTCCTTTACGAGGAACGACCACAGACCCGACTTACTGCCGAAGCGGTAGCCGGCCAGTCCCCGGCTGTAGCCGGCCTCCAGGCCGACATCCTTGAGCGTGGTCGCGGCCGCGCCCCGCTCACAGATGAGGGCGACTGCGGCATCGGCCATCCGGGCATCGGAAAGCGCGGATCGCTCCTCCTGGGTCAGGCTGATGGTGCCGGTGGCGGCCTGAGCCATGCACCTAACATACTTGCTAGGCGCAAGCAAAGCAAGGTCAGACACGGTCCCGAGTGGCGAGCAGATCGCAAAAGACGAATCCGTCGCGTTCGACGATCGGGCCCGGTTCGCACGGCACCGGGCGCGTCAGCGTCGGACCGGCGTGAACGAAGGTGTGAAACTCGCCGTTCAGATCGCCTCGGCGTTCCTGATCGACGCCGCTGCTCGCGGGCAGGAGTGTATTGGGGGCGCCGCTCACGGCACGCGGGGAGTCCGGCGTTGGCGCGCGGCGGTGGGGGTGGCCCGGCTCTCGCCAAGGGGCCCGGGCGGGCGGCCTGCGCCTTGGGGGTGGCGGAATGGCCCGAAGTGAGAGCTGAACCGGCCAGCAGCTCTCATTTCCGCCCCTTGTGGGTGGCCGGTGCAGCCCTCAGGCGGGGGGTGTGGCGAGAAACAGGTCACCACGGTGGATTACCCGTACACACCCCCCTGAACATGGCGGGCTGGCGCTCAAATCCGCCCCGGCACACCCCCGTGAGCGCCATTTCGTTTCCGGCCCGTGACCGAGCGTTGTCCATCCCGACCCGCGGTTGACATACCGCTGCCTCACCCGCCCCAACC
>Ga0302325_10034111_pt1 | contig 10411 bp, 9 predicted proteins | sample Palsa_T0_2_FD_201948 | JGI IMG/M metagenome (GOLD analysis project Ga0302325, IMG submission 201948) | Peat permafrost microbial communities from Stordalen Mire near Abisko, Sweden - Palsa_T0_2 | ecosystem: Environmental > Terrestrial > Soil > Palsa > Peat permafrost | place: Sweden: Abisko...
TAGGTGGAATCCGAAGACGGGTGAACCTTGGTTGGCCATGAGGTGCTATGGAGAGGGGGCATACCCGGCATTAAGCGGTGAGATTCTTTCTTCAATCCCCATTCCCCAATCCCCCATGATCAATGCTAATAGTCCAAGGTTCTAATAAGCGATACATACTTGAATTAAGTCCGATGGAAGAACGTTTCGTTCTCCATTTCGAAAAGTTCGCTGGCGACGGCTATACCCTCATATGCCTGAGTTAAAGCATAAATTAGACCTGATGAATAAGGAGCTGTGGAAGAAATTCATTCGCTTCCGCGGTTTTCTGGAAGAATCGGCGTTGGAGGATGGGAATTTGGCGTGCTCCGATATCCAATTCCTTTCAGGAGTTCCTATTAAGATCCGATCCTACAGACCAGGGACCACCTCTTCCGGTGGGGTTTGAGCAAAGTCTTACCTCGCTGTCGAGAGAATCTCCTCAATGTCAACCAACGCCTCCTAGAGTTGAGACGACATTAGCATTCCGACCTCGAGGTCGCGAGAGATTAAGATCACCATTAGCGAGAAGCTCGAGACGATGTACGTCCCCTCGCCGAGATGATTACCGTCATGGAGGAACTGGTTTCGGCTCGTCTAGTCTTGGACGATCTCGAGGAGTAATGGCAGTTAGTATCCATTCATCCGACTGACATTCTAAGGAACTCGAGCAAGACATCATTAATCCGTCGTCATACGGATGTCGACGTCGTAGGCGATCAAGATCCCAATTAATGAGAAACTCGAGGAGATCGGCTTCTCCTCGCGAGGATCGTCGATTCGCCGTTGTCGTCGGCTTGAATTTGGCGCTACTTGTAGTGATGAAAGCTCACGAGCTGTGAAGTAGGTCAGTACCACCACTTCTAGCGCACTTCTTATCGCCGACTGATCAAGGAATTGGAAGAAGATATTAATAAATTCGATGATCTAAAGCTGTGGTGACCTCCGAAGAGAGACGATCGACGAGATACGCATCATTAACAATAGGCGATATGGGGGAGGGTGTGGAGGAGAGAGGGATGAAAGAGGGATGAGTATTTATTAACAGGCATCTATCTGTATGAAGCAATGGAACTTGGCCGCTTGGTTGCTAGCTGCTACCAATGCATGCACTCAAATTTTGTCTTGGGGCATTTGTTGGAAAGGGGACATTTGCTGAAAATTTACATTAATGTACAGTACCGGTGGATGCCACTAGGATATGGGCGAAAGTTGGAGACGACATTAATGTAATGAGTAAATCAGAAATACCATTGGATGACACATCATCTGTAAATTCTGTCTGTGGGGGAAATCATTGCTGGTATCGAAGAAATATGTAGCGCGCAGCTATTCGAGAAGCTCGTGGCTCGGCCCGTCTTTTCTCCGCAATCTCCAAACTTCAACACATCCACCTCTCTCTGCGCCAATACTCAAAGCTCCGCTTTCCTGGAAAAAGGGGACGTCACAATGGGGAAGAATAAACGGCATAGGCTCTCCTCCAGTAACCCCAAGCCCAAGCCGCAAAAACACAGCAAATTGACTCGACCTGCCGGAGCATCAAAACCGCAGTCGCTATCCTCGAAACTCAAATCTAAGCCTCAGCAACGCAAACCTACCCTCCCTTTCTCTCATTACGAGAAGATACTGTTGATCGGCGAAGGTGACTTCTCGTTTGCACGGTCCTTGGTTACACATCACAATTGCAGCAATGTCACGGCAACAGTCTACGAATCCTTGGAAGAATTGAAGTCAAAATATCCCCAAGCAGAAGACAATATCCGCGCCATTGAGGAAGCGGGAGGGGTAGTGAAGTTTGGCGTCGATGCAACGAAGATGAAGCCTTGGATTGAGGGCAAGGAGAGGAAGGGGGTTATGGATAGGATATTCTTTAATTTTCCGCATGTGGGTGGGAAGACGAAGGATATAAATCGGCAGGTCAGATATAACCAAGGTTCGTTCCTCTTTCCTGTTCAGGGATTATGTGCTAATTGTTATGACTTGGAACAGAGCTGCTGGTAGCGTTTTTCAAACACGCTACCCCATCCCTATCCCCAACTCCGGGCAGTTCGATTATTGTGACGTTGTTTGAGGGGGAGCCGTACACGCTTTGGAATATCAGGGACTTGGCGAGACATTCCGGTTTAGAAGTTAAGCAGAGTTTTAGATTTCAAGCGGGTGCTTATTCGGGGTATAAGCATGCTAGGACGTTAGGCGTTGTGAAGGGCAAGAATGGGGAGGTTGGAGCTGGGTGGAAAGGAGAGGAGAGAGCGGTGAGAAGTTTTGAGTTTGTGAGGAAAGGAGAGGGTGTTGTGATGGGCGTGGGAAAGAAGGGAAGAGAAGAGAGTATTGAAGATGAGGAAGACGGGGATATCGATGAAGAGAGTGTGGCTTCTGAGCTCGAAATTCAGGATGCGGAGGAGCACGGGGAAAGCACCGAAACAACGGAGGACGACGACGACGATGGTGCTTGAAAGCCTGATTTTGCGGCATTGACTACCCAGATCATTTGCTAACTCCTTACGCACGAAACGCCGTTTCCGGTATATCCATCCCATCTACATTTTTATCGGAACGACTCTAAGCATCTGGCATCTGCATATTTGCAAGATGGCTTCACTCATTAATCAAGCTTCCGAAGAGATGGAAGAGATCTAGGCCTGAATGATCTGAGGCTGGAATGCCATATCACTATTCATTGGCATCATACCATTGTCCATCGCCACTCCATTGCCTGCACCCACGGACAGCGGAAGCAATTCTTCACCCAATCCACCTTCTGGATGCAATGGGTACATTGGGCATTCCGTCGAATCGCCATCGAAAATCACCATATTCTGGATCGGTTGTTGGCGAGCTCCAAGAACGTTAATCACGTCCTGGGCAAGCTGACCACCAAGAACCGCAGTCACTGGGGCTATCTCGCTACCTAGATTCTGCAAAAACTTTCGAAGGACCTCGGACCGCAGAGTATGATCTGGGAGTCCAAGAGCCTTGTGCTTTTGTGTTGCCAAGACAGTGAACAGCTTGAGATCGTCGGTTGTGCTAGGAAGACGTCCGTGCTCGAATCCGACAAACTCCCACAGCGCACGAAGGCACGAGAGGATCGGTGTAACAGCCTTCAATCGTCGTGGACTCTTCAAGTACTCATGGGGAAGGGTTGCAGCGTCGCTAGCCAAGAACCAAGTAGAATAAAGCTCACGCTTCGTGACCAACTCGAAATTCTTGCCATTCTCCTTTTTATACTGAACGTCCACCACACTTCTTGTTCGGGTCTCGGGTTCAATTTCTGTCTTCTTATTACCCTTTTCTCTCTCAATCACATAGTCATGCTGAATCAAGTCCGCGAAAATGAAGCCATAGAAACCGTGCACACCCGCCGCGTAAAATGGTCTATGATTGATTCTCGTCGCCGTGTTGATGATATTCAATGTATCTGGCTGCAAATCTGTCCCAATCACAATATCGAACGCGCCAAAGAAATCCGGACCCTTGTTCTTGATATCGCTTGGATCGACAACCACATTGACTCTTGGATTCAGTTTTCGGACTTGTGGTGCAGCTGCCTCTGCTCGATTCATGCCGATATCTGATTCGGAGATGAAGAATTGTGCGCCCAGGTCATTCTCGGTGACGAATTCGTGGTCGACGATTGTGAGGGAATGGATGCCAGCGAGGACGAGGTTTTTGGCTATTTCGTTTGCGAGGGCTTTCATTGTGATGAGGAGGATGTTGGCATTGCGGATCTTTTCCTGGGCTTGGACACCCCAGAGTCGGATTTGACGGTCGTAGAGTGCGATTTCATCTGGCTGAGGTTAGAGACAGCTTGAAGCTTTTGGTGAGGAAGCTTGCCAGCGCTGATGCCAGTTGGAGCTGGTTGAGCAACAGCTAGGCCATTCATATCTTGTGGTACGTATTGGGCGATTGACTGTTGGACTGGGAAGCCCGCTGGATTGGATTCCATGCTTGCTGTGAGTGTATTCGTTTGAATGAATTGAAAAAGGAAATCGCAGAGGCTGTAGTCGGACAAGTTTCCGTGAATATTGAGCTGCAGATTGCTCAAACGTGCGAGACCATTCCTGGCACAGAGTTATATGCCAGCCACAGGCAGATCCTACTCTGCCTTCGGAAACTGTATTCTAGTGTTAAAGCGAGTTCGCTGGAAGCAAACAGGCGTGCACCAAATTCTGATCGACGCGGCTGTTCCTAAGGAGCTTTGACTCTAGGCCAATTACGTCGTTCGGTCCCCCACAAAGAGACAACCCACCAGAGCAAGCGAGAGACAAGTCATCTGGACAGGGACGACATCAAAATCTTCCCTTCAAAGAAATTCAAAGAAGTGCAACCACACATGCGCAAAGAGCCTTCGACTCCGCCGACGACACCATTTTTTTATCGGCCCTTTGCTCGTTGCTTCAGCCTCGACTCGCTGTCTGTCGACGACCCCTCAATCGGCTTCATCGCCTTTATCCCATGCCGAGGCCGCTGTCATTAATGGTAAGTGAACATTCATCGCTGTGGCCTCCGCAAACTGCATGCACGGAATTATATTGATTCTCGATGCAGTCTGGCAATTTTGATAGTCCGCCTGCGTCCGACTCCTACCGCGAGACGGCTGACCGAATTGTTCGCGAGATCCTCGATAATACCCAATCGCCCGATGATATCAGTCCTTCAGGAGAATTATATAGGGCGATCGAGCGCTTCCATCGCAGAAGAGGGGCTGAGAACCATATGAATAGTTTACGACCTATGGCTTCGGATCAAGATCAAGAGCGGGGTCAAGGATTGCGAAGGGATGAATCCTCGCCGCTCTTTGTATTGCCACCGCAACCTCCTCCCAACGAGCCATCTCCCCGAGAGAGAGCAATTTCAAGACTTGCGGGGATGACTGCTCGCCGCGGAAGACCTCGAATGCCACCAAGCGATAGGTACATGGAGAGGGCCAGGGCTGTTCTTGGAGAAACTAGTAATGCTACGAGCAATGGCCTTGCGGATTTGCAGCATGCCGGAAGACAATTAGAGCAGGCTAGCTCGAACCTCAGAGCTCTTCTAGATGACCCTGTTCCAAATATTTCCTCACCCTCGCTCGAACCACCAGAATACTCCGGTGAGGCTGAACACAATCGCCGGGCGAAACGACGGAAGCTAGATTCCGACAAGTTGGACTCTACTTTTGTAGGCTTCAGTTACGGAAGATATGGTCAAGTTGAACCGGGCAAGCTTAAAATGGAGATTGTTAGCTGTGACGGGGGCATTTTCGTGGATCATGGTGGAAATTTTGCTAATTATTCTGCGGAAAATGTTCTGAAGAATGATTCCTCGGTGTACTGCACTAAAAGCAACCGGTGTAATCTCGTCCTCCGGCATCAAGGGGCTACCGTGTTCAGTCTCAAAGAGTTGATCATCAAGGCACCTCATTCTGGTTATACTGCGCCGTAAGTCTACTCCTTTGTTATCCCGGAATCTACTAATAATTGCCTAGCGTACAAGAAGGCATGGTCTTCATATCAATGACATCAGATGATCTGTTGACCCGGACAGCTCAATATCAAATTCAGTATTCACCACCTCGTCCTCGCAGGTCACCGTCTCAACGATCTAACGAACTTCCACCAATAATTTCAATCCGACACAACGATGACGGGTCCATGACAACGGCACAAGCTCGTGCACGTCGACTTTACGATATTGGACTTCAAGACGAAGATTGTGATTACCGCACGGCCCAAATTCCTTCTGATTTCACCGAAAATGCACCTCCATTCCAAGTTACTACAGAATGCAGTGACTCCGAAAACGACGACCCTCCAGCGCAATCTTCCCGCCATCGAGCCATTCATCGTGTCATGGGCTTGCGATTCGAGGAATCGGATAGTAGTGATGAAGACACCAGCGAGCATACGGGTGCTTGGCATGAAGACTATCTCCTGGGTATTGGTAGAAGTCGATTACGGCGTCGCGAAACAGCGAGCAACATTACCTTAGCGGAAGCCGCAGAGGCGTCACAGATCGCAACACAAGAAGCAGTTCGGGCTGTAGGAGGCGAGCTGATGGCTCCGCACGCGAGATTCTTCATCGAGAGGGATAAGAGCAAGTGTACTGTAAAATTCGACCCGCCCGTCAGTGGTCGGTTTATATTGCTGAAGATGTGGAGTCCGCATCACAGTGCTTCGAGCAATATAGACATTCAGAGCGTAGTTGCGAAGGGCTTTGCCGGGCCAAGGTTTTTCCCTGCTGTTACCATGAGGTGATGGAGGATCATAGGTGGTTAGTGTGTTGTTTTTGGAAATTGAGCGGAGTAGGATAAGCTCCCATAATTGTATTGTAGCCCTGATTACAGCTATTCCGGATAAAATAGTATCTCTTCTCCGCCGCCGCTGTGGCGGGACAACACCTCAGAGACTCACTAGAAAATTGTCACTGCACTTAAGGTCAGTCGGTTGTGCAAAAAAAAAAAATCCCGTTCTGAGTTCTGGGGGAATGAGTTGAAAATTCCAGGATCGAAGCTTGGAGCACAGGACAATGTCGCCATATTCGCGAGGTTTCCGCCCTTGAGGTACAGCCAAAAGTCGATTCAGCGGAAAGTCGACTTTTTTGCAGGCGGTGCTTCCGCACTCAAAATCCGTGAGCTAGTCAATGCGCAGAAAATAAAAATCGCAACCTGCTTATACTATATTATTTTTATAAGACAAATGTTAACAAGAGTATTTAGATCATGTTTTGATACCCGAAATTATAATTCTGCTTCTTTAGATTTCTTAAAAAACGCATAGTTCCACGGAAAGTTATTAAAAATCGACTTTTGGCTAGGGCGGAAGCCTCACGAATGCCAGTGCGGAAGTGAAAGTCACGGAGACTGCGAAGGAACTCAATAAATCTGATCCATTTATGGTTTACGAAAAGGGAATTCAAGAACTGAGTTTATTAATGCTCTATTTCAAGCTGTACAATGGAAAGCGACGCCCTTCTGCTTGTTCCTCCGCAGGTGCTGAACCACCCAGCCACGTGACCAGATTATATCTGGTCATTCGATTACTGGTTCCCGATCTCATAGAGCAGACTAGCCTTACCAAATATCATGACATATCAGAGGCTTCCCGGTTATACAGCGCGTCGCGCTGTGCTCGTTGCATCGGATAAATCATTTCTTGCAAGTAACAAGTGAATAGGAGAGAGCCTCCGCTTACTATCTCGTTTCGAAGAACCGCACTGAAAATTGTATCTTCGAGCGCGCAAAAAAATAGCAAAATTCCAGATTTCACACATAGATCCAGCCCTGTCGATCTAGAGGGGGATTTTGCGCATACGACTATTCCTATTACCCGCATTCGGCCCAGGTCTGCGCGTATTGTCAGTAACAAAAAGAAACAAAAAAAATAATGGGAACCTATTAAGATACATAATTAGTAATCTGTCTAAAGTCTCAAGAACTTAGAACACAGAAGGCAGAGAAGAGTGGCTCTATAATCGGCAAGCACTGAAGCCGGTGCACCAAACTATTCCCAGTGCTCGAGTAGGAATAGAACAATATGCATAGGTATCGTCATGTGGACCACTAAACTTTAAGGGGTGTTGGAATAATACTTACAAATTTACTTTTAGACGTTGTTTCGAACTTACAGACCAAGTTCGACTTTTTTTATGAATGGAAAATTGCTTATTTGAATATATGTGTATCAAACCCGAGTGAATTTAAAGCGAGACCAGACCAGCATCAGCGAACCTCGTTTGAAAAGCAGAATAGGCTTTTCAATAGATTTATCTTCATAACTTGAAGCTGAGCCACTGTTCAGTCTCTGATTTTTTTTTATAGAAGACTTGTACATTATTAAGCATTGAAATGCAGATATAAATGCTCGGTTGAACTCAGTTGCAAGCGCAGCAGAGATGGCAAAACACAACACGCCTATCCCTTGACCCCAGCCCAACTCCCTCAAAGCACAAGACTACACGAACCTTCCCCTATCATCCCATTGCTGCCAACTATTCGCTGGGAGGAACTGATTGTCCTCGAGGCAATCTTGCCTCCAGATATCACTGGTCACGTGAACTTCATCACATTTCCATCCTGAGGAAGAATTCGACTGCTCTTCATCATTCTTTTTAGTCTCCTTTCTTCCATTCTCTTCCGCAAGGCGCTCATACGAAGCACTGAGACTGGAATATCTCTGCTGCAGTGCTTCATACTTGCCGACAACCGTCTTCAATTGCTCTTCGAGACATTCAACATGCCGTCTTTGCCGAGCCCGGTGCGCTCGCTGAGCTTTGCGATTTTGACTCAGTCTTCTCTATCAAGACGTTAAACGTCGTTGCAAAATTGGGATTTCTTCCAGCTTACGCTGTACGCTGCTTCCTTGCTGTTGATAGATGTTGAACTTGGAGTTCCAGGGGTAGTTTCTCTATAGCGAGGAGACCCGTTGTCTTTGGTGCTCTGCTCATTTGAGCTTGTCGGTGATCTCTCCTGCGTCAAATACGTCGACTGCCACTCAAGGCTGCCAGATGAAGAAGCTTTCGGAGTAATATATTTCCATTCTGGAAATTGTTGTCCCTATTCTTGTTAGACTTAGAAGAAGTATATAGAGACATTTCTTTACCTCGAACATCCTCCACTCAGATGCAAGAGCATCAGTATCGTCAAGCGATTGATACATCCTCTGTTGTCTTCGAATGATTAATAATCGTTAGGCGATTGATCTTGAGTGAAGTCTTTCTGAATCGATGTCTAAGATGGTACGATTCTGACTGTACGGGCGTAGTCGGTGGCAAGATATATAGAACCCCATCTTGGCTTCACTCGTGTCTAAACAAGTGCCAATATGTATCTCGTACCGAAGCCAAGAGTTATGGCAGCCACTACAAACCGAATCAATAATATGGAGTGTCGGTGTTCAATTCTTGGCTCGGTCGAAATCGGGCTTACCCGTTAACCTTAGTTGTGCAGGGTTATCTACCCCGCGGAGAAGAGAAGTTTCTGTGGACAGCAGATACCCTTTATTCTGGAGATCGGAAAGAAGATCATTCCGGAAGAGATCACATATCAAAGCCAACATGGAAGTTTCGTGTTTCCCCCTATTCTTGCTTCCAGAAATTCTAGAAGTCGCCGACCACTTTAAACTTCAGGCACGCAACCATTCCTCCGGATTTCCTTTTTTTTTTTTTTTTTGTGTTCCATTAGTCTATGTAGCTGCCTAAGGCGCCATGCAAACGTGCTATATAGGGTTTAGGCTACAAATGTGGTCACGAGCCCCCGGCTCCGCTCTAGAACTGATAAAGCAAAGTAAAATCAACGAAAAATCAAAAATTAACTAAAAACTCCATATGACCTCTATCTTGCCTTCCCTTCCGCTGCTTTGTGGTTTGTTTCGTTATAATAGCCCCTTTAGGGGCTTAGTTGACTTTATAAATACAATCGCCGGCGTCGATCTGCCTTATATTCCCTAGTTTATTAGTAAGAGTGTCTTTGTATAGCTAGCAAACTAATTTAGGAGACTAGTCGCTAGTATAAATTTGACGGTTTTTAGGATAAGCTTTAAGTCTTTAAGGAAGATTTTAGCATCTTTGATAAAACTTGCTCTTAAGTACGTAAATCGAGTGTCTTTAAAGCACTTGTAGTCTTTAATAATATAGCGTATTATCTAGTAAGCTTAATTGTAGCTACATTATAGGTTATTAGCTTTATTAATCTTGTTAAAGTAGCTTTATAGCCCGATTTTCTTTGTCCTTATTTAGATAAGAATAAAGGCCTCGACTTTATAAAAAAGGGTAATATAAAGTTTATTAACATGTCAATCGAGAACTATGCTATTTCTTACCCTATTATGCTATCTCTTCTTATAAAGCATGCTTGTGTTATTATTCCTTTATACCCAAGTTTAGCAGTCTCTAGCAAAGTTGCTAATTTGTCGTTTATAAGAGGAGAAAAGTTGTAAAAGCTACGCTATCCTTATAATAGTTTTAGCTTTAAGTAGTAGACTATTATCGAGTAATAAACTATTGTCCCTCTTAAGTCTTTATCTTGTAGCTTGCTTTGCAAGCATATTTGCAATTTCGTTCCCGGGTACTCTAATATATGCTAATATTTATCTAATAGTAACTTTATAGCCCCTCTTATAGAGGATGCTATAAAGCTAGTAAATCTTTTAGAGGATAAGCTATCTTAACTAGTTTTATGGTTTAAAGGATAAGATAATTGAGGCTTAGTTATTAGTAAAGATAGTAAGCTTTTTTATAATATCTCTTCCTTTAATCCTTATATTTAGTGCTATTTATATGCTAATAAGTTTAGCCTTATAAATAGTAAACTAATTGCTTAGTTTAATGTCTACTAAGCACTTTTATCTTCTATTTAGCTCTTAAGCGGCTATATTAACCTTGCCTTAAATGTTATTACTATTAGTATAGACTTTTATAT
>Ga0302325_10034112_pt1 | contig 10411 bp, 5 predicted proteins | sample Palsa_T0_2_FD_201948 | JGI IMG/M metagenome (GOLD analysis project Ga0302325, IMG submission 201948) | Peat permafrost microbial communities from Stordalen Mire near Abisko, Sweden - Palsa_T0_2 | ecosystem: Environmental > Terrestrial > Soil > Palsa > Peat permafrost | place: Sweden: Abisko...
AACGCAGCATTTCGATTTTATCGATTAATAAGTCTAAAATTTCACCCTTCTTTACTTATGCGAAGTGCTATTTTAGTACCTTTACACCTTCGATAAGCAAATCGACTAGTAAGGTTAATATAAGGCTTATTGTCCGTTTTTTAGGCCGGAATCGATTTTTGATAAGGTGTTATTTGATATAATTTGCGATTATAAGCGTATTTAAGAAGAGCTTTCGTGTATTTAGATAAACTTAAGCAAGTCGGAAACTAGTTTTATCCTTAGTAACTTTATAAACTTGTAATATCTTTTTTATTATACTATTTGCGTCTTAAATAAATTGCATAAAAAGAAAGTATATAAGCTCTTTAAAATGCTTTAAGCAAGGGATCTCGTATAATTTAAGTTTATAGTGCTATCTTAATATAATAGCCTTTAAAGTAAAGCTTTAGCTATTAAAATCTAGGTTCGACTATAAAGCTATATCCCCTTTTTATAAATTACTTATTATATAAAGATATTCCTCGATTTTAACTAGTTTACGGAAAATAGGTTTCTTTCCCTTAAATATAGCTTTCTTTTTGCTAAGACCCTTCGTTTTAAGTCTTTTGTTAAAGGGTAAAGGCTATTCTTTATCGTTAAAACCAAAATTAGAGTAAATATTATATTTAAAAGTAGCTCTCTTAGCTCCTTTTATAGCCGGAGCTTCGATTTGTATACTAATAAAGGTGCTAGCTGCTAGGGAGTTTACATTATTAGCTTTTATGTCATTTACTAGTTTTAATGCTAGGGTTATAACTATTTTAAGGTCCGGGAGATTAGTAATAATATTAGTTCTTTTATATAAAAACTTATCGAAATTAACTTTACCCTCTCTTATACCAAGTTTAATAGTCAAATCTCGAATAGTATCGTATTATACCTCTTTTTGCGCTTGCTTAGTAGCTTATTTTTAATTAGTAAGTTATTTAGCAAGTCCTTTTATAGCAAGTGCAAGTGTAAGTGTAAAGGCTTTTAGTGCATTAATTATAACTGCTTTCTAGTTTATAAGCTTATTCACAAAAGCAAGAAATAGTTTATTAGTATAAGTTCCCTTAATTAAGACTCCCGATTTTTTAAAGGTAAAGCTTAGCTAGCTAAGCTTAATAGCTTGCAATTTATTAATTTTTAGCTATTAATTATTTGCTAAGCCCCTTAAATGGTTTAAGGCAGCTTTAATATTACTAGTTATAAGTGCTAATTAGGCGTAAACCGGGGCTTTGCAAGCACGCTTTAAAGTTATTATATTAAGCAACTTAATAGCTTCACATAGCTCGATTTTCGATTTAAATAGCACATTTAAGTTACTATACATATTCTTGCTATATTAAGGGTATTCTTGTTATATAAATTTGCTAAAAGCTTGCGCTCGAGAAGAGTTCTTCCGGTTTATAGTTCTTATAAAGCTAGCTAAAGCTTTATAAGAAATAGCTTTAGCTTTCTTTATATCCTTTGTAGCTTTAATAAACGCCTTATTTTAAATGTTATACGCCGCTAATACGTCTCTTTCTAATCCGAGAGCTTCTTTATTCTAAATTATGTCTTTTTAGCTTATAATTATATCTTTTACTTTATCTTTACTTTATAATAGTATAGCATTAAACGCTATAATCGTAGTAGCTTTCTCTTTATCCGGGAAGTTCTTAATAACATTTAAGGCTTATACTAAACTTGTAACTTTAATACTAGCAATTTGCAGCTTTATAAGTTTGTAAAGTGCAAATGCATAGCGCGCAACTAGGAGCTCTTTATTCTTAGCTTCTTTAGTAGGGGTTTGCTTAGCGCTCGATATTTCGGCTTTATTTTCTTATATTTTATAAGGAATTCGATGTTCTTGCAAAGTGTAAGATGCATAAGTAAATTATAAGGTTATAAAGCGTAAATATAAGGTTATATAAGTTTTAGTAAGGGTAAATGTTTGCTACCTCGAAAAATCGACTAGTTTATAATTAGAAGCAATGCTTTTAAATATTATAAGCTTTTAAATGTGTAAAATAAGAAGAAAAATTAAGGAGAAAGTCTCTTCTTTAAAGTGCGAGTCCTTTGTTATATAAAAGTAAAGGTAAGTTAATGTTATATGCAAAAAAGTCTTTTATAATATATTTGCTTAAAGCGAAAAAGCAATTATAATGCTAAGAAATAAAGGGTTTAAGGCAAATATATATAGCTTTATTAACTTGACTAAATCAAGGAACAAATTAAGGGTTTTTTACAAGTAAAAGGAATGCAAAAAGCGAGTATAAGTTAACCTTATCCCTCTTATATTTATTACTTGTCTCGAGCAAGTAAAAATAAGGTAAGTAAGGGTTTTTAGTAAGGAAAACGCAAGTATAAGTTAAAAGTAAATAGAAAATATAAGAAACTTTATATATAATATAAAAGACTTTATATATAACAAAGGAAATTATATATAATAAAGGAAATAAGTGAAAAAGCTTTAATAATTGCATGCAAAAGCAAGAAGCATTTAAAATCCGAAATAAGAAAGAAATGCCGGGTTTTCCCTTAAAACAATTTGTATAATTACTTCTCCTCCTCTAATAATACCTCCTCTTATAGCTATTATTAGCATCTTAATAGCTTAAGGTATAGTAATATTATTAGAGTCTTATTTTAGCTAGTTGCAAAGTTTCTTTACCTTTTCTAGCTAATGCTTATAGCTCCTAAGTTCCTTTGCTTATACTTTAATAGTTGCAGCTATAATTTTATTATTATTATTATTTATTCCGGTTATAGTTAAATAGAGGGCTTTATTTGGTGTTTTTTGTTATTATTAGTCTTTTAGTTTTATTATTATCCCGTTTTCGATGCTTTTAGTATAGCCTTTATATTGCTTGTAGCTTAAATTAGCTTTTGCTAAACAACTGCATTTGCGAACTATAGTTATTAACTAAGTCTTAGCTTAAGTAAAGTCCGGTTTTAAGTAATATAGTCCTCTTTAAGTTATTCTTGTGTTTTAAGGTGCGTGTAAGTTAAAGTTTAAGTGTTAGTAGCTATATATTTATAGTCGATAATAGCCTTTACTTTTAGTTTTTATCTTTACTTGCTAACTTAGCTTTATTTTAGTTATTATTAAAGCAAATATACTTCCCTTTCTTAGATTTAAGGAGTTCTAGGACTTGTACAATAATCCTAATATCTTTTTCGATTTCTTAAGTAGTTTTAGCATAAAACTTTATAATAGCTTCCTTTTCTAGTTTTGCATTAGCTTAGAATTCGACTTTTTTAAGAGCAAGCTTTAATACTTTATCCTTATAAGAATACTAGTATTAATCTCTTTTAACAAATTGCTTTAGTCAGTTTCTTGCGTATATATAGCATAAGAAAGTCCCGTTTAATTCTTTTAATATATAAGTCCCCTTTAACTAGTCTGCTTCCTTAACTTTATATAGTTTTAATTACCGGTATAAAAGCTTAATATTTTTAGACTTATCTTAATTAATATTCTTAATATTATATATTAGAATAAGATCTTTAGCTTAAATTAATTTCTTATAAATCTAGTGCTTAATATTAAAGTTAGCTTTGCCCTTAGCATGTTATCGAGTCTTTTATAACTTAGACTCTTTAATATCTTTATTACGCATTTAAATTTGCTATATATAAAGCTATAATAAGGTTAATCGATTATAGACTTCGTCTTATCTAAGAGTCTTTTATATAAAGTAACAGGTTTTTACTAGAAGTATTACTTCTTTGCTATAAACTATATAAAAGGGAGTAAAGCTTATAAGGCTATATATTGTAGTTTTATTTGCAAAAAGCACTTAAAGTAAAAGGTCTACTTATAGTTTCTTGCCTTCTATACTTAAAGCAATTAAAGTAAATGCAATTAGTTAATGTCTATACTTTATTATTCTATTAGCTTTAATATTATATGCAAAGATTATAATCTTACAAATCCTTAGCTTTTAAAGCTCCTTAATTATAAAACCTTTAAATTTAGCACTACTATCGACTTTAAGTTTTCTAAATAGACTATACTAGCAAATTACTTTAATTTAAATAAACTTTGCAATCTTCTTGCTAGTAGGATTTTTTATAAGTTTAGCTTTTAGCCATTTAAAGAAGTTATCCTTAGCTATTATTAGATAATTATAGCCTTTATATTCGGGCAATTTTATAACGTTTATGCTAATATAGTAAAATAGAGGAGTAGCTTTTATAAGAAATAGGGCTTCTTCTTGTCGTTGCTTGTGCTTATGTTAATATACTTTGCAAGAATTGTAATACTTGCAAATATTATTATAAGAACCTTCCTAGTAATATTTATATACTAGCCTTGCAAAAGTAATCTCTTAGCCCGAATAGCTAGTTTTGTTATGCAACTCTTTTATAACCTTTACTCTTTAAGCTAAATTATTAAAAACTAAATGCAAGAAGTACGTTTTGCACTCGTTCTTTTATAATTGCTTGTTACATATACTATAATTTAGTGCTTCTTTCTTTAGTTTACGGAATTTGCCCTTAAATATGCCTTTAAGCTTAGCTAGCGTAGTCAAATACCTTATAATTGCTTAAAATCGCTTTAAATAGCTTTTATCAAGCGGATTAATCGATGTAAAATTATTAGTCGCGTTTTAGAGTATTAGTATAAAGTGATGTGTGGTGTTGTAGTTATCGGTTACGTGGTTCGGAATAGCTTTTTGCCTAAGTGCTTAAAACTTAAAGCTGCTATAAGAGGGGGAATTTCCCTTTTAAGGGTAGCTTGAAAAATAAGGCTTATTTTTAGAGTAAGGCTTTAACTTGCAAGTTTTAGCTAAGCGAGGCTTCGGCTAATTAAAACGCGCATTATATTTAATATCGCGATGCTTTACTATTTTTGCGCTTTTAATAACTAGTTAAATTCCGATTATATTAAGCTTTAATGCGATAAATTTATCGATATTTAGGTTATCTTCCGAATCCTCTTTGCAATAAGGGCGCTAGGATAGTCTATCAGCCGCAATATGCTTCTTACCCTTTATATAGCGTACCTCGAAGTCGAATAGCTTAATTTATATAAGCTAGCATGTAATTAGAGCTCTAAGAAAGTTAATAGCTGCCCGATTTAGCTAAGTAACAAGCGTATTTGCGTCTGTTTTTAGGATAAAATAAATATTATATAGCTAAAATCGCAGTTTTTGCAAAGCTTTAAGAACCCTTTTATATTCTCTTTTAGTAGCATTATAGCCTCGTTTAGCCTAATTTCACATTCTAAATTTATATTAAGTAACCCTCTTGCGTCCCTTATTATTATATTAGCCTAAAACTGCTCCTTATCCGAATAAGCTAGCGTCTATAGCTAAGATAATAAGTCTTTATAGCTTTACTAGGTTATAGTATAGCTTGCAAAGCAATAGCGTAATAATAAGTTTTTCTTAGAGAGTTTATATTACCTTAATCTATTCCTCCCTTTATAAAAAGGGCTCTCCTTTCTTAAGTAGTCGATAAATTAGTTTAGCTATTATAATATACGCTTTAATCTAAATTTTGTAATATATGCAAATTCTTAAGAATACCTTAGCTTTTGTGATATTATTGCACTAGTGCTAGTCTAAGATCTTACTAACTTTAGCAGTAGCAAGGCTTCTTCCTCTAAAACTATATACAAAACTTATAATACTTATACTATTGTAATAGAATTGTAATTTAAGTCTAATAGAAGCTTTAGCTTATTTAATCTAATTTAAGGCTTTATTTAAGTTTTACAAATGCTCGAATATAAATCGGCGAATCTTAAAAAGCTTTAGTTTTTATTATAGTCGGTATATGGCCCTTTTACCTTAATATTATCGATAAATGGCATAGCTATAGCTAAAAACAAGTCTTTTAAGATTGTTATTATTACTTGTATAAATTAGGCCACTAAATTAGTAGCTCCTTGCAATAAAGTAGTTATTTTAAGCAAGCTATTATATCCTTGCTTTTAACATTTAAAGTAAGCTAATTGTATTTAGAAAAGAAATTAATTAAGGAAGTATATTAGCATCTAGCAAATTCCTCTAAGAACTCGTTTACTAATAAGGGCATATTAGCATCTTGTAAAGTAATAGAATTTATCTTTATTGCTGCGTTAATAAGTTTATAAGCGCTAGCTAGTTTTTTTGCAACTAAGAATTAAGGGTTTTTGTAAAGTTTATTGCATTTTTCTAGTATTCCTCGGTTTAAGCGTTTTAATAGCATTTTTACTACTACTAGCACTAAAGCTTTAAGGCAAGGGAAGTTCTTTTCTTGCTAAGCTTTATGCAATATCGTCTTAATAAGAATAAAGAGGCTAATATCTTTATAGATCTTTCCTACTTCTTTTTAGTCGAAAGCAATAGCACTTTTGCAATTAATTATTAGTTCCTCGAATATAGCCCTTTCCTTCTCTTAAAGCTAGTCTTTAGTGTCTAGTTTTGCTAGTTGTTCTAGTATAAGGCAAGAACCTCTTAATATTGCAATAAAGCGTAAGAGTAAGTAGTCCTAGTATTCGCCTACTTACTCTTATAGGGTGTCTTGTGCCTTAAATTGCTTATACTAATTAAATCGTCCTCTAAGTCCTCTTCTTATTCTATTATTTCTATTAACTAGCTATACTTTCTTAGCTTTTAGTTTGTAAACACCGTCTATTAAGAGCGTAAAGGGCACGCTTATAAGGTCTTGCAATGCAATAGCCATTTTCTCTAATTTTACTTATTTTAGTGTACTTGTATATAAGATCTTCTTGCTCTTATCCTTGTCTTTTAAGTATAGCGATACCCCCTCTAATTTATCAAAAAACTATAAAAACTCTATAAACTCTAGTCCTTTATTCTTAGCTTTAAGGATAAAACTAGCTAGTATCGAATAGTATAATTTTATTTTAATATCCGGAATATTAGTGTTTAAAATGTCTATTACTTATTTTCGTGTTATATCCGGGAAGTGCTTTATAAGAGCTAAAATAAAGTTGCCTTCTATAGCTCTTATATCTAAAAAATTAGTAACGCTAATCCCAAAATTATAAAACTCCTCTAAAAACCCCGGAATAACTTTTACTCCCTTAATACTCTCTCCGGCTAGAGCATTAAGCCTTAGTTTTCCTCTTTTTTATCCTTATTACTCGAGTTTACTTCCTCGATTTTAGGCTAAAGGTCTTACCGGAACTAAACCCTCTTTCTAGAGACACTCTTTAATAGTAAAACAATTATAATTATATAAGCATTTTTCGAATCTTCTAAATTAGTAAACGTATTATCTTATAAACTATTATCCTTATAATTTATAGCTATTTTCATTTTGCTAATAAACGGCATTCTTAGCAAAGTCTTAAGAGAGTTGTTAATTAAGAAGAATATATCCTCGCAACTAACCCCCTTTACAATCTCGATCTTAATCTTAGCTATATTAGCAAAACCGAATTAGTCTCTTATAACTATAAATATTATAAAAGTATTAATGCTATAGATAATATAGCTTAAGTTCTTAGCTATCTCTATAAATAAGATATTGCATTTAGCTTTAATATTTAGCATATTATAGCATTCCGTTTCTTTGCTAAGGCTATATAATAAAAATCGAAGTTTAAGGGATATAATAATGCTCTTTTTCGAGATAAGAGTTTTAAAGTTAAATATAGCTATGTTTCTTTAAAGCATATAGCTAGTTACTTAAGCCGGCTAAGTTATATTTTATATTATGCGTTTTAGTTTATTAGCTATAGTAGCTATCTTAGTTGTTTTCTTGATTTCTTTAGCTATATATATAGCTATTGCATTTCCTATTCTTAGAATTGTTATATAAGCTTAGTTGTCTCTTAGCTATTAGTGCTAAATCGTAGCTATAAGATCGGGAGTTTTAAGCGCATCGATAATTATTTTTACCCCTTTTTGCATACGCGGAAGTAGAATAGTTGCTTTTTTAGCCCGCGGAATAGGCTTGTCTTATAAAGTGTTAACTAGTTCTAGTTTTTCATTAGAAGCTAAGTTAAAGTCCATCTCTTATAAGGGTTTAATATCCCTTTTAACTCCTAATATAACAAATCTTTAGCTTTTTGCTTATAAGAGCCTTTCCTTTACTCGAGCTTATTGCTTTATAATGTCTCGGGCAATCTATAGTCCTTTTCCTTTTACTTTTAAAGATTTAGTAGCATTAACAAATAGCATAAGATATATTATATCCTCGTATATATTACTAATAAAGATATTATCCTTATTTATAACATCTACGCAATTACCTCTAAAAACTAGGGCATTATTATTATCTTTATACAAAATCTCTTTACTCTTATATAAATTGCCGAGTATAAGAGGGGCTTAAGACTTGTTTTTCTCTTAAGTTTTAAGTTAAATATTATTTTGTAGTCGTTAAGCGTTTGCAAGTTACATTAATATATTATAATTATATTTACCCCCTTAAAGCTAAGTCTTAATTTAGTTAAATTAACGCTAATTATTTTATAAAATAAGAGGTATAAAGGGCCGGTTAAGGTCTTATTTTCCTTTGTACCAATTATAGCTATCCTTATAAATGCACTTAAGGTTAATTAGCTCTTATATTAATAGACAATTATTCGAGTGCATATAATTGCAATTAAGATTTATAGCATTATTATAATCCCTTTTAAAACACTTTAAATAGTTCTTATCAAATAATTAAAATATAGTATTAACTTAAGCTATATTTTACTAGGAATCCGGGTATAAGCAATTACTATTAGTTGATGTAAATGCTCCTTTTCCTCTTTTACTATAATAACTGCCTCGACCTCGACTACGTTTACCGAAACCCCCTTTATTATAATAACCTCCGAATGCTTAAGTGTCTCTTAAGTTAATTATAAAGAGCATAAATTGAATCTCGTTAGTAATAGCGACAGTCGAAGCATTAATAGCCTTTTGCAAATCCTCTTAAGTAATAGATAAAATCGACAATTTTTGCAATTCCTTCGTTAATTGATCGATTTTATTAGCAAGTTTCCTTAGCTTTACTATTTTAAGAATAAGAACCTTCGACACTTTACTAGCTTTAGTAAGTTCCTTTGCTAATGCAAGCATAGTTAAGGGTAAAGGAAGGGCGTATTTATTATTTGTCGCAAGCATTATGTCTTATACAACTACATCGAGGTGTTCTTAGCGTAGCTAAGAGTATTTTAAGTTATTAGCCTCGTTATACTTGCATCTCTTCTCCTTATACTTATACGCAAACACGGCAATTTTGTGCATTTTGCTATAGTTATAAGTCGATATGTCTATAAGCTTATAGTTAAAGTCTTTAAAGATCCGGTCCTTAACTTGAGAAGGAAGACCCTTTATAAACTCCCGGCACTAGTAATTGCTATCTAATTCCTTTCTCTTTACTAGTTTAGTTGATACTTTATAAAACAAGTCGACAAAGGTCTTAGTAGTAATATGCCCTCCTTAAGACTAAGCAATAATTCGATTTAAGAAATTATAACTAATCTTAAGGGTCTCCTAATTATACTCTTTATACTCCTTCTTTAAGGCCACGTAAAACTTGGCTTTATTATACTTGTTAAAGCTATTAGTATAGTATTCCGGCATAGCTTTAACTTAGTCCTTATATAATAGTGAGATGTATTTGATAATACGCTCTCTTTTTATAATTGCAAAGACTTAGTAATCCTTGCACATGTTAATATATTACTCCAAGAAAGTAAAGATGTTATTACCCTTAAACTACAAGGCTCCTTGTACTTTAAGCAAAGGAAGGTGTAGTTTAGGAACTAATATATACTTGTTATCTTCTATTATGCTTGTATTTAGCATTAAAATTGTGGGTTTATCTTTTAAAGAAGTAAATTGAGGTGTGGGTCGCTATACAAATAAATTGCAAGGGGAACTAGCAATTGCTATGCTTAATTCCGAAGTCGACCGGGCGTTTTTTGTTAAAATAAGTGATAAACGTTTTAATAATAAGTCCTTTAAAGCTCGTTTTTTGCTATCCCGATTACTTATGCCGTTTTATTCTTATTATTTTTTGCTTTTAGCTATACTTGTAGTTTTTTTTCTCTTTTCTTCCTCTTAACTGCTATATCCCTTTAAAGGATTATAACCCCCTTTATAGTGTTATCCTTCTATTTATGCTATGGCTTTATAGCTATTTTGTGTTTATATGTTCTTGGTTCTTTGTGTTTCTAATTCTTGCTAGTCTTATATTTATACTTTACTTGTTCTTGGTTTTTCTTATATATCTTATGCACTTCTATATAGCATTTATTGCACGGGGACTCCCGGCTAGTGTTCTTATAGTCTAGACTTCGAATTAAAGTTAATAGCTTTCTTACTATTAATAGTAAAACAGTTAAAAATAAAACGCAAATCGATAATATAAGCTTGTTTAGAAGTATTAAGACCCCTTTCTAACATAGCTCTATCTTATAGTTCCTCTATTCCGTCCTAGCTGCCTCCTCTTATCGCATTTTTATTCC
>Ga0302325_10034113_pt1 | contig 10411 bp, 7 predicted proteins | sample Palsa_T0_2_FD_201948 | JGI IMG/M metagenome (GOLD analysis project Ga0302325, IMG submission 201948) | Peat permafrost microbial communities from Stordalen Mire near Abisko, Sweden - Palsa_T0_2 | ecosystem: Environmental > Terrestrial > Soil > Palsa > Peat permafrost | place: Sweden: Abisko...
GTTGTGCTTGAATTTCTTTTTTTCCTTCTCCAATTCCTCCTCCAGCCTGTTTGACAGCCTTCTCCTTCACCTTTTCCTTCTCACGATTATCCGCCTGGAGTCGAGCTATGAGTGCGTCTCTATTGCCAGTTGTGGCGAGACCACGCATAAGGAGGATATTCTGCAGATCGAGGAGCGTGAGTTGTGAGCAGTCCGGAAAGTTGCTTTGTGATTCTGCACCTTGCTTTTCTTTTGTAGATTCAACTTTCTCCTTCTCTTCCCGTGCCCTAACACTATCGTCTTCCCCCAACCGAGCAATGAGCCGGTCTCTGTTTCCAAACATATTAAGACCACGATTTTCCAGCATCTTCTCCAGAGTGCGAACATCAAATTGCGTGTAGTCTAGCATACTGGGTTGCAATTTTCCTCCTCCAATACCACCTGATTTGATACCCTTCTTACCATCATCTTTCTGCAGGTGAGCAATGAGCTCGTTCTTGTCATCGTTCCAAGAGTAAAAGATGCCTCGCGTCTCTAGCATCTTACACAGTTCGTGAGTAGCGAGTTGCGTGTAGTCCATCGTGTTGCTTTGCAACTGTGCCCCGTTCATTGGGGATGAGGGTTCGATCTTGATGCGCACATCACTTGGGCCGCTTCCATCTCCACCTTCATGATCACGGCCGTCGCCTTCTTCACATTCTGTTTCTTCTTCAGGCTCAGTACTCACACGATTGAGGTGACTTGGAAGTGCCACAGGTACAGGACTTGGATGGAATTCAAGCTGGGTACAACTGGGACATATACCATGCATAGGTACAGATTGCTTCGTGCAGCGTGAGCCGGGGCGTTTGCAAGTGGCTGCATGTTGGTAGATGCTATGGCCACAAAGAGCCCACGTTGTGCCTGTAGTTGTGCAGGGCATTGCGTTGTGCTGCGGCAGCGGAGAGGGTGTAACCTTGGCGGGAAGATGAGGAAGGTGAGATTCTGGTGATGATTAGTTGGATTGAGGTGAGAAGAGAGAAGGAAAGGGGGAGAAGAAGATGGGGGAACCTACGTGGCTGCGATGAGATTATGGAGGAGGAGGAGGGGTCGAGACTGTTTGAAGAATAGGTTTAGGTTGAGATCGATTTTGAGTCGCATCGTTTAAATGGAAGCGAGATCGGGAGGCGCCCCTGAATTCACTTGAAAGAAGCTTCACAAATAAGATGTCACGAGAGGATAATCTACTATAGAATTAGAAAGTTAACAAGATTTTTTCTGGTGGGTTGTAGGAGACTTGTGTATTCAGACGTGAAAGTATTTATTTGAAGTTGTGCCTCCTAGGACAGTAAGCAACACATACTATCATGCTATCTTTCATTCTACTTTCTCCTTTATGTCTTTTTCCATCTGTTGGTGATAGCGAATACAACTTTGATAGGCCATGAGCAGCAACACACGCAAACGCCAAACACCTATGTACGTCCTAGAATATCGCAGACAGCAACCGTTGAACACCCTCCCCACACTGCTTGATGATTTCCTTCTCCACCTTCTCCATTCTCTCCATCGGCTCATTGTCGAAAGCTTCTGCGAAACTCTACATTCGATCGTGAATCTCATAGATCTCTTCATAGTCGTTCCGTCGAACAGCCTCTTGCAATTCCGTGAAAAGGGATCTGACGAATGGGTCCCAACGATGCTCGACTAGACCTTATTTTCAAAGCCGAGAAACCAAAGGCAATTGGATTGATGTAGCCGGTTGTGGCTGAACTCGGCTGCTTGTCCAAGTTGGGGCTACCCTTTCCGAAGCTGTTGATGGTATGGTCGCATCATGTGTGCTGTTTTTAGTAGTAGTGCTCAAGAGGTTCACTCTTGCTATTTTGCGCCATGATTCCGTTCGACATTGCGATGTCTTGGTCGGGCGACATGGTTTCGTCTCTGCAGAATCTCCAGAGGTGCTAAAAGATAGTCAGCAACTATTAAACCAATTTTCAATGCCAAATCCCCTCGCTATTGATTCGGACTACCTTTTTTGTTGGGCGGAAGCGCGTGGAGTTAGTCGAAGTCGCGTTGTTACATGAGGTGTGGAGGAGATGGGGGAGACGGGAACCGAGGGTGGTAAACGAGTGGGGACAGCACGAGAAATTCACTTGGCGATGTAGCAACAGCAGGACTTGATTAGGACCAGGTCAAAGGTGAACTGTAAAAAGAACAAGAATTCAGCAGAAAGCAAGACACGCCGTAAATCGATCGACAGGACCGAGAAATTTCGTGTTATGAGAGACGGAGGTCATGAGAAGCACTACCTGATTCCTCCATCATCAAGATCCGTGACCGTTGTATCAGCAAGTTGCCTTTCATTCCTTCCATTCCTTCGACCATTATGTCAACATCCCGTCTTCAAATCACTTCACCAAATGCCCCGCCTTCTCCATAATCTCCTTTAATCTCCCCTCAAACCCCCCTTTCGCTACCTTCGCATAATCATCTTTCAGCTGCTGGATCTCTTTATATAATCCAAACCACTCTTTACAACCCTCGAAAGTCGTCTTGCTAATATCCCCGTCGCCGCCATATTTTTCGAAATTGCGAGTATGGTCGAGCTCTGCAGCCTTCAAGATGATCATGACTCTCTCTTCCATAGTCTTCAGTCTTGCTTGGAACGTCCCGCTGAAACCAATTAGACCGTTTTTGCTATTAGATTCGATCACGAGTTCCTTGATCCTGCCTGCCAACTCAAGAATTCAGTCCTGACGACACTTCTCGAAGCTGGACTTGAGCTTGGCGTCTCTTGTCGCGGCTTGACCTTTGATCTGGATGGTGAGGAATTTCGCATGGGCTTGAAGCGAGGTAATAGAATCGCTTATTTGGTGGAATTTTTCCTTTTTCTTTTCTTCTGCTTGGCGCGCTTCTTCCTTGCAAGTGAGGCACGGTTTGGGAGACACTTTTTTGCTTTGGGGGAATTCGGGTCGTGTCATCACAGTGATCTTTCTGCTGTGCGTATTGACATCTACGAGCACGAGCTTGTGGCTACAAGTAAATGTGCAATAGGTGTGTTCAGGCATCTTGACTTGACTGCCGAGAGTGCGATTGTAGCAGATGAAAGGGCTCAGGTTCAAGACAGACCCCGAAAATGACGTTGTTAATAAGACTTGTCGTCGGAAGCTTTGACGTTGTATTCTGCTAAGGGTTAGAAGAATGAAGACCAGTAAAGCGAATGCAGTCTAATAGTGTGTCAAAAAACTAATTATTGTAATTAATTATATTAATCGAATATTAATTATATCAATCAAATATTAATTATATTAATTAAATGTGAGGATGTTGTTGGTAGGCAATAAGGCAATATAAATAATTCAATGGATTCTAAAGAGTATATTTAGTATAAAACTAATGTTATGTGTCGCTGAGCATGTGCTCGCTTAGCTTATAGCTTGCTTAGCAGTCTCTCTTTAGCTAGCTTTTAAGCAAAGGAATATATTATCCTTTTACCTTACTATATACATCTAACAATAGTAGCAATGCCTTATTAACTATTTGTTATAAGCTTTATATTAGCTTATAACATAATCTTAATTAACCTCTAGCTTATTAACACGCAAAACCGCTATCTAAAAGCTCTTTAATGCCTGCTTAGCTTAATTAAGAAACTATTAAGCTTGCGCATTAGCTTTATAGCTTTATTATCAAAAATGTCAAACTTGCTAGTTTTATTAGCCCCGAAACACGCATAGCAATTAAAACTATTATTAAGGACTACTTAAAAAGGGAGCTTACTGTAGTAGGGTACAAAGTGATACAACCAAATGAATAGAGGGAGTACAAATGATGATGCATTTGTTGACTGAAAAACTAAGTGTACAAGTGTCTTGAATCGCGATATATATGTTCCTTTGCTTAAGTCATATGCATATGCGACACGTGATTCGCCTTGCCATATTACTTTAAAGTTATAAAGCAGACAATTAAGCAAATATTATTTATTAACCTTATTAGCTAAAGAAATATTCCTCTTAAATTAGCTTAGAAACAAAAACTCTTTTAATTCTTTATTATATTAATTTATTGCTATTATATAAGCTGCAATTACTTTATTACTAGATATAATAGCTACTTTATCAAGTTTTGAGCGCAAAACCCTATTAAGTAGCATAATTAAAGAAGTTGTAAAAGAGGAAGTTTTATTTAAAAATAATAGAAATATAGACTTAAGCAATAAGAATAGCAAATACTAGCAATTAATCTTAAGTGTAAAGATATAAGCAAAAGTTGCATAACTTGTTATATAAGTAATGCAAAATCTTTAGCATACTAATAATGCTTTAGCTAAGAATAACTTATATTAAAATTTATATAATAAGAATAAAGACTACACTAATATAAGATAGCAACTTTAAAATGTCAAATTCTTGAACTTTAAGCTTAATAAATTATATAGCAAAGAAGATTATATTATTATAAAAACAAATATATACTAGTAAAACATTTATATATTTGTAAACTAAGTTAAAGATAATGCTATTAGCATTTGCGCTTTAATTTTACGCTAGAACCTGTTTTCTTATTTGCAAAGAGAAGCTTTTATATAATGTATAAATAAGCTTAATAATCTTTAATATACTAGTTTTAAGTTCTTTTAAAATAATATTAAAGTATAATATGCTATACTAATTAAGCAATTTAAGAATATACTAAATAAGGCTTTAAAGAAGATACAAGAAGAGAAGTTTACTAAATATAATACTTATTTTAGTTATAATATCTAATTATATATCTCTTTAGTTATATAATATATAAAGGCTATAAAGTTTTTAAATACAATTTAGCAGCTCTTTTAAATATATAATAACTTTAATGCTAGGCTTTGCATTTATATTATATACTTTGAACTAAATATAACTTTAAGCAGCTTTATAAAAGAGGTATTTATAAAGGCATAATTGTAAAAAGATATACTAAGATTATAGTCACAATTCCCTAATAATAAAAGCAAGCTATAATTATCTTAACAAAATAGTAGAAGAAGTAATAACAATTTTAATATTATTACAAAGAATAAAGTCTACTAATACTTTATGGTAAGACCAAGTTCTAAATTAGCCTTTAAATTATTTATTCTTTATATAAATTTCAAACTTTAATATCCCTTTTTTATTTAATTTCAAAATAAGCTAAAAGTTTATTTTAATATTAATAAGAAGTTTAATGCAAAGCTACTATTATTACTAAAGCTATAATTGGCTTTAATAGCAAGACTTGCTTAAAAACAAAGAAAGTAAGACAATTGCTTAAATAGCAGATTTTGCTATAAAAATAACTCTTATAATAGCAACTTTTAGCAAAATAGTAATAAATTCCGGAGATTTAAGTGCTATAATAAAGCAAACTTTATAAAGACTAATTATTATAACATTTTAAAGGAATTTGGAGATTAGTATAATAAGGAATTAAAAGGGAATAGCTATTATATAAGCAAAGAAATGCATCTTCTTAATAATAATAATATTAGTATTATAAAACCTAGAAATAATAGCTACTTTGCTACTATATTAGTAAAGCTGCTTATATATTAAAAGTGCTTAAACTTCTTATCTCGGAATAAGCTATTTACGCATATTTATGCAAATAGTTATAAAATTAAAAAGCTTATTATTGCTTTTAACTTAAAGTAAACAACTAGACAGCAAGCCCGCATGCAGAAACCGCGACTGCCGCATTAAGCAAGGCGCGCGCACAGGCCTACTGCCGCTTTTGCAGGGTATCATCAGGAAAAAAAAAAGGTGCCAATAACCTGCCAATGGTGCCATTTTTACATGTCCAAAAATTTGGCACCAAATTTTCGACATTAAGTGCCAATTGACTGCTATTAGCACCAATTGAGCTATACGCATAAATAGTAATTATTGTGCTAATGCTAATTATTACAAATTTTAATTTAGTTATATCTTTCACAAAAGCTCATATGAAAATAATTTAGAAAACTGTCTTAATATTATAAAAATAACTCTATATAAGCTGCCCTGCCAAAACTCCCTGCCAAAACGCCTTACAAAAGTGGCCCCGAAACCTAAGCTGCCCTACTAAAACTCCTTGAGATGTTAGATAGAGAGATGTTGGATAAAGAGAGGTTAAATAGAGAGAGGTTAAATAAAGAGAAGTTAGACAAAGAAAAGTTAGACAAAGAGAAGTTAAATAAAGAGAAGTTGGATAAAGAGATGTTAGACAAAGAGATATTAAATAGAGAGATGTTAGATAGAGAGATGTTAGATAAAGAGATGTTAGATAGAGAGATGTTAGACAGAGAGATGTTAGATAAAGAGAAGGAAAGGAGGGAGGAATGGAAGAATGGAGGAAATCATGCGCACGTTGTACTAAAACCCTAGCAAGCTTGGCCCTTGCTTGCTAGGGTTTTAGTACAACGTACGCACAAATAGAAAAGCTTTAATTTCGCTAGTAAAGAAGGGTAAGCAGCTATTACGACGCTGCTTGTGCGCACTTCTAGGGCCCCTTACTTCGTAGAAGTGCGCACAGGCTTTAATTTCGCTAGTAAGGGAAAGTAGCCATTACAACATAAACAAAAGCGCCACTTTCTACTCGTGCCGCTTATCCCTTCGTCTAGTGAGACATGCTTACGCCAAGCATCATAGCAAAAATTAGCAAGCAAACACGTACTATTTAGCTATAGAGGCTTGGCGTGAGCATGTCTCACTAGACAAAGGGATAACACAACTGCCGGCCCGTTTTTGTATCGTATGCCGTACAACCCAATTCTCGGGCTTATTCTAAACTAGCCTCCAAAACTGGCCTCCCTTAAACTGGCCTCCAAAACTGTCCTCAAAAATTTTCTATTTTTTTTAATAAGTACAATTGCTAATTAATTGCCCCACTTGCCAATTGACTGCCAAGCGGCTGCCAATAGCACTAAGCAAGTGCCAATGGCACGTGCGCCTAAGCGAAAAATCGTCGGCATGTTTTTTTTTTCCTGATGATAAAAATCTTGCAACTCTATTGCTTGCTCCTTTCTCTTCTTCCTTCTTTTTTAATAACCTAATAACCTCTGCCTTGCAATGCTTAATGCTTATTCTTTATGCGCATTTGGCCCTTTTGCTTAAAATCCTACCCCTTCTTGCTAAGCTCCCTTAATTGGCCACATTGCAGCTAAAAAGACTGCGCTAGCAAAGTGCAAGGCAGCTTTAACTAAAATCTTCAATTGCCCCCTTTAGCCTCAATGCTATTAAATAGCTATAATATAAATCTACTTACATGTCTGCCTTGCATTAACTAAGTTACAAGCTTGATAGCATTTAGACCTTCTTATAATCTACCTTGTTGTTGCACTATTATTGCCCTTACTATAGCGCGCTTTAGAGACTAAGATGCTATAGACAAGGCTTGCCCTTATTATAGTATAATAGCTAGTTGCAAAAATGCTTTAAAATGACGCGGCCTATCTTTTGCTTAGCTATACCTTAAGTGCTACAAGTAAATAACGCGTTAAAAGTGTCTTAGTAAGTTTCCCCTTTACTATAGCATATATTGTATTTGTTTTAATTGCGTGGCTTTAAGCTAATCCGAGGCAGCAAGATTATATAAGACTTTATTAAGCACATTCCTTAAAGGATATGCTAATTAGATTGCGCTAGCTACAAAATTAGTAGCTAAGACGCTAGATAACAAGAAAGACTTAGAATGTGCTAGTTTACTAGTTTGCTTAAAGCCTTTAAATAGGCGAAGAGGGAAATATCCGAAGTTATACACTTCCTCTTTATATGACAATTGTTGCTCTTTCTTGCTTAGCTCTTTATAGCCTTGCCGACAATCGAGAGATAATACTAATATTGGCCGATTATAGTAGATAGCAAAGTAAGATAATAGCTACAAATAAGCATATTTTAGTATAAAAGCGCAAGATTGACAATATTAAAGCCTTATAGCTATAGCAGATCTCTTTGCGTAAGAGGGGCTACATTAATGCCAAAGCATTTTTTATAAAGAGGGCATTAAAAAGGGGAAAGCTTAGTATAGCAAGCTTATATAGCAAGCTATAAAGCGTATTCCGGTTTATAAGGGTAATATAAGAAGCTTATATAAACTTGTTAATTTCCTTGTCTTTACTATCTTTTTATAGTTTAATTATATAGCTAGTAGCTAGCAGAGAACTTTTTAACTACTTTTAATCCTTTCCCTCTACTCGAGATAGCCACTTTTGCCATTAAACTATAATATACTTATATGCTAACTCCTTTGCGCTTTAAAAGCGCAATAACCTACTACAAACTTGCCCCGGAGCAAGTTAGTATCCTTAATAAGCTTTAACAGATTAGGTCAAGTAAAGTATTACATAGTATGCTATAACTAGTAATAGCGGCAATAGCAGCAATAGCTAATAACAATAAGGGCTATAAGCCCAGAATTTGAGGTATATAATAGAGATGTGTTTAGCTTGTAGTAATAGTAACTAACTTGTGGGAATTTGACTAGAGGCTAGCACTATTTATAGTAGTAGCAACAAAGAAAATAATAACAAAACTGATAACAACTAAGACCTCTTTACAATCGAAGAATTGCTACTTGCCAAGCTATAAAAGCAAAGCTTTATAACAAAAGATCGAGGCTTAAATAAGACAAGCAAAGTTAAGGAGATAGCTTTAAAAGAGAGGGGCAGCTCTATTAACTGTTACGGTTCTGCGCTGGCACGTGCAGCGCTATTCTAGATTAGGCTAAGTTAGGTAAGGTTGGCGAGCTTTAAGTTATTTATGCATGCGAGTAGCCTTATACTCCTACTTCCTTCCTTAGCTTTGAATAGTCGAATAAGAGACCCTTTTACCTTGCCTTCCATTCTAGGCCTAGAAGCTGGCGTTCGTGACATTAACTAGAGCAAGTTAGCGCAAAGCAATAATATAAGCGGAATCCAAGTAAGCGCGCGCTATACCTTTTATTTAGGGCTCCGATCGGATCGAATAGGTGCGGATTTCTAAAAATCCGAACCTTCTATAAAGGTTCGGACTTATATAAAAGTTCGATCCGTCGGATAGAAGGTTTTAGATGGATTAGTCACGTGGTCTATATAAAAAACAAAGTTATTCTTAAATAATGGTAAAGGGTAAATCCAATAAATTTTTTTATATAAAATTCTCTAAACTTATGCTTACTAAGAACTAAACTATACTTGTCTTATTATCTTAAGTCTTAAAACGTCTAATTAAACCCCTAAAACGTGAGTTTATTAGTCTAATGCTAAGATATATGCTAACTGCTAAAAGAATAGTGCCTTTAACTAAAATCATACCTATTAAAGAATCTATTATTATTAATGCTACCCCTTAACGCAAAAGAGCCCCTAAAGCTTTAACCCTTGTATCTAATATACTAAAACGTCGAATTGACTACAATTCCTTATACAATTATATATTTTGTATACTTAGTAATATAATTAAAAAAAACTAGATATAGTAATAATAGGCCAAAATAACTATGCTTTGGCTGCTTAGCGATTTCTTGCTAATATTATATAAACACTTATAAAAAAAAACCTTTGATCCGACGAATATAATCCGACGGATCAAAGGTTTTATATTATAAAACTCGATCTGCACCTAAACCGAGAAATATTTGTCGGTTTGGATATATCCTTCCATCCGATCGGAGCCCTACTTTTATTATAAAAATAGACAACTAGTTTTTTTTAAATGTAGTATAAAAGATTTAATTGTCTTACAAGAAGATAATAACTCGAGTACTTCTAGAGCCGAAGTCGATAATATTAATCTTTGCGCTAAAAGTATAATAACACTAAGTGCAAGTCTTTTCGATAGCTCAAAGATAGCTATTAACTCGACAATTTTGGCCCCTTCTTGCAATTCTAATAAGTAATATAATATTAATAACTTCTTTGAGCTGGCTTTGCGCTTGTAGCTTGCGGAACAAGGAGCTTTGACGCTAAACTCTTTGCCTCCTTATACCCCTTCTTTGCGCCTCTTAAGCAAGCTATTATATAATAGCATTAATATGGATTCTAAAGCTATAAGTAGGCCTCCTATCAAACTTGCAAATTAGTTCGATTCGACGAATATTCGTCGAATTAGGTTCGAATCGAACCCCCTCTTAAAAAGTTCGAAGTTCGACGAATAATATTTGCAAGTTCGACAAATGTTCGACGAACTTCACATGATTTTAAAGGCATTCATATATACATTTGCAATAATATTTACTAGTAAATTTACAACTAATCTAGTAATTTTGAAGCTATTTAGATATTGCTTATAGTATAAACACATAACCATTTCTGCTTTTTAAACTTGGTTAGCTGCTAGACAACGAATATAATCCTTTAATAAGATTAATGCCCTTAAAGTCTTTATACCTATTAATATATAACAAAGACCTAAAATCTCTCTAACAATATTAAAGAGCCTTTTAATATCCACCTCTAATCTTAGAATAAGAAGAT
>Ga0302325_10034114_pt1 | contig 10411 bp, 8 predicted proteins | sample Palsa_T0_2_FD_201948 | JGI IMG/M metagenome (GOLD analysis project Ga0302325, IMG submission 201948) | Peat permafrost microbial communities from Stordalen Mire near Abisko, Sweden - Palsa_T0_2 | ecosystem: Environmental > Terrestrial > Soil > Palsa > Peat permafrost | place: Sweden: Abisko...
GCCAACGGTCGCGCTGGCCGGGCCGTGGTACCGCGCCGCCGTCGCGTCGGCCATCTGCGACACCGGCGTCTTCATTCTGCTGGTGGGCTGGCTGGCCGGCGCCAAGCTGGTGGCCCACCATTCCACCACCTCCCCGCTTCCCGTGCAGGCCGCGATCGGCATCGGCCTGGACCTGGTTGGCGTCGTCGCCCTCGGCATTGCCGCGCTCCGGGTCGCGATCAAGGCACGCCGGTCGCGCACCGCCCAGGAACCGCTGCCTACAGCGAGTTAATGGCGCAAACAAGCAGGACCACCGATAATGAGCGCACAACGAGGGGAGCAGGCCATGGCCGCCGCCTGGAATCCGCACGGGAAGCAGCGTCCATGGAGGCGGGGCGCCAACGGGATCAGCTGGATCGATGTCATCATCGCGGTGGCTCTCAGTGCCCCGCCGGTCGCCGTGGCCACCGGCGCGCTCGCGCTCCAGAACGGGCAGCGCCATCCCGGGGTGGCGGCGTGCCTGGGAGTGATCGCGCTGACCCTGCCGGTCGCCTGGCGGCGCCCGTGGCCGCTGACGGCCGCCGCCGTCATGGCGATCGGCGCCGTCGTCAACGGGCTCGCGTTCGGGCAGGTCGTCCGGTGCGGCGTCGCGCTCCCGGCCGTGTATCTGGTCGCGTTCGGGATCGCCGCCCGGGTCGGTTGGCCGCGCGTCGCCGTCGGCCTGGCCCTGTGCGCGGCCGACGTCGTGGTCGAGGGCTACTACGACCCCCAGATCGGCTGGTCGGGCATCGCCTTCGTGCTGCCGCTGATGGTCGCCTTCGTCATCCTCGGCCTGCTGCTGCGGGCCAGGAACCGGACGGCGGAGGCGCTGCGGGCAAAGTCGGCCCAGCTGCGGCGGCAGCGGGAGGAGACCGCCCGGCTCGCGGTGCTGGCGGATCGGACCGCGCTGTCGGCCGACATCGAGGGCACGCTGCACGGCCGGCTCGGCGTCATCGCCGACACCGCCGCCGCCGGGCTGAGCTCGGTGGCGGATCCGGCGGCTGATCCCGCGGCGGCCACGCGGGTGGCCACCCGCGCACTGGCCGCGATCGAGCACGACGGCCGGGCCGCGCTCGGTCAGCTCCGGGAGGTTGTCGGCGGGCTCCGGGAGCCGGCCGCTGACCCGTCCGCGCCCGCCCAGCCCCAGCCGACCCTGGCCGGGCTGCCCGAGCTACTCAGCGGCCTCGCCTCGGGCCGGGCCAGGCTGATCATCGAAGGGCAGCCCCGGCCGTTGCCGTCCGCGCTCGAGCTGTCCGGCTACCGGATCATCGAGCATCTGGTCGAGGCGCTGGAGGACGAGGCGCTGGAGGACGAGTACTCGGCCGTGCTCGAGGTCAGGCTCACCTATCACCTGGAGGCGCTTGAACTGCACGTCACGGGCGCGGCGGCGGCGAAGACAACCGAGCTGCGCGCAGTCCTGGCCGCCGTCAGGCAGCGGGCGGTGCTGCACGGAGGGACCGTGGAAGACCGGATCGCCGACGGCGTGTGCTCCGCGACGGCCCGGTTGCCGCTGGTCAGCGGGTATGCGTAGCAGCAGGCCGGGGTGGGTCAGGGCCGTCCCGCTGCCGGGGGCGGCGCCGGTCGCCGCCGTGATCCTGGTGTCCGGCTTCCTTTTCTGCGTCCGCCCGCTCGGGATCGCCAACGCGGTCGACAACTCGGTGGCGGGGAACCTGGCGCTGAGCATCCCCTTCCTCATCGCCTACGCGCTGGGCTACGAGGCAGGGCTGGCCACTGGGCTTATCGGCGTCGCGCTGCTGATCACGGCCCTGCAGGTAGCGAACGGCGGCGCCTTCAGCCCGATACCAGAGATGCTCACCGTCGGTCCCTGGATCGCCGGGCGGATCGTCGGCTCCCGCCGCCGTCTGGCCGACCAGTTGCGGGCGCGCAACGACGAGCTGCTCGCCCAGCAGGAGGCGTACGCGGCTGAGGCCGTCCGCTACGAGCGGTCCAGGATCGCGGCCGACCTGCACGACATCGTGGGCCACGCCCTGAGCCTGATGGTGGTCCAGGCCAGCGCGGGCCAGCGGGCGGCCCTCGCCCGCGGCGGCAGCGGGGGTGACGGCGGTCCGAGCGGGGCGACCGCCCGGCGGGCGCTCGAAGCGGTGGCCGAGGCCGCGCGCGAGGCCCAGGCCGAGGTCGGCCTGCTGGCCGGGCTGCTCTCCGCCGACCAGGCCGGCCCGGATCGGCCGGCCGGCGCAGCTCCCAGCGCTCACACCGGGCTTGGCCTCGTGGCGGAACTCGTGCGCCAGGTTCAGCGGGCCGGGCTGGAGGTGACCTACCGGCTGGTCGATGACAGCGAGGACAAGGACGTGGACCCCACGACGGCGGAGATCGCCAGCCGGATCGTCACCGAGGCGCTGACCAACGCGCTCAAGCACGCCCCGGGGGCCCCGGTCAACGTCGACGTCCGCGCCGCCGGCGGCGAGCTGACGGTGACGGTCGAGAACGGCGCTGCCAGCTCCCCCCATGACCTGGCGCGGGCCGGCGGCGGCTACGGCCTGACGGCGATGCGCGACCGCGTCCTCGCCCACCACGGCCGCTTCGACGCGGGCCCGGCGCAGGATGGAGGCTGGCGGGTCCACGCGATCCTGCCGACCACATAAGTCCCCGGGGCGCGCTATATCCTGCCGTCTTCGGAGGAGAGTCCCGCCTTGAGCGCAGTACCGCAGATCACTCTGAACAACGGACAGTCCATCCCGCAGCTCGGTTTCGGTGTGTTCCAGATTGAGCCCAAGGGCACGGTGGAGGCGGTCAGCACCGCCCTGCAGGCCGGGTACCGGCACATCGACACCGCCGAGATGTACGGTAACGAGAAAGAGGTCGGCGAGGCGATCGCGAAATCCGGCCTCAACCGCGCGGACGTGTTCGTGACCAGCAAGCTCGCCAACAACGCCCATCGCCCCGACGACGCCAGGCGGGCCTTCGACGCCTCGCTGCAGGCCCTCGGCTTCGACTACCTCGACCTGTTCCTCATCCACTGGCCGCTGCCGACCCGGTACGACGGCGACTTCGTGTCCACCTGGCGGACGCTCGATCGGGGTGTCCAACTTCCAGCCGCACCATCTGCGCCGCCTGCATCAGGACACGGAGGTTCCGCCGGCCGTCAACCAGATCGAGGTGCACCCGTACCTGACCCAGGACGAGGTGCGCGGGTTCTGCGCCGAGCACGGGATCGCGGTCGAGGCGTGGTCACCGATCGGGCAGGGCCTGGAGCTTGACGACCCCGTCATCGGCTCGATCGCCGAGCGCGTCGGCAAGACCCCGGCCCGGGTCATCCTGCGCTGGCACATCGAGCGGGGCGACATCGTGTTCCCGAAATCGGTTACGCCGTCCCGGGTCAAGGAGAACTTCGACATCTTCGATTTCGAGCTCTCGGGCGGCGACGTGGCGGAGATCAGCGCGCTGAACAAGAACCAGCGCACCGGTCCCGACCCCGACAAGTTCGACCGGGTCTGACCGGCACTGGCGCCGTCAGGCCGGGCGGTTCCGGGCGGGACGGGGCGGCAGCGGCGGGCGGGCCTTGTTGGGGCCGGTCCGCGGGTCGGGCGGGCTGGTGGCCGGCTGCTTGTCCAGGGCCTCGAGGGCGAGGCGGACCGCGGTCTCCAGCTGCGGGTCGCGGCCCTGGGCCCAGTCGTCCGGCGTGATATCCACCTCGACGTCCGGGTCGACGCCGTAGTTTTCCACGCCCCAGCCAAGCTGCTCGAACGAGAACGCCAGCTGCGGGACGGTGATACCGGAGCCGTCCACGAGCTCGCGCACGTCGTCGAAGCCGTTCACGCCACCCCAGGTGCGGGTGCCGACCACCGGCCCGAGGCCGAGCAGGCGGATGGCCGCGGTGATGATGTCGCCGTCGGAGGCCGAGTTCTGGTCGGCCAGCGTCACCAGCGGGCCGCGCCGCGCATCCTGCGGGTAGGACTCGGCCTGGTGCCACCGCGTCACGTCCCAGGCGATCACCCGGTGCGCCACCTTCTCAAGCACGAGCTCCGAGGTGTGGCCGCCGCCGTTGTCGCGGACGTCGATGATCAGCCCCTCGTAGTCCATCTCGGTCCGCAGGTCCCGGCTGAAGTGCGCCCAGCCGGTGCCCACCATGTCGGGGACGTGCAGGTAGCCGAGGCGCCGGTCGCTGAGCTCGCGTACCTGGCGGCGCCGGCCGGTCACCCAGTCCTGGTACCGCAGCCGGCGTTCGCTGTCCAGCGGCACCACGGCGACGCGGCGGACCGCGGTTCCTGAGCGCACCGTCAGCTCGACCGGCTTCCCGGCCGCATCGGCCAGCAGCGGCGCCGGGCCGTGGACCGGGTCCACCGGCTGCCCGTCCACCGCCAGCAGGACGTCGCCGGCGCGCACCCCGGCGCCGGGGGCAGACAGCGGCGAGCGAGCCAGCGGGTCCGACGATTCGCCCGGCAGCACCCGGTCCACCCGCCAGCCGCCGTCGGCCTCCCGGCTCAGGTCGGCCCCGAGTTTGCCCACGTCTCCGCCGGACTCGCGCCCGAAGGAGAAGCCCGCCGGCAGTGCGTAGGCGTGCGAGGTGCCCAGCTCGCCGAACACTTCCCAGAGCAGGTCGGTGAACTCGCCGGCGGTGCGGATCCGGTCGAGCAGCGGCCGGTACTGGCGCAGCACGCCGTCCCAGTCCACCCCGGACATGTCCGGCGCCCAGTAGTCCCGGCGCATGATCGCGCCGGCCTGGTCGTAGGCGCACTGCCACAGCTGCGGCGGGTCCTCGCGGAACCGGGCCCGGCTGAGGTCTACGCTGACGCGTTCGCCGCCGGCGTCGTCGGCCTTGTGCTCGGACGGGATCACCCGGACGTCACCGTGGTCCCTGACCACCACCCACTTGCCGTCGCCGCTGACCGCGAAGCCGTCGAGTTCGGCGTACAGCTCGGAGCACTCGCGCTTGGCGAGGTTGAACCGCTCCAGGGATGCCCGCCGCGGCGGCGCGTCCGGGCTGGCACCGCCCTCACCCAGCACCCCGCTGAGCGGTTCATGCAGCCAGGCGAGCCCGTCGGCCACCGCCCGCAGCCCCGAGTAGCGGGCCTCGGTGACCGGCACCGGGACGATGCGCTCGGCGATGCCCTCCGGGTCGACCCGCGTCGGGTGCCCCGCGCCGTCCGGCTGCCGGCCAGAGTCGGCCGCGCCGTCCCCGCCTGCGGCGTCAGGCTCGTCCGCGCTGCCGTGGCCGTCGCCGGAGCCCGCTTCGAGCGGGCGGCCGCCCGGCAGCGGGCCGAACGGCGACGGGGTGGCCGCCGCCAGCGGGACCAGAAACGGCCGGGTGCCGTACGGGAACGACAAGTCGAACGACTGCGTGTCGTAGACCGGGTCGAAGCTGCGCTGGGACAAGAACGCCAGGTGCTGCCCATCCAGCGTGAAGACCGGGTCGGTGTCGGCGAACCGGCCGTCGGTGACGTCGATGATCGGTGCTGCCGCGGTGGCGGGCTGCCCGTCGGCGGGAGGAGCGAACTGGGCCAGCCGGATCCGGCGCAACGGCCGGGGACCAGGCTGGGACCAGGCCAGCCAGGCTGAGTCCGGGGACCAGCAGAGACCGTCACAGGGGCCGTCGCTGCCCGCCGCCACCTCGGTGACCGTGCCGGACGCGACGTCCACCACCCGCAGGCGACCGTCGTGCGCGGCCACCGCGACCAGGGCGCCGTCGGGTGACGCGGCGATTGCGATGACGCTGCCGATCTGTCCGGCCGCCAGCGGGCGGGCGGCGGTTTCGTGGCCGCCGCCGATCCACAGCGTGTCAGCGGCCACGCCACCGGGGCCGCCCTCACCGGGGCTGTCAGCGCTGATGACGTAGGCGACGCTGCCGGAGCGGCCGAGCACGCGCGGCAGCCGGGCCCGGGAGGCCAGGTCAACCTGAACGGCGCGGGCCGGGCCGTCCTTGTGGGTGAGCCAGTGAATGGTGCCGCGCACCTCGACCACGCTGGCCTGACCGGTCCGGTCACAATCGAGCTCGCCCAGGTGATCGGCGGCCGACACGACGCGCGGGGCCCGGCCGGGGGCCGCGGAGCCGAGCGACAGTTCGACCCGCCGCGGCGCGGCGGCGTCCAGGCTGTCGAGCAGCCAGATGTCGCCCGCTGCGTGGTACACGATGCGCTCGCCGTCGGTGCTGGCGTTGCGCGCATAGGGGCCGTCGTGGTCCGTGTGGCGGTACAGATCGGTGCCGTCCAGCGCGCAGGAGTAGATGTTTCCGGTGCCCTCGTGATCGCTGATGAACGCCAGCCGCCCGCCGATCAGCATCGGGCTGGCGAATTGCCCGGGCAAGTCGGCCAGGATGCGGGTGAACGGCCGGCCCTCGGCGGTGGCCACCCAGAGTCGGCCCGCGGTGCCGCCCCGGTACCGTTTCCACGAGGCAGGCTCGCGGTCGAACCGGCCGGTCAGCAGGCCGGTGGCCGTCCCTTCCTGAGCCAGGTCGGTGACCGGGCCGAACGGCAGCCGACGGGGCGCCTCGCCCGGGCGGATCGCGTACGCCGACGGGACCCGGGTCGGCTGCCCGACGGCGCTCACCGCCAGCACCTCGCCGGCCGGCGTCCACCCGCTGACCTCGGTCGCGCGATCGCCCCAGTAGCTGAGGCGGGCGGGATCGCTGCCATCGGTGCCGACCAGGTAGACCTCCGGGCCGCCGTCGCGGGAGCTGGTCCAGGCGACCTGCGTCCCGTCCGGGGAGAACCTCGGGTAGCCAACCACGGCGCCGTCGGCGGTGAGCGGCCAGGCCCGGCCTCCCCCGGCCGGCGCGAGCCAGACGTCGTCGCCCGCGACGAACGCGAGCAGGTCACCGTGAATGTGCGGGTAGCGCAGATAACCGGCAGAGGCCATGGTCGTCATCGTAGAGCTCACTAGTGCACTTGCCCACCGAGTTTTGACCGTGTGTTCAGGGACGCTGGCATCAGGCGGCGGCTGGCACGGCACTGATCCCGGTGAGCGCTGCCGTGGCTTCCCAGAGCAGGCTGGCCGTCCCGGCGTCGCGGCCGCGCCTGCCGGGCCGGCGGACGATCGGGTGCCCCTTGACGCTGCCCAGGCCGTCCGGCCCGACGTAGGCGTTGCCGGGTACGTCCTCGGTGGCGGCGTACAGGATCGGCAGCGCCCCGTGCTCAGGGTCGTTGAGCAGGAACCGCAGCCGGTTGATCCGGTTGGCGGCGGAGTGGGCGGCCAACGCGGTCGTGGCGATGCCGGGGTGGGCGAGCACCGAGCGGACCGGGCTGCCCGCGGCGGTCAGCCGCCGCTGCAACTCCAGCGAGAAGAGGACGACGGCGAGCTTGGAGTCGCAATAGGCCTGCATCGGGTCATAGGCCCGGGCGCGCCAGTCGAGGTCGCCGAGGTCGAGCCGGGCCATGCGGTGCAGCTGGCTCGACACGCTGACCACCCGGTCGGTGATGCGGTCGGCCAGCAGGTTGGTGAGCACGAACGGCCCGAAGTAGTTGGTGGCGGTCTGCCGATCGAAACCGTCGGCCGTACGCTGGGCCGGGATGTCCATCACCCCGGCGTTGTTCACCAGCACGTCCACGATCCCCTCGGTGGCATCGACGAACGCCCGGATCGACCCGAGATCGGACACGTCGAGCGGGCGGATCTCCACCGATCCGGCCACTCCGGCCAAGGCGGCCCGGGCCTTCGCCGGGTCCCGCACGGCCGCGACCACCGTGGCCCCGACCCGGGCCAGTTCGCGCGCGGCGACCAGCCCGATGCCGCTGCCCGCCCCCGTGATCACCACCGTCCGGCCGTCCATCCGGGGAAGATCTGCGCTGGTCCACTTCGGCATCGCCGACTCCTTCTGATTGGCCGGTCCCTGATCGCGACCTGCTCTCTTTTCAGAATGGAGGCAGTCGGCGACAGGATGAAGGGAGCGCCGATCCACTGACAACCGGTCCATGGATGTCACCGCGCGGATCGCCGATGATCGATAACGTCGGCTTCCGGCCGCCAACGATCCCGGAGAGGAACTGCCCGTGAGCCCCGGCCGCGCGAAGGAGGCGCTCGGCGCGTTCCTGCGGTCCCGCCGCGAGGCGCTCCGCCCTGAGGACATCGGGCTGCGGCGCGGGCCGCACCGCCGAGCCGGCGGCCTGCGACGCGAGGAGGTCGCCGAACTGTGCGGGATCTCGGCCGACTACGTCGGCCGGCTCGAGCGCGGCAGCGGACCCTGGCCGTCCAGCGAGGTCCTGGCGGCGCTGGCGCGGGGCTTGCGCCTCACCAGCGCCGAACGCAACCACCTGTTCTCCCTCTGCGGCCGAGCCGCCCCGCTCAGCCCGGCCGCGGAGCACATCGACGTCGGAATCCAGCGGATCCTCGACCGCCTCGAGGACACCCCGGCCCAGGTCATGGGCCAGGCCGGAACCACCCTGCGGCAGACGCCGCCAGCCGTCGCCCTCCTCGGCCACGAGACCGCTTACCGCGGGCTGGCGAGCAGCGCCGGGTACCGTTGGTTCCTCGCCCCCGGCAGCCGGGACCATGCCGCCAACTCCCGGATCCAGGCGTCACTACTGCGCGAGAGCCTCCTGCGGTACGGCGACGGCTCGTTCACCGCCCAGGTCGTCACCGCCCTGCTCGATCAGAGCGAGGAGTTCCGGGCCGTGTGGGACCGCCAGGAAGCGGGCCTGCGCTTCCCGCCCGAGAAGCACTTCGACCACCCCGAGGTGGGCGGCCTTGACCTCTACTGCCAGACCCTCCTCGACGGCGGTTCCGGGCAGTTCCTGCTGGTGTTCACGGCTGCGCCGGGGTCGGGGAGCTATGACCGGCTAGCCCTGCTGAACGTCATCGGGCGGCAACTGCTCGAGGGATCTGCTGTTTCAAGACCATCATTCTGAACGGTCGCGTGTCTCACCTGGTCTTCGGTCACGGATAGCGGTTACTGCGGGGCGACAACTCCCGAGCCTCGTTCACGGCGACAACTCCCGAGCCTCGTTCACACAGCGTCCTCGCCACTGCTCGCGGCTATTGGAAGCCGAGGGTGATGGTGCCGACGTGGGGATGGTGGAAGGTCTTGTTCTGCGCGGCGGTGCGGCGGGTGACGTTGTAGCGTTCCCACAGCCGGGCGAAGTCGGGCTTTTGAGCAGGACATCCGATGAGGGCGGCCAAGTCGGGGGCGTCGGGGTCGGTGCCGGCCAGGGCGTGCAGGTGCTCGTGCTCGTCGGGGTCCAGTAGCGTGCACAGGCCCCCAGATTCGAAAATGCTCCGCAAAACAGCAATATTGCTGTGAGTTTCCGAGATATCTGCTAACACACCTGAAAACGGGAGTGCAGGTGGAATGGCGGTGAGAACTTCGGCACATCGATACAATGACCCTAGCGCCCTCGTGCTGCCACTTCTTAGGCAGCACTTCCGACAGGTGTACCTGAATAGATACGAAGTGGGCCGTGGGCGGTTGGAGCCAACCGTGATTTTCGCTCAGTTAACCGTTCCGCCTGGAGGCGAGGAATGGCCGCAGAGGCAAGTGGCAAGATCCCGTACCTGTCGGCGTATGGGAACATCACCAAGGTCTTGGACAAGATCAAGACCGCCTCAGTGCCCGACCGGTTCACCGTCGACTTCCTTGCGACGAAGCTCGGCATGGCTGGTGGGGCTGCCCGACCGCTAATCCCGTACCTCAAGCGCGCAGGCTTCCTCGGCCCGGATGGCTCCCCGACGCAACTCTACCGCCAGTTCCGCAACCAGGCTCTGAGCGGCGCAGCGGCGGCGAGGGCGCTCCGCAATGCGTACCCATCGCTTTACGAGCTGAACGAATATGCTCACGAGGCCAGCGATGCTGTCATCAAGGGACTGGTCGTCCAGGTCACCGGAATGGAACCCGACTCCTCCACCGTGAAGGCGATGGTGGCCTCATTCAAAGCCCTCAAGGCGTATGCGGACTTTGACGCGAGCCTGGAGGCGGGTGACGTCGCGGTCCCAGTTCCCCGAGCGCCAGAGAACGGCGTGGTCACCGAGACCCCGCCCATGCGCAACGCCTCGACGCCGCATTTGAATCTTGGCTACACGATCAACCTGCAGCTGCCGAATACCACTGACGTCGCGGTCTTCAACGCCATCTTCAAAAGCCTGCGCGAACATCTGCTGAGCTGAAGGGATCATGGACTCCTACGAAGCCCTAAAAGTCTTTGGTCTGACTACCCAGCTCATTGAGCACGAGCTGGACAAAGTGGAGGCTGACCTAGGTATCGACCTCGGTCGAACCAAGTCACTCTTGGCCGAGGCGGATCAGAAGTATTACCCACAGATCGAGCAGCGATTCCGCGCCGAGGCCGCCGCCATGGCCCCGCACTACGAGATGTTCTACTCCCTTGAGAAGACCATCCGCAGCCTGGTGTCGGAGACGCTCGCCGCTGCGGAAGGCGAAAACTGGTGGAGTGGCAGCCGTGTACCGCCGAAGATCAAGACCGACTGCGAGGCTCGGCTGCAGCGGGAG
>Ga0302325_10034117_pt1 | contig 10410 bp, 12 predicted proteins | sample Palsa_T0_2_FD_201948 | JGI IMG/M metagenome (GOLD analysis project Ga0302325, IMG submission 201948) | Peat permafrost microbial communities from Stordalen Mire near Abisko, Sweden - Palsa_T0_2 | ecosystem: Environmental > Terrestrial > Soil > Palsa > Peat permafrost | place: Sweden: Abisko...
CGACCCCCGATGCCGCCAAGCGGATCCAGATCCGCGAGGAGAAGCATTACGTCCCCCGCGAGATGGTGATGCGCATCGCGTCCGCCATGGCACGGCAGGAGAAGTTCCCGCCCGTCGTCGTGACGGCCGACGGCTACCTGGTCGACGGGAACACCCGTACCCAGGCCGCGCGGCATAACAAGCAGCCTTTCATCCAGGCGCTCATCCTCCAGGACAGCTATGAGGGCTGCACCGAAAGGGTCGCGCGCCGCCTGCGTCTCCTCGGTGCCGCGTTCAACGCCCGGCACGGCAAGGGGATCGACCGTGAGGAGATCCGCAAGGCCGTCGAGTTCATCGGCCAGGACGACACGTACGACGGCACCCGCATCGCCGCGCTGATCGGGGTGACCGACTCGACCGTGAAGAGCATGCTGGCCGAGATGAAGGCGCGGGCCCGCGCCGAGTCAGTCGGCGTCCACCTCAACGGCTCGGTGGCCGCCACGCCGCTGCGCATCCTCGGGCAGGCGAGCGAGAAGCTCAACGACGAGCCGTTCCAGGCCGTGGCGTCGCTCGCGCAGGACACCGGGATGGCCCCCGGCGAGCTGCGCGAGGTCATCCGGCAGATGCACGACGCCAGGTCCGATGAAGGTGCTGTCGCCGTCGTGGATGAGCAGCGCAAGGCCCGGCGCGAGCAGATCGCCGAGTACCGGGCCAGCGGCAAGTCCAAGCCGCCCGCGGCGGCGAAGCTGCGCCAGCGGCTCGGGTTCATCCTGGACTTCGAGTCCAGGCCGGAGGAGCTGGTCGAGCTGAACCCGGAGGTCGTGGTCAAGCACCGCGACGCCATCCAGCGCTCCATCACGGTCCTGCGGGCCGTGCTCGCCGCGCACGACGCCAAAGGACAGTGATCATGCGCCAGGCGGACTCGCGGCGGCTTGACCGCCTGGCAGGTGACGGGAACGGCGAGGCCGGGATCGACCTGGCCTCGCTGTTCCGCATCATCCTCGACCAGGTGCAGGACAGCGCAGGCGGCGTGGACACGGCCGCATTCACCGCTCCCGTCCAGGAGGCAGTGTCTAATCGTGCGCGCGTCGAGCACTGGTACGGAGCGCGGGCCGTGAATCCGTGGGACGCGCTGATCACGGACGCGCTTGAGCAGCTTGAGTCCCGGAAGCTCCTGGTGCGAGACGGCGACAAATGGCGGCTCGGCCCGGCTTTCGCGACGGGCCGGCGCCTGATCGTGGTGCCCGCACGCCAGGGCAGGCACGGGGCAGTCGGCGTCGTCCCGCGGACAGCTGCCGAACGCGAGACGCTAGGGCTCGCCGAGAAACAGCGGATGGAGATCACGTCCCTGGCCGCGAGCCTCCGCGAGGACGGTCCTGGCCTGCGCCCCCTGGACGCCGAGCACGTCGCCGTTCTCGAGCAGAGCATGCGGGACTACGGGTACCGGCCCGAGTTCCCGGTTCTCGTTGACCGGCACGGGCGGATCCTCGACGGGCGCCACCGCATAGCCGCCGCCCGGCGGGCGGGCATAGCTGAACCGCTGCCGCAGCGCGAGGTGACCGTCACCTCTGATGCGGAGGCGGTCGGCCTCGCGATCTTGATGAACCTCCAGCGCGGCTGGACGAAAGCGGAACGCAACCGCATTGACTCTGACCTGCGGGCCGCCGGTCTCACAGTGGAGAACTTCGGCCGCCAGCTCGGGACCTCAGCGAAGCGGGAAGTGATCCGGGCGGCACTGCTGGAGTTCCCCACTCTCACGCACCGGGCTATCGCCAAACGGCTAGAGCTGGACCACAAGCAGGCCGACCGCGTATGCGCCGAGCTTGTTGATAATGGGACACTGTCCCATTGCGAGCACCGGCTGACCGAAGAGGGTAAGCAGGCGCCGGGACAGAAGCCGAAGGCGCCCACGGCCGCGGAGACGCGGGTGGAGGAACTGCTCCTGGAGAACCCGCAGCGCTCGAACGCGCAGATCCGGGCCGCCGCTGGCCTGTCCGCCAACCAGCATCGCATCGTGGAGCGCGCCCGGGACCGCCTTGAGACCGCAGCCGCCATCCCGGTAATTACCGCACGGGAGGGCCGCGACGGGACGATCCGGCGTCTCCCGCACGACGGGACTCCATCGCCGTCAGCCACCGCGTCACATGCCGATGCCGAGGGTTCCTGGACGACGATTATGGAACGCCTCGGCCGCCTCTCGGATCTCTGGCGGAACGGCCCGCCCCAGGCAACATCAGAACTTACGGAACTTGAAGCGCTGCATCGTGAGATCGGCGAGCGCATCGCGGTACTGCGAGGGTGAACGATGATGACCGCCAAGGTACCGGCCCAGGTGACCCTCAAGGAACTTGAAGCCGCCTTCCCCTGGGTGCGGTTCCTGCCACCCAAAGCGCTCGGCGAGTTCATGTCCGTAATAGAGTCCTGGCGTGGCGCCGCCGAGATCTACTCAACCATGGGCAGGCGGGGGAAGAGATGCTGCTGACATGCTCACCTTCCCCATTGAAGGCTTTGACTCCGTGCACATTTCCGCGCCCTGCCAGCTATGGGCAGTTCTTCCTCTAGCCAACGCAAGCAGGCTGTCTCCGGCGTCGTTCTGGTGCTCGGTCACGGGCGAAGGTAGCGGCGCTAGCTGGGTCAGGCGATGTCGTCATCCATCGCGCCCTCGCGAGGGTCGCCGAGGCGGCCGAGCATGGCGACGGTCTCGGCGCGGTCGCCGGGAGTCATGCGCGCGAGCGCGGGACCGATGGGTGCTCCGGGGTGAGGAAGGTGCGGGCTGATCAGCTCGCGGAGCCGGGCGAGGTCGCGAGAGCGATCCGGGTCATCAGGAGGGTTCGTAGTCATGGGCGCCATCTTGCCCCAGTAAGCAGCTGCCTGGTCGAGAATGGACGACATGAATGACCTTGAGTGCGACCTAATTCAACGGGCTTCGCCGTCCCGGGCCCGGGGTACCGGCGGCGCGGTAGCGACGAGTTCGGCACGGACGCCGGTCATGACACGACCGCGGACACGAGCGCGGACACCGGGGCGGACACCGGGGCGGCCCCGTATGGGCGGGTGGTCGTGTGCGCCTGGAGCTGGCGCCACAGCCTCGGGTCGGTCGCGGCGCGGCCGGGGTAGCGGGCGGCAAACTCCAGGTCCCGCGCTGGCACGGTGTCCGCGACCCACGTGCCCGGCCCGGTCGGGAACTCCACCTGCACTGTGCGACCGTCGTTGCCCGGCCACTCACCCTCGATCGGGAACGCGACACGGAACGCGGCGTCGTAGGCGGGCGCGATACGCCGCGCGCGGGGCCACATCCGCGCGTGCTCGGCGTGGTCGGCAGCCGTGAGCTTGCGCCCGGGGGTGCCGTTGTAGCGGCGCGTCCGGTAGCAGTGCCACCAGGTCAGCTCAGAGCCGAGCCGGGCCAGGCCCTGCGCGGCCCACTCGATCAGTTGCCCGGTACGCTGGTCGCGCAGCGCGCTCGGCGGCGCGTCGGACGCATACAGCGCCACGGCCAGCTCGCCATACGGCAGGTCGTACACGTTCGGTGTGTCCCCTTGGTGACCTGGCCGAACGGCCGGCTGGTCAACTACAGAGGTACTTTGGTACTGCATCGAGACTCCTAAACGATGCTCCGGGCCTCAGCGGGTCGCTATCCCGCTGAGGCCTCCCTTATGACCAACAGTACGAACTCAGTTAGTATTCGGTCAAGCTTCGCGCCATGCTTAACCGGATTCAGTTGCTCGCCGCGTGACACCACGAGCTTTGCCGGTCTCCCTGGAGTCCAACACCACCCCGGACCCCCCTTTGACCCCCCTCTGGGACACGTACAATCAAGTGGTGGGACAGCAGCGGCGAACTCCAAACATCCGGCTCCGGTCGTGGCGGGATAACGCGCACCTGACCCGTGCCGAGCTCGCCGACGCCATCAGTAAGAGTTCTACCGGCCGAGCTAAGAAGCTGTTCTGCGATGAGGAACGCATACGTCGCTGGGAGGCTGGCGAGGTTATCTGGCCTTCAGCGGAGTATCGAAAAGCTCTCCAAGAGGTAACAAGACTCGATCTTCAGGATCTCGGTTTCGTCGCACCCTATGGCCAAAGCGTTAATGGAATCATTGCGGCGTCGTCAGTACGTGCCGATGCGCTTGAATCTGAGCATGAGCTGTTTAATACGATGGAGCTTGCACGGCTGCTCGATGGCGCGGACATGGGCATCGGCACGCTTGAAGCACTGGAAGAGGCTACTGACCTCCTTTGCCGCGCTTATCCTAAAACGCCGAGTGCGGTTCTGAAAGTTCGGATTAAGAAACGGCTAAAAAATGTAATTGACCTTCTCGGCCAACGTATAACAATCGATTAGCACCGGCGTTTGCTGATTGTGGCGGGCTGGATGACGGCTCTTCTGGGGTGTGTTCACTACGACTTGCAGGAACAAGAGGAAGCCGAAGCAGCACGGCAGACCTCATACCTTATGGCCAAAGAGGCCAACGATCCCGAGCTTCTTGCGTGGACGTTTGAAATGGCCGCCTGGTTTGCTCTGGCCGAAGCCCGCTATGAAGACATGGTTGAAGCGGCCGGTATCGGCATGCTGGTCAAATCGGATGGAAGTGTCGGCGTTCAACTTCATCTGCAAGAAGCAAAGGCTTATGCTCGTCTCGCGGACGCCCGCGAGACCGAGCGAGCACTAGCTGAGGCTGCTGCTATCTTGGGAAGGTTTCCCGCGCCCGAACATCCTGACCATCATTTTGTATTCGATCATTCCAAATGGATGCACTACGCCGCCACAATTTACACGTGGCTTGGGGATGATCGTAAGGCTAAAGAGCATGCGACTGAAGTTATCGATGAACATCTACGGCCGGACGGCTCGACTCGTGCGCCAATGCGGACAGCGGAAGCTCGACTTAGTCTGGCGACCGTGCAAGCTCGGGAAGGAGACCTAGAAGGCGCTGTAGTGCTCGCTAAGTCGGCATACGAATTCGATACGAAACCGATGTCTGACCTAGCCAGCCGCGGCCAGGAAATCAGCAGATTTCTCCGCGCGCGTTTCAATGATCATCCACTCGCCCTAGAGTTCCAGGACTACCTAACTGCCGCCATCTCGAATCGGTTAGAAACTCTAGCTATCGGATGACTTCGGGCGCCCGCCCACCCCTGCGCGCTTTCTGTTTTCGTGCCACGCGATGATCCGGTTAGGGCGCCACACATGGGTCCGGCCCAAGGTCATGTCCGGCGCGGGCATCTGTCCGCGAGCGCGGTAGGTACTGACCGTAGCTACATTTACCCCAATGTAAGCAGCCACATCGGACGTAGTCCACCACTCCAACTTTGGGTCCGGCTGGGCGCTCACCTACGTGAGTCTAGCGAAGAGGGCCGCCGCTAACATCCGAGGCGAGCGCGGTCCCCATGGGGCGGCCGGGCTCTGGCCGCTACCCGCTACCGCGCAGCTGGGAGGGGGACGTTTAAACGGCTTCGGACGGCCGGCTGGTTATGGTTGGGTGGCCCGGCTGGCCCGCCGTAGTGTTGTCTCGCTGGCCGCTGTGCCGTCGCTGAGGTCGGCGCGGGCGCGCAGCTGGTCGAGGTCGGCTCGGTAGGTGTCGGCCTGGGTTTCGGCGCGCTCGGCGCGGGCTCGCAGGTCGGCCCGGACGGCGGCCAGCTCGCCGGCGGCCTCGGCGCGCAGCCCGGCGATGGTCTTGCCGGCGTCGTCGCGTACCCGGCGGGTCTCGTCTCGGGCCTCGGCGGCGGTGGCCTGCGCGGCGGCGGTTTCCTGCTCGGCCAGCCGCATGTTCTCGGTGGCCTGGGCGGCGTTGGTGCGGGCCTGGTCCCGTTCGGCCTCGGCCGCGGCTACGCGCCGGGCGGCCTCGTCCCGCGCCTGCCCGATAGCGGCGTCCCGGTCGGCCTCGGCGGTGGCGATCTGGGCGGCGGCGTCCTCGCGGGCCTGCCGGACGGCGGCGTCCCGGTCGGCCTCGGCCCGCGTTCGGGCTTCCCCGGCCTGTTCCGCGCGCTGTTCTGCGGCGGCCAGCTGGCCGGCCATCTCCTCGGCGGCGGCGTCGGCCTCGGCGCGCCACTGGCCTTCCTCGGCTGCCCGCTGTTCAGCGACGGCGGCCCTGGCCTCGGCCGCGGCGGCTCGCTGTTCGGCGGCGGCGCGGGCGGCTTCGACCTCGGCCTCGGCGGCGGTCGGGTCGGTCAGGGTGGTGATGGCGTCGCGGAGCTGCCCGGCGATGCCCTCGACCCGGTCGGTTTCGGCGCGCAGTAGGCGCAGCAGTTCCGCGCCGGTTACCCGGGCGTGGGTCACTGGCCGGTCGGTGTCGGCTGCCGTGGTTGTCCCGGCCGCGGCGGCGGCCAGGCGGCGGCGTTCCCGCCACGCGGTGACCTTGGTGTGGCCGCGGCCCTCGCAGTACTCGGGCGGCCGGCCGGGTCCGGCGGGCGTGGCTACGGGCTGGGTGCAGCCGGGGTAGTTGCAGGTTCGGCTTGTGGTGGTGGGGTTTTCGCTGGTCATCGGGGGTTCCCCTTCATGCTGGCCTGTGCCCACTCTATCCGGTTTGGTTTCGTAGCGCAATACGTTACTAAACTAAACGTAACGATAAGACGTAACTATTTAAGGCAAGTGCCGGATTGGGAGTGCCGGGGATTGAGTGAACGTTGTCAGTTCTCAACTGACGTGTCGGCTTCTCACGCGACCTGTCGGTGAACGTGTCGGATTCTCAATTGATCTGTCGGTAGTGACAGGAGGGCAGCTGAGCCAGCATCACCGGAGTCGACCAGGCCACCGGGGAACTCACCGGGATCGACCCGGAGGCACTCGCCATCATGGCGACCGAGTTTCGTAAACAGCGAACCAGCGACGATACCTGTGGCCACGAATTCGGCTATTCACGTCGCCTTGGGTAACCGCCGAACAGCGGCGTCATGGCAGCGGCCACTAGCTGATCGTCGCCCCGCCAGCACAGCGGGTGCAGGAGCTCGGACACCAGCTCTGACCGCATCACCACCGCGCCGCTGAGGTTGCCGAGTTCGCACCCGTTGAGTTCATCCTGGAACTTGCCCATCCACGATGCGTCGGCGGCCACCTTCCCGGCTTCTCCCAGCCGGGACACGTCGAGGACGACGATGCTCGGCAGCGCGTAGGGCTTGCTGCCCTTCTGCTCGATCGAGTCTTTGATTTGTCGCGCGGCCATCTTCCAGTGGTGCTCCCACTGCTCGTCAGTCAGCGGGGGCTCGAAGGTCACCCGCATGCCGGGCCGGGAGACGACGTGGTGCAGCACCGCGGTGAAACCGAATTCGGGGATCGGGATGATGCCGGTGACCGACTCGCCCGCCGCGGCCGCCACGCGCTCCTTGATGGCGGTGATAACACGGTCAGCGACTGCGGCCGTCTTGGCAGGATCCTCGGAAAACAGCCGCCTGTCATCGGACCGTTCCAGGATGACCTCGATGTCCTGCTCCTCGAACAGTCCCTCTTCGAGCAGGTCGTGCAATTCTGAGCCGACCTCGCGCCGGGCGCGTGTGGTCACCTCGATCCCGAACTCGCTGCCCTGCCCTCTGCACTCGAAGTCGGGCGTCTGCCTGCTGATCCTGGCCAGAACGCCGGCGCGGACCAACTTCGCGGCAATCACGAGTTCGACGCGCTGGTCAAGCAGCCTGCTTATCGCGTTGTCCCGTTGCATAGCGGACGGCGGCGCGTTGATCTTCGCGATCTGGCCCTGCCGCCGGAACGCCCTGCGCATGCCGCTAAGGCCGGGCGGCGCTGCTGCCTCGAGTTCGGAGATGAGCGCCGCGAGGCCGCCATGGATCCACGGGGGGGTCCATGGCTCCTGCACCAGGTGCCCGTTTGGTCCAGTCCACGCGACCGGCACGTCCACAGCCAGTTCCCTCGTCAGCGGTACCACTCGACATGTTTTCCCCTCGCCATGACAGAGAGCTTGGAGTACAGGCGCACAGGGCGTCAAACGAGTTCCCCGCGCGGCCGAGCTCCTGGCGCTCCTCGGCCTCATGTCGGTGCGCACTGCTGGGGAGGGTGCGAAAAACGTTCATGGTCGCTGGGCCGCGCCCTGGGCTACCAGCCAACTCCGGCCCAGAAACCGACACTTCACGTGCGAAGCCCTGTCGGCGAACGGTCAAGCCGTATAAGTGTCGGATCGCAGGTCAGAAGCACCCGGCGTCGGCAGATGTAATAAGAACTGACAAACGTTTAAACGCCTCCGGTCCTCGAGGATTGGAGGGCGTTTAAACAGATTCGGGGGCGGTGGCGGGGTGGGTCATTCCTCGTGCATGGGCTGGCCGTGGGGGCAGAGCGGGTAGCCCTCGTCGACCCATTTGCGGGTGGTGCGGACGGTGTAGCCGCAGCATGCGGCGGTCAGCTTGATCATGCGGGTCCCCTGCTTGCCGGGGCCGCTGTGCACCTTGCCGCCGGGGTCGGGGGCGGGGGCCGTTCCGGGCGGGACAGGCACGGGCACGTCGGCCGTGGTGGGGTCGAGCCTGGCGTGCGGGAACGGGCCGAGCGCTTCGGCCAGCGTGATGACTTCGGCGGTCAGGTCCAGGCCCGGCGGGGTCCGCGTCATCGGCCCTTCGAAGCCAAGCCGGGTAGCGGCTTCGGCGAATGCGCCCTTGTGGCCGGACTGGCAGTCGTCGGCGGCGTGGATGAGCTCGTGTAGCAGGCTGACCAGCATGGCGGCCGGGTCGCCTTCCTGGGGGCCGAGGAAGATGTGGTTAACGCCGTCGGCGCTGGCGCGGCGGGCCCAGCACTGGCCGAGGATGTATTTGCTTTCCGCGCGGGAGCTGTAGCCGAATCCGACTGAGACGTGCAGCTTGGCGGGTAGGGGCAGGCCGATATCGGTGAACCGGGGCCGGAATGCCTCGATCGCCCGGTGCAGCCATGCCTCACGGGTAATGCTCTGGTCGTGGTCTGGCCTGCTGTCCTGGTTCAGTATCTCCGTCATGATCGCTCCTAACTCGCTGATACGCGTCGCGTTTACACGGGGCCCTGGAAGGAGAAAGAGCCATTTCCTGGCTGCTGCCGTCTTCTGCGCGAGGAGGAGGTGTCAAGGGCCGAAGAGCAAGAAATTTCGCTTTCTGAAAATTCTTGCGTGCCCTTGACGCCGACGAGGAGTGTGGAACAATTCGGGCGCAGGGAATGGCCCCCTTCCAGGGCACCGGGATACGGCAGTGCTTGAAGGTAGTGGGGGATTTTCCCACTACTCTCAAGTTCGGCTTTGGCGAAGTCAGCGGTCGGGTTTCCCGTGAGCCTGCTATACAGCCTGCCGGCCGTCCGGTTACACTTGCAGTGACTCTTATGACCTGGAAGTGACCTCGTGCCCCTTATCGCTGACTCTGACAAGTCCCTCGCGGCGGCTTCCCTGATCCGCGCGGGCATCTGCGACGACGCGGACACGGGTGTCCTGATCATGCGCCAGAACGGCGGCTTTGCCGATGGCAGCACGGAGGTCCCGTCATGACGACGCCGCCGATGTCCCATGAAGTTGCCGCCGCGTATGCGGCGCAGGAAGTCGCTGCCTACGCGTTCCTTCGCGCATGGCTGGCGGATGACGTGGACAAGGGCATTCTGATGCTCGACCAGAACGGCGTCGACCGTCAGGAAGCCAGGTTCTTCGTGCTGGCGGTAGTGAAGGCCGCGAACCGGGCGCTGATGGCCGCGAACGGCTACAACGTCGAGAAGGTTCTGTCCGTGATCGACCAGTGGCTCGATGACGCGGGATCGAGGGCGTCCTTGTGAGCAGTGTCCGCGAGCTTCAGCCAGCCGCTGCGGGGCTGATCCGCGCGGCCCTGGCAAATGACACGTTCTCCTCCGAGCACATTGTCGCTGCGGTAGACGAGTCCGGGCAGGACGGCCTGGTGTTCGCGCTGATCGTGGCAGACATGGCCGGGCGCATCCTGGCCGAGGTGTGCGGTAGCAATGCGCAAGCCGTCGCGCTGGCCGATGACTGGATCGGCACTGCCGCGAGAGTCTGCGCCCGCGAGGCCGCCTAGACCTCGATCTCGGCGCTGTCTGTCTGCGTCTCGTACCCCGCCTGCGCCTCGTACCCTGGTCGCGTGTCCATCCTCGTCTGCCGTGCGTCTCTCTCGGCTGCAAGGCTCTCCGCAGCGGCCCTGATCTGCTGCATGTGCCCGTCTATCCGCGCACCCTGGCCCGCAGGTTCCACGGCCTCAGCTTCGCCCTTGGCTTCCTCCGTGGGCTCCGCTTCCTCTTCGGGTGCTGGCAGCAGCCCGTCCCGCACCAGGCGTCCGATGGCCTCCTGAGCTTCCCTGTGGGAGGCTTCCTGCGGCTTCACCCTGGGTTCCGGCGGCCACGGGGAACTGTCGGCTTCTGCCTTCGCGTGCTCGGCCTCCAGGGCCCGCTCGGCGCCCGACACCCCGGCCTCGAGCTCGGCCCACCAGTCTGCCTCAGACTCGGCCTTGACCGGCTCGGCCCCGGCTTCGACCTTGACCGGCTCTG
>Ga0302325_10034119_pt1 | contig 10409 bp, 10 predicted proteins | sample Palsa_T0_2_FD_201948 | JGI IMG/M metagenome (GOLD analysis project Ga0302325, IMG submission 201948) | Peat permafrost microbial communities from Stordalen Mire near Abisko, Sweden - Palsa_T0_2 | ecosystem: Environmental > Terrestrial > Soil > Palsa > Peat permafrost | place: Sweden: Abisko...
TGACTCTGCGCGGAGTGCTGGCCGAGATCACGCGGCTCGAGAAGGACGTGATTCACGAAGCTACCGACGAAGAGATCATCGCGATTATCAAACGCGAACGGGCGCGGCGCGCCGAGGCATTGGAGTTCGCGCAGAAGGCCAATCGCGCCGATCTGATTGGACAAAATGAGCGCGAGGCGGTGATTCTCTCCGGTTATCTGCCGGCCGCAACTGGTGAAGACGAAATCCGCGCCGCCATTGCCGAGGCGCTCGCGGCGGGCGCGGCGCAGATGGGTCCCCTGATGAAGGCGCTGCGCGATCGCTTCGGTGCGGCACTCGACGGCAAGCTGGCTAGCGATCTCGCCAAACAGGCGCTCGCCGCGCGTTGAGCCGGACGCCTGGAAATTCAGGCACCGTAGTATCAGCGATGACGCCTGTTCCTTTCCAGGTCGCCGTTCCCGATGAGGTTATCGACGACTTGCGAGCCCGACTGGCGCGGACCCGCATGCCGGATGAAATCACCGGCACCGGATGGGAATACGGCACCGCGCGCGGCTACCTCGCCGATCTTGTCGAATACTGGCGCGACGATTACGACTGGCGCGCCCGCGAGCGATCGCTCAACGCGTGTGCGCAGTACCGCGCGCAGATTGGCGACCTCAATATCCATTACATTCATGAGCCCGGCCGCGGTCCCAATCCGCGCCCGCTTCTGCTGCTGCACGGATGGCCTGGCTCCGCATGGGAGTTCGCGCGGATAATTCCGCTTCTCACCGATCCTGCCGCGCATGGCCGCGATCCCTCGTCGTCCTTCACGGTAGTCGCGCCGTCGCTTCCCGGCTACGGGTTTTCCGATCGGCCGCGCCGCCGCGGCATGAACATCGCCGCTATCGGCGACGTCATGCTGAAGCTTATGACGGACGTGCTCGGCTACCGGAGTTTCATCGCGCAGGGCGGCGACTGGGGATCGGCAATCGCGACGCGTGTCGCCGAAGCCGCGCCTGACAGGGTTGCTGGCCTGCATCTCAACATGATCGCTGTTGCGCTCGGCCGTACCGATGACACCGCGCCGCTTGACGCTGACGAGCGCGTCTTTCTGGGCGACCTGGAAAACTTCCGCCAGGAGGAGGCCGGCTACCAATGGATTCAGAGCACACGCCCGCAGACGATCGCCTACGCGCTTAACGATTCACCGGCGGGACTGCTCGCCTGGATGGTCGAAAAGTTCCGCGCATGGAGCGACTGCCAGGGCGATCTCGGACGGCGTTTCACGCGCGACGATCTGATCACCGCCGCGATGATTTATTGGGTGACCGGTACGATCGGCTCCTCGATGAGGCTCTACTACGAGGCGCGTCGCTATCCGTGGAGTCCGGCCGGGCGTATCGAAACGCCTACTGCGGTCGCGGTGTTCCCCAGAGAACCGATGCGTCCGCCACGGAGCTGGGTCGAGCAGGTTTACAACGTGCAGCGCTGGACGACGATGCCGTCGGGAGGACACTTCGCCGCGATGGAAGAGCCGGCGCTGCTGGCCGACGACATTGCGGCGTTCAGCGGCGGACTCGAAAATCCACGTGCGGCTGGATAGGGATCAGCGGCTGGCGCGCGACTCGCCGTCGAGTCCAACCAGGTCGCCGTAGAGCTTTTCGATTTCGCGATCGAGGACCTGGTAGCGTCCGATCAAATCGTTGGCGTCGGCGCGGGCAACATAAAAGTTGGGATCGCTCATCTGGCCGGAGAGATTGGCGCGCTCCTCTTCTTTGCGTGCGATTTCCGCCTCAATCCGCTCGCGGGTTTGCGTCGCGCGTTCCCGGCCGCGCGCGGCCTCACGCTCGAGCTTGCGCGATTCGTTGCTTTTGCGGCGGTCTTCCGGCGCGCGCGGCGCGCGTCCATTGCGGGCGGCGGCGGGAGCGCCGTTGCCATTGTGATTAGGCGCCGCTGCCTTCGTTGCCGCGGCTGTTTCCATCGCGCTCTTTTTTTCCAGGTACTCGTCGTAGTTGCCGAGATAGCGGATCGCGTGGCCGTGCCCGACCTCGACTACCTCGGTCACCAGCTCGTTCAGGATGTAACGATCGTGGCTGACGATCGCGACGGTACCGGGAAACCGGCGCAGCGCCGCCAGCAGTGATTCTTTCGCCACGATATCGAGGTTGTTGGTCGGTTCGTCGAGCAGCAGGCAGTTGTTGCGATGGGCCAGCACCTTGGCCAGCGCCAGCCGCGCGCGTTCACCGCCGGATAGCACGCCGACTCTTTTCAACGCGTCGTCGCCCGAGAAGAGCATCGCGCCCAGGAGACTGCGAATCTCGCCGGTCGTCATTCCCTCAGCCTCGTCGCTGAGTTCCTGCAGCACGGTCTTGTCGTAGTTGAGCCCTTCGGCGAGGTTCTGCGCAAAATAGCCGATATGCACGGTGTCGCCCGCCCGCCGGACGCCGCTGCTGATCGGTTCGACGCCCGCCAGAATCTTCATCATCGTCGACTTGCCGGCTCCGTTTGGGCCAACCATCGCCAGCCGGGAGCCACGCTCGATCGTCAGGTCGATACCCTCGTAAACCGTATGATCGCCGTAGCGTTTGCCGACGCCGCGCAGTTCGAAAGCCGTGCGCGCGCCGCGTTCGCAGGTGGGGAAATTTATTGCGGGCGGCGAATCGAGGCCGGCCGGCGGCTCGAGCCGCTCGATCTTTTCAAGCTGTTTCACCCGGCTCTGCACCAGTCCGGCCTTGCTTGCCTGCGCGCGGAAGCGGCCGATGAACGCCTCGATATGTTCGATCTCCTCGCGCTGTTTCTGATACGCGGCCAGTTCCGCCTGAAAGCGCCGCTCGCGCTCGACCAGGTAAGCCGAATAGTTGCCCTGATATTCGGTCAGACGGCCGCGCAGGACCTCGACGGTGCGATTGGTCACGCGATCGAGGAAATAACGATCGTGCGAGACCAGGATAATTCCACCGCGATAGTCGGCCAGGTAGTCCTCGAGCCAGTTGCGCGCCTCGATATCGAGATGATTGGTCGGCTCGTCGAGCATCAGGAACTCGGGCGCGCTCAGCAGCAGCTTGGCCAGCGCAATGCGCATCCTGATGCCGCCGGAGAATTCGGCGACGTCGCGCGCAAGGTCGTCTTCCTTGAAACCGAGCGCGAACAGGATCGACTTGGCGCGGCTATCGGCGTTGTAGAATTCATGCCGCTCGAGGTCGGTCAGCACCTCGCCAAACTCCTCCAGCGCGGAATCGTGCACCGGGCCGCTATGGGTCTCCGCCAGGATTTTTTCGAGTTCGAGCCGCCGGCGATCGAGCGTCTGCATCGCGGCGAGCGCGGCGAGAGTCTCATCGAGGACCGAGCGGCCGCCCATCTCGGGCGCGTCCTGCGCCAGGTAGCCGACGCTGGTGCGCTGCGGCCGCGTAATACGTCCGGAGTCGGGCGGAACTATCTCCGCGATCATCCTGAACAGGGTCGTTTTGCCGGCGCCATTGAGCCCGACGAGGCCGACACGAGCGTCGTCGTTCATCGACCAGCTCGCGCCGTCGAAGAGCGTGCGAGCTCCAAAAGACTTGCTCAGGTTGTCGATTGTTAACATCGGAAGCGCTAAAAACTCCGGAGCAGCGCGGTCTTGCACTGCGTGCGCGGTATATCCCCCAAATGATACCGGCCGCGAGGCGGCGGCGAAAGCGCCCCCCGACACTTCGACGCGGGGCGCCCGCTCAAGTAGTATCGCGGGATGAGCAATCGCGCTGCGGGCGCGGGAGGGAGGCAACGATGCCGGCGATTCGAGATGGCGACCGGATTGTAATTATCGATCGCAAGCTCTTTCGCGACGACAACTCGCGCATCTTCGTCGGCGTGGTCGAAGAGTACGACGGCGCCGTGATCCGCTCGCGCGGCTTCCTGTTCCACGTCAACCCGTACGAGGTCGCCGGAATCGAACCTCATGGCGGCGAGCGCGTCCGCGTGGCGTCGCTCGAGTCCGGCGATGTCTTTTATCTGCTGCCGCGAGAAACCGATATCTCGAATCTGCAGCTCAAGCGATCGCCCAAGGCGCTGACGCTCAGCGACGGCACCAGTGTGACGCTCGATTTAAGCGAGTGGATTCTGCGTAGCTAAGGACGCGGCGGCAGGACGCCGATAAAATCGGTAATCGCCGCGGCTGTGTCGCCCGGATTGTCCAGCGGCACATGATGGTACGCGTGTGGAATCTCGCGCAGGATCGAGCCACGAATCCGCCGGCGCATCGATCGCGCCCGCCGCGCGGTAATCAAGGTGCTCCGCGCGCCGCGCAGTATCAGCGTCGGCGCGGCAATCGCCCGCAGCTTCGGCCGGCCCATCCCGCTGCCTAGACGCCGCCAACTGCGAGTCTCCGGATCGAAGCGATAGGCCCATTTGCCATTGGGCAGTTGCTCGGCGCCCTGCAGAGCCAGGCGGCGCAGCGCATCGGCAGTCAGATAGGTTCCCGGCGGCAGCAGGCGAAACCGACGGACGATATCTTCGGCCGACGCCAGTTCGGGACGCTCTCCGCCGCGCGCCCGCCGGCGCCATTGCCACATCAGTCGGCGCCACAGCGGCGGCGCGCCCGCTGGCGCATCGACGATGACCAACGCCTCGATCAGATTCGCGTAGCCAGCGGCCACCCACTGTGCGACCACGCCGCCCATCGAATGGCCGATCAGTACGGCCGGTCGTTTCAGCGCGCCGAGAAAAACGCGCAAGTCGTCGACGTATGCGGGCGGTCCGTACACTGGCGGATGGGCCCATCCACTCTCGCCATGGCCGCGCAGATCGACCGCAAGTATGTTGCCGAGCGGTGTAATCAGCGGCGCCACGCCGTCCCACCAGTGGCAATGGGCCGCGCCGCCATGGAGCAGCACGATCGTACGGCCGTTATCGGCGCCGCCCCAATCGGCGTAATGAAGCTTGATGCCGTTTACTTCGACGAAGCGGCTGACAGGGACGGATGGGTTTAGCGTTTCTCCGGCGGCCATGCTCCGATCATGATAGGCGCGACGCGAGCTACTTGCGACACTTTGCGGTCGGCCGGGGTTTCACGTCGTGCCGGGGATGGTAATCTCCGGGGTAATTTTCCGCTAATCTCGAAGCGTAAACGTAGGGATGAAATCTTTCAGTCAAAGAATCCGGCACGCGCGATCCAAGCAATCCGGCCTCAGCCTTCTAGGCCGGCTCGGCGCGGCAGTAATGTTGGCGGCGGCTGTAATCGGCGGCTCGCACTTGAACGGATCCTTCGTGCCCGCATACGCGCAGAGCGACGCCACGGCGACGCCGATGCCGACGCCTGAGGACATGGACCCGCTGTTATTGACGATCCACGGATTGCCCGGCTATGGCGTTGCGCCGCTGACGACCGGATTCGTGATGACCTCGCCGATCGACATGGACGATCCCGTCGTCAGCTACGAGTGGAACCTCGGCGACGGCAGCACCGCGAATATGCCGCCACCCGCGCTGTTCCATACCTACGCGGTTCCGGGCGTCTACACCGTTACCGTGACGGCGACGACCGCGAGCGGACGCTTGGGCACCGCGATGACGGCAGTCGTCGTCCGTCCCCCCTCAGATTAAGCTAAACCGCACGCCGGCAGGCCGGCGATCAGAACTTCTCTTTGAACGGCCGCACTTCGATTTCCATCGTCCACGCGCTGCGCTCCTGATGGGCCAGGTGCCAGTACGTCTCGGCGATACCACTGGGCTTCAACATGTCTTCGGGCTGCAAGCCTCGGTCGCGGCCGGGAATATCGATGATGCCGTCGACGTTGATATAGGCGCAATGGACGCCGCGTGGCCCGAGGTCGCGCGCTATCGACTGTGCAAGACCGCGGAGCGCGAACTTCGCTGGTCCGAAGGCGGCCGAGCGCGGCCCCGCCTTGACCCCGGCAGTAGCGCCGGTGAATAGAATGACGCCGCTGCCCCGATCGACCATCGAGGGCGCCACCTGCTTGACCGCCATGAACGCGCCCATCGCATTGGTCCGCCAGGTCGCCTCGAACTGCTCAGGCGTAATATCGAGCACGCCGCCCCAGGTGCCGGAGCCAGCGTTATAGAGCAGCACATCGACCGGACCCAGTTCGGCGGCGATCGTCGCGAAGGCCTTGGTGACCTGGCCGGGGTCGGCAACGTCGGTTGGAACCTCGAGCACCTTGCCGCCCGCTACTTTGATCTCACCACCGAGCTTGCTCAGATAGTCGGCGCGCCGCGCCAGTATCGCGACCGCGTAACCCTTGGAAAATCGATGGGCCAGTGCGGCGCCGAGTCCCGGTCCGACGCCCACCACTACCGCGACCGGAGTTTTGTTCCCTGATGCCATTGGCGATATCTCTCCTTGTCGATTTCAAACGCGGCACGCTGCCGGAGCGTGGAGCGTCGCGAATTTATTTGGTCAGGAAGTTTACCTGGCCGGTCGAAAGACTATAGCGCGCGCCCACGATCTTAAGCTTCCCGCTCTTTATCCGCTCGGCGAACGGCGCGTAATTGCTTAGAAGCTCGACCTGGTTGACCACGTTGGCGTTGATCGCGTTGGAAACCGGATCGCCGGTCTCGTCGTGCGATGACCTTATCGCGGGATAGATATTGCTCAGCATCGGACCGACGCCCAGCTTGGGATAGGCGGTTACCGCAGCTTTGACGGCGCCGCAGCTATCATGACCCAGCACGACGATAAGCGGCGTATGTAAATGGACGATTGCATATCCGAGGCTCTGCTCACCCAGGAGATCGGCCGTGTTGCCGGCCACCCGCACCATAAACAGCGTACCCGGTCCCTGATCGAAAATCGTGTCAGGCGGGACCCGCGAGTCCGAGCAGGCAAGAATTGCCGCGATCGGCGCCTGGCCTGAGATCAGATCTGTGCGACTGAGCTTATGGTCGTCCGGATGGGTGGGTTGACCGGCGATAAAACGTTTATTCCCCGCGATCAATTCCTGCAGCGCCGATTCCGGAGTCACCTCGGTTCCCGGCTGGTCGGCGGCCCCAGCAACGACGGTCGATTCAAATGTCAGACCGAAAGGAAGGCCGAGTGTCAGGGCAAAGGTAAAGGCGAGAACGGCGATAATCGACGAAACAGTGGCGGTCAATCGGGTATTCATGTTATTTCCGCTGCATAAATTTGCCGCGTCCCTTAGATGACGATCGGCTGGTTGAATATGACACTGGCATGTTAACGACGGTACTCATCCGCGGAAAGAGGTATAGAGGGGTCGATCTATGCGTATGGTTGCGCAACGCAACCGTCGCCGTCGTCGCCGCGGTTGCGATCATAAATGTGACCGGCTGTGCCGACAACGGTATGGCCGAGGCCAACGCCACCCAGTTGCAGCAGCAACAGCAGCAAATCACCGACTTGCAGACTCAGATCGACGCGCTCAAGAACCAGCAGACCAAGTTCTATAGCATCAGCTCCCAGATTGCGCCCGGCGGATGCGATCAGGGGGTGACTCACGACGCCACCCAGCGCGGCGACGAAAAGCTGGCCGGGCAGGATTACGAGGCGGCGCTCGGATACTTCGAAGATGCGCAGTCGGCCTGTCCCAACAGCGCCGAGACGGAACTCAACCTTGGCCGAGTCTATGACGCGATGGGCGAGCGCGACCAGGCAGCGCCGCATTATCGCCGCGCGATCGAACTTGCCAAGAACTCGGATCCGACAGTCGCCTCACAGGCTCGTACGGCGCTGGGCCGAATCGCCTCCGATCCGAACTGAGCCGCTTTTGTCCATGTGGCGGCGGCCGCTTCGGGCCGCCCGAGTTTTCTTTCGGCCCGCTCGTGCCAATATCTTAACGAAATGCCCGAGTGGGCGGATGGGAGATGCTCAAGTGGCTACCGAAAAAGCGCAATTGAAAGATCCGTTCAGCGTTGACGGCAAGGTCACGATCGTCACCGGCGGCGGCACCGGAATCGGCGCGTCGATCGCCCGCGAGTTCGCCGCCCGCGGCGCTCCGGTGCTGATTGCGAGCCGTCGCGCAGCCCATCTGGAGCCCGTGCGCGACGAAATCCGGCGTGCCGGCGGACAATGCGAAATGACGGTTACCGACGTTCGCGACGCCGCGGCCTGCGACGCGATGGTGGCGGCGGCGGTCGCGGCGTTCGGCCGGCTCGACGTGCTGATCAACAATCACGGCGCCAGTATCGCGAGCCCCAGCCGCGATATCACGCCCAACGGATGGAAAGCGGTGGTCGAGATAAATCTCGGCGGCACCTTTTTCGCCTCGCGCGCTGCGGCAGCGCAATTTATCGCGCAGGGCGGCGGCGGAACGATTATAAACCTGTCGTCGCTGGCGGGTATCCTCGGGTCGGCCGCGATGGCGTCATACGGCGCCTCCAAGGCGGGCGTTATCAACCTGACTATCTCGCACGCGGCCGAATGGGGTGAGCATGGAATCCGCGTCAATTGTATCGCGCCGGGACCGATCGAAACCCCCGGTGCCGGCGAGCGGACGTGGCCCAACGATCATGTCCGCAATACGGTGATTCGATCGCGTGCGCTCGGCCGGATGGGTCGCGTCGAGGAAGTCGCGATGCCGTGCTTGTTCCTCGCCTCGGACGCCGCCAGCTACATTTCCGGCACCGTCCTGACGGTCGATGGCGGCGCCGCGCCGCGCTATCGTTAGAGAAAATGTTCTTGTTCGGGATGGAATCGACGTGATATCGAATCTTCGCAAGAGTCGTTTTCAGAGGATGGGAGAATCAGTAGCTGCCGCCCGGCGTCACTAGACGCCAGCCACCCGGACTGCAATTACCGGCAATTAATGCCAATCATTAACGATGGCTGAGCCACGCTACCTGATCGTTCACGGCCACTTCTATCAGCCGCCGCGCGAGAGTCCCTGGACGGGCCTCGTCAGCCCGGAGAGCGGCGCCGCGCCGTTTGCCAACTGGAACGAGCGGATTCTCGCCGAATGCTACGCCGTCAACCGCCGCGCCCGCGTGAGCGACGGCAACGTCGTCCATCTGCGCAACAATTACGAGTCTATCGACTTCAATTTCGGGCCGACCCTGATGAGCTGGATCGAGCGGCACGATATCTGGACTTATCGCGCGATAATCGCCGCTGACGCTGCCCGGAATATCGGAGCGCGCGGCAACGCGATCGCCCAGAGCTACAACCATTCGATCCTGCCATTGCTGACGCCGGCCGAACGCGAGCTGCAGATAGCCTGGGGGCTGACGGACTTCCGCGTTCGCTTCGGCCGCGACGCCGACGCTATCTGGCTGCCGGAATGCGCTGTCGATGACGATACGCTCGAATCGATTGCGGCCGCAGGACTCGCCTTCGCACTACTTGGCTCGGATCAGGGCCGCTACTCCGGCGACAATGCCGGCGGGCGAGGGGCCGGACCGTTCCTATGGCGCGGCGTCGCCGGCGAGATGGCGGTTTTCCGCTTCGATCGGGAACTTTCCCACACGCTGTCTCACGGCGAGCGGCCCGCCGACGGCCAGATACTGGCTTCGATAGTAATTAAAGCGATGCTTGAATTAGCGCCGGGCGAGGCGCTGCTGCTGGCGTCCGACGGCGAATTTTTCGGACATCATCGTCACACCGGCGCCGACGAGCTGGCGGCGGCGCTCGAAATTGTCGCGGCGCACGAAGGCCTTGCGATCACAAACTGTTCGAGCTACCTGGCGGCGCATCATGCGGCCGGCGCCTTTACGAATCCGGCGCCGAGTGCATGGAGCTGTCCGCATGGCATCGATCGCTGGTGTCTCGATTGCGGATGCCGGCTCGATTCGCGAACGAACCAGGCCTGGCGGACGCCGCTGCGGGCCGCGATGGAGTTCGTCAGTAATCACGCATGGTCGGTCTATGAGCGTTTCGCCTCCACGATGCTCGACGATCCCTGGAAGGCGCTGCGCGAGTCGATCGTGCTGGCGCTGACTCCGTCCGATTCCGTTCGCGACGAGTTTTTCGCCCGCTTCAAAGTGACCGACGAGGTTCGCCAGATAAGGCTCGCGCGCCTGTTCGAGATGCAGCGCGCGGCAGGCGCGGCGCTGACGAGCTGCGCGTGGTTCTTCGATGATTTCGCCGGTCCCGAAGGCCGTATCGCACTCCGATGGGCGGCGCGCGCCGTCGAGCTTGCCGCCGAGCTGTCACCCTCGATCGAATCCGACCTGCTCGAACGGCTCCGCGCGATCCATTCCAACCGGCGCGAAATCGCAGACGCCGCCAGTCTCTATCTCAGTCTCAAAACGCGCGAGGCGCGAGGAAGGGTATAAGGCAATGGCCGAAGACCGCACACAGCAAATCGACACGCAGCATATTGAATCGATCCTGCGCGAAGATCGGGTGTTCGAGCCTGACGCGGAATTCACCCGCCGCGCCTGGGTCAAGAGCCCCGACGAATATCGCGCGCTGTACCGCCGCGCCGACGAGGACCCCGAGGGATTCTGGGCCGAGTGCGCAAAAAATCTCGACTGGTTCCATCCGTTCGATCGCGTGC
>Ga0302325_10034121_pt1 | contig 10409 bp, 7 predicted proteins | sample Palsa_T0_2_FD_201948 | JGI IMG/M metagenome (GOLD analysis project Ga0302325, IMG submission 201948) | Peat permafrost microbial communities from Stordalen Mire near Abisko, Sweden - Palsa_T0_2 | ecosystem: Environmental > Terrestrial > Soil > Palsa > Peat permafrost | place: Sweden: Abisko...
GATGTCTTGATATTGACCGAGGACAAGATGCGTTCTACAAAGCTAAAGCTTGCCAAGTCACACTGAAAATATTGATTGGTCAGATCTTGAAAGAATCGGCTTTGGCTTTGTCAATTCATGTTTTCAGTGGCTAGAAATCTCAGGTCCCTAGATTTACGTCACGTGGGGGTGGGGACGAAGGGACTTTATCTCGATGGCCGACGGAAATGGGATGCAGCAGCTGACGTCTTGAATTGAGACAAAGAGGAGCACGCTCAACTCTTTCACTTCTTGCTTCGCTTCTCCGATGCTCAGCGACAATTGTGAGTGTTCCAATACCCTGTCAAAGCGCAGGCAGCGATTTCATGAGGCTGACTCGTCCCGCCGCAGCAACTGAGCTTCCTTTTTCGACAGCCACAGTAATCATGAGATAAGACACCACCCTCCCACGACAGCTATTTGGCTCAAGCCAGTCTGCACGATGTCGACTCCAAGGAATGGGGAGCCGTCTTCAAGGCCTCTGCCAGTGCCAATGTCTTCCTCGCCCGGATCATCTCGCGGGCGTCTATCTGGCAGTCCTGTACCTAGAGCAGCATCGACAGCCCGACTAGCTTCCCCAGTGCCTTCGCACAACACAGTTGGCACTCCTCCGGTACGTCAAATACCGACACCGAGTCACAACGGAGCGAATGGGAATCCATCAGGAAGCTTGACTCCTCTTGCTGGTCCTCCACCCCACTCTTCACTACCCGGACCAGGAGTTTCTGCACTCGCAGCTGCTCTGTCGAATTCTTTCGGGCAACCACCTCCAACATTTGGCACGCCTCCTCTTCGGCCATTCTCTCCGAGTACCGCAGGACACCATGTACAATCTTCCCATAGCAATTATGGGTCTTTTGATGCGAGAGGCCGGTCAGTTCAAGGAGCCTCGGGCTGGGCTGGCCCAAGTGCATTCGAAGATCCAGAGATTGTGAAGCGGCATTTGGTACAACCTTCGGAGACGTCACAAGCGATTGATGGAACACATGATGGTGGTATCTTTGGGCAGTCTATGTCATTGCGAGTAGGATCACCGGCGGGGAAAGCGAAGCAAGCTATTGAGGATGTAGCTCCCGGCTTGGACGATGACGAATTCTCGAGTCTGCGATTACAAGGAGGGGACATAACGAGGCCAATATATAGGTGGACGGAGGAAGCACAACGCACCCAGGGTCGAGGTCGAGGAAGGAGTCAGAGTTTTCATATCTCACGACCACAGCCGGAAAATGAAGTACTCGATATTGGATCGATAAAGGTACCTGGTGGGTTTCGTCGTAACTTTCTTCGACGGGCTGCAGCGAGCCCGTCTCCTGGCCCCAGAGATGCCGAATTTGGCGCTCAGCAATACAGACAGCCAAAGATGCTCACAAACAACTTCATCGAATTCCTGACGATTTATGGACATTTTGCGGGTGAGGAACTGGAAGAAGATGACGAGGTGCTAGAGCCTGACGAGTACTTTTCTGAGTTTGCAGCTGAGGATGAGGGAAGTGAAGGCGAGAGAGAGCCCATGGAAGATAGCGCACTTCTTACACCTGGCCGACGGAAACGAAAGCGCAAGGATCGTCATGTGAAGGGCAATAACGGGTCCATGGGCGCTGCCCTCCTGTTACTGAAGTCCTTCGTTGGGACTGGAGTATTGTTTTTACCAAAGGCCTACCTCAACGGAGGCATGCTGTTCAGCAATCTCGTTTTGCTCTTCGTTGCTGCCTTAAGTTATTATTGCTTCGTCTTGCTTGTCAATACACGACTCAAGGTCGATGGATCATTTGGCGATATTGGCGGGATCCTGTATGGGAAGTGGATGCGAACAACAATTTTGTTCTCGATCGTCATCAGTCAGATTGGTTTCGTGGCGGCCTACATCGTCTTTACATCCGAAAACTTGCAGGCTTTCATCCTGGCAGTTTCTCACTGCAACACTAAAATCGAAATCCCTTATTTGATTTTGATGCAGATGGTAATATTTTTACCATTCTCGTTGATGCGGGATATTAGCAAACTCGGATTTACAGCTTTGATTGCTGATGCTTTCATTCTTGTTGGATTGGCCTACCTGTACTACTACGATATCCTCACTCTGGTCCGGCAACATGGTGTGGCAGATATTATTAATTTTAACCAGAATGATTGGACACTGTTTATTGGGACAGCCATCTTTACATTCGAGGGCATAGGCCTGATTATCCCAATCCAGGAATCGATGAAGAACCCCAAGAAATTTCCCCGGGTCATGGGTGGAGTTATGATCATTATTACCGTGGTCTTCATTTCTATGGGAGCACTGTCATATGCCGCTTACGGTTCCAAGACCGAGACAGTTGTCATTCTAAATCTGCCTCAAGATGACAAGCTCGTCAATGGTGTACAATTCCTATACTCGCTCGCCATTCTTCTCTCAACGCCGTTGCAGATCTTTCCAGCAATCAGAATTACAGAAAACGAGCTCTTTACTCGGAGTGGGAAATACAATCCATACATCAAGTGGCAGAAGAACGTCTTCCGCTTTTTTGTCGTCATGCTTTGCGCATCCATTGCTTGGTTTGGAGCCAACGATTTAGATAAGTTCGTGGCGCTAGTAGGAAGTTTTGCCTGCGTACCACTCGTGTATATCTATCCTGTACGTCCTTCCCCCTTTTTTTGGTATTGAATACAGCTAATAGATCCCAGCCAATGCTCCATTTCAGAGGTGTGGCAAAGACCCGATTCCGTAAAGGAGCCGATGTTCTCTTATGTATCTTCGGTCTGACAGTCATGGTGTACACAACTACCCTGACCGTCAAAAGCTGGGCGCAAGGTGGCGGCGAACCAGGGTTGCCGAGCTATTGCGACAAGAAGAAACTAGGACTTATCGCATAGAATAAACTAGAATGAGTTATGAGGGTACGAGGAATAGGGTTTCTTTTGTTCATTTTGCTTTATGCATAGCGATGCGATGCTTTCCGGCCAATTCCCGGGGCTTCTTGGCATGGATGTACGTTTATTAGAAGGATTCCAGGCGCGTTTAAATGAGATGAAAGAGATGAGTTGGATAGAATGGGCTTGATTCTTATAGCTCTCTATCTTATCAAGACTGTAAATCAATACCTCATCAATGAACTTTTGGTTCATTTTTATTTCCTATTTCCATTTCTCTCCTTCAGAACTCTTGCATTAAATCGAGAATACATCCCGTACAAATCCAATACGAAAATGCCAATGCTCCTGTAATAATCCCCCCTTGTATTCTAATTTCTTTCCAAATGGCAAGAAATAGCATTCATTACTTCCCGAATAAAGCCAAACTGCCATGCGCTGTAAGATTACCTACATTCCAAACGCAAATGTCGCAAAAATCCCTGCGAAGGCGGCAAGCAGGATTTGAGTCAAGGGATCGAGGGTGCCGGAGCCGCTGACCAGATTAGAAGGGGTGGATGGGGGTTGGCTTGAGGTTGTTGTTGGTTGTGTTGGAGCGTGTGTTGTGCTAGGTGTTGTTAGGGTGGCTATAGGGCTAACGGAGGAGGGGCATTTACTATGTTGCGTTCTGTGTGGCTGATGCAAGGACGCTCGAGGCAAAAAGGGCGGTGACGAGGAGGGTGAAGGCAAACTTCGTAAAGAGGGATAATGTGTGTGCCATTTTGGCTTTAGATGAGAAGTGTTGAACTGAAAATCCTAGGTAACTGAAATGAAGGCTTGTAGGAAAATCTTGATTTCTCACGGAAGAGCAGAGTTTGAGAAGAGAAATGATAGATGAGGAGCGAATTGTTATTTAGGATGATCTTTGAGAAAAAGAAAAGAGTATTTGAAGGTACGGGAGGGCTGACATATACGTAAATTTGATATGTGGCGGGGTGGAACTGGAATGCTGCACGATGCCGGTACCCGCCAGGCTCGGTGGAAAGGCATAGTGTGTTGTGGTTGGGCATTCCAGTGTGTGGCTTGTACTTGCGGTACATTCCAGTTGCGAGGCTGACATGGTGAAAGCTGTTCTAAGACATTGAAAAGGGAGAGGCATGTTTCCTTTCGCAGGGGTCTGGAAAGATCCGAACTCACATAGGCATCGCGTAGCCATCTTCATCCTCGCTCCCCCCACTGATTACCGCTTATCCCATCTCTTTATCAAAATGCCATCTTATGGCTTGATCCTTGCCGACCCGGTATATGCTTTTAAACTTCCAGTACCTTGACACAATTCTCCATTTCCTCCAGAGTGTTGGTAACAACATCATCCCTTGAGCAGCCAAACAACCATATCCTCTCCACCAGGTGCGCTATGATATGTGTTGAATCAAGCAATCACGGTACAATGAGGGTCATTCCGAGTGGCAACTCAGCAGTCAACTTATTGGTGGGAAACGCGATCATAATGGCCTCTGATTTCAATTAGTTTTCTCAAACTATTCTGTTACAGGCCCAATGTTGGTACCATCTGTAGAGTCTGAAGGGCATGAGTGCACATCTGGTAATAGACTTCGTTCTTACTGGCCAGGCTTTGTCTTTCTCTGCTGAAAAATACACAAGGATGGGGATTTAATTTGTTGAACGGTCTTCTAAAATTGTTGATAATTAAGAAGGTACGAGACTGGGAAGAATGGGATAAAACCAGTGAAAGAGCCAACCAAGAATATAGATGCGATCGAGGAAATAGGGTGGATGAAAGTAACAATATGCCGAGTGATGGGAAAGCAGGTCGCTCAGAAGTATTTTGTGCATCTAGCTTTTGTAAATATCACAATCGAGATGGTCTTTTTTTCTTTCTGATCAGAGCATTTTGATGAAAGCAAGAAATTGCTGTTAAGCAGAGGAGAAAAAGGGGTTGAGAAAAGGGGCTCGCTTCTTAATCACGTGAACGTTTGCTAAAGTTAGGTGGACCAATTGAACACGAAAAAACGCGTCCACCGTCGAAGGCGCGACGAGGGATGTTCTTCCCAGGATGTTCTTCCCGCGAAGTACTTCCTACTATGCGCATCCACCATATGCATCACTACGAGCGCTTGACAAGCAACAAAGGAGCATATTGAACATGGCCCTTCCAGAAGTGGGGGGCAATTTGCTGCGGGCGCCAACGTAAGTCTTTCATCTTCTGCTTTTGTCCTAGAATTAACAGCAATAGAGATCAGAAATATGTCGCCCTTGAACGCCAACCCTCTTCCTACAAACCTCTCGAAACATTCGTGCTCGAGAAGGAGAAACACTACCAGCAACAATATGGCGACATGTACTTCTTACGACTAACGAAGCTCAAGCCTGCGGTTGAGAAAATTGCAGAAGAGGCCTGGGATGGATTCCAGATTGCAAGCGAGACGGTGCGGAAGGTGGACAGAGTGCTGGATGTAAGACAAGGCGAATTGTGCTGGGTTGCTGGGACGATTTATATGGAGATGCCAATGAAACCAAATATTCTAGACGACATCTCGAAGGATCATTGGATCTCTGCACCGCCGCCAAGACAAAAATACCTGTCGCCTACTGGGGATGATCTTATCATGTTGGAAGATGAGTCTGGGAGGTTGAGGTTAGTGGGCACGCCGCTGGCAAACGAAATGCTTGTCACAGGATGCATCATTGCTGTTATGGGCACGGAAAATGCGAATGGCGATTTCGAGGTTGTCGATATCAAGGTACCAGATCTGCCTCCACAAGCAGAACGATGGCATACTTCGAGTCCGCCTACAAATGGAAATTCTAGGAAGAAGATCAAATTAGACGAGGATGAGGACGAAGATATGGACAAGACTGCTGGCCCTGGGAAGAAGATTGCAATCGTCTCCGGACTTGGATTCTCAGGCACTGACACAGAGCATTCGCTGGAGATTAACCTTCTTATGGAGTACCTCTTAGGAGAGGCTCTTGATCCAGCCGCACAGGAAAATGTCTCGCAAATCAGCCGATTGATCATTGCTGGAAACTCTGTCGCTCTCGACAATGAAGCAGTATCTCATGACACCATTGGGAATACGCGGAAAGCTCACAAGAAGTATGGATACGATAGCAGCGCATACAATCCAGCACCAACAGCACACCTTGACAACTTCCTTGCAGCAATACTTCCATCTATGCCAATCACCTTGATACCGGGCTATACAGATCCAGCAAACGTCAGTCTTCCACAGCAACCGATACATCCAGCAATGTTTCCGCAAGCGCGAACATTCGGCCCAATGCCACCTGCGGATGGCCAGCCCAAGGAAGCTGGTTGGTTTGATACAGTTACAAATCCTTGGGATGGCGAGATTGAAGGCTGGAAAGTTCTTGGAACGGGTGGGCAGAATGTCGATGATGTTTTCAAGTACGTTGAGAGTGAGGATAGGCTTGGAATGCTGGAGGCGATGTGTAGATGGAGGTGTTGCGCCCCCACTGCGCCGGATACACTATGTGAGTACAAAACTGCTCTTTAATCACCAGACATTCCATTCGATTGTTGAAGCTAACACAATCTAGGGAGCTACCCCTTCCAAGATGATGATCCATTCGTCATCAATTCCTGCCCTCATCTGTTTTTCGCCGGCTCGCAGCCCAGATTCGATACCGCCTCAATCGAAGGCCCTGATGGCCAAGAAGTCCGACTGATCGCTGTTCCTCGTTTCTCGGAGACGGGTGAAATAGTCCTGGTGGATTCTGAGACATTGGAGGCATCCGTGGTGCGAATATCTGTATCATGAGCGCATAGAAGCGAATTGTGTCCATTTGCGAACTTCACCATGACAGTGGCATGATTTCTACCGCAACATTCTATATTTGCTTGAAAACCATAAGTTGATATCCTATCGCACGCGCTTCATCCTTTGCGAATCTAAACCGTACTTTTTTCAGATCTGTTATCTTATAGTTCAAGTCACAACCCATGCCCTCAAGTTGAGGCGGACCTTTCCCTGTCCCAAATTGTGCCGCAATTATTCCACATATCCCCTATCTCAACCGAATAGACGGTGATTTCTTCGTGCGATCACATCGACGTATATTTCTGGGAAATTCCAGCAACTGGATCGTTTCATCATCTTCTGGGTATTCAATTCCAACAATACTATTACCGAAGTCTTTCAAGGCTCGCTTTGCCCCAGGCCGTACCATCAGCGAAGCGGCCCGTCCCGATCTTAGTTAGAGATCAAGCCCATCCTCAATGCTAGTGGTACCATAGTTTGAGTTTAGCTCCCATCTGAATTTGTGCACGTTCTACCACACCCATATACCTGGACCGATCTAGTGTGGAAGACCATTGGGAACCAGACTGCGGCCATAATAAAAGAACTTCTATTTCGCATTTCAAATTCCACAACTCAATTTATTATCCAAATACCATTTCACATTCCCATCGATCTCGACTACACCTAAGACGACTTGATTTGGAAAAGTGCCCACCCGCCTGCCTCCCACAATAGTCATTTTCGTCGCCATTTCATACTAGCCCTATGATCATGGATCAGCCCAGCTCAGGCCAGCAACCGATGTATTCCATACTCGATCATTTTATGAAAAATCGACTTAAAACACGCGACAACTCGGAGCTACATCAAATCTCGATGTTCTATTATATTGACGAGTTAATCAATGCCACTTTCAACAAGTGGGCTTTAACGCCCTTGTCTGCCGACACGTTGGACAATAAATCATACCTGCAAACTTTAGGTGAGCTACCTCTGCTCATGACACCCGATACAATCGATGAGCACCTCATTCCACTTTTCGACTCACGGTACAAAAAATCCATTTTGTTACAGCAAGTCAGCTCGTTCATGGAGGAAGTAGTCCATGGAGCTCAGCGACTTGCTTTCACAGCTCACGTTGAACCTTCCAACACGCCCAAAGGTGAACGATGCTCCATTTGTCTGGAAGACTTCACAGACAATACTGCGAATATGGACTGGGAAAATTCACACTCATCGGTCATCACGAGCTGCGGTCACATCTTTGGAGGAGATTGTCTTTCGATGTGGCTTTCTAATGTCGAAACCCACTCTTGCCCCTATTGCCGAGAGGACTTCAATAAATTTTACGAAGATTGTGATCTGAGGTGGGAGAGTCGAGGAGACATGTGGCGATGGTATAAGGAGCGTAAGAAAACCATGCTTAAATGCAATGGCCAGGGTGGTCACACATCTGGGAGATATGGTTGGGACAATTGCAGCTTGGAGGAGATACAAGCGCAGTTTTTGATGCAGAACACTTTACCAATTCCTCCAAAACACTGGGCGTATATTATCATGGATATCAACATGGCTTTGAGGGCCGGGGCCTACTTGAGGACGCAGAGCCTCGGGAAATATATCAAACGCACGCTCATGGTTGTGGAGGGGCTCTACGACAACATTCCTCGAACAAGTGCTCGCAAGATTAAGAAATGGCAGAAGGAATACCTGGACGAGTACGAAAAGCTATGCGAAGGTTCTTCGGAAGCAAAAATGAAGTTCTGTGCCGGACTGCTCAACAAGCTACACGATGTGGTGGAACACTTTGAAAGAGTCGTACACCCCGAATGGCAAGATGACTACGACGAGAATTTTAACGCGATTGATCTCGATGGGCTCCAGGCAGACTGTGGAAGGCGTGCTCCTCACTTCAATACCAGTCAGACACTTTGGAAATATCTAGCCTATCTTCGTAATGAGTTAAGGCCCGATACTATTGTTCATTGGGATGGCCTCAGTGGCTTACGGCGGGATCAAACCGGAATCCTGGAAGCACTTAGCAAAACCTCGCAGAAGACAAGCATCATTGTCGAGGCAGAATTCATGAGAGCCTATTTAAAAGACCGAATTAAGCTCCTTACTGAATCGTTCGATCTGTTATCAAAATTCGTATGGGACCGAGAGCGTTGCGAATTTGAGCCAGATCTTGTTGAAGGCAATTCTGATATTTCTGAAGCATTGAAGACAATAGACGCTATGGAGAAGGAAGAGAGGAAGAAGCCCCAGACGGTGAAGTTGTCTAGGGGTCAGCGCAAGAAATTGGCAAAAAGACGGAGAACAACATCGTGATGATTGGTTCGTAATTAGCTATCCCGAATAGATTTCTTTTTGAATCACTAGAGAGATATTATGAGTGAGATTTTAGAGGGTCTGCTCTCCTCGGGTGTCAAAGGGTTCATCAAGGTTGGTCTAAATTAGGAGCAAATACATTACAGAGATGGGAGGTGTGGACAAGGCCGACTCTGTTGGAGATGGAACTCTGAAAGGCAATTAAAGTATTATTCCGCAAGCCCCCGGAACATGCAGGCAGCAATTATAAGCCGTTATATGATATGTGAGCCAGTTCCGGACCGGGCAACGTGAAAATGATGCATAATCCAACTTCGTAAGGTGGGCGAAGTGCAAGGCTTGCTTATTGGTATTAATTGATGAGTCCGACCAGGTAGGACACGAAGAAGGATTTGAAGCAACAAGAGCCATTAATGTTCACATCAGGAAACACCATCAGAAGAGGAAGAATCTGTTTAATTTCAATTGATCTAGTGCTGGGTGTTTGCGGTTTTGTCGATTTGCCCAGCTAAGGAATTTTGAGTGAGGAAAATGAAACTAAAAATATGGCAAATATGTAGCTTGAAATATGAGCAAAGGAATAGAAAGAATATGTGAGTGAAAGACTCTAGCCGCGTCCTTCTATCGGCAGTGCAAAAACCTTCAATATGGTGGAGGATCGAAGGAAATGCGTGTCGCTCTATCTGACCCTCGGCCACAAATTGGAATGCGAGAAAATGGAGAACCTCTTTTCAAAAATTGGAATCGCCTAGTCCGTTATGACCATTTTGGCAATCTCAAATCTCTGGCAGCGTACGTCTCAAGGCTGGGAAGAATTTCACTAATGAAGCGTCTCTAACCCTTTGCTTCTCCCCATCTAAAAACAGAATCCAGACCAGATGAGAAATTAGAGAATCCAGATAGGCTCAACCGTGCTTTCCTTGTCGCTCGAGCTTATGGTCCTGGCTTCGCTATTGGCACGAGATGTCTCTTCTGGGGTGGAAGTCAATGAAACAGCTCTGATGCTGCGAGAGGCACCAGATACCCTCTCTCCATCCTCAAGCAAGCGGCACTTCCCACACTGGAGAGCCCATTCGTCGTCCTCGAATATCTCTTCGAACCTATCCTTCAGTCCCAACAGTTCCTCTTTCACCATGCCTGCCTTTGCCTTTGCCAGTCGAATTGTCTCGGTATTCGCCAAGGGCGTCTCCTCAAAGCCGGCTCGGTGGTAAGTCATATCAACTGACATTAGAAACCTCTTACCGCCACTCTTCTTCACAACAATGTTCAGTGTCTTAGGGTGAAGGTTGCGTACCGCCTCCATGATGGCGCCGTCGTACCAGAGGAAATCTGCGAAAGTGATAGGATTGTATTCCATGCCGAGAGCGGTTGTTGTCAATCCGACACGCTTTGGGGAATTGAGGATAAATGTCAGAGATTGTATAGCGGCCCTTGCTG
>Ga0302325_10034122_pt1 | contig 10409 bp, 12 predicted proteins | sample Palsa_T0_2_FD_201948 | JGI IMG/M metagenome (GOLD analysis project Ga0302325, IMG submission 201948) | Peat permafrost microbial communities from Stordalen Mire near Abisko, Sweden - Palsa_T0_2 | ecosystem: Environmental > Terrestrial > Soil > Palsa > Peat permafrost | place: Sweden: Abisko...
AGAGTTTTCAGTTTGTGCTATTACGCAAGGAAAATTTGAAGCCTTCGATTAGAAGCTTCAGGATCAGCTGATTCGCTCACAGTGCCCTCCCCAGGCATAGTGACGAACTAAGTATTGTGTTAACAAAGACATAACCTCACTCACATTGCACTGCCTTGCGCTCGCACGTCCAAACGACCCCAATTGAAGAAAGGAGAGGAATTCCATGCCAGTTCTCTCGCCAAATTCAAAGGACGCTCCCCCGGGCGACTACCAGGGGAGGCGTCGAGTATCTACCAGGAGAAGTAAAGCAGATAATATCGTTAAGATTGTTGAGGATGCGGCAACGGACTTTCGAGTTTTGATAGTTGATCGCGATTCCATGAGCGGTGACCTTCTTGCGAATGTTCTGGTTCGTAATAGCAGATGCGAGGCAGTCGCGATTCCACCCGCTCATCTCTTGCATGCGCTTTCCACCAGCGAGGTTGATCTCGTTGTAATCGGTGCTGATCTGAACGCGAAATCAGGCCTTGGGTTCGATCTCGCGCACAAAGTGAGTTGCGCTCATCCCAATATAGGCATTGTCATTCTCCTCAATCGCAGCACTCGCGAGTCCGTCATCAACGCATTTCGTTCAGGGGCACGCGGCGTGTTTTCACGTCAACAGGCGATGGCGGAGTTCCTCGATTGTGTCGACAACGTCCGAAAAGGATCCATCTGGGCGGGAAGAGAGGAAACGTCTTGTCTGCTAAGGGCCCTCAAGAACATACCTGCTCCCAATCTGGTCACCACCAGTGACACAGAGACGCTGACTGCCCGTGAGTTAGAAGTTGTACAGCGCGCGGCCGAGGGTAAAACGAATAGGGCAATAGCCAAGGAGTTAGGGGTGAGTGAGCATACCGTCAAGAATCACTTGTTCCGGGCTTTCGATAAATTGGGCGTTTCGAGTCGTGTTGAATTGCTGTTTTACCTAACGCTCAGGGGGCATACCTTTAGCTCGGCGAAACATGAAAGTGGAGATGCCGGTATCAGCCCGGAACGATTTCAGGACATCGAGTGATCTCAGTGTCCAGTACCGGGTTTTCGACGAATCGCAGTCTTTGCTCCTATTCAACTTGCTCTTGAAGGTTGATTTCTTAGGTTCTTTGGTCATCTCGGACATTCACGTGTTACTGACACGAAAGCTGGATCAACTGCACGAAATCTGCGAATCGCTCAACACTCGGGGAAATACTGACTCTACAGACTTGCTGGTGCATGATCGAATGACGTTGAACACAGAATACGAATCCCTTCCCAAAGGCGAAGCCAGTCGCAAAGTGACTCTGATGACCGATCCGCAAAGAAAATCATTTGATCTCGAAACGTACCTGGCACGGTCTGGTGTCGGACTCTCTATCGTCCAATTGAAGCCCCAGGATGTGTTTTTCTCGCAAGGTAGTCGCGCTGACTCCGTTTTCTATCTTCAAGAGGGAAGGGCACAACTCACAGTAGTGTCAACGGAGGGCAGAGAGGCTATCATCGCGTTTCTATCGGAGGGAGAGTTTCTTGGCGAGGAATCCCTTTCGGGAGTGCCCACGTTATGCCTGACGACTGCGACGGCAATTACTCAATGCACCGCGCTCAAGATACGTAGGAACGAAGTGATTCGCCTAATACGTGAGGAGAATGCCTTTTCTGAACAATTCATTGCGTTCCTTCTGGCTCGTAATATGCGGACTCAGGCCGACCTGATCGATCAGTTATTCAACTTTAGCGAAAAGCGTCTGGCGAGAGTTTTACTCCGTATGGCCGACTTCGAAAAGAACGGGAAAGACGAAGTGCTTTTAGCGCCAATTACCCAGGAGGCCCTGGCGGATATCGTTGGAACGACTCGTTCGCGAATAAGCGTATTTCTGAACCGATTCCAGAAACTCGGTTTCATCGTATACAAGGGCCGTATCCGCGTTCGAAAAGCATTGGTGGGTGTAGTGTCCCCCGATGATTTGTCCTCCAACACTGTGAATTCCGCGAGCCCTCATAGACGATTCTGACTCTGTCCGCGCGATGCGTATCCCTTAGCAAGCTGTTCCATTGCGAAAGGATACTATCCGTCAAACAGTCATTGCTTCAATTAACCATGCAATCCTGAAGTCTTATGGCATAATTGCGCGGTAATGACTCCCCATCTGATACAGCCCAGAGTTGCGCTACAGCTAGAGCAGTTTCCCGCCTCGGCCCTGCTTCCGCGGAGGACTTACTGCGTGGCAAGTATGAGTCCCATGAGTTCGGCCAGGTGTCTCTGCCATCCACCATCCTGCGTCGCATGGACTGCGTCCATAGCGAGTGGCAGCCAGGCTCGCGCAGGAGTGAGAGCAACCATGCGAATTGGTCAACTCTTTTAGCAAACGGATACGCGTACTTCGCTGATTCAGTGCTCTCTGGGAATTCCCATGCTTTCGAAGAATTGGACCAACCCCTTGGGAGCGTCCACGGCGAAGCACATTTCGAGGCCTTGAGCGGATTTTTTGGCCGCTGCCTTACTGCGAAGAAACATGGCAGTCTCGTATTGTGTTAGTGCCGTGTCGATGTCATCGTCGTGCTCGACGATAACCAAAGCCAGTTCGGTCGCGTCGAGCATGGCGAGGTTGGCTCCCTCGCCGGCGTACGGTGACATCACATGCGCGGCGTCGCCCAGCAGTGTCACGCCTTTTGAGTGTGCCCAGGAATGCTCGATCGGCAAGGCGTAGATCAAGCGCGGGATGACCGTATCGTCGCAGTTGCAGGCGCGATGAAACCGCCTATACAACGTAAGGTCAGCAGTCGCTGGTGCTGGAAATGCCTATCGAGCGGCGCTGAGAAAAACCGGCTTCACCATAGCTTCAATCTTGGCGGCCATCTCCTCGGCGGGGATGCGGTTGGGACTCTGAAACCATCGCCGCGCGGCTCCGAAAATGGCCCATGCGGCGGTTGTCGCCAGCAGTGCTGTATCGACACCGGGTACTTGCTCGTGATGAGCAGCGCCCTCCAGGAAGATGCCCTCGATGACCGGAATAATGGAGCCTTCGAGAGGCATTTTCACCACATGGGTCGGACAGCACGTCGTTGCGGCGAGATAGTCACAGACACCGAGCGCAATGGCACGGAGTGCGCCGTCGCAGTTTGTGAAGGAAAGGCCACGGCGTGCGATGAGGTCACGGAAGCGGGCGGCTGTCATGGCCTGTAGCAGGGCGTTCTTGTCCGGGTAGTGGAGATAGAAAGTAGCTCGGTTTAGTGTCGCCTCGTCTGCGATCTCCTGAATGGAGATGTCGTCGAACTCCTTTTGAGTCAACAACCTGACTAAGGCTTCCATCAGCATGCGCCGACTACGCAGAATTCGGGGGTCCGTCGCTTCCAGTGCAGTCGCGGATGGGAGCGCCTGAGTCATTGCTGGTTTCAGAATACCTCCTCCTATAGCAATGGATGCTAATGCGACAGTTGTCGATTTATTATGAATCGACTAGTGTTGATTAGACATCAACTGTCGTATAGGAGATCCTGCCATGTCCACGCTTCTTCATCTCAATTCCAGCCCACTCTACGGTCGGTCAGTCTCTCGCGAGCTAACCAGTGCGTTCGTCGCCCAATGGAAGGCTTCGCACCCGGATGGGAAGGTCATCGATCGCGACCTCAACGCAACTGCAATCTCGCCGATCACCGAGGAATGGGTAGGCGCCGTATACACGCCAGAGTCGGCGCGAACTCCGGAGCAGAAGAAACTGCTTGCGCTTTCCGACACCCTGATAGCCGAACTCGAGCAGGCCGATGAGTACGTCATCGGAGTGCCGATGCATAACTTTGGCGTGCCCTCAGTGCTGAAGCTCTGGATCGACCAAATCTGCCGTGTCGGCAAGACCTTCTCGTATGCGGACGGAAGACCGAAGGGCCTGATCATCGGCAAAAAGGCGACGTTCATTGTTGCTACCGGCGGCATCTATGATGCCCAGACACAGATGGCCTCGTTCAATTTTGTAGAGCCGTATCTGCGGTCGCTCTTCGGCTTCCTCGGACTCACAGATGCGACGTTCCTAACCACTGGTGGCACGATGGCGCTGAATCATGGGCAGGACCGAGATGCGTTTCTCGCGCCGCATCTCGAAGCTGTGCAAACGCACGCAGTGACAATTTAGGGAGGACACGCATGAAAATCGCTTCGATCATCGCTCGCTATCTGCTTGGCCTGATGTTCACCGTCTTCGGCCTGAACGGGTTTCTCCAATTTATCCACCAGCCGCCACCGGCCAATCCACTGGCAATGCAGTTTCTTGTTTCTGTCAGCGCATCGCACTTTGCCGCGTTCTTCTTCGCGGTGCAGGTCCTCGGCGGGCTGCTGCTCCTTTCCGGATTTTTCGTGCCACTTGCGCTGACACTGCTTGCGGCGGTGCTCTACAACATCCTTGCGTTTCACCTGACGCTCTCGCCGGGCATCGCACCGGGACTGGTGGCCTGTGTCCTATGGGTGCTGGTCTTCCTTCAGTACCGCGAAAGCTTCAATGGCATCTTCAGGGCAAAGCCTGTGACGTAGGCATATGCGACGCCGCACGTCGCGTAGACGTAGAACTTTTTATAGGGACATAGCTCTTTCCTCTCTGCGGTTGCATGAGCAACGCAGCAAGCGATTTCACGCGGTGGCGCTGTGTCTTGCCCGTTTCGGAAACATTAGATTGGTGTTTATTTCATGGTGCCGTCACCAGTCCGGGTCTGGCTTGGGGCGGATACAGTTCCGGCTCCAAACATCTGCGGGCTTGGCCTCCAACCTGGCTGCGAGACAATCCGCTCCGCCTCGGGAGTGCCAACAAACAAAGCTGCTGATCAAACAAAACTGCTGATTCCAGGATCACTGCAAAATCTCTCCTAACCACTTGCGGCTGGTTGGTATCTAATGTCCGGCATGGATAAGAGCGACCACGCGGCGATCCGGGCAGTTCTCTCCGGGGACAAGAAAGCTTACGAGGCGTTGGTGGTTCGCCATACCGCACGATTGTTTCGCGTGGCGTTTCGCATCACGGGCAACGAAGCGGATGCGGAGGATGTGGTGCAGGAGACGTTCCTGCAGGCGTATCGCAAGCTGGATGGGTTTGAGCAACGGTCGGATTTTGGGACCTGGATCTATCGGATCGCGGTGCATTGCGCTTTGAAAAATATTGGCGGGTCCCGGTTGGATGAGAGCAGCAGGGTGGCTGAACAATCGAACCCTGAGCTAGACGAGATTCAGGTAGCGGATAGGGTTGCCGGCCCAGACCGGCTCTTGCTCAGCAGCGAGATTGGGACGATGCAGGCGTTTGCTATGCATAGTTTGACGCCTGTGGAGCGAGCGGCCTTTGTGCTGAGGCATGTGGAAGATTGCAGCTGCGAGGAAATTGGAACCGCGTTGCAGATTGCTCCCAACGCGGCGAAACAGGCTGTATTTCGCGCCGTGCATAAGCTGCGCCTGCGGTTGGCGGTTTTGAGGATGAAGGTATGAATCACATGCAACATTTGACGGAAGACGAACTGGTTGCGCACGCCTACGCCGAGGATGAGACAGAGTCTGTTCAACAGCATCTGGAGCGATGTGCTGAATGTGCGACGGCCTATGCAGCGGTGCGCAGCGATCTCGATGAAATGGAGTTTGCGGCGGTGCCGATGCGGGACGAGCTGCATGGCAAGCGGGTGTGGGAATCGATTGCGGACCGGCTGCCGGAGTATGAGGCACCGAAGCGGCGCTGGTTTCCAGGTCGAATGCCGGGAGGATTGTGGGGCGGATTAGCGGTTGGCGCTTGCGCTGGGCTGCTGGTTTTCGGTTTTGTGGCCGGCCGTCTCTGGGAGCGCAAGCAGGGGCAACCTGCGCAGACGATTGCAGGCAATCCCGTTCAGCAAAAACCGCCCGTCGCGCACCCACAGGAGCGCGTCGTGGTGGTGGTGTTGAGCGATCATTTAGACCGCACGGAGCGGCTGCTGATGGAGCTGAAACATGCCGACACCGGCAACGCTGAGACGGTGTCTCCGTTGCGGGATGAGGCGCGGACTTTGCTGGTGGCGAATCGTATTTGCCGCAAGAACACGAAGCAGGATGACGATCCGGATCTGGCGGCAGCGCTCGACCGACTGGACCCTCTACTGGCTGCGCTTGCCAGCCAGCCTGCAAGCCTGGATAGTGCCGGCATTGCCCGGCTGCAGGAAGAAATGAATTCAGACCGGCTGCTTTTCGAGGTGCGCGTGCTGCGTTCCCGGCAGGCAGCTTCGACGGCCCAAAAGAAGGATGGCAGGATATGAGACACAGCGTAATTTTGCGTTCGGGATGGTTGGGTGTGTTGCTATGCGGGGCTCTGCTTTCTAATGCACCGGCTAGCCTGGCTCAACCGGGACAGAGCTTCGCCGGGAGCGCAGAGACGACTGGCTTGGAGACAAGTGCAGCTGAGTTGAGTGCCCCCGAAGACAGTCTCTATGCGGACGGAACACGCGCCATCAACGGCGGACGATGGGCTGACGCCGAAGCAATTTTCACCAAGCTTGCCGCTGAGCATGGCAGCCGTGCAGATGGGTCGCTCTACTGGAAGGCTTACGCGGAGAACAAGCAAGGGCATGGAGAAGCCGCGATGGAGACCTGCGCCGAGCTGGGCCATACCTATGCCAGCAGCAGCTGGATCCATGAGTGCGGGGCGCTGGAGATTGAGATTCGAGCCAAGGCTGGCAAGCCCGTAGACCCGAACACCACACGGGATGATGACTTGAAGCTGTTGGCGCTCAATTCCCTGATGCAGAAGGATGAATCCAAGGCCCTGGCGCAGATTCAGGAGATCTTGAATGGTGACTCGTCGGAGAAGCTGAAGAAAGAAGCGCTCTTCATCCTCGGGCAGCATTACTCCGACGCTACCTATGCGCAGATCGTGCGGATCAGTTATGTCGAGGGCGATGTGCGCATTGCGCGCGGCGCGGAGAAGGAAAAGCCCGCTGGCGCTGCGTGGGAGAAGGCGGCTGTCGATCTGCCGCTCGAGACAGGCTTCAGCCTGGCGACCGGCGACGGGCGGGCTGAGATCGAGTTCGAAGATGCTTCGACGTTGTATCTGGCGGAGAATTCAGTTCTAACCTTCAACGATCTGCATACGACTCGCGGCGTGCCTTATACAGAGCTGGCGCTTCTGGCGGGGACGGCATCGGTCAATCTGTATCCAACGATTGCGCAGGAAGTGTTCGCGATGGACACACCAGCCGAGCGCTTCATCTGGTCATATCCCAGACACATCAATGGCCGGATCAGCAGCTACCTGGATGGAAGCGCTATCACTATGCTGCATGGAGGGAAGTTGCAGTTGCCGGAGGGTGGACAGGAAGAGGTTGCAGAAGCCCAGACCGTATTTTTACGCGAAGGCCACCGCATTGATTCGGCAGGATTGGACGCCCCGGGCGTATTTACGGATTGGGATAAATGGGTCGCGGACCGGGTTGCGCAGCACAAAGCTGACATGGCGGAGATGATGAAAGCCTCCGGGCTGACAGTGCCCATCCCGGGTCTGGCAGATATGAAGGGACAGGGCAGATTTTTCGAGTGCGCGCCCTACGGAACCTGCTGGGAGCCAAATGGGATTCCGCAAGACGAGGAGAAGGTCTCCCGTAACCGGCCGTCTTCCGTGCCCGGAGCTGGAGAGGAACATGGGTCGGCTCCGGCAGGACGGGCTTCGTCAATACAAGGCGCGCATTTTGTCCAGGCAAGCTTGAGTCAGCCTGCACGGTTAGCCACGCAGGCACTCCAGGCCGGGGCTCTCTATCCGCTTTCGGCAGACGAGGATCTTTACTTCCCGTGTTTTCCCGATGCGCTTCGGTACCGGCTTATGCGCGACCCGGTGACCGGAGCCAGCAGAGTGGCCAATACAGGATTGGGACTGTATCCACGCCGATGGGATTGGGCTGTATGCCACGCCGGAAGCTGGGTTCACCATCGGCGTCACTATCGCTGGGTGGTGAGCGGGAAGCGGCACCACATTGCGCCGGTTCGCTGGGTCAAGAGCAACCACAGGGTCGCGTTTGTCCCCCTGCATCCCTTCGATGTGAAGAACCGGCCGGCCATCAATCGTAAGGAAGAGGCCTTCGAGGTCAACAACAAGAACGGGTTGACAGTGCAGCGGGTGAAGTTCGAAGGTTCGGTTGAAGATCTCAAGTCGCCGCCGCACGAGTTTCGCACTGCCTACCTGCCGCCGTTGTCGCGCGCTGAAATGCCGCACATGGAAGCACATACGCTCAGGAATGGAACCCGCGCAGGCAACTTTACCGCAGTCAAGGTAACGGGCGTGCCACTGGGCTTCGATGCCAAGACGCACAGCTTCACCATGGCGAAAGAAGTTATGCACGGAAGCCGGAGCAGCACCGTCTCCGTGCCCATGACGAACCGCGGCGGCACGCTGCAGGCACGCGGCGATAGCGTCGCTGGAGGCCACAGCGGCTTGACCAGCGCCGGCGGCTCCCGGGGTGGCGGAGGCAGCGGCGGATCGCGGGGTGGGGGCGGGTCTAGTAGCGCGAGCTCCGGCGGCGGCTCGCACGGCGGAGGTGCCAGTTCAAGCAGCGGCTCCAGTTCTGGAGGTTCCAGCGGCGGTGGCAGCCACCATTAAGTTAGGGCGCAATCGGGGGACCGGGAATTTTCACTACGAGAGGCCACTTCTACTTGATCCCTCATGTAGAAAACTTTCCCTTTCCGTTTTTTTTCGCTTTTCTTTGCGATTTCTAAGTTCGCAGAACACGGACGATCTGGGATTGCCCTCTTAGCAGCTTGCAGAAACCGTCCCGATACCGTGCTCGCCGCGAAACACCAGTGTTTTAGCCCATTTCCCCACCCTCTTATGGTGAGGACGCAGGTGCATCCGTATTTACGTCAATCTGCTTGATCCCGCTCGCAGCCGTTGCCCAGAAGCCGATTGATTGGGACACTGAATATCAGACCGCGGCCAGTCGCGAGCGGGAGTAAATCCAGCGTGGGTATATTAGCAAGCTGCGGAATTCTGGCTTTGCGACTTCGTCGACTGCAAGTTTGTTTGGCTGCGACGTCAGGAGCGCAAGCCCCGGATCTGCCCCAAGTGTGGCCGCCGGGGTTGGGATAAAGCCGCGCACCACAACTCCGGTCGCGTCTTGACCCCAGTGCCGGTGTGGAAGCCACAACTTGCCAAACGCGTATCCGCGGTGGAGTTCCAACGCCGCCAGAAGGAAACCGCAAAAGGCGGTCCACGTTCCAGCCAGACGCTCCCGTCACCGACCTTGTGAACATTTCTAGCCAAGCCGCCGACCGAATAATCCAGCGATTCGCGTGGTCTCAGACCTTGACCGGCTTGAAACTCCCAACAGCTTGTCTGCGGGTGACGCGACGGAGTTGAATCGGAGTTGTCCTGTCAAGCGCCGTTCGGTCCACTTTACCCGGCGTCGAAGACTGTCTATTTTTCCTAAAATGTCACCGGTATTTCCAGCTTGCAAATGATGGCTGGAGAGCTAAAATCAGGTTTCTGAATTCCCATTCATGACCGCCGCCGACCCGAACGCGGCCGATGAAGAGTTGGCGCAGCGCGTGGAGACGCCTGACGCGCGCGATTCAATGCTTGGAGTGCGGACAGCTCCAGAATCCGGGCGAGACGTGCTCCAAGTGTGACGCCGAAATCAGCGGACTGAAAAGCCCATTCAAGGGATTGCGCTTCCACGATACGTGGCATCAGGCCATCACGGAGCTTGCTGAGTCCAAGGCAAGCGACCAAACGATCATGTCAATTGCCGGGCACGTCTCCAAGAAAATGCTCGGACACTACAGCCACATTCGGATGGAAGCGAAGCGAAACGCGCTGGACGCGCTAAGCATGAAACCAGCGCCGAAAATCGATGTTTCCGACACAAAGAAAAGTTACGGCACAAACTACGACACAAATGCCCATCGGGAGATGGAGGGGGTACCGCAAGTTGTTGATTTTATGGTGGAGCTGAGCGGGATCGAACCGCTGGCCTCCTCGTTGCGAACGAGGCGCTCTCCCAGCTGAGCTACAGCCCCACAGTGGAGAAGAACTTTCTTATTTTAACAGCGAGAGGGAAATCCGCAAATCGTCTCTGCAGACTTCCCTTCTCACTCGGGTTCTTACAAATGGTTCATGTTCTGAAGGAACTCTGCGTTGTTGCGCACCTTTTCCAGGCGGCTCACGAGCAGTTCCATTGCCTCTACGGGTGACAGCGGATTGAGCACCTTACGCAGCACCCAGATGCGCTGCAGATCTTCCTTCGGAATCAGCAACTCTTCCTTGCGGGTGCCGGAGCGCTGGATGTCGATGGCTGGGAATACGCGCTTGTCCACGAGCTTGCGATCCAGAATCACTTCCATGTTGCCGGTGCCCTTGAACTCTTCGAAGATAACTTCATCCATGCGCGAACCTGTATCTACCAGGGCCGTTGCAATGATGGTGAGCGAA
>Ga0302325_10034123_pt1 | contig 10409 bp, 7 predicted proteins | sample Palsa_T0_2_FD_201948 | JGI IMG/M metagenome (GOLD analysis project Ga0302325, IMG submission 201948) | Peat permafrost microbial communities from Stordalen Mire near Abisko, Sweden - Palsa_T0_2 | ecosystem: Environmental > Terrestrial > Soil > Palsa > Peat permafrost | place: Sweden: Abisko...
CCGGCTTCTCGCTCTCACCCGACAAGTTCACCCCCGGCCTGACCGTCGAGACCTTTGACAATCCGAAATTCACCGGCACGCCCGTCGCCACGCGCACTGAGATGACCTCCAGCTCCGGCCAGAACGTGCTCGACAACCCCGACATGGCCGAGATGATCCAGAGCATTACGATGGATCAGATGGCGGCATTCATGAATGTGGGCGGGCCGCCGCGCTTTCCGCGCTGGACCGGCTACTACTTCGCGCGCGCTCCCGGCGACTTTACCGTATTTGTCGAGAACCAGGGCCAGTACCGGCTCACCATCGACGGCAAGACCGTGATCGACCACGCCGAGGTGCCCAAGTCTGCCGTGGCGCAGACGGTGATGCCGCTGACCCCCGGCCCGCACAAGGTGGTGCTTGAGATCCTGAGCGCGCCGCAGTTTGGCGAGGGCGCGGTCAAGATCGGCATCGTGCAGCAGGGCACGTTTGTCAACCAGTCGGCCATCGACCTGGCCAAGCAGGCTGACGCGGTGGTCATCGCCGTCGGCTACAACCAGGACATCGAAACCGAGGGCGCGGACCGCGAGTTTCAGCTGCCTCCGGGCCAGGACGAGCTCATCGAAAAGATCGCCGCCGTCAACCCCAACACCATCGTTGCAGTCACGGCCGGCGGCGCGGTAGACGCCTCGAAGTGGGTCGACCACATTGCAGCCCTGCTCGCCAACTGGTATCCCGGCCAGGAGGGCGGCACGGCACTGGCCGAGGTGCTCTTTGGCGATCAGGATCCCTCGGGCCGCCTGCCGATCAGCTGGGAGCGCTCGCTCGCCGACAATCCGTCTTACGCGTATTACTACCCCACGCCCGGCACGCTGACGGTTCCGTACAAGGACGACATCTTTGTCGGCTATCGCGGCTATGAGCATAACGGCGTCAAGCCGCTGTTCCCGTTTGGCTTTGGGCTGTCGTATACGATCTTCAGGTACTCCGGCCTGCAGATTGAGCCGGGCAGCGGCCCCGGCGTCTATACGGTCAGCTTCGACGTGACCAACACCGGAACCCGCGCCGGCGCGGACGTTGCCCAGGTCTACGTCAGCGAAGATCACCCGCAGGTGGCGCGCCCGCCGCAGGAGCTTAAAGGCTTTGCGCGCGTCCAGCTCGGCCCCGGCCAGACCCGCCATGTGACGGTGCCGCTTGATGCGCGCTCCTTCACCTGGTACGACGAAAAAGCCGCGGCATGGCATGCAACGCCCGGCTCATTCACCGTGCGCGTGAGCCGCTCATCAACCGACCGGCAGCTTGAGGGCAAGATTCACCTCGACCAGGCAATCGTGCTCCCGGTAAAGTAGATTCGGAACCAGCTTTACCCCGCGCTCCTCCGGCGGGCTTGCGAGGTTTCCCAGGTCCCAGAATCGGGACCCTGGGGCACCCAAGATTTCAGTCAGACACTCCGAGCGGAGGCTCGAGATCACACCAGCTTCATGGCTTCCGGATCCCAATTGACCACCGTGCCGCGCTCGTAGCTGAGATTGCTGAGCAGTGCCGCTCCCGCCGCGCGGAAGCCGAACACAGCGTCCTCCACCACCGGCTGCCGAGACCGCACCGATGCGAAAAAATTCTTGAAGTGGTCGTAGCTGTCGCTGTAGCCCGGCGCTGTAACATACCGCTCAAAGTTCGCCGTGGGCGCGGTTTCAGGGTGCCTGCGCGGATATTTCGCGCGATACTCCTCGTGAATCTGCTTCTGCATCGCCTCGGTAAAGGTTTCAACCGTCAGGCCTGGCTCGGTCTCGCGCGGCACGCGGTTTACGCTCACGCCGTTGCCGCCAATCTCCATCGTGCCCTCGGAGCCGGTAAAGATCAGCCCCTCGCTCTCTTCCCCGCCGTCAACGAAATTCACGCGCAGGCTCAGGTTGAATCCCTCGCTGTAGTCGAAGAGGCCGAGCATCACGTCGGGCACATCGCGGCCATCTTTCCAGAATCGCAGTCCGCCCGTCGCCATGCCGCGCGTGGGCCCGTGTGAGCCGGTAATGAAATGCGTGCCGCTGAACAGATGTACAAACAGGTCCCCGGCCACGCCCGTACCGTAGGCCTTCCACTTGCGCCACTGGAAAAACTGCTCGGCGTTGAAAGCAATCTTCGGCGCTGTGCCCAGAAAGCGCGGCCAGTCACAGGTCTCGGGCGTTGCATCCGGCGGCACCGTATAGCTCCACGCGCCCATGGTGGAGTTGCGGTCCCACCGCGCCGTCACCATGTTGAGCTTCCCGATGGCGCCCGCTGCCAGCAGCTCCTTGGCCTTCAGGTAAATCAGCGAACTCACGCGCTGGCTGCCCACCTGCAAGATGCGCCCGGTGCTGCGCGAGGCCTCGATCATCTCCGGGCCGTCCGAGTAGAGATGAATCATCGGCTTCTCGCAGTAGACGTCCTTGCCGGCCTTCATCGCGTCCACCGATGCCTGCTTGTGCCAGTGGTCGGGCGTTCCAACGATCACCGCGTCAACGTCTTTGCGCGCCAGGATCTCGTTGTAGTCGCGCGTGGTGAAGATGTCCGCGCCCCACAGCTCCTTGCTGCGATCGAGGCGTCCGTTATAGCAGTCGGCCACGGCCACCAGCTTCACGCCCGGCACCTGCACGGCGGTTTTGGTGTCGCCCATGCCCTGGCCGCCCGCGCCGATCAGCGCAATCTGAATGTGATCGTTGGCCGCCACCGGCTTCGCTGGCTCGCTCTGCAATTCGTGTGCCGCATTGGCTCTCAGCGCAAACACTCCCGGCGCCAGCACCGTGGCCGCGGCGCCTGCTCCCGCGGCCCGCAAAAAATTCCTGCGATTCAATCCCTCTGCCATTCGTTCCGCCTTGATTCGCGCTCCGTTGCGGGCGCATTTTCCACCGTCTGTAACCATACACCGACGTGCCAGCATCGCATGAGCGCCGCTCTGCTCGCGACCTGCAGACCTTAGGAAACCTCTGAACAAGGTCCCTTTTCGAGGAAGGCGTCCCTCAGGGGCTAAAGCCCAATTGATTTTGCACCACTTGCGGCACGACTGAAGTCGTGCCCTTTCAAAACCTCGACTTAATCAGGGATTCCTTAAACAATTTCGCGGGTCCTGTATAATCCTCGCAACTTCGAACGCCTGCAATACAGGACTTCCAATGGACCCGCTCTATATTTTTCTCGCCGTCATCGCTTTCGTCTTTCTCCTCGTCCTGCTCTCCAGCTTCTTTACCGTGCGCACCGCGGAAGTGGCCATCATCACGCGCTTTGGCAAGTTTCTGCGCGTGGCCGAGCCGGGGCTCAACTGGAAGGCTCCCTTCTTTGACACGGTGGCAGGCCGCGTAAGCCTGCGCGTCAACCAGATCACGCTCACCATGGAGACCAAGACCAAGGACAACGTATTCGTCACCATCCCCATCTCGGTGCAGAATCGCGTGCGGCCGGAAAAAGTGTTCGACGCCTACTACAAGCTGAGCGACCCGGTGGCGCAGATTCAGTCCTATGTGGAGCAGGTGATTCTGGGCCATGTGCCCGGCATGACGCTCGACGAGGTCTTCGCCTCGCAGTCGTCCATTGCCGCCGCCGTGAAGCAGGAGCTCGACGCCGACATGGCCACATTCGGCTATGAGATCGTCAACGTGCTGGTGACGGACATCGTGCCCGACGCCAAGGTCAAGTCGGCCATGAACGACATCAACGCGGCGCAGCGCGAGCAGGTGGCAGCCAACGCGCGCGGCGAGGCGGAAAAGATTCTTGTCGTGAAGAAGGCCGAGGCAGAGGCCGAGAGCAAGGCGCTGCAAGGGCAGGGAATCGCCAACGAGCGCAAGGCGATTATCGAGGGGCTGCAGGTCTCGATCGAGCAGTTCCAGAAAGTGGTGGAAGGCGCGTCGGCCAAGGAAGTGATGCAACTCGTCATGGTGACGCAGTACTTCGACACGCTCAAGTCGATCGGCGAAAACGACAAGACCAACACGCTGTTTCTGTCGCATTCGCCCGGCGCGGTGAAGGAAGTCTCCGACCAGATACTCGAGTCGCTGCTGGTGGCGGAGCGCGCATCGGCTTGAGGCTCACTGTCAACCGCCAGTTACACCCGACTGGCCCTTGGGCTCTCGCGCCAACTCGCCAACCCGCTATCCCCGTGAAGCGGGAGCAAACTTGCTGCACCTGTTTGTGCGCCTCTGTGCGATAAGCTGATGCGGGGGTGTTTCAATGCGATTTCGCGCGTGGAGCGGGACGGTTCTCGCTCCCATCTCGCTGGCGTTCGCACTTGCGCTCGGCGCGCAGCAGCCGGCCGGCACCAATCCTCCGCTGCCGGTCATTCATGTCGACAACGGGCCCAACTCCGCCGCCGCGCAAAAGGCGCACTACGTGGTGCTGGTCTCGCTTGACGGTTTCCGCTGGGACTACGCGAAGAAAGATGGCGCCACGCACCTGCTCGCGCTGGGCAGGCATGGTGTGTGGGCGCCCGAAGGCATGATGCCCAGCTACCCCTCGCTCACGTTTCCCAATCACTACACTATCGTGACCGGCCTCTATCCCGAGCACTCGGGCATGGTGGCCAATCGCTTCTTCGACGAGTCGCGCGGCGCGCAATACGGCATGAGCGACCCCAAGACCGTGACCGACGGCACGTGGTACAGCGGCGTGCCGCTGTGGAGTCTCGCCGAGAGCCAGGGCATGCGCTCGGCGTGCCTTTTCTGGCCGGGCTCGGAGGCGAAGATCGCCGGCTTCCAGCCAACATACTATCTGCGCTTCGACAACAAGATCGACGACACGGCGCGCATCGAGCAGGTGCTGGCGTGGCTCAAGCTCCCTGCGGCAGAGCGGCCGCATTTCATCACCCTTTACTACTCCGAGCCCGACCATGAGGGACACGAGTTTGGCCCCGACGCGCCGGAGACCAAGGCCGCTGTGGTGAAGGTGGACGGCCTGGTAGGCAAGCTCAGGGCCGGCCTGAACGCGACCGGCCTGCCCATCGACCTGGTGGTGGTGAGCGACCACGGCATGGCGAAGGTCGAGGGCGGCTGGATCACGCTCGACCAGTACGCCGATCTCACCGGCTTTGAAGCCGTCGGATCGCTGCTCTACGCCAAGGACGAAGCCGACCGTGTGCGCGTCTACAACCAGCTCAAGAAGGCCAGCGACAAGTTCGTGGCGTATCGCCGCAAAGACGTGCCGGCCGGCCTCGACTACAGCCAGAATCCGCGCGAGGGCGACCCGGTTGTCATTCCCACCGGCCCCTATGCCATCCGCGCCCACGCGCCGCCCGCGGGCACCGAGGATCACCCCCCCCACCATCGGCAATCACGGCTACGATCCGCACAAGATGCCGGAGATGAAGGCCAGTTTTTTCGCCGCCGGGCCCGACATTTTGGCTGGCAAGACCGTGGCGCCGTTTGAGAATGTGAACCTCTATCCGTGGCTTGCGCACATGCTTGGACTGCAAGCGCCAAAATCCGACGGCAGCCTCAACGTGCTGGCCGGCACGCTGCGCGACGGCGGCGGGGCGGACAGGTGAAGAGACCACTTTCGGCTCGATTGCCTTCAGCTGAATCGAGCTTTGTAACAGGGCACGACTTTAGTCGTGCCGCAAATGCGCCTATTTTGAACGTGGGCTTCAGCCCCTGCGGGAAGTATTCTGGGGGAACGAGAACAACGTGAACGAATCGGGAATCCTAATCTTAGGCATCGACGGCGGAGGCACTCGGACCCGCGCCACCATCCTGGCGGGCGATCGGGTGCTGGCGCACGCTGAGGGCGGCTCCATCAAGCGGCTGCGCGTGGGCGCCGAGGCGGCCGAGCACAACCTGCGCGCGCTGCTCACTGAGGTCTACGGGCTGGCAGGCGTCAAGGGCGTGCGCGCGGCCACTGCCGGCGTGGCCAGCGCCTCACTGCCTGGAGTGCATGAATGGATTACCGCGGTTTTCAACGACTACGCAGTGGAGCGCTCCGAGGTGGTCGGCGACGAGGTCATCGCACTCGATGCGGCCTTTCAGGGGGGTCCCGGCATACTGCAGATTGCCGGCACGGGCTCCAACTGCATTGGCCGCGCGCCCGACGGCAGCCGCGAATGTGCGGGCGGCTACAGTTCGCGCCTGGGCGACGAAGGCTCGGGTTACTGGATCGGCCTGCACGCCGTGCGCCGCGGACTTCATGCCTTTGATCGCGAGCAGCCGACGCAGGTTCTCGACCGGGTCGGGGAGATCTGGGGCACGCACAGCCTGGACGAGCTGGTGAACCTGGGCGACGGTACGCCGGGCCCGGACTTTGCCGCGCTCGCTCGCGCGATCAACGAGCTGGCCGAGGCCGGCGACGCTGTGGCGCTCGACGTGCTGCATCAGGCCGCCGCCGATCTCGTGAATTTTGTGCTACTGGTGCGCGGCAAGCTCCTTCGCAAACACAAAATCGAAGGCGAAGTGCCCGTTGCCTGGACCGGCGGCGTGATCGCCAAGATGGCGCTTGTGCGCGAGGAATTCTTTGCCGGCCTCCACGCTGCCGCCCCTCACATGCCGGTGGGCACCGAAGAAGTAGCCGCCATCGAAGGCGCCCTATGGCGCGCCAGGCGGTTAGCAGAGCAGTAGCGGACAGGATCCCCCCGCAACCAATGCTGGGTGCCCCATCCTTTTCGCGCACTTTGCGAAAAGGGTCGGATACCGCGAAGGCCGGCTCACCCGGCGCTCCGCTCACTCCTCAACGTCAGCCCGCTCAATGCACCAAATTCGACGCGCCCGGCTTCACCTGCACATTTCTGGTCTGCGCTTCCTTGAGCATCGCCTGCGTGGCGGCCAGCTCCGCCCGGCACGCCGTCAACTGCGCCATCAGGTGGGCAAATTGCGCATCCAGATGCAGGCGCAGCTCTTCAATGGCGAGCTCCAGGCGGTTGTTGGCGGCAAGCTGCTCAGCCTGGCTGGCCTGCACCGCCAGCAGATTGGGCAGCACCAGGTCAGCGAGCAGGCGGCCCATGGGGTCGGCGGAGCTGCTTGCCTCAGTTTGGCCAGCAGTCTGATCAGGTTCAACGGGCTCGGCGGACGAGAATCGCTCACTCATGAGGGAATTCTAAGGCCAAACCGCCCCAGACGCACGGTTACGAACGGCGCACGCCGGTAATGCCTGAGCGCTCGCCCTACCCGGTCCTGTTCCGCGGCCCCGGTCCCGTGGAGTAAGCTTCCCAGGAGACCCCTCTCGCCGTCTGAAGAGAATTGGAGCTACCCATGAAGCATTCGCTCATCGCCTCGCTGGCGTTGGCCGCCCTTGCAGCGCCGCTCGCCATTCCGGCGCAGCAGCCGCCCATCATCGACCGCAAGCTCTTTTTCGGCGAGATCCAGATCGCCGCCGCGCAGATCTCGCCCGACGGCCAATATCTTTCCTTCCTCAAGCCCTACAAAGGCACGCGCAACATCTGGGTCAAGAAGGCCGGCGAGCCCTTCAGCGCGGCGCGGCCCATGAGCGCAGAGGCCACGCGGCCCATCCGCGCCTATTTCTGGAGCCGCGACTCGAAGTACATTCTCTACTCGCAGGACGCGGGCGGCGACGAGAACTTCAACGTCTACGCCATCGATCCCACGCAGGCCGCCGACTCCAAGACCGGCGTGCCGACTACGCGCGCCCTCACCAATCTCAAGGGCGTGCGCACCCTGATCTTTGCCGCGCCGCGCTCCAAGCCCGACGTGCTCTATATCGGACTCAACGACCGCGACCCGCAGTTTCACGACCTCTATGAGCTGCACATCTCCACCGGCGAAAAGACGCTGCTGCGCAAGAACACCGAGCGCATCGCAGGATGGGACTTCGATCACGACGGCAACCTGCGCCTGGCCGAACGCACCAATCAGGCCGGCGACACGGAGATCCTGCGCGTCGACTCCGACGGATTCAAGCAGATCTATAGCTGCAGCGTGCTTGAGGGCTGCGGCGTGGTCGACTTCGACGCCGCCAACAAGCAGGTCTATCTGATTACCAACAAGGGCGCGCTCGACCTGAGCGAACTGGAGCTGATGGACCCTGCCACCGGCGCCACAACCCTCGTCGAGAGCGACCCCGAAAAGCGCGTCGACATCGATGGCGTGGAGATGTCTGACGTGGATCACCACATCCTCTTCACGCGCTATGAAGACGACCGCTTCCGCCTCTACTTCAAAGACAAGTCGTTTGAGCACGAGTATCGCTGGTTGCAGTCGAAGTTGCCCGGCAAGGAGATCGGTTTCGGCGCGCGCTCCACCGATGAGAACATCTGGATCGTCAGCGCCAGCAGCGACACCGAGCCCGGCGAGACCTACGTGTGGAATCGCAAGGCAAAAACGCTCGAGCTGCAATATCGCATCCGTGAAGAGATGCCGCGCGAGTCGCTCTCGGCGCGCAAGCCATATCACTTCAAATCGTCCGACGGCCTGGAGATTCCGGCCTACCTCACGCTGCCCAAGGGCCTGCCCGCGAAAAATCTGCCGCTGGTCGTCTTCCCGCACGGCGGCCCGTGGGGGCGCGACTCGTATGGTTACGATACCTTCGCGCAGTTCCTCTCCAATCGCGGCTACGCGGTGCTGCAGCCAAATTTCCGCGCGTCCACCGGCTACGGCAAGAAGTTCCTCAACGCAGGCAATGGCGAGTGGGGCCGCAAGATGCAGGACGACCTCACATCGGGCGTCAAGGCGCTGGTGGCCGACGGCACGGTGGACGTGAAGCGCGTGGGCATCGCGGGTGGGTATTATGGGGGATACGCCACGCTGGCCGGCGTCGCGTTTACGCCGGATGTGTATGCCGGCGCGGTCGCCATCGTGGCGCCGTCCAACCTGATCACGCTGCTCGATGCCATCCCGCCGTATTGGGAGGCGGGCCGCAAGCAGATGTACACGCGCATGGCCGACCCCACCACGCCCGAGGGCAAGGCGCTGCTGATCGCCGAGTCGCCGCTCACGCAGGCAAAAGCGATTGTCACGCCGCTCATGGTCGTGCAGGGCAAGAATGATCCGCGCGTCAACATCCGCGAGAGCAACCAGATTGTGGCCGCGGTGCGCGACAACGGCAAGCCGGTAGTGTACCTGGTCGCTCCGGACGAGGGGCACGGCTTTGCGCGACCCATCAACAACCTCGCCATGGTCACGGCGATGGAGGGCTTCCTCGAGAAGTATCTCGGCGGCCGCTCGCAGGTGGATGTCCCGGTCGACGTCGAAGCCAAGCTCAAGGAGATCACCGTCGATCCGAAGACGGTGAATGGGTCAGTTGAGCTGAAGGGAGCGCTGGCGCCGGCGGCGAAGTGAAGATCCACGGGAGTTCGTAACTGTTTCGGTAGAGGCCAGTCCAATTCCTATGAGCTGCTTGAAGTCGAGTTCCGTTCTTGTCCGCGCGATGTCTTCTCGCTCCATGCGGGGCGGGTTGCGGGCTGGCCTTCTTGTTTCTGCCGCGCTTTTCCTGGTGGGCCCAGCCTTTGCGCCGGCCCAGTCAACCGCTGGCGCGACCATTATCCTCGACGCGTCGGCGCTGAAGCCGCCTGCCGGGTCGCGCGTGGCGATCGTTGAATTTGACGATCTGGAGTGTCCCGCCTGCGCTCACGCCAACCCGCAGCTCAAAGCGGCTGCGGCACAGTACAAGATTCCCTGGATCCGCCACGACTTTCTCATCCCCGCGCATCGCTGGAGCCGCCAGGCGGCCATCAAGGCCCGCTGGTTTGACACGAAGAGCAAGGCGCTGGGCGATGAGTACCGCGACGAGGTTTTTGCCAATCAGAATTCGATCTTCAATCTCGTCATGCTCCAGCAGTTCACTGACAAGTTTGCGCAGGACCATAGCGTCGTTGTGCCCTTTGCCATCGATCCGCAGGGCAAACTTGCCGATGCGGTGCAGGCCGACAGCGATCTTGCCATGCGCATGGGCCTGAAATCGACTCCGTCGATCTTTATTGTGGCCGCCAACTCCAAGGGCGCTCCATATATTCAGGTGCGCGATGCTGATAAGGATCTCTATCAGGCTATCGATCAGGCGCTGGCCGACACGCGCGCTGCTGCTCCCGCGAAAAAACATTGATCCCATCGCGGCGAGTGGGTGCCCCAGGTCTTGGTTTTCAGACCTGGCGCACCTGCAGCCGATTAACTCCACTCCATGGCTCTTCTCCCACATGCTGTCATTCTGAGCGAGCGCAGCGAGTCGAAGGACCTGCGTCTGCTGGTCCATCGCGTGGCATCCATCTCAGCCGGCCCGTTTAGACTTGTGCCATGATCAATCCTGTCAAGCGCATTGGCGTGCATCTCGGCACCGCCGGCGGCGCCTCCAATGCTGTGGACAAGGCGCGCGAGATCGGCGCCAACACCTTTCAGTTTTTCTCTTCGAGCCCGCGCATGTGGCGCGCGCCGAAGGTCGACCCCAAGCAGGCCGAGAGGATGCGCGAACGCCGCGCGGCTCTCGACGTTAGCCCCGCCGTCATTCACGCGAGCTACCTGATCAACGTGTGC
>Ga0302325_10034124_pt1 | contig 10409 bp, 9 predicted proteins | sample Palsa_T0_2_FD_201948 | JGI IMG/M metagenome (GOLD analysis project Ga0302325, IMG submission 201948) | Peat permafrost microbial communities from Stordalen Mire near Abisko, Sweden - Palsa_T0_2 | ecosystem: Environmental > Terrestrial > Soil > Palsa > Peat permafrost | place: Sweden: Abisko...
GCCGGCGCTCAAGCAACTGGACGATCATGGCGGCACGATCCTGCTGCGCAGTTTTTCCAAAGTCAGTTTTCCAGGCTTGCGGGTGGGTTGGGTGGTTGGGCCGAAGCCGTTGATCGACCGGCTGCGTCAGGCAAAAGAGTCGGCGGACCTGCATACCGACCAGCTCTCGCAGGCTGTGCTGCTGGAGTTCGCGCAAACCGGCCGATTGGAAGCACATCGCGCACGGATGTTGGAGGCCGGCGCCGAACGGCTGGCAGCCACTCTCGATTCGTGCCGCCGATTTCTGCCGGCCGGGACGCGATGGACCCAGCCGCAAGGCGGGATGAATCTCTGGGTGCGGCTGCCCGAACCTCTGGATGCCGGGGAGTTGCTGCCGCGCGTGCAGAAAGAGGGCGTGGCGTATCTTCCGGGCCGTTATTTTGCCGTGTCGCGGCTAGATCCGGGCGCGCTGCGGCTGAGCTTCATGGGTCTGGAGCCCGATCGGATTCGACACGGGCTGGAAATTCTGGGGCGAATCGTGGGGGATGAATTGCAGAGCGCCTCGCGGCGTTTCGAGCCATCGTCTGCCTTGGTGTGAAAGAGATTTAAGGATTTTGAGGAGGTCGCATGTTTCAATTTTCGAGTGAGCAGTTTCGCGTAAAGGTCGGTTTAGCGGAGATGTTGAAGGGCGGCGTCATCATGGACGTCACCAATGCCGAACAGGCCAGGATTGCCGAGGATGCGGGCGCTTCCGCGGTGATGGCGCTGGAGCGCGTTCCTTCCGATATCCGAAAGGACGGCGGCGTTGCCCGTATGGCCAACATCGGGATCATGGAAGCCATTATGAAAACCGTCACCATTCCGGTGATGGCGAAAGCCCGAATCGGCCATTTCATGGAAGCACGGATTTTGGAGGCTTTAGGCGTCGATTATATCGACGAGAGCGAAGTGCTCACCCCCGCCGACGAAGAACATCACATCGACAAGAACGATTTCAAAGTGCCCTTCGTGTGCGGCGCCCGCAACCTGGGCGAGGCTCTGCGGCGGATTGCCGAAGGCGCGGCCATGATTCGCACCAAAGGCGAGGCTGGCTCGGGCAACATCGTGGAAGCGGTTCGGCATATTCGCACCATCGTGCGGGAGATGAAGCAGCTTACCGTACTGGGCAAGGAAGAGCTGGTGCACGCGGCAAAGACTCTGCAAGCGCCGCTGGAGCTGGTGGAATGGGTGGCGCAGAACGGCCGGCTGCCTACGCCGAATTTCTCCGCTGGCGGTATCGCCACTCCGGCCGACGCGGCCCTGGTGATGCACCTGGGCGCCGAAGCGGTATTCGTGGGTTCAGGCATCTTCAAATCGTCAGACCCGGCGGCACGGGCCAATGCGATCGTGATGGCAGCCAAGAACTTCAATAATCCCGAGAAGTTACTGGAAGCCAGCCGCGCTCTGGGCGAAGCGATGCCCGGACTGGATATCTCGAAGATGGCCGAATCGGAGCTGATGCAGACCCGGGGTTGGTGATGAAGAAGGTCGGTGTTCTCGCCCTGCAAGGGGATTTTGCGGCGCATGGCGCGGCCCTGGAGCGCGCGGGCGCTGCGCCGGTCTATGTCCGCGAGCCGGCGCAATTCGACTCGCTGGATGGCCTGGTGATCCCCGGCGGCGAGAGCACCACCATGCTCAAGCTCATGGGATATGAACCCGGCCTGCGGGATGCGTTGGAGGAGTTTGGCGCCCGCAAGCCGGTGTTCGGCACCTGCGCCGGGGCGATTCTGATGGCGGATGAAGTGACGAATCCCGCGCAGGCGAGCTTTCACCTGATGGATATCGGGGTGGAGCGGAACGCTTATGGCCGCCAGATCGATAGCCGCGTGGCCGAAATCGACACCGATGAGGAATTTCAACAGCGGACCGCACCGGGGAAACTTGAGGCGGTCTTTATTCGCGCTCCCATTATCCGCCGCGTGGGGCCTGCGGCGCGCGTGCTGCTGCGCTATCGGGGCGACCCCGTGCTGGTGGAGCAGGGCCGTCATTTGGCGGCTACATTTCACCCTGAGTTGACCGCGGATGCGCGCGTCCACGCATTGTTCCTGGAGAAACTATAAATGGAGTCGAAACGCGTCCTGTTCGTGTGCATCGGCAATGCCTGCCGCAGTCAGATGGCAGAGGGATTTGCCCGCGCCTACGGCTCCGATGTGCTCATTCCCGCGAGTGCCGGGCTGGCCCCCGCGATGAGTGTGGCCCGCGACACCAAGAAGGTGATGGCCGAAAAAGAGATCGACCTGCGCGATCATTTTCCCAAGAGTATTCGCCATTTGGGACGCGTGCAATTCGACCTGCTGGTCAACATGAGCGGCTCGGAGATCCCCACCGATGTGGCGTCAAAGACGACGGTGATCGAGTGGGACGTGGACGATCCGGTCTTCATGAAGTACGAGGAGCACTGCAAAGTGCGCGACGAGATCGAAAAGCTGGTGATGACGCTGATCCTCAACTTGCGGCAGGAGGTCAAGGAGCCGCGCCTGCGCGGGCAGGGCTCCGGCCGCCTGGAGTTATGAGTTCGCGCTTCTAATTCTTCATTTTCTTTGCGCCAAGCAACAATTCTTATGCCGCCTGCTCCGGGCCCGCTGCAGGTATCGATCGTCTTAGGTCTCGCGTCGCTGGCTTACGCGCTCTATCGTGGAGTCAAACAGTGGGGCGCTTCGTTCCTGTGGATCCTCGCGGCGGGCGTTTCCTTTCTCAACTCCGCCGGTGTGCTGGCGGAGCTTCTTTGGGGGCCGCGATGGTCGTGGACCTTCACGCTTCACGGGCCAGAGTCCGCATGCGCTACGCTGTTCCAGGGGATCTGCTTCCTGGTGTACGGTCTTTATCTCCGGAAAAATCGCCAGAATGTCCAAATCCCGCCCACCCCAGCGTCATTACAGTAGCGGGCCACATCGGGCCCGCAACTCACGACGAAAAAGGAAACTCACATGCAATATATTATGTTGCTCTACGCGAACGAAAGCTATTGGTCCACCATGACGAAGGCCCAGCAGGAACAGGGAGTGGCGGCCTATACGGCCTATACGGAAGCCCTCGGAGCGGCTGGCGTGCTCAAGGGCGGAACCCGTCTGCAACCGACTTCGGCGGCCACTACGGTGCGCATCGCCGATGGTAAGTCCCAAGTGCTCGATGGTCCTTATGCCGATTCGAAGGAACAGCTGGCCGGCTACTATGTGATCGACGTGCCCGATCTGGACGCAGCACTGTCGTGGGCGGCGCGTAATCCCGGCGCGTCGCATGGCATTGTCGAAGTGCGTCCATTCTGGGATTACGGTGTGAAGTGAACCCTGAGCAGCAGGCATACCGCTCGGCGGAAGCGGTAGCGCGCCGCGGGTACGGCAAGCTGGTGGCCTTTCTCACGGCGCGCACCAGGGACGTGGCGGCCGCCGAAGACGCTCTCTCGGAGGCGTTCGCGGCGGCACTGAAAAGCTGGCCGGTGAGTGGCTGTCCCGCGAACCCGGAGGCGTGGCTGCTCACGGTGGCGCGGCGCAAGCTGATCGATCTGGGGCGGCGCGAACGGGTGGGCGAGGATGCCGCCGGCGATCTGCGAATCTTGGCCGACGGGCTGGAGGCTGCGGCATCGGAGCAGGAGATTCCCGATCGCCGTCTGGCGTTGCTGTTTGCCTGCGCGCATCCCGGGATCGAAAGCGGCGTGCGCGCGCCCTTGATGCTGCAGGTGGTGTTGGGATTGGATGCCACCAGGATCGCTTCGGCGTTCCTGGTGTCTCCCAGCGCCATGAGTAAACGGCTGGTCCGGGCGAAGAGCAAGATCCAACAGGCCGGCATCCCGTTTCGCATCCCCGAGCGCGACGAACTGGCCAGCCGGCTGGATGGCGTACTGGACGCCATTTACGCGATCTTCACGGAGGGTTGGACCGATCCCGGCGGCACCGACGCGCTACGGCGCGATCTTACCGAGGAGGCGTTCTTTCTCGCGAAACTGGTGGCCGAATTGCTTCCCGGCGAGCCGGAAGCGCTCGGCTTGCTGGCGCTCATGTTGCACGCCGAAGCCCGGCGCCGGGCACGGCGCGATGCGAGCGGCGAATATGTCCCGCTGGCAGCGCAGGATCCGGCGCAGTGGGATGGGCAAATGATTGTCGAGGCGGAGACTCTGCTACGGCGGGCGTCGGCGTTGGGGGCGATCGGGCGGTATCAATTGGAGGGCGCGTTGCAATCGGCGCATGTGCACCGCGGCCGCACCGGCTGCGACAACTGGGTTGCAGTGGTGCGCCTTTACGACGCGCTATTGGCTTTGACAGGTTCGCCGGTAGTGGCGCTCAATCGCGCGTTGGCAGTGGCGGAGATTGAGGGCGCGGCGGCCGGCCTGGCGGCGATGCCCGATCTGGCGGCAGATGTCCGTTTGCAGGAATATCAACCATGGTGGGCGGCGCGGGCGGGGTTGCTTGCGAAGGCTGGAGCTTACGATGAGGCGCGGCACGCTTATGAGATCGCGATCGGTCTGGAAGCGGACCCAGCGGTGCGGAGCTTTTTGCAAAGGCGGCAGGCGGAAGTGGATGGAGCATAGCTTTTCAGCAGTCAGCGGTCAGCTAAGGCGAGCTTGCGCAAAGGCAAGATCGACTCGGTCGCCGGCGGTGGGCCGGTCGGGAAATGCGAGTTCCATCCGAAACCAGTTAACGTCCACTATACGATACCTTAAGTCACTTAAGGTATCGTATAGTGGACGTTAGACGCGGTGGTAACGATGCCAGGTGGCCGGATATTCTTTTGTGGCAGTCAATTCTCAGTCGGGATTCTGTCGGCACCCTCTACAACCAGCACCGGGACCTTAATCCTACTCCGATCCAACCGCAAGCCCAATTGGCTCCGGACAGCCGCTGGGAGGAATTCTAAAGCCGGCGGCGGCCCGCTTCCTGCAGCAGCGGCATCTTCCACAGCGAATACCAGTTGGAAATCGTACAGGCCGGTTAAACCGGTCATATCCCTCACCGGAATGCTCAGCCTTTTCTCCAGCGTATCGGCCAGGACCGCAATGGACTGCATGTTCCCGATGATTCGATAATCGACGATCGGACCGAAGCCGAAATCGACGTGCATACTTGGTTCGGACCCCGCCGATTCCTTCATCTTGATGCCCTTCGCATCCACCACGAGTTGGTAGCCCGCCATGTCTCTTTCCTCACGGCGTACCGCCAAGTGAAATCGCTCGGCCAGAAGGTGCTGCAACATCGTTTCGAGATCGGACTTGGTGGCATTCGGGGGCACCTTGGCCTGGATCTCGAAGCGGTCGGCATCGAACCAGGCGGGCGCGGTGAGCTGAAACGCGGCAATGCCATATGCCTTGAGAACCAGATCCCGGAGCGTCGTATTGCGATAGAAAATCGACCCCGGACTGCTGGTGCCAGGGCCGCCGGACATGACTGCGCGTCCCGGACCGCCGTGCATCCCGGGTGTGCCCGGCGCCGGCATCATGGCGGGTAGCGGAGTCTTGGCGGCAACTTTTACGGACGCGGCTTCGAAATCGGCTTGTGCCAGAACTTGCCAGCAGAACATAGAGATTATCGCAATCAGACGCAGCATCGCTTTTCCGCCCTTCGTCCGCTTAGGCGAGTGCCACTTAGCAAACGTTACTCTCTCATGATGATTCCCACGTGCTGACTTGTCACCGCGGGGCGTTCACTTCGCAGCGCGGTCGCCTCCTCGTGCTGCCTGAGGCGGTCCAGCAGACTCACCAAAGCGTTCCGCGTTTGCGAACGCGCCCACTCGGCAGGGAAGCGATCGGCGATGGCCATTGCCTGGCGGCGCATTGGTAGAGCACCTGGCAAGTCGCCGGCAGCCTCATCTACAGTGGCAGCGAGTTCGAGGTCGTGCAGGTAAGCCTGGCTAGTCTTGCCGGTCGTCGATTCCTCGAATTCCAACAGTTGGCCCGCCGATAACCTGGCCTTTTGCCAGTCGGATTGCGTTAACTCAAATTGGGTGCGCATGCGTAATTCATCGGCAAGACTGGCGCTGTCGGGACCGTTCACCTCGATCAGAATGCGGCGGTAGGAATCGAGCGCAGCCGGCATGGCGGCCGCCTGGGCGGGTTGTCCCGCGAGGAAATTCACATAGCTCTTATGCACGGCTGCCAACCGCTGGATGCTGCCAGCGGATGGGTCTTGGACCACAGTAAACAGCCGCTCGAAGAGTCGCTCCGCCTTCGCCGGCTCCCCGCCGTTGGCCAAGGATGTCGCCACCCCGGGAACCATCCAATCCACCTGTTGCCCCCCGACGGACTGCCCCGCGGAATCGAGAGCATGCATCGCCAGATTATAAGCATCGTCCAGCCGATGTTCCCGCGCGGCGGTGGTGGCCTGCTGGAACTCACCGTCGAACCGAAATTTAACATTCCAAGCCTCGATAGGCTGCGGCTGTAAAGCTTGTGCTTCCTGGCGGTAACGATCAGCCGTCCCAGCATCTCCTTTTTGTTGGGCGAAGCCGGCGAGAGTGTTGTAGATGTTGGATTTTGCCTGGGGGTCCAGGTTCGGATGAGAGTTTAGGTACTCCTGCAACACTGTGTCCGCCTGTGCGACGCGCTGCGTTTGCGCAAGGTATTGGGCGTAGCCACGCATGCTCCATTCTCCCTGCGGGCCGTCCTGGCTCTGCTGCACGAGTTGCAGGTATAGCGTGTCCGCCTGATCCAAATTACCGGCGCCGCGCAAATAATTGATCAAGGTGTGCTGCATCGCGGGTACCTGGGCGGCAATTCCCGGGTTTTCTGAAGCGCTGGCTGTGGCCATGGCCTGCCGGATAGCGTTGCCAGCGCCGGCAAAATCCTGCTGAGAGGCGTAAATATCGGCTAGCGCCTGCAAGGCATTGATGGCGGTTTGCACAGTGTTCGAGTGTTCTGCCATTTCCCGCACGACCGCCTTGGCGTCCTCTGGCAGTTCATTTTGTTTGTAGAACTCCACAGCCTTCACGGGGTCTGCCGCGGCGAGCGGGCGTACCTTTGCAGTGAGCGCGGCTACGGCTTCGGGACGTCCGAGCTGACGATACAAAGTTGCCAGCCGGCTATAGGTTTCGATGGTACTGGAGTAATACGAGGTGTAGGACATCACACCAGACTGCGCAAGCCATTTGCCGCTGGCCGATCCTGCCGGCTTGCGAGTCGCGGCCTCTTGCGCCTCCGCCAACTGTTCGACTGCTCCCGCAGTTTTCAGGAGGTTGCCGTCCTGTTGCCAGGCCATCGCCAGGGAAGTGAGAATCGTGACTTGCAAATTGCCGCCGTCTTTCAAGGATGTACAACGCGCCAGCGCGTCCTCCAACACCGACCGCGCCTTTGCGTTCCAGCCGGCCGTCTGGTAGAACTGGGAAATTTCCTGCACCCACGCGGCAAAATTCGGCGACGTTATGGGCGCCTGCTGCAGCAGGGCACGAGCCTGATCGCGCGCCGCCGCGGCCTCGGCACGAATGCCTGCCGATCGGACGGCCCGGATGGCGGCTTCGACTGGCTCCTGTGGGGCGGTTGACTGTGCCAGCGCGAGACCAGCGCAGGCGAGAAACAGCGGCAGACGAAACCCGTTGTAGCGCATTCAGAGATCCTCCGGCGGACTCGGGTTGCAGCATGCGCGATGCCATCGCGAAAAAGGCCCAAAATCCCGGAATTTCACGCGCTTGACCCCGTGTCCCCGAGGCTACGCCTGTGCCAGGGGGTTCGCAACCGCCGCCACGGGTCTGCTACCTTAGCTGAAATGCTCCCTGAGATGACCTACCCGTGAAAGACTCCAGCGATCATCGTTCCGCATTGCTGGCAGGCTACCTGGGCTGGACGCTGGATGCTTTCGATTTCTTTCTGGTGAGCATCTGCCTCACCGCCATCGGGAGGGAATTTCACAAATCGGATGCGGAAGTGGCGGCGTCGCTGCTACTCACCCTGGCATTCCGCCCGCTGGGCGCGTTTCTCTTCGGCTTGCTCGCCGACCGGTACGGCCGCCGGCTGCCTTTAATGCTCGATCTGGTGTTCTACTCGGTGGTGGAGGTGCTGACCGGCCTCGCGCCCAATTACACCACATTCCTGATTCTGCGCGCGCTGTTCGGCATCGGGATGGGCGGCGAATGGGGGGTGGGCGCGTCGCTGGCAATGGAGAAAGTGCCGGCCCGGCTGCGCGGGGTGCTCTCGGGCTTCTTGCAGCAGGGCTACGCCACCGGCAACCTGCTGGCCACCATCTGTTTTTTCTTTCTCTTCCCGCGGTTCGGATGGCGCCCGCTGTTTTTCATCGGCGGATTGCCGGCGCTGCTGGCATTGTTTGTGCGCTTTCGAGTGAAGGAATCGGAAGTTTGGGAGAAGACGCGCCACGAATCGTGGGGCAATCTGGGGCGCGCGCTGGTGTCGCACTGGAAGCTGTTCCTCTACCTCGCGTTCTTCATGATGACCATGAATCTCGCCTCCCACGGCACGCAGGACCTCTATCCCACATTTCTCGAACGGCAGTGGCATTTCGATGTGGGGCGCCGTGCAGTGCTGAACGGCGTGTCGATGATCGGGGCCATCATCGGAGGCACTCTCATTGGACTCTTTTCGGACTGGTGGGGAAGGCGGCGCGCCATGATCGCGGCACTGCTTGGCGCCGTTCTGGTGGTTCCGCTATGGGCCTTTGCTCCTTCCTTGCCGCTGCTGTTTGCCGGCGCGTTCCTGATCCAGTTTCTGGTGCAGGGCGCGTGGGGCGTGATTCCGGCGCATCTCGCGGAACTCTCCCCAGACTCGGTGCGCGGTTTCTTGCCGGGCTTCGGATATCAGGTGGGAGTGCTGCTTTCGAGTCCTGTAGTGTATCTGGAGCCGGCCATCGCGCGCCATATTGGATACTCCGTCACCATGGCCGGCACCGCAGCGGTGGTTTTCGTGATGGCAGCGGTTGGAGCGTGGCTGGGCAAGGAGCGGCGAGCCGTGCAGTTCGGCCAGGGGTAGCGCGCCGCCGTTTGTCTATGGCGCCAGGAGTCTATGCGAATGCGGCTGTCACCCGCGCCAGGATTTCCGCCGGGGAGTTGCCCGCGGCGGCCAGGTATTCGGCGGTAACTTCCAAGGAAATGCGCACCACTTTGCCGCCTAACATAATTGCATAGGGAGGCGATAGGTGCTCCGCCATCCGCTGCGACGATACGGCATCCGCCGGCTTCACTGCCGGAAGCACGGCCACAAACTCCTGCTCGTTCCAGCGGCCGACCACCGCCGTCTTCGGCAGGCTATTGCGCAGGCGGCGCCCGAACGTCGCCACCAAATTCTCGGCCACAGCGGGACCATATCGCGCCCGTGTTTGTGCCAGCCCGTAAAGTTTGAGAATCAGCACAGCCGTCCCTTCTGAGGGCAGCGATTCCAGATACTCGCTAATGAATCGGCGATTGGAGAATTTGGTGGCTTCGTCGATCGCCGCGGCGGTCTCCATGGAGTCGATACGGGCGTGCAACAGGCGTAATTCCGACTGAAACTGCGAGATCGTAAACTGATGTTGTTTGCGCAATTGTTCCAGGCTCTCGTCGATGCCGTCAGCCACGGCTGTCAAGATCGGGCCTACCGCGCTAGCTTCGGGAGACTTGGCGACCTCACGCAAGCGGCTGAGCGAGGTGCGCAGCACAGACGTGTGGTCGGCATCGCAATCGGAGAACGCTTCCACCATCTCCTGCAGGGCCTGAGCGGTGGCGCTGAGCTGGCCGCGGAGTCCGCTGAGATACTGCATAGCCCGGTCGCGATACTCGCGCAGCAAGCCGCGCAAGGTGGAACGGCTTTCCACTAGAAGGTCCGGCGGGGCCTCGGCCAGTTCCTTGGCCAGCGCCGTCAGGTATTTGCGATGAGGAGCGGTGATGGTGTCGTCCAACTCCACCGTATAGTGCGCCATGTTATTGATGGCGGCCAGATAACATTCGAGAGCCAGCGCGCGCAGCTGATCGGATTTCTCCAGTTCTGAAAGGTTTTGTTGTATCGAGATCATCGATTCACGCTCATTACACTTATCGACGGGTGGGCGTAGCGGCTTTAGGCATGCCCGGAAACCAGGCCCATCACTCCTGTAGAATCAAAGTTAACGTCCCCCATGCCAGCCGACACATTCGAGCAGTTACTCGACCGCGCCGCTTCCCTGACTGGCATCGATCCGGGCTATTGGGATATCTGGGGCAACCAGCATCGCACCACCACGGCGGCGGCGCAAGCCATTCTGAAAGCTCTGGGCACTCCGGCGGACAACGCCGAGGAGTTGCAACACTCCCTGACGGAATTCACGCGCCGCGAGTGGCAGCGGCTGGCGCCTCCCGCTGTGGTATGCAGCGAGTCCGCCGACCAGGAGGTGCCGCTCAATCTGCCGGCGGAATCGCTGGGTACCCGCGCGCGCGTGGCGGTGCTGCGCGAAGATGGCCAGTCTTCGGAATTTTACTGGAATCTCTGGGAGCTTCCGCAGACCGCC
>Ga0302325_10034125_pt1 | contig 10409 bp, 13 predicted proteins | sample Palsa_T0_2_FD_201948 | JGI IMG/M metagenome (GOLD analysis project Ga0302325, IMG submission 201948) | Peat permafrost microbial communities from Stordalen Mire near Abisko, Sweden - Palsa_T0_2 | ecosystem: Environmental > Terrestrial > Soil > Palsa > Peat permafrost | place: Sweden: Abisko...
TTTTAGCCAGCATTTTACCACCCCATCTCATGCGTGGGTCAGTCCCGGAAAAGGGAAAAGGGGCAAACTCAATTCCAAAAACAGAACACACCAAGCACCGCACAGACACCTCACCGCGTCCACGGTCCACCCTTCTCGCATGCCCCTGTGCCCCTGTGTAACTTCCACTACCCCCAGCCACAGCGCCTTCTTCCTCTCATTGGCTGTAAGGCCGCCACGGCGCATTCTCCACCAATGAATATCCCCAAAAAGGAGGCTGAAGCAAGCTGCTACCGCCACAGGGCTGAGATCTAAACCGCAAGCAGAAGAAAATCGCGGGACATGCAAGCTGACCCAATGTAACTTCTCGGCTTTTAGCCAAGGGTTGAATCCTTTGGCACTATGAAATCCCATCGTTCCTCTTTCTTCGCGTTTGTACTGTACCACCTTCTTTTTGATTGTTCGGACACACTCGTTGAAAATGCGTTCCTTGACTTCGGTCGTTCCTGTCTTTATCTTTGTTTATTTGAATGGGAGTGCTGTGTTAGCATTTACGCAATGTTATTATCCCGACGGATCGATTCCTACCGATTATGTGTGGGTGCCGTGTACGGGCGCAACCTATTCCTCGTGTTGTGTACCGAGTGAAGGCGATGTCTGCCAACCCGATGGACTTTGTTACTTCCCCGATGAGGACATGCTATATCGTGGCGCTTGTACGGATCGTACATGGAATGATCCTTCTTGCAACGCGGATATCTGTGTGACTGGTATGGACACTGCCTGCTTCAAGTCTTAAGCCATGATAATTGCTGACGCGCAAATTTTCCCAGGTTTCGAGACAACCTGGTCATGGGCTCTTCAATGTGCAGGATCAGACTCCTACCTCTGCGGGGAACTCGATTCATACAATTCCCATGAGACTCCCACCTGCCCAACAAACGCAGCAGCCCAAACAGCTGGCTTTGTAACCACCGCCTCGACCACAAAAGCTGGCCGCTATACCCCTCCCCCCTCGGTCAACACGGCCGAATTCTCAGTCTTCACCTCCTCATACACAGCCATCATAACCGCCAACGCCCAAACCACTACTCTCACAAGCACATTCGCCAGCACCTTCACCCGCAAAATCGGCGAAGCTGCTGCCACTGTAACTTCATCCCCAACAACCGGCATAACGGTCGGCATCAGCTCCGACAGTCCATCCTCTGACAAAGGAGCAGTAACCATATCTATTGGTGCCTTGGTTGGCATCATCCTCGGTGCCATCCTCCTCCTCTCCCTCGCTCTCCTCGCCGTCATCATCATTCATCGTCGCCGAACCCAAAAGAAAGAAGAAGCAATACGTCTCAACTCCGCAACTGATTGCCCGCCTCCAAATGGACCCACGGGCAGGGATCAGGTGTATCCATATGAGGTCCCCGAGAACGAGGTTTCGGCGCTGCCGACGAAGTATACGTACGTTGCGCCGAAGGTCGATACGTATGAGATTGATGATCTGAATGCGGTGATGAGGCGGGAGAAGGTGGGGATGGGGATGGAGGAGAGGAGGGAGGAGGAGTTAAGGAGTCCGGCTCCGACGTATAGTGAGGCGTTGATGCCGGTTGAGTTGGATGCTACGCCGAGTTTGAGGGGGACGAATAGGGCTTATGGGAGGTATTGAAAGAGATGATGGGACTTTGATGGGTGTTTATTCTGGTTGGGTGGCGTTATTGTGATAGTTTATGGGGAAACTTTCAATGTTGATGGCCTTGGTGTGGAGCTTGTGTTTGCAGCGGGTATATAACGAAAACTAGATCAAGACGAGAGAAATATAATGAGCTTTTCAACTGTCTCAGTGCCAAACTAAGAAATATTCCCTTAGATTTCAATGTTCCTTTATTCCCTGGACATTCAGATAGCTCGACTCCAACCGAATGAGAAACATTTCCACGGATCCCAATGTTTCATTACTCCCCGGACATTCAGAGGACGGACAACGGATGTTTTGGACTTGTATTCCTCATAGAGTATTATAGAATAGTGAGAAGCATTTCTGCATGAATCTTCAAGTCCGTTCCGCACCTTGGATCTGACGAGAAACATTTGTCTCTGAGGCTAGCAAAGCCAACGTGGGGCAGAACGAAGTCCGTTTGACCTCGCTTCAGAGCTAATCCGGCCTCTTCGGTAGAGTTCAATCCGAGAGCTCAGCAAATGAAAAAAGGGGTGCATCACTTGGCACTCGCCAATGACAAGGTGGCTGAAATTTTCTAAACGCAAGCCTTACAGTAAACTCTGCTCGATAATCAATTCTAGCTCTCAGAACTCTCTCCCACATCCAGGATACTGCACCCTTCTGCTCCTATCGGATGTGAAGGGAGGAATCTTTAGCTCCACAGCTCGCTGTCACTGACTCTCTCACGGCTATTGCTTGCTGTCAGAAGCACTAGCTGGCCTGACAGCACAACACGCTGTGATGTCGATCTCGTTCGAGCAAGCACTCATTCGTAACAACTGTGATGTGAATCCCCGATGCAGCACTTCGTATTCCTTAGAACAAGATGAGATCTTTCCGATACTTCATCAATCCGCGCCTCGGTATTTTCACCGGGTCCGCATAACCTTAATGTTCTAACACGTTTTGGACTATCTTTATCCCAAATCCACTGTGTTCTGGAACCCAAGAACCTGGAACTTGGCATGCAAACGCAGCAATCAACTCCAACTAACGTCCCCTCAGACGCACGTCCAATATGGAGGATCAGGACTCGGTCTATCGACCTCCCGAGAACTGACCGAATTGCAAGCTGGTCAAATAGGCGTAGCATCAAAAGCAAGAGCCGGCAGTACGTTCGCCTTCTACGCTCGAGCACGACGCTGTGACTCTCCTGAAGACCCCGAACCAATAAGCTCGCCTCTAGTCGACATGAAAGCGCAGTCGAAGATCATCAGTCCCACAGCTCTCACCCAGCTCCAAAACGGCCCAGGACTAACTAAAGCCTAAGAGATGGCTACCCAACCCGTCGTACTAAAATACGTTTTAATCGTCGAAGACATCATCGTGAACCAAAAAGTGCACTCTAAACAACTGCGCTCTGCCGGCTGCATTGTCTCTGTCGCGAATCACGGCGGCGAAGCCCTCGCCTTCCTCTCCTCAACACGCTTCTGGAAAGGCTTCGAAAACCCAGGCAAGGAGCTCTCCGTCGTGCTCATGGATCTCGAAATGCCTGTCATGGACGGTCTTACCTGCGTAAAGAAGATTAGGGAGTTGCAAGATGAGGGGATGATTGTGAGACATATTTCGGTTATTGTGGTCACGGCCAATGCGAGGAGTGAGCAGATTGCGACCACGAAGGAGTGTGGGATGGACTCAGTGGTTACGAAGCCCTTTAGGGTCCCTGAATTGTTGCCGGAGATTAAGAGGCAGGTTAGGAGGGAGGAGGGGAGGCCGGCCGAGTTGGAGAGGTCGAGTTCTGCACCGGCTTAGGTGGAGGGTTGGACGTTTTGGAAGGTTGTGCTGTCTTAATAGTTTTGATAGAAAAGTGAGGTGGTGATTTATACGGCGTTTTGTGGAAAGAAGGTGGCATTTTGGGAAGGTTTACTGCATTTTCGGAGGTGTATTCTGACTTGAACAAGCCTTGGAGTTTGGCTACATGACGGAGCACGGTTGAAGACTTGCATATATAAGCTCTAGATGCCTGAATACTACGTTTATATAGTTTCTCTTCCGATGTCGAATCGACCCCAAATCTGATATGTCAACGCCGCCTTGCCGTTGTTTTCCGAAAGGCCCCTTAACCCCTAACCAAGAGCCTCGGCAAATAGGTAGGCCCGCAGCCGGAACTGGATCAACATAGCTCCGACACAGACTTGCCTACAATTCGCTGAGCCTTAACGTTTCGTTCCAAAAGATCATCAATCCTCGAACACGTATCAAGAAAATGGAGAATGGCAATATCACAAAGCCTAATGGCGCAGCAAAGCCTACCAAACAGAGCAAGACGATGCTGTGGACGCACTCCGATCCCGACTCGACCCGCATGGCGGAGTTCATGCGAGGCATCAACCGCAAGTACGGGCTGAAGCTGGAGAGCTACGATGACCTGTACCGGTGGTCAATTGACGATATTGCTTCTTTCTGGGGAGAGGTCTGGGACTTCATTGGCATAACGGCTGAAAAGGGCTTCGATGAAGTGTGTCTTATTTTCTTATCACGTGATTGCCTGTTATCCTGCTGTTGCCACTCCTTCGCTGATAGCTTTTGATAGGTTGTTCCTCAATCCGCACCGCTGTTCCCCCGACCAGACTTCTTCGCTGGTGCCCGTCTCAACTTCGCGGAGAACTTGCTGTATCCAGCGAACCTCAGGATCGATGAAAGCAGCCCAGCAATCATCGAAGCTACGGAAAGTGGGCACTCAACCATCAGCTGGTCTGAACTTCGTGAACGGGTGAGAAAATGCGCACTAGCCCTCCGTTCCCACGGGGTAGTAGAGTCAGATCGCGTAGCGGGCTTCCTGGGGAACCACGCCAATGCCGTCGTTGCTATGTTAGCCGCAGCCTCCATCGGCGCCATTTGGACCGGTGTCAGTCCTGATACGGGCGTCACAGCTGTGCTGGAGAGATTGGTGCAGATTGAGCCGAAGGTGCTATTTATGGATAATGCGGTGAGGTATAATGGGAAGGTGCATGGGAGTTATGGGAAGGTGAAGGAGATTTTGGTGGGGTTGAAGGGATTGGAGGCTTGTGTTATGTTTGAGACTGTTAAGGGATATGAGATGAATACTGAGGGCTTGGACCTAGTTAACGGGAAGATGTGGAGGTATGAGGAGTTTGTGAACAGGTATGTCCCATTTAATCACGTGACGCCCCCTTTTCCTGATCTATGGACTGATTAATAGCAGTGTGGACGACCTCTCTGCGCCACTGAAATTTTCTCAACTACCTGCCTCCCATCCGCTCTACATTCTCTACTCAAGTGGCACTACTGGGGCCCCGAAATGCATCGTCCACTCCGCGGCCGGCACTTTAATCCAACACAAAAAAGAGCACATCCTCCACTGCGATATACGGCCAAGCGACCGCATGCTCTACTTCACAACCACAACCTGGATGATGTGGCACTGGCTCGTCTCTTCCCTCGCAGCAGGGGCCACCATAATTCTCTACGACGGCTCCCCCTTCCACCCGCACGGCGACCTCTCCATGCCCCAGCTCATCCAGGACCTAAAAATAACCCATTTCGGCACCAGCGCTAAGTACCTTTCCATCCTCGAGCAAAAACGCCTCCTCCCCATGTCCACCCTCGACCTCACCTCCCTAAAAGCAATCTACAGCACTGGCTCCCCTCTCGCACCCTCGACATTCAATTACGTCTACTCCGCCTTCCTTCCCTCCATAAACTTAGGTTCAATCACAGGCGGAACTGACATCATCTCCCTCTTTGGCGCCCCTTGCCCCCTCATCCCTGTCTATGCAGGAGAAATCCAATGCAAAGGCCTCGGCATGTCCATCTCCGCCTTTTCCCCCGACGGCCATCCCGTGCCTGATGGCCAAGAAGGCGACCTCGTCTGCACTCAACCCTTCCCCTGCCAACCCGTCACCTTCTTCAGCACCTCTCCCACCCTCGGCCAACAAAAATATCGAGAAGCATATTTCAAACAGTTCCCAGGCGTCTGGCACCACGGCGACTTCATCCGTTTTGAAGAAGGGAGCGGTGGGTTGACGATGTTGGGGAGGAGTGATGGGATTCTTAAGCCGAGTGGGGTGAGGTTTGGGAGTGCGGAGATTTATAATGTTTTATTGAAGCACTTTTCGGGGGAGGTGGCGGATGCGATTTGTGTGGGAAGGAGGAGAGAATGTGATAGTGATGAGACTGTGGTGTTGTTTTTGAAGATGGGGGAGGGGAAGGTGTGCGATGAGAAGCTTAAAATGGATATTAAGAACGTTGTGAGGGAGGAGTTGAGTGCGAGGCATGTCCCTGGGGTCATTGATGAGTGTTTTGAGATTCCGGTTACGGGGAATGGCAAGAAGTATGGATCTCCTTTCCGCATTTTCGAGTTCTATTTTTTGAAAGAGGAGGATTAGTGCTAACAAGAGAACACAGAGTTGAAATTGCGGTTAAGCAAATCCTATGCGGGATGAAAATCAAAGTTGGCGCAAGCGTCATGAATAAGGATTGTCTAGAGTGGTATCGGCAATGGGCGGACACACATTAAGACAGGTCGATAAAATCACTATGTCCTTAATCACTTATTCACATTTACTGAGGATATTTTCGGATATCAAATCAATTTGAATTTAGGCTTTTAGCTCTCCTAAAGAAAGCCGGAATCCCTTAGCTCCTGGCCGCTCCTGTCCACAAGGTCGTATATAAATCACCCACCAGTATCCAAGAGATCCAGAGACTCAATAGACCACAACAACCAGCCAGATTCCAATCATTGCCACCCCGAAATAACAACCTACTAGCAGCATCATCCATTCGGACCCGGTGGCAAGCATCTGAGAAGTTAATTCACATTCTAAATTTCACTTCTCATGGGTTCATTGTCTAAGGGGGTACTAGTTTTACTCACCCCTTTGGTTCAGGACATTCTCCACCATATTTTTTCGTTACCTTCTCCCGCACACCCCTATATCCTGCTGGACAATATTCTATCCACGTGGCATCGCGGGTTGTATTTTTATTGCAGAAGTTTGGACTTGGGGGCCCAATTTCAGTTTTGCGCTTGCAGTGTGGACAGCCCTCAATTTCTTGGGTCTTGTGGCACACCTTGGATATTTTCTGGGGCTTTATTAGCTCTCCCACTGTGGATGTTGGACTTTGTGGGATTGAGCTGTGTTACTGTAACGAGGGCGTGGGGGTGGAGGATTTATTAACGAAAAGATAGATTGAACTTGGAGAGAGCAGAGGAAGAGAAACTGTTTATAGTTGGAGAATTTAGGTGTGATTAGAATAGCCCATGGCATAGAATATGAACGTGGTCGTTGAGCGGAGTATAATGATTCACGGGTTTAATACTTCAAGTTGTTATTGTAAATAGATATGAAGGTTATGATTATCGAATCCGTTGAAGGATATTGCAGAGAGTTCTACTTCAGAGTGAAATGTGTGATATACGCGCGGATGCAAAATAGCTATGAAGAGAGCGGAGAGGATATCGTGGACATTGAGATGAAAGCTAAATTTACTGCTCACGGCTTTCCAAAGTGTTCAATTATTAAATCAGAAGAGTATTTCCATCAAGTTTTCATATAAAATAAACGAGAGAATAATTATCTGCTCTTTGAACCCCCAAAACAATGTGAAATAATCACCGCGGCTAGCTGACTTCTTCAGGAACAATATACATCGGCTCCTCCCTCCTCCCATCATGCTTACAAGTCACAATATCCCCCCACTCCACACCCTCGAGACGCCTCAAATTCACTGCCATCAGATCCTCCACTGTATTATTAACTTTACGTTGTCTCCGTGTAGACGTCATGAATAGTTTGGAACTATGCGTACAGGGGAGAGCTGGAGAATGGCAGGTTATGTTTCTATGGATCCTCAATGGATCGTGAAGAATTTTTCTTAGGAATGAATAGATTGGAAATTACTGTGATCAAAAGTAATATGACCTACGGCTACTTGGGTTTGTAAAGAAGAAGGATCTATGGAAAACCGCTGCACTGCTAAACGGTTCGATGTCACATGTTACTTTGAATCTTAAATGGAAATATGAAATATTTGGTCAAGGTATTGAGTTTGTGTGCTGGGTGAGAACGCAGTTCGAATATAAAGAGTATTTACTTCATGATGTGGACTGTTTGTGCAAATATTTAGTTTGGATGTATTCCTGCGCCACCATAAATATTTGCACAAACGGTCCACATCATGAAGAAAAATACTAGTATATTACCTGGGTGCTCTTGCGTCTAATAGAGTCTCGCCTTTCGTGGTCGAGAGGCAACCTCGTTGTGTGCAAACAAGGTGACACGATTTTCATTGTCCCACACCAACTTGGACACTGAAATCTGGAATAATGAATGCTGCTTTTCTGTACACCCCGAGGTACACCATACCTCGATGGCCCTTATCACTTTGACATTTGAGCCGATTTAGAAAGAGAAGATGAGCCAAAAATAACATATCAAGAGGTGTTGGTAACGAAAAACAATGGTCAGAACTTTACACAGACGGCTTCGCAGAAGTTACACTCTGTAATCGCACTCCAGTCAGTAAGCAGCGCTTGCTAGATACTAAATCTACGAGATAGGGCTTGAGCATGACATCGCCGTAAGATGGCCGTAAGAGAGAACGGTGCTTTATCTAGACGCAGCTTCAATATCCTCACCAATCATCCGCACGTGAAAATCATCATTTTAACATCACAGCGATCGACATTCCTCCTCTTGAGGAGGCTCTTCCCAATGCCGTTACTGCTGTGAACTCTTGCCTAGCTAATCGTAAGATCGGAATGAAATTTGGAGATGGCCTTATCCGCACAGGGACGTGTCAATTCGACCAAAGTGACTGAACATCGCATGTGAGAAGCTTGGTCACTCAGCAATCCTGACTTCAGGGTTTCCTTCACAACGGGTCAGGTGTGCGAAGTCACTAGATCCGCTCATGTTAGCTCGAGGTTAGACATTCAAATAATCTTCGTTCGAGTTTATTGGTTGAATTTTTCTGCGTTGACGAAGAGTTGGTGTTGATGAAGAAGGTTGGTGGCGATGGAGAGAAGGCTGAGAAGCGACAAGATTACAGTAAGGTTACGCTTCCGCGATTTGTTTGCTACGCGACTCGGAAATTCTTTGACTACCGTACCCACATTCCCAAAATACATCATCAACCCGAACTCCTCATCGTCTTGTCTACCTAGAATTCTCTGAAACGATGGAGATGGTCTCTACTACTGGATACACGGTCCGGTAGCCCTACCCAACTTCAGCGAGCTCTGCATTCGATCCCCATGTCAGCCTCATCTTTCGCAGCCTCGAGCACCCTCTCGAGACCCAGGGCAGCTGTCCTCGTCCTCGCAACACTTGCGGCTACGTATGCCAGCTATCTCTACTATTCTACCGATGCCCGTGATACAGAAACGTCTCATCAACAGGGCGCAGGCCTCCATCGAAGTAACGCCGTCTACCGCCGCCGAAGACGAAACACCGGCCCCAACGCAAACGAAGATGTCTCATCGGTGTTTGTAGACGACCAAGTTGAAAATGACGGAGAAGGACATATCGTAGCCAGGACACTGACGGATGGGGAGACCGTGGTGGATGACCAGGCATTCCAAGAGGAGTACGGATGGGCGAACCTGCCGCAGTCGCATCAGCGTAATGGACAGAACATTGTTCAGCTGCTATTTCGAGTCTCGGAAGATGCTACGAGAAGGAATGCATATGTTCATAGGGGATGTGCGTGCAATAGTTGTGGGGTAGTTCCTATTAGGGGCGTGAGGTATCGATGCGCGAATTGCGCGGACTATGACTTGTGTGAAGGCTGCGAATCTCAAGGTCTCCATATCAAGACGCATATTTTTTACAAGATTAAAGTACCAGCACCTTCCTTTGGACCAAGACACATTCAACCTGTATGGTATGCGGGAGATCCGGATTCTGTGATGAGGGTTCTACCGAAAGAAATTACTACGAAGCTCTCACGGGAGACTGGGTTTGAACGACCGGAGCTGGACGCATATTGGGAACAATGGACGTTCATGGCGAATACCGACTGGAGGGAGGACCCGGACGATATTAATCTGGCGATGGACAGGAAGACATTCGAGCGCTGTTTAGTCCCTTCAGGAGGCTACAGGCATGCTGCTCCAAGCCTGATATTTGACAGAATGTTTGCATTCTACGATACGAACAAGGATGATCTCATTGGCTTCCCAGAGTTTCTTCATGCTATTGCTTATCGCAAGAAGAAGGATAAATGGAACAAGATCTTTGAGGGATATGATATCGATGGAGATGGATACGTGGACAGGAAGGACTTTCTCCGGATGTTCCGCTCTTACTACGTTCTATATCGACAAATGCATAGGGATATGTTGGAAGGGATAGAAGAGCAGCAGATGAGCAGCACAGACACACATCGTCTAGTCAGCAGTCGGCAGCCTCTCAGTAGTGCATTTGGACAGGATGGTAGATACCCCCATGCACCAGAGCTTCGAACTCGAGAAGGAAAGCTTGCTCAGGCTAATGGCGACATGGAGATCGTTGATGGGAGGGGTGTCATGAATGAGAGTGGTACTGATACCGGAAAAAGGGAAGACATATTCAGGAGAGATGTTCCAAGGATGAGCAGAAGTCACTGGGATCGAGAAAGGAATAGGAATAGCAGTGGCTACTGGGAAGCACTGTTGAACCCCCCGGAAACTGTGGAACAGATGCCGGATGTTCTCAGAAATATCCAGAGGGTCAGAAGCCTCGTTTCTGACCGCTTAGGAGACGATCCC
>Ga0302325_10034126_pt1 | contig 10408 bp, 11 predicted proteins | sample Palsa_T0_2_FD_201948 | JGI IMG/M metagenome (GOLD analysis project Ga0302325, IMG submission 201948) | Peat permafrost microbial communities from Stordalen Mire near Abisko, Sweden - Palsa_T0_2 | ecosystem: Environmental > Terrestrial > Soil > Palsa > Peat permafrost | place: Sweden: Abisko...
CCCGTGCCGGCGGTGGACTTCCTCAGCGCGCAGGAATATCGCCCGGCGGCCCTGGTCGTCCCACAGGTCATCCGCTGCGAACTGCGCGAGGATGGTGCCTGGTATCCCGGCGGGAGTGGGCTCGTCACTAGCGCTGAACGCCTCGACCGCGGCGCGGAGCAGCGGCACCGCCTGCGGGTATCCGACGGCGATACGGGTGGCAAAGCCGTCTAGCAGCAGGTCGGCAGCCGTCGGGTCGAGGCCCGGATCCCGCGGTGCCCGCAGCGCGGCGCGGGCCACTTCCAGGGGAGTCGTGCCGACCGTGTACTGGCGGGCTACCAGTGCCGCCTGCAGGGCCTCGAAGAACATGGCGCGGATCAGGGGCGTATCGGGAGGATCAACGGCGGCGACGGCGTCCAGCAGGAGGCCAGGGGCGTCCTTGTGCCGCGAGAAGAAGACGGCGATCGAGGCCCGCAGGCGCTGCGCAGCCACGTGCAGTCCCGCCTCCGCCAGCCGTGGCGCCGCCAGGTCCAGCATGGCCTCGGCGAGGGCACCGTCCCCCGCGACGAGATACGCCTGGGCCGCGGCGAGGAGCCGCACGGCACGGCTCCGCGGGTCAGGGGTCAGGTCGGCCGCCCGGGCCAGGAACGTGGCCTGTGCGACGTAGCCACCGTGCCGTTCCGCGCGCACGGCCGAGCGTTCGAGGTCAGCCGCAACATCCTCGTCGGGCACCACGCTGGCCGCGGCGCGGTGCCAGGCTGCCTCATCCGGGTTGCAATCCTGCCGAGCGATGCTCGCCAGGGCTTCGTGCACCCGGCGCCGGTCGCCCGGCCGTGCTCCCTCGTAGACCGCGGAACGGATGAGCGAGTGCCGGAACGCCACTCGAGGGTCAACCGACACGATGTCCTGAGCCACGGCAGGATCGGCGGCGTCGGGCTCCAGGCCCAGCAGCGTGGCCGCCCGCCAGAGCGCGGCGGGGTCATCGCCCGATGCTGCTGAGGCGAGCAGCAGCCAGGTGCCGGTGGCGGGCGGGAGCATCTTCGCCTGGCCCAGGAAATGCTCTTGCAGGCGGCGGCCGATCGGGAGCCGCTGCGGCAGCGGCGAGCGGCCTGCCAGCTGGTCGGGCGTGAGGTGTGCGGCCAGTTCGCGCAACGCGAGCGGGTTACCGCCGGTCTCGTCGATGATCCGGGCGGCCACCCGGGCGTTGAGAGGCCCCGAGACGGTCGCCGCGAGCAAGGCCCGGGCCGCAGCAGGCTCTAGGCCACTGAGATGGCGGGTGGGTAGCCCATTAAGCGCTGCCAGCCCCGGCGAGGCCTCGCGCGCGCAGAAGAGCAGGCCAGTACTCTCCGCGTGCAGGCGCCGCCCGACGAAGCCAAGCACCTCCACTGACTCGCGGTCCAGCCAGTGCGCATCATCGACCAGCCAGATCAGCGGCTGCTCTGCGGCAATCTCGGCGAGAAGCGTCAGCACGCTCATGCTGACCAGGAAACGGTCCGCCGGCGGCCCGACCGTCAAGCCGAACGCCGAATCCAGCGCCTCCCGCTGCGGGGCAGGCAACAGGCCGACTCGGTCCAGGAACGGAACCAGCATTCGGTGCAGCGCGGCGAAGCCCAGCCGTAGCTCCGACTCCAGCCCGGCAATTCTGACCGTCCGCACGCCGTCGGCAGCCTGCGCTACGTACTCCAGCAGACGGGTCTTGCCAATGCCCGGCTCACCGAGGATCACTAGCGACCGGCTCAGGCCTTGGCGGATCGCCTCCACCAGCACATCCAGCGCCCCGCAATCATCGCTGCGACCCACCAGAACGTTCGGGACGGCCTGTGCCTCGACCGGCTCCCGGCGCGTAAAAGACCCGGGCCACTCATTGCTGTCGCCGTGCCACCGGGTCATGACTCAGCACGAGCGACACAAAAGGGACGACGCACTCACAGAATTCGCCTCAATAGCCAAATCTTGGACACCTCACAGTAAAAGCGGTATTTCGCTCTGGCTGACGACGATATCCACCAGATCAGGTACCGTACGGCAACCGGACACCCCTCTGAAGGGACTGGCCGCCTGCCGCCCTACCCATCATCGAGCCGACTTGGATACGGCCCTAATGTACCGCGGCGGGTAGTTGCGTCCTGGACTGGAGGACAAGCCCGGCGGGGACGGAGCCCGGCGCAGCGCAGATCCCAGGGAGCTGGCCAGTGTCTGGCAGCAAGCCAGCGCTGCCATCTTCACACGGCCGCTAGGTTCGCTGGGTCACGGATATCGGAGCGCAATCAGGAGCAGGATCGCAGCTGGTAGAAGGGTACAAGATTGACCTGGCAGGCCCTACCAGGGCGAATACGGCTACTGCCTCCGTCAGCCGAGGGGGCCGATGCTAATCGTCTGGCTAGCATCGTAGAAACGATCATGGACGCGTCGAGCCAGGCTTTGTTCAGCCCGTAATCATGTGAGGAAATGCCCGAGGCCGTACCGGTGCGGATGCGTCCTCGACGCGGGCGTGGACGCGATGGGCGGCGTCGATGTAGGCCCACTGGCCCAGCCAGCCCCTGGTAACGGCGGGCATGTTGGTGACCCACAGGGAGTAGCGCCAGCCGTCGGCGGGCTCCAGCAGCGACAGCTGCGCGCCAGGCTACCGGAATCGGGCGAATGCGCTGATCGGAAACGAAGCCTGTCCATCACCCGCTCCGGAGAGTAATGTTCCCAGCACAGGGAGAGAAAGCACGGTGCTCAAGTGGCGCGCCAGTGCTGGCCGGGGGAGGAAAACTCGCGGGATGGGGCGGGACCGATCATGACCGGCCTAACTGATAGCGCGACCCGGCACCGCGGGCGGATGTCGAGCTGATCCGCGAGCAGACCGACTTTCACATTGAGGGATCGGTGGGCGGGTCAAGGAAAGCTCCGCCTCATCACGGAAGCCTGGGAGGGACCGCTGGCGCGGCCATGATCACAAGGGCGCTAGCGAACCGTTCCCGGTCGCCAGCACGAATTTCGTCAGGTCAGGCAGCGGCAACCGGCGAGCAGATAGCTCGCGCGGCCGCCCAGGTGAAACTGACCTTCATCGGTCCACTGTAAGCCGGTCAGCGCACCGGGCCAAAGGGATTTCGCGCCGCTCGATGAGGTGATCTCAGCGTAAGCGGGTCCGGACCGCCGGGATTTACCTGCCGGGAGCAGATACCGAAGCAGGACAAACCCGGCCGCCCGGAAATAGGCGTAGAGCAGAGCTCGCTTATCTGCCATAGGTATCACCACAGATCCCGCTGTCATGGGTGGTCAGCCCTGCATACGGGGGCTGCGCTTCCCGGTCGCGACGGTGGTGGCGATGCTCGCGGACGGCATGGGAACCGCGGAGATCCTCGCCGAGCATCCCGACCTTACCGCCGAGGACATCTACGAGTCACTGCTGTACGCTGCTGAGGCCATCCGCGAGCGAGAGCTGCCGCTCCGGCGCACGGCGTGAAGTTCGTCATCGACAACAACCTCTCCCCGCTCCTGGCAGACGGCGGCCGGGCATGACGCCGTGCACGTCCGCGACCTCGGCCTGCAGGCAGCGCCCGACGAAACGGTCCTCGAGCGCGCCCGTGCCGACGGGCAAGTCCTGATCTCCATTTTCGCCGCGCCCGGCACCTGATTAACCCGTCGGCCATCGGCCTAGCGACCATTAGGCTGCCGGTTCCGCCGACGCTATCGGCTATGGTGAAGGCGTGTGCTGCTTCGCTGCCATGATTATCCGGACCGCCGCTTAGCGGCGGTACCGAAGCTGCTGTAACCGCAGCCTCAATGCCTGCCCCTGCCGGGGTCAGTGCCAGGGCGTACCGCCGGATCGTGTCCCGCCGGCAGCCACTCAGGCATCCATCCATGCGCTGCCGGACGTCCTGCCTGATTAGGGGAGTCATGTCTCAGTCGCAGCGATCCGATTCACATTCACAGTACGAAGAACCATTCCTGCACCCGTCCGCGGCCGTACCCGCTGTCACGAATGGCCAGCCCGGCCGGTCTCGCCAGTCACCGCCGACACCCGCCGAGATGCGGTCTGGCTCCATGGTGAGGCAGGACCCGTGCGCCGCCACGATGCTTCTGATGGTCGGGCTCCCAGGAGCCGGGAAAACCACCCGGGCCAAAGAGCTCGCCGCGGCGAACCGAGCGCTGCGGCTGACCCCGGATCATTGGATGATCCCGCTGTTCGGCGATCCGATGGCCAGCGGCAAGCGGTTCGCACTGGAAGGGCGGCTCATCTCGATTGCCCTGCAGGCGCTACGGCTGGGGACCAGCGTCGTGCTCGACTACGGGCTCTGGGGCCGCGATGAACGGTCGGCGCTGCGGTGGCTGGCCCACTCAGCGGGGGCCTCCTGCCAGGTGGTCTACCTGCCCGTGGACAAGGACGTCCAGCTCGCCCGGATCGCGCACCGCCAGGAAACGACACCGCACCAGACATTCCCGATGAGCGAGGCCGACGTGGACGCGTGGCGGGAGCAATTCCAGGTGCCTGACGCCGCCGAACTCGACGGCGGTGAGATCCCCAGCCCACCGACGGGGTGGCCGGGCTGGCAGGAGTGGGTAGCAGACCACTGGCCATCGTGCACCGACAGCTAACCCGGCTGTCCTGCCTAGAAGCGTCCTGACGGCGTTCGCCTGTACCTGCGTCGATCGCAATCTGGCGTTCGGTGCGTTCCGGCGGAGATACCAAACCAGGAGATCACGTTCTACCCTCGCGCTGGCGCAAATGTGCATTGATGTGCTTACCGTTTTGTGGGACTACCGGAGATGTCAGCATGCGGAGACTGGGGAGTGCGACTGCCTGATTTTTGTCTCTCAAGCCGGAACACCACTTGACAGGCACAACGTCCTGCGCAGGTTCCGCCAGGTCGTTAGCAAGGCCGGGCTGGCCGCGAAGGAATGGACGCCTCGGGAGCTGCGGCACAGCTTCTCGCTGCTGTCCGATGACGGGGTACCGCTGGAGAACATCGCCCGGCTGGTCGGCCACCAGACGACGGTCACCGAGACGGTGTACTGCTAGCAGCTCCGGCCTGCCATCGAGGACGCTGCTACCTCGATGAACCGGATTAATTGCGCTGCAGGATTTACCCGGCTGTTTCGTCTTCGGCTAGAGCTGGTGCGATGATTTCGATGGTCGGGAAGTACGCCAGGTACCGGCGGACATCGCGGGTCAGCAACCGGTAGCCCGCTAACGGCGGCATGCCCGCCGATATAGAAGTCCGGCATTGGCGATCGCTTGTCACCGCCGCCGCGCCTGTCGCGCACGAACGCTTTCCCGGCAGCGAAACCCGCCAGGTAAGGCAGCGGCTCACGTTCGTAATCACTGGCGGGCATCCGGGAGCTGCGTACCCGGCTCGGCCCGCTGACCTGGGACTAGCCCGCCGCCCGCGTGGTGACCGCCCCGCCGGGCAACCGCCGTGCCCTCGGCCGACCCGGTCACCGCCCAGCGAGTGGCCAGCAACACCGGGGTCGGAGACCTGCGCGAGTTCCAGCCGGGTCACCTCGGCGCCGTCGGCGGTCAGCCGGTAGTACTTCCGCGGCCGCTGCCCGTCTTGCTGCGGGGTTTCCCACGCGGAGGTGACCAGCTTCTCCTCTTCCAGCCGGCCCAGCAGCGGGTACAGGGTGCCGCTTTTCAGCCCGGCCGCCCTCATCAGGTCATACCCTTGACTTCCACTCCGTCCTGAAGGGCGGAGATTCCCGTCTGTCACGCCGCTTCCTGGCGTGGCTTCGGGTGGGTTCCTGCTTCGCGGCGCTGCGCGGGGACACTGGGTCCTGGTCTTACCTGCGCTCGACAGGCTGTCACCGCCAGTCCGGCGGCCTTGGCGACGTTGACCGCCGCGTTGATGTCCCGGTCCAGCCACATCCGGCACGCCTGGCACTGCCAGGCGCGGATGTGCAGCGGTTTGGGGCCGTCCTTGACCCCGCACGCCGAGCACACCTGGCTGGTGGGCTCGAACCGGCCGATCCGGTGGAACTCCCGGCCGTACAGCCGGGCCTTGTACTCCAGCATCCCCGTGAACGCCGACCAGCCGGCATCGTGAACGGATTTGGCGAGCCGGGTGCGGGCGAGCCCGTTGACGCACAGGTCCTCGACGGCGACCGCTTGGTTGTCGCGGATCAGCGCCGTGGACAGCTGGTGGTGAAACTCGCGCCGCGCATCAGCCACCCGGGCGTGCGCCCGAGCGACCTTGACCCGGGCCTTGTCCCGGTTCCGGGAGCCGTCCTGCTTGCGGGACAGCGACCGCTGCGCCCGCCGCAGTTTGCGCTCCGCCCGCCGCAGGAACCGGGGGGAGGTGATCTTGCGGCCGTCGGACAGCACCGCGAAATGGGTCAGGCCCAGGTCGATGCCCACCACGGGCTCCGCCGCGGGCAGCGCGCCCGGCTGGGCCTGCACGACGAAGCTAGCGAAGTAACGGCCTGCTGAGTCCCTGATCACGGTGACGCTGGACGGCGGCGAAGGCAGCGGCCGGGACCACCGCACCGGCACGTCCCCGATCTTGGGCAGCCGCAGCGTGCCGCCCGGGAGGACCTTGAACCGGGCGTTAGCGGTGAACCGGATCCCCTGCCGGGTGTCCTTGCGGGACTTGAACCGGGGCAGCCCCGCTTCTCTGGGCTTGGGGCCTTTCCGGCCGCCGCGCTGCCATTGGCGCAGCGCCGTGCGGGACTCGAAGAACCGCCGGTACGCGGTGGTCAGGTCCGCGAGGGACTGCTGCAGGATCACCGCCGAGACCTCGCCGAGCCACGCCCGCTCCGGGGCGGCCTTCGCCGCGGTCAGCCGGGCCGACACCTCCGCGTCGGTGAGGTACGGCTGCCCGGCGGCGTGCGCCTGCTGCCGCGCCGCCAGGGCGTCGTTGAACACGACCCGGGCGCAGCCGAACGCTCGGGCCAGCGCGGAACGCTGCCCGGCGGTGGGGTAGAGGCGGTAGTTGTACCGGAGCTGCATCCCGCTATTATATTCGTTTTCATGGCCGCATATGGGGACATCCGTACTGGCAGGCACCGTGTCTTCGTCCTGGATGGAAATCATGACGGACGTGTGCGGAGACTTCGAGCCCGGGCTGGCCGAGTTCAACGGCGAGGCGGACCACGTCCGCCTGCTCATGAACTTCCCGCCCAAGACGGCGCTGCCCCGTCTCGTGAACAGCCTGAAAGGCGTGTCCTCCGGCGGGTGCGACAGAAGGCTGGCGGTCCGCCCATCAGCCTCCTGCGCCACTACATCGAGCAGCAAGACCGTCCGTCGTGACCGGCGCAGGTCCGTCCGCCTTCACCACCGGCCTGAAGGCCGGCGCACTGGCGGACCTTTAGGTAGCGCGGGTCCGCGGGGTCGGCCAGGAACGCCCGTAGTACCCGCTCCAGCGGCGCCGTCATCTTCATGCCAGAAGTCTACACATGTAGACTGCATGTATCGACTACTTCCGGCCGCGGGCTTCCGTCAGCGCGGTAGAGCGGGAGATTCTTCAGGATGCGTGCGGCCTGGGTGACGGTGGCGCCCTCGCCGGTCATCCGCTGAAGCTGGCGCAGTTCGGTCTGGCCGACGGCGCAGGGCCGGCCGATGCGCTTCTTGCCCGGCAGCATCGTCCCCTCGGCCCGGCGGCGCCGGGCGGCGATGCCCCCGTCCCGGCGCTCGGCGCGCAGCTCGAGCTCGTATCCGGCGGCCGCGGCCGGGGGCGTCTGCTACCAGCACCGCCGAACTCGGCCACTGACATGCTGCTGTGCGGGTCCAGCGTCTGCGAAGCTAGAGACAATATCGGCATAACCTATTCATGCATCGTGCATGAATGATGGGTAGACTAGGGACATGAGCGAGCCTACGGATGCAGGTATCGTCCAAGTCCGCGACGTCGATCCGGCGACACTTGCGGTCCTGCGCGACCGGGCCAGGTCGCTCGGCCAGTCGCTGTCGGGTTACCTGCGCGACCTAATGGACGCCGATGCCGCCGCAGAGACCAACGCCGAGGTAATCGCCCGGATCGCCCGGGACCGGGAACCGGTGGACCTGACCATGGACGACATTCTCGCGGCGCGCGACGAGGGGCGGCGTTGAGCCTCACCTACATCGTCGACAGCTCCCTTATGGTTGACGCGCTGTCCGCACGAGAGGGGGATGACGTGCTGCGGCAGCGACTGTCCGCACCTCGCACGCTGCACGCCCCGCACCATCTCGACGTGGAGGTCGCTTCCACTGTCCGGGGGCTCGCGGCCGGACAGAAGATCACCGATCACCGCGGCGAGCAGATGCTGGCCGATTACTCCCGGCTGCGGATCACCCGCCATCCGGTCTGGCCGTATCTTCCCCGGATGTGGGAGTTGCGCCACAACCTGGGAGCGTACGACGCCGCCTACATCGCGCTAGCCGAGGCACTCGGCTGTGAGCTGCTGACCGGCGACGCCAAGCTGAAGAACGCCGCTGGGCACCATGCGACAGTAATCGTCTCCCGTTAGCACTCCCGGGCGCCTGGACCGTATTCCCCGCTTGCGGACCGCTTCCACTGCGATCTGCGCCAGCAGTTGACAGAGATCCAGGTAGCAATAGTCAGGTAGGGCGGTTCAACGAAGTGCTGAACTGCAGATCGCAGAACGCAGGCTGGTATCGGCGATCGCGCAGCGAGACGCGAGCAGCGAGACGCGAGCAGCGAGACGCGAGCAGACAAACTGAATAACGAGGAATAATTCGCTTGGCTCGCTTGGATGGAGATAACTCCGACCTTCTGATCCGTAGGCTTAGGCACATTACCCAGGGCCGTCTGTTACGGTCTGTGCGCTGGGCCGATATTCCAGGACTGTCCATCCCTGGCACGTGTTGTCCGCCGTCGTGGCAGCAGTATTGGCAGAAGTCACACCGGACGGCACTTGGCAGTCTGCCACCTCGTCAGGGCCGGCCGATGAGTTACGGGCCGCCGGGCCGTCCAAACCACGGAACGACATCAACCCGGCAGCAGCAGCGGACGCCCTGGCACACCAAGATAGCCCAGGGGAACGCGAACGAAGGAGCACCAGATGACCGGCAACCCACGTCCGGGTCCCCGCATCCTGGGCAGCCTGCGATCGGCAGGCGGCAAAGGCGTCGTACGCATCGAAGACCGCTACGGCACCGGTATCGACGACCTGTGGTCGGCACTGACCGACCCCAGCCGCCTGGCCTCCTGGTACGGCCAGGTAGAAGGCGACCTCCGCCTCGGCGGGCAGTTCCGCCTGCACGTGGAAGATGCCGACTCGGACGCCGCTGGCCGCGTGGAAACGTGCGAGCCTCCGCGGCGGCTGCAGGTGATGACCAGGGAAACTGAGGAATCCTACCGGCGCGGGAAGGGAGTGCCGCCGTACGACGAGGCCCTTGACGCCACGCTGACCGCCGACGGCGACCAGACCATACTGGTCATCGAGGTCCGGGGCATGCCGCTGGACGCGATCGCCTTCTACGGGGTGGGGTGGCAGATCCATGCCGAGAATCTCGCCGCCTATCTCGCCGGGCGCACGCGCGGCGACACCAAGGCGCGATGGGACGATCTCGTCCCCGCCTATCAGGAGCTGGCGGCCAGCATCCGCTAGCTACCCTGCGCTTTTGGGGTGCAGCGGTGCCGGGAATCGAACCCGCACTATCAGCTTGGGAATCGGACCGATTATGCCCGCTAGCGTCGCCGACCAGGCAACTTGGTTAGTCTGGAGTGACCGTGACTGACCGTCGATCGCCCTGGCTAATGGCATGCCAATTGCACGGGTTCACCGCTGGCTGAGCGCGCCGAGTATGGCGTCCGCAAGGTCCTCCGGGCAGCCGCCTTGCGATTCCAGCATCGCCAGCGTCCCGGCCACTAGGCGGGATCGGGGCGCCTGGATCAGCTCGTCACGAGTGAAAGTCACTTGCTCCATGTCCGGAACCTCCAGGTTTACAGGGGATGGCCGCGCCCGGCTGGTGGGCGCTCCTGCCCCACCCTTAATTAACAGCCGAGTGTCCGCAGAGACTCCAGGGTCAAGCGTGACTTCGCGTGTACGTTGACCGGTGTCTTTCCACCTGTGCTGGTTGCCCTGCGGGCTCGGTCGCGCTTGGGGCTGGAGGGGCGGACACGTACACTCAGCGGGCCATCCCCGGATCTGAGTCCAGCCCGGACTCTGGTACCTTCCGGCCCGCCAGCCCGACGAAGCGGACGCATTGACCTGCCGTCCGGCTGCTGGGAGCTGGGCCTAGGCGGCTTCGTGTGTGCAACACTTCGACGACCGAGCAGCTTGCTCAACCGGACGCGATTCCGCGTTCGAAAGAAAGGGGGACCAAGATGGCCGAGAACGCACAGTTCCTGTAGGGCCCTTACGAAGCGTTCGGCCAGGCGACGTACCTACTGTGCTGGCCGCCATGGACCCAGGGTTCGAGTAGAGCGAGGCGGAGCACGTCACCTTCTGGCCCGGTCATTCGTTCATCGGGCCTTGAGGCCGTCGTTGAGGGAGTTTTCGC
>Ga0302325_10034127_pt1 | contig 10408 bp, 8 predicted proteins | sample Palsa_T0_2_FD_201948 | JGI IMG/M metagenome (GOLD analysis project Ga0302325, IMG submission 201948) | Peat permafrost microbial communities from Stordalen Mire near Abisko, Sweden - Palsa_T0_2 | ecosystem: Environmental > Terrestrial > Soil > Palsa > Peat permafrost | place: Sweden: Abisko...
TCTCGAGCTGCTGGCCGTTGCGCAGCTTGATCTTGTAGATCACCGACGGCGCGGTCGCGATCAGGTTGAGATTGAATTCGCGCTCGAGCCGCTCCTGGATGATTTCCAGGTGCAGCAGGCCGAGGAACCCGCAGCGGAAGCCGAAGCCGAGCGCCGCGGAGGTTTCCATCTCGAAGGTGAAGCTCGCGTCGTTGAGGCGGAGCCTGCCCATCGCCGCGCGTAGCGCTTCGAAGTCGGCGGCATCGACCGGAAACAGACCGCAGAACACCACCGGGATCGCCGGACGGAAGCCGGGCAGCGGCACGTCGACCGGCTTCTTGTCATCGGTAATGGTGTCGCCGACGCGGGTGTCGGCGACTTCCTTGATCGAGCCGGTGAGAAAGCCGATCTCGCCCGGTCCGAGTTCATCGAGCTCAACTCGCTTCGGGGTGAATACGCCGACGCGATCCACATCATAGGCGGCATCGGTACCCATCATCCGGATGCGCTGGCCTTTTTTCAGCACGCCATCGACGACCCGGAACAGCACGACGACGCCCAGATAAGCGTCGTACCAGCTATCGACCAGCAGCGCCTTGAGCGGTGCGTTCGGATCGCCCTTCGGCGGCGGCAGCCGGGTGATGATCGCTTCCAGCACCGCGCCGATGCCCAATCCGGTCTTCGCCGAGATCAGGAGCGCATCGGAGGCGTCAAGGCCGATCACGTCCTCGATCTGCTGCTTGACCTTTTCCGGCTCGGCGGCCGGCAGATCGACCTTGTTCAGCACCGGGACGATTTCGAGATTGTTGTCGATCGCCTGATAGACGTTGGCCAGCGTTTGCGCCTCGACACCCTGCGAAGCATCGACCACCAGCAGCGCGCCCTCACAAGCGGCAAGCGAACGGTTCACCTCGTAGGCGAAGTCGACGTGCCCGGGCGTGTCGATCAGATTGAGAACATAGTCCTTACCGTCGTGGGCGCGGTATTTTAGCCGCACCGTCTGCGCCTTGATGGTGATCCCGCGCTCGCGCTCGATATCCATCGAATCGAGCACCTGTTCGACCATTTCGCGCGCTTCGAGACCGCCGGTGAGCTGAATCAGCCGGTCGGCCAGCGTCGATTTGCCGTGATCGATATGGGCGATGATCGAGAAATTACGGATATTGGCGATGGGAGTCGCACTCATGGCGCGCAGATAACACCGGCGTTGCTAGATATCAATCAAGCAGGTGCTTGGCCTTGGCAGCCAGATCCGGCGGCACGTCGAGGATGTGGCCGACGATCTTCTGCTGGTCGACGCCGTGAACCGGATCGACGTCGAAATTGGCAGTTTTGGCATCGGCGAGGAACTCCGGATCCTTCACCGCCTGATCGAAGGCTGCGCGTAACGCCGCGACCCGGTCCGGCGGCACGCCCGGCGTGATCGCCAACGGCCGCCCAAGCGGCGAGCCGGAAAACACCAGATCGACAATCCGGCGCTGCTCGTCGGTGGTGGCGAAATCGCGGACCAGCGGCGCGTCGAGATCGGGCGGGCGCGGTCCCGACTGGGCGACGATCGCGATCTTGTGGTCACGCAGCCAATCCGGCCGCGTCGCTTTCCAGCTCGACCAGGTGTTGTTGCGCGCCTCGACCTCGCCGCGCTCCATCGCCAGATTAATTTCGTTGCCGCCGGCGTAACCGGTTACGAGCTTGAATCGGGTGCCGAACAGCTCGTTCATCATCTGCGGAAACGTATAAGTGATCGAGCCGCGCGCCGTCGCGCCGGTGACGACTTCCTTCTGCCGTGCGCCATCCACCGTGGTCACGCCGGCTGTGTGCCAAACCGCGATGGTCTCATCCACCGGCGCCATTGCGCCGAGCCAGTTGAACTTTGCGGCGTCGAATTGCACGCCTTCCAGTCCGACGGCCTGAAGCGCCGGCAGCCCGTTCATGATCATGCCGATGTAGGTGCCGTCATGCGGCGCGACGGACGCAAGATAGTTGGTCATCTTCAGCCCGCTGGCGCCGGTCATGTTCTGCGCGACGACCGTCGGATTGCCGGGGATGTAGCGGCCGAGATATTTGCCGACCAGCCGGGCCTGCAGATCGTATTCGCCGCCGGCGCCGACACCGATCAGGATCGTGATGGTCTTGCCGCGATAGAAATCGGCGACCGGATCGGCCGCGGCCACCGTTGCAATAAAGCCGCAGGCCAGGCCGGCGAGAAGGAATGCGCGCATTGCCGGGCAACTATAGCGGGACGGGTTCGGGTTCCCAACCCAAAGCCGAGCGCTGGATGTTTGGTCGGAGCATGATCTTTGCCGACCTTCCTTCGCACGCCGAAGCCGATTTAATGACAGTCTTTCGCCAAAGACTGGCTTCGCGAAGGCGGGAAACCGGTTTCCACTTTTCGGGATCATGCTCTAAGAAGCCCCAATGAATATCGACACCATGCGCCGTATCGACCGGCTGGCCGGCGTGCCTTTGTGCGCCATCGCCACCTCGCTGATGCGGCTTCGCGACGCGCTGCGCGCCCGCACCGCGCGGCCGGTGCGGCGGATTTTGTTCGTCGAATTGTCGGAGATGGGCTCGACGGTGCTGGCCAGCCCGGCGATGCGCAAGGCGCGCGCACAATTATCGGCCGAACTCTGTTTCGTCATCTTCAAGCGCAACGTCGGTTCGCTTCAGCTTGTCGGGACGATTTCGCCCGACAATATTTTCACGATCTCAGATGGCTCGATCTTCGCGCTGGCGCGCGACACGCTAGCCTTTCTGCTTTGGACGCGGCGCAAGGGGATCGACACCGTGGTCGACCTTGAACTGTTTTCACGTTTCACCGCGCTATTGACGGGCCTCGCCGGCGCCGACCGCCGGGTCGGCTTTTACCGCTTCCATCAGGAAGGACTTTACCGCGGCGAGATGCTGACCCATCGCGTCACCTATAACCCGCACATTCATGTCGCCAAGAATTTCATCGCCCTGATCGATTCCCTTTTGGCCACGAAGCCGACGATACCCTATGCGAAGACAGTGATCGGCGACGATCAGATCAATGTCGAGATCGTGCAGGCGAGCGCACGCGCACGCGGCGACGTTCTCGAACGGATCCGCAGCCTGGCGCCGTTCGAACCCGGGCAAAATCGCCTGGTGCTGATCAATCCGAACGCGAGCGAAATGCTGCCACATCGGCGCTGGATGCCGGACCGCTTTGCCGAATTGATCCGCCGCATTCTTGCCGCCTATGGCGACGTCGTGGTGCTGATCACCGGCGCGCCGGACGAACGCGAAGCGGCGGAGCGGCTTGCCGCGCAAAATGCCCCGCGCGCGGCGTCGTTCGCCGGTCGCTCGTCGCTGGCCGAGCTGCCCGCGTTGTATTCGCACGCCACGTTGATGGTGACGAACGATTCCGGGCCGGCGCATTTTTCCTCAGCCGTCGGATTGCCGACCATCGTGCTGTTCGGGCCGGAAACGCCGAAGCTTTATCAGCCGCTCGGCAATTCGCGCGCGATCTATGCGGGCCTTGCCTGCTCGCCCTGCGTCACCGCGCACAATCACCGCAAGACCGCCTGCACCGACAATGTCTGCATGCAAGCCATCAGCGTCGATGAAGTCTACGCCGCGGTGGCCGAAATTCTTTCGCCGGCCGTGGCCCGCTGATGAGCAGTGCGGAAACCGCCAAACCGGCGTGGAATCCTTTTGCCCGGCTGTATGACGCGCTGATCGATCCGGCGCGTTGCGAGCGGACAATGGCGCTGCTGCTCGTCGCTTACGCAATTGTTTGGTCGGCTTACGGCGCGATCGCCAAAAGCAGCCAGGATCTGCACTTCGACATTGGCGAAATGTTCGCCTGGTCGCACGAGGTGGTTTGGAGCGCGCCGACCCATCCGCCGCTCGGACCATGGCTAATGCAGCTGTGGTTCAGCGTCATGCCGGTCGAAGACTGGTCGTTTTATCTGTTCGCCATGATCGTGGCGACAGCGGCGCTATGGATCGCATGGCGGCTCGCGGGGCGTTATCTCGATCCACAAAAGCGCGTGGTCGGCACATTGCTGCTGACATTCCTGCCGTTCTACAATTTTCACGCTCTCAAATATAACGCGAGCTCGGTGCTCACCCCGTTCTGGGCGGTAACAACGTGGTGGTTCCTGCTGTCGTTCGAGACGCGCCGTCCCGGCTGGGCGGCGCTGACGGGCGTCGGCGCGGCCGCGGCGATGCTCGGCAAATATTGGTCGATCATCATGCTGGCCGGACTGGCGCTCGGCGCGCTGGCCGATCCGCGGCGCGCGCCGTATTTTCGCTCGGCGGCGCCGTGGATCACGGTTGTGGTAGGCGCCGGCTTGCTGGCGCCGCACGTCATTTACGTCGCGATCCATGGCTTCAGTACCGTTGCTTTTGCGATGACCGCGCACGAGACCAGCTTTGCGATGGCGGTCGGCTGGTCGCTTTATTTCCTGGTCAGCGTGCTTGGCTATATCGCCGCGCCAACCGTGCTGAGCGCGCTCGCGACTTATCCAAGCCTGGCGGCGATCAAGGACACGCTGTGGCCGGCCAACAAAGAGCGCCGCATTTTTGTCATGGCTTTCGTTACACCGTTCATTGTTGCAGCCATCGCCGCGATCGCCGTACGCGCGCGGCTCGATCCTTTATGGACGATGTCCGGCATGACGCTATTGCCGGTCGTCCTGCTGTCGTCGCCGCTGTTGTCGGTCAATCGCGCAGCCGCGATCCGGCTGGTGGCGCTGGCGATCGTTGTGCCGTTGCTGGCCCTCGCCGCGTCACCGGCGATCGCTATCGTCCTGCACCGCGACAGCCTGCAGAATAACTACGGCACACATTATCAGCTGATCGCGCAGGCGGTGGCGAAAGCATGGCGCGAGCAAACCAACGCACCGCTTCGCATCGTCGGCAGCTTCCGCACCGTCGTTGACGGAACCAATCCTTATTTCCCGTCCCGGCCGGTGACGTATGCCATCACCAGCCCGTGGCGCACGCCGTGGGTTGATGAAGCGCGCATCGCCCGCGACGGCATCGCCATCTTCTGCCCCGAGCAGGAGATCGCTTGCGTTGAAGAAATGAAAAAACATGCCGACAAGTACGGCGCCAAGGTCGAAGACGTGACCTTGGCGCGCCATTACTTCGGCACCGACGATACGCCGGTAAAGTACGGTATCGTAATTATTCCGCCGAGGTGACCGCAATCCTCATGGTGAGGAGCGGCGCATAGCGCCGCGTCTCGAACCATGCTTCACGCTCCGAGCAGCATCCTTCGAGACGCGCCCTTCAGGCGCTCCTCAGGATGAGGACGTGGGACGCCCTCTCCGCACAGCGGGGAGAAGTGAATATCAGTACCGGTAGTGGTCCGCCTTGTACGGGCCTTCCTTCTTCACGCCGATGTAGGAGGCCTGGTCGTCGCGCAGCTCACTGAGCTTCACGCCGATCTTGGCGAGATGCAGGCGGGCGACCTTCTCGTCGAGCGACTTCGGCAGCACGTACACTTCCTTTTTGTACTTGCCATCCTTGTTGTTCGCGTAGAGCTCGATCTGCGCCAGCGTCTGGTTGGTAAACGACGCCGACATCACGAACGACGGATGACCCATCGCGTTGCCGAGGTTCACCAGCCGACCTTCCGACAGCATGATGATGCGATGGCCGTCGGGGAATTCGATCTCGTCGACCTGCGGCTTGATGTTGTTCCACTTCAGATTTCGCAGGGTTGCGATCTGAATCTCGTTGTCGAAGTGTCCGATATTGCAGACGATCGCTCGGTCCTTCATCGCCCGCATGTGGTCGAGCTTGATGATGTCCTTGTTGCCCGTCGCCGTGACGAAGATGTCGGCGATCGGCGCGGCATCCTCCATCGTGACGACCTGATAACCTTCCATTGCGGCTTGCAGCGCGCAGATCGGGTCGATCTCCGACACCATGACGCGGCAGCCGGCCTGACGCAGCGATGCCGCCGAACCTTTGCCGACGTCACCGAAGCCCGCGACCATCGCCACCTTGCCTGACATCATCACGTCGGTACCGCGGCGGATGCCGTCGACCAGCGATTCGCGGCAGCCGTAAAGGTTGTCGAACTTCGACTTGGTGACCGAGTCGTTCACGTTGAACGCGGGCCACAGAAGCGTGCCGGCCTTCTGCATGTCGTAGAGACGGTGCACGCCCGTGGTGGTTTCTTCCGAGACGCCCTTGATGCTCTTGGCGATCTCTCCGAAGTAGCCTTTTGGCTTTTCCTTCAGGATGCGCTTGATCAGCGCGAAGAAGACTTCCTCTTCCTCCGAGTCCGGCTTGTCGAGGAACGCGGTATCGCCCTTCTCGGCGCGGACACCGGCATGAACGAACATGGTGGCGTCGCCGCCATCATCGAGGATCATGTTCGGATAACCGCCGCCGTGCCAGTCGAACAGCTTCGCGGTGTAGTCCCAATAATCTTTCAGCGTTTCGCCCTTTACGGCGAACACTGGAACACCCGCCGCCGCAACCGCAGCGGCCGCGTGATCTTGCGTCGAATAGATGTTGCATGACACCCAGCGCACGTCGGCGCCGAGCGCGACGAGGGTCTCGATCAGCACCGCGGTCTGGATCGTCATATGCAGCGAGCCGGCGATGCGCGCGCCTTTCAGCACCTGCTTCGGGCCGTACTCCTCGCGCGTCGCCATCAGGCCCGGCATTTCGGTTTCGGCGAGAGAGATTTCCTTGCGGCCGAAGTCAGCGAGGGCAATGTCCTTGACGATGTATTCCTTGGCGGCGGTGCTCATCACGGTCCTTTTTTCGGGGGCTGTTCGATGTTTCGGCGGTGGCTATAGCAGGGCCTCCAAGCCAAGGCAATAAAGACATAAAGATACCTTTATGTCCTTCCAGGCACCGCATTTTTGGCATTGTCCGCCAACGGGACCGCGCGAAGTCGCGCGTCCCGATGGCAGGCTCCGGCGGACGATCCAGTACTCATGGAGGTGTGGAATGGGGCAGTGAGAGATAAAGGGGCTACGGCGATTACTGGATTCCCCGCCTTCGCAGCGAATGACAAGCGGAAATCAGCTCAGCTTGAGCGCGTCCGGCCGCGGCGTTGGCTTGACCACGCCGGCCTGGGTCAGCGCATTCGCGATCTGCTGCATCCGGTTGATCAGATCGACCGCGGCGGCCGGCGGCAGCACGACGCGGGCTGCCGGATAGCGGCGGCCCGATAGCGGCGCGTTGGGTTTCATTTCGTCGAAACGCGTCACGCCAAACTCGATGCGCAGCATCTGGCCGTCGAACATCAGGCCGGTGACACAATCGGCGAAGGTCTCGGCAAGTTCGGGTCGATCGACAATCTTGATCGCCGCCGTTGTATGAGCGGCCGCCGGTGAATTATTTGCTGTCTCGTCAGCCATTGGTGCGCTCCCTGAAAAATAAATTGGACGCGTTATTCGCTTTCGCCGAAACGCGTCTCGATCAGTATCGTCAAAGCATCAATGACTTCAGCCGCTTCCTTGCCGGTCGCCTCGACGGTGATTTTTGTTCCCGGCGAAGCGGCAAGCATCATCAGACCCATGATCGAGGTGCCCCCGACGGTCTCACCACAACGCATGACGCGAACGTCGGCGTCGAACTTCTCGACCGTCTGCACGAAACGCGCAGACGCCCGGGCGTGCAGCCCCTTGCGATTACAGATGGTGAGCACCCGGACCACGGCGCCTTCGCGAAGCGGCGGATTGTCGCCCGCACATTCGTCGGCGTTGCAGGCCGCTTCGTTCATTTGCCGGTCAGCACCCGGCTGGCGATGGTGACGTATTTACGGCCGGCTTCCTGGGCCGCGGCGACGGCATCAGCGAGCGGGCACTCGTCGCGAACCTTGGCGAGCTTGACCAGCATCGGAAGATTGATTCCGGCCAGCACTTCGACCTTGGGCCGGCTCATTACCGAGATGGCGAGATTGGACGGGGTGCCCCCGAACATATCGGTCAGAATCGCGACACCGTCGCCGGTATCGACCCGTTTGACCGCTTCGATGATATCGCGGCGGCGCTCTTCGACGTCGTCCTCGGGGCCGATTGTTACCGCCTCGATCTGGACCTGCGGCCCGACGACGTGTTCCAAGGCCGCCCGGAACTCGACAGCAAGACGCCCGTGGGTGACCAGTACTACGCCAATCATCGAATTCCCCGCGGGCGCGTCCCGGTTGCACCGCACGAAAGGGTGCTCATCTTGACCATCCAAAGCCCCCGCGCAAGGGCCTTTCTGCTCGAATTTCGCCGGTTGTTGCATTGCGGTAGACGAAAGTCGAATCGGCGTTAGAGGCCGGATTTCGAAACGCCCGGCGAATCTAAGGGCGTTATGGTTAACAATCTCTACCAGCACCTTGGCCGGGGTTCAAAAATGCAGACCCGCGCTAAAGCTGCCCAAGATTACTAGTCGGAGCATGATCTTTTCGGAAAACCGGAAGTCCACCCTCGGATCAAGTCCGAGGGCAAGCTTTTTCCGGATTATGCTCCGTTGGCCAGCCTGAAGTGAGATGTCCAAGCACCGCCGGCAAGGCCGCTGCTCCGGCTGCGACGGCGAGTCGCGGCAGCATGATGCCGTCAATCTCGGTGCGCCGGCGCTCCGGTTCAGGCAGCCGCTCGGCATCGGCGGCGGCAAGATCGACGACCAAACCAACCACCGCGCTCGGCTCGTGATCGAGCCGTATCAACCCGACGCCGCGCACCTCAAGGAGCCCGGCCAACGCTTCTGCTGGACGGACCAGCAGGCGGCCATTGGCAGCGTCAAGGTGCACGCGGTCATCGCCGACCAATCGTGTGAAGGCGAACCCGTTGCCGCGCATTTCGATCAGTTGGCGCGCGAGCTGCGACTTGCCCGAACCCGACGGACCGCGGATCAGAACCGCGCGCGCACCAACGAGCACTGCGGAAGCATGCACGGATGAATTCATCCGCTCGTCCCCGCCCCCGATCGTCGTCGGGGGTAAACTCCAGCGGGGATCCAGTCCCATGGGATGCTTTTGTTGTTACGCTCTCTCTGGATTCCCGCTTGCGCGGGAATGAGCGGGATGGGGTCGGCCATCACATCGCCGGCAGGCGCACGACAAAGCGCGCGCCGAGCACTTTCGGCTCGCCATCCGGGCCGGGTCCACCGGTGCGGTTCTCGACCCAGATCGACCCGCCATGGGCATCGACAATCTGCTTCGAGATCGAAAGCCCGAGGCCTGAGTTTTGACCGAAGCCCTGATGCGGTCGATCGGTGTAAAAGCGCTCGAAGATTTTCTCGCGCACATCGGACCGCACACCGGGACCGTCGTCATCGACGATGATTTCCACCTGGTTGCGCACGCGGCGGCAGATCACACGCACCGTGCCGCCCGGCTGCGAGAACGAACGCGCATTCTCGATCAGGTTGTCGACAATCTGGCCGAGCCGTGAATCGTGTCCCGGCACGACAAAGGCGCGCCCGCCGCCGCCTTCGAAGCGCAAGATGACTTTGACGCCGTCGTCGCGCTTCACTTCGTGGGCGACCGACACTAGCGTATTGAGCAGGCGTGACAAATCGACCGGCGTCGTCTCCTGGCGTTGCAGTTCGGCATCGAGCCGGCTGGCATCGGAAATATCCGAGATCAAACGATTGAGCCGCTTGACGTCGTGCTGGATGATGTCGAGCAATCGTCCACGGCTTTCCTCGGTCCGCGCGATCGGCAATGTTTCCACCGCCGAACGCAACGACGTCAGCGGGTTTTTCAACTCGTGCGCGACGTCGGCGGCAAAGCTTTCGATCGCCTCGATCCGGCTGTACAGCGCGTTGGTCATGTCGCGCAGCGTGCCGGACAAATGCCCGATCTCGTCCCGCCGGCGGGTGAAATCGGGAATCTCGACACGGGTGCGAATGCGGCGGCGAACGCTCTCCGCCGCATCGGCAAGCCGCCGCACCGGCTCGGCGATGGTGCCGGCCAGCAGGATCGACAGCACGACCATTACTGCGGCGGCGATCAAAAACACTTTGAGGATGGCGAGGCGCTCGGCTTCCACCATGTCATCGATGTCGGCGCCCTGGGTCGACAGCATCAGCACGCCACGCACCGCGCGGAAACGCTGCACGGGAACGGCAACCGAAACGATCACATCGCCGCGGTCGTTGATCCGCACCATACTGGCGTCTTCGCCGCCCAAAGCTTGCGCGACTTCAGGGTAGCCCTTGCCATTCTCCGCGCCGAGTTCGCGGTAAAGCGGCAGGTCGCCGCGCCCGGCCCAGCGGCGCACCGCCAGATAGGCGCGTTCAAAAATTCCCGGCTTTTCATCCGTGGGCGGCGGCAAGTCGTAACGCAGCACGTCGCCGCGCCCGAACAGATTGCGGCTATCGACCAGCAGCACACCGTCGCGGTCGTAGATCCGGGCTCGGGTCTTGGTCGGCGAAATGAGCCGCCGCAGAATCGGCGCGACGCGCTCGGGATTGATCGGGAAATCGATCCCGTAGAGCGCAT
>Ga0302325_10034128_pt1 | contig 10408 bp, 10 predicted proteins | sample Palsa_T0_2_FD_201948 | JGI IMG/M metagenome (GOLD analysis project Ga0302325, IMG submission 201948) | Peat permafrost microbial communities from Stordalen Mire near Abisko, Sweden - Palsa_T0_2 | ecosystem: Environmental > Terrestrial > Soil > Palsa > Peat permafrost | place: Sweden: Abisko...
GAACAATGCACAATCTGTGCTACACAAGCCACAAGCGCCCAAATCCTTTGATCCTTTCATCACATTGTTCCTCATGAATCTGCAGCGCCACTGCATTGTCTGCCAGCGCCACCATAATTCTTCACTCTCCGCGCCCAAGTAAATACTACAATCACGTGCACGTGAACGGACTCAGCAAAACTTTCAATATATCAAGCCCCGAGACGGTAAAGAACACGCATATGTGGGTGTACTAAGGATGGGAGACGGCGAGACGCCTGCTTATAGGACTCAAATCTCTCATTGGAAGAAGTTCCAGGGTAATATAGTCTGTTGTATCTACGCTGACTAGATCGGATCTTCTTCACAAATAATAAATAACACAGAGAACCCAAAGCAACCATAAGCCACCTAACTTTCTCAACCGCCCAGCACCACTAAAAACACTCCCAGGCAACGTCTTCATCCCGGTCCCATCAGAAACATCCACCCTCCACGTAACCGTATATTCCGACTCCTGTGAATTACACACCACCCCCGGAATAATCCCAAACAGCGTCGGATCCTCCGCCCCAGCACTATCATCCACCCCCGAGGTACTGACATTCCCTGTCCCCCCAGCACAAACATCCGAGCCAGTAAACCCGTGCACACCAGCGGCAAGCCAGCCGTCGCAGCCCGTGGTAAACAGACTTACCAGTGTGCCTACCAGGTCTAAGACTGCGCCGATAATAGCGCGGAATGTCTTTCCTATGATGGTTTCGAGGATCGACTCGATAGTATGGGTGACTGTGTTGGATTGGAGGATACTGTTTACGCCTGTTTGAACGAGTTTTAGGGTGGCGTTGGATAGTTGATATTGAATATCGAGTGGGTTGCCGTGGTCGTCGTTGATGATCAGATAGGCAAACACGGCGGGCTGACTTGCGCCCAGGGGGATATTGTAGAATGTGATGTTACTGTTGAAAGTGCCTTTAGTGTGGTTGCCGTATAGCTTTGTGAAGCAGTAAAATTCGGAATCTATTGCTATGCAGGCAGAGATGTAGACCGTGTCTTGTTTTTGGGAACGTTGTTCGATCTATATCGGAGATTATAAAGTTGTAGTACCCTGAACAAGACCCCGTTGGGGTCGCCGGCGCTACATTCAACAACCTCCTAGAAAAGGACGTACAAGAGAAGGCTTTCGTCGGAGTGGCTGTTGCAACCAGCTGGTCGCAAAAGGCACTCCAGACGGATGTTGCGGCTGGGATATTGGGAGAGGTGGCACACCCGTTAGAGGCAATAGACGAAATATCAGGAATAGATTCGTGGAACAGTTCGCAGCCACAGGTATAATCCTGACATCCCAGGTCGTTGAGAAGAGTCTCTCCTAATGCGCTTTGCTCGCAACTGCCTGGAAGGGAATCATATCCCTGGAACTGGGATGGGTCAGACGTAACCCCTCCCGTCGCACGGACAAAAAGGGCTACGGCAATGAAAAGAAAGTGAACTCCGTGCGACATCGAGTAGAGGAGTCAAAGTGGTTGAGGAGATGTGGGCGGCGTGAAAAAAAAAGTCGAAACGAACGAGAAGGCGGTGCGGCAGGGGCAAGGGCCATCGCATCTCTCTCTTCGCATCCCACGGATGATGCGCGGCCGTGCATTAGTCGTAACTTAAAATATTTTACGCACAGCCACCCCCCAATATGCTTCGCGGTAACCCAGCCCTGGTTCGGAAGTAGTATATGACTCTAGCGCGTTCTGTCTACTGAGCTTAGCAAACCGCAACGAAATTGTCATTGTACGCAGCTGGGATGAAATGTGCTGCCTGCTCGCCTAACTCGAAAGAAGTGCCTCAAACGGAAATCGGCTTCATAGGCCACCACCATCATTTTCAAAATAAGTCCTGCCACAGGAAAACCAACGAGAGTGCTGATCCATGTGGTGGCATGGACGAACTTTTCCGGTCTGTCAAATTAGAGGATGTCGAAAGTGGAAACCGCAAACTGCTCAAATTGGATACAACAGAGTCTACAGTACAAACGCTCCTCTAAATCCAATCACCTTCCAACTAGCGCGAATTCAGGGTATCCGTTTGCAATTCCACACGCTTGAGAAGTATCATACAGGTAATCATCACAACTTCGCTCATTTCTTCACCATCACAGACAACCTCGACGGTTGCAACAATCCCAGGTGTTGCACCTGGATAACAAGTGGCGATCAAAACATTGTCATCGCTGCTCTTTCGATAGAGTTCCGAGTGACCTTCCCAACAATAGTTCTTCCCATTGTAATTGAAAATTGTTTTGCTATGATAGTGCGGAAGCGAATGATGGCCGTGCTTAAGGCGGAGAGTCGTCTTGTCATTTAACTCGAGGAGCGTGATACCTTCCGTTTCGTGGCATATATTTGCGGTCCCAAGGATACGGCCTGATTCGTTTCGTTCGCGAATTTTGAGAAGAGTTCGGTTACTGAATTGACAGTAGTATGGGGTTTTCTAGCGTGAGCCTAAGTGTGGTGGAGGGACTGTACCCAGGAGTCTAAATTAATACAATATAGATCCGTTACCGCGCCGCCCTCTGAACTTGTTGTCTCGGCGACGATGTCGAATGAATATTCTCGTACGTGCATGTTGAGTGCGCTTGAGTGCGTTGGTGGAGAATAGCAGCGGCCTATAAGTACACGGGCAGGGGCCGTGACACATGTAATTCGCGGGGTTGTGTCCCGATATGGCAAGTTTGGCGTCAGTCGGAAATTTGTACGGACCGACTCGGAAAACCTTAATTCATCTGGTGAGGTCACCAAGACAAATCGTCGCGTGACTATCGCCGATTCACCGCCACCCGCAGCCACGGCTCTCCGGGTCAACATTGTTCGACAAAGGATCTGTTCACCAAGGCACATATCGGACACGATCGATGATACCTAGTATTTCAGTGAATAGGACAACACTTCATCCACGAGGTGTTAAACCTCGTCCACCGCATTCAGAGGTCGAAGAAGTACCTTTCCAGGCTTCTATGTGGACTAATTGTCTAGGAGCTACATGATAAAGCCAATATAGACTATGACCATGTCGCGATTCAATGTAATCCATCGGTGGCCTCTCTCTACGAAGACGCGCTGGTATATGAGACGGGCACGGCAATTACATCTACCGGAGCTTTGGCAACATCCTCCGGAAAGAAAATGGGTCGCTCTCCACAGGGTATCTGACGTTATTTGCTTGCTAATGCAGATAAACGAATCGTCGAAGAACCTGACTCCTCGGATGTCGTTTGGTGGGGACCTGTCAACAAACCAATGTCGGAATCAGTTTGGAAAATTAATCGAGAACGCGCCATTGATTACCTCAACATCTTGCCCCGAATCTACGTTTTCGATGGTTATGCAGGATGGGACGAACGTTACCGAATTAAAGTCCGTGTTGTTTGCAGTCGAGCATATCACTGTCTTTTCATGAGGAACATGTTGATTCGTCCTACAGAAGAACAGCTACTCACGTATGGTAGTCCAGATTTTACGATCTATAATGCTGGACCCTTCCCAGCGAACACTTACACCGTGGGAATGACTTCGAGTACGAGTGTTGCAATCAATCTCAAAACTCGTGAGATGGTGATCCTGGGAACTGAGTATGCCGGAGAAATGAAGAAAGGGGCCTTTACTTATATGCAATACCTTATGCCGAGCAAGTATAACATCCTCACGTTACACTCCTCTGTGAACATCGGAAAACGAGGGGATGTCTCAATCTTTCTAGGACTTTCAGGGACCGGGAAGACAACCTTGTCCGCGGATCCTGATCGTGCTCTGGTTGGCGATGACGAACATTGTTGGAGCGAGCAGGGGCTTTTTAATATCGAAGGAGGCTGCTATGCAAAAGTACATTCTTCTTGAAGTCCCCATCTCACAATTGCAGTGTGTTGGATTATCCCAAGAGAGTGACCCAGAAATCTTCGACGCGGTCCGCTTCGGTGCAGTTCTCGAAAACGTAGTGTTCCACCCGGATAGCCGTGTAGTCGACTACAACGACACAACTCTCACCCAAAACACTCGTTGCGCCTATCCCATCGAATACATCACGAACGTAAAAGTCCCCTGTATCACAGAATCACATCCAACGAATATAATTTTCTTAACATGCGATGCCCGTGGAGTTCTTCCACTAATTTCAAAACTTGACACCAACCAGCTCATGTACTACTTTATCACTGGGTATACATCGAAAGTAGCGGGCACAGAAGCAGGAGTTGACCGTCCAGAAGTTACCTTTAGCGCTTGCTTCGGGCAACCTTTCCTTGTATTGCGTCCAACAGTGTACGCTAGCATGCTTGCCAACAAGATTGTTAAGCATCAAGCGAAGGCTTGGTTGGTGAATACAGGCTGGACAGGGAATTCCGTGGGTAAGGGTGGAAAGCGGTGTCCTCTGGAACATACTCGCGCCATCCTCAATGCAATCCATGACGGCTCCCTTGCTAGCGTGGAATACGAGAATTTTCCAGTGTTCAATCTAAGTATCCCGGTTTCATGTCCGGGGGTTCCAACTGAATTACTAAATCCGGCGAAGAGCTGGCAAGGGAGGGCTACGGAGTTTCAGACGGAAGTCGTTGAGCTCGCCCGGCTGTTCAAGGAAAACTTTGTGAAATTCCATGATCAGAGTCTGCCTGAGGTTGAGGTACAAACAGCTATTGAGATAAGCTAAAATTAGTCTGCTGGACCCAGTGTTTGATCAAATTCTATGCTCTAAAGCAATATGCCGCAGGCTTGTAAAGTTAGCTCTCTTTTCTATTGCTATAAGATTGTCTGGTCGTAAGTTTTTCGAAATAATTGCGTTGTGTAGCATGAATCAATGCCTAGGCTCCTCTGCTCCGTGGAACGACAGTCCCGCTTCAATTTTAAGCTGTTATCTATTGTGATCTTGGCAGCATTTTTTGTAAGAGGAACCATGCGTGTGTGCCGATATGGATACTAGTATGGGCGGTAGCCCACGCTATATAGATAACGCCGCATGATTTTTGGACGTTCCCCGTTGGGATTGGTGCCAGACTTGTGTAGCGATCTCAAGCCGAGAAGCACCCTTCGAACTGAATTGGAAATTTGCAAGGGGTCGTGCCGGCTCTCAGAGGAAATACGGCAGAATTACAAGATAGAAATGACCACACAGAGTTACATTACGGAAAGGATCCACATATGTATAAAACCCCAGAGTGCTTATGAATGTAACCGGCAACCATATAGATCCGCAGACTAGCCACTGCAAAGTCCTAAAAGACTGGCAACTCTAATTCATCTGCCGGGTCCTCGACAACTTTCTCCTACGAAGTCACTGATTGCTAATCTTCAGTTTATACCTTAACATAATGTTCCTCGCCTCTCTTATGCACGATCAATGCAGTCGCTGCAACCACATCCATCATATCCTGTCCGTCCACAGTAATCACGAGTCGATCAACTTTACGTTCCGCATCCTCGGCTGCGGGCCAAGCCTGAGAAATACTTGCAAGAACAACTTTTGAGTCGTCTGCAACAAGTTCCTCATGACCTCTCCAGTGATATTTGACTCCATCGACAGTAAATCGTGTTACAGGACGCATAACAGGGAATTCGTAATGCTCATGTTCAAGACATACATTGGCACTTGTCCGTGAGGGATCCGTGAAGACGATATCTGTGTCGCCGTCAAGTGCTACACAGCCACAGCTCTTGCTTGTAGCGACTATTTCGCCTGATTTATCGCCGCGATGGATAGTGTACTTGTTTTCCGGTCCAATCTCGCAAAAGTACAGAATGTCCTGTCCTGTTAGAAAACTAGGTTGGTGGGGGGGTACATTGGTGTCGCGAAGTTTGAGGAGGCGGTTGTGAGATGGTCCGGACGATTTTGGTTCGTAAAGAATATCGAGTTCGATTTGCCCGCAGGTGTTTCTTGGTGTCATGCTATTCAAGTGTCGACTACTTGGGGACAGGAGTGGCCTTTATGGTGGCTGCCCGGCTGATCGGGATCGGTTGCATGACCGACCTCCATAGTCTCGGGTCGTGGCACGCAAACACGTGAAATCATTTTGACTGGATTATCACGTTCCCACAGTGACATGATTCTCGGGTAGAGATATAATAGCGATGTGTGAGGTGACCAAGTAATACGGATCTAGAAGTGCTGCGGCCGGCAACGTGCTAATCATGATCTCATATCATCTGTCACGGCTTAGGCGAATACAACATAATAAAGTGGCTGCCATCCTCGTCTCCATCCCCTTTGCCACAGTGTGAGCGATTTTGGTTCAGAGGGTTATAGTTCTGTGGGTGTTGAGATGAGGAACGTTCGCCTGTGAGCAACGCAGGGAATCGGCTGTTGTGATGGAGGATTGAGGAGAGGACTGTTTGCATCATAAATTTGCACGGATTCTGCATCTCCAGAAGTTGATATCATCACTTTAACGCAACCCCAGTACCACCGGCCCTTTCATTCAATCAGGCTGGCTTCTTCGCAATGACACAATGCCTAGATAAATCAGCTCGGGCGACGGGGGAGACAGGGGAACTACATCTCCGAATACAAATGCAACTTGGTATCTTGTATCTCCATCTTAACTTTCCGCACCAACTCCTCTCGATCTTGAATCCCCCATCCAGGCGTCACGAGCCGTAATATCGGGTCCAGCGAATCAATGGCCCCAAGCCAGACTTCTTGGCCGTGTCGTCCGGAGAGTTTGGCATTGCGGTCTAAGTCAACAAATATCCGATGTCACAGAAGCGGAAAGGAAGACAGTAAGGGCAAGGAGCGGGACAGGGGGGAAGGGAGTACCAGCAGCCCAGGTCCCACAGGGGATTTTATACTCCAGTACTTGAATATCAATGAATCCTGCGGCAGTAACAAATTCAACGAGCCGGTGACCTCCCATTATCATCCCCTTCTGTTCTATGAAAGGCAGCACCAGATCCTCCCACTACCAATTACCGCGGTGCGGGGTTGGGGGGGACCTGTCGGAGGGATAATTTGGAGACGTCGTGATCGAGGGAACTTGATCGCGGGTTAAGTTCGATGAAGCATGATATCCCTGTCCCAGGTTTGAGAACGCGGAATATTTCGGCCGCGTAGATTGGCCATTTTACGTCCGGGATCCCAGCCATGATACATCTGCTCGCCGTCAGCAGCCGCGGTAACACGCCCGTGAAAAAATGGGAAGAGGTGGGGAATGGAGCACCTTGACTGGGAAAAATCGACGGAGCCAGTGTCAAAGGGAAGGCCATCGAGGAGATTGTCCATGAGAAAGTCGCAGTTGACGGGGACATCGTGGATCGGTTGAACGGGCGAGATATCTACTCCCACGACTTTGACATTGGGGAACTCATCCGCTACTTCCAGACACCATAGCCCCGAACCACATCCCAAATCCACTACACACACATCAATCGACATGGCCCACGGAAAGGGGCTATATTCAACGGAGGGGTGTGTTGTAAACGCGATGCAGGGGGGTACCGAAAAGAGTTGGCTTGTCCGCGAGTTTGGGCAGAATGTTGCCACCCATGATATATTTCATACAATAATGCAATTCATCCAGTCGGTTTATCTCAAGATCATCGTTCGGCAAGGGATATAACGCATCGTCTATGCCATGGTACCTAATTCCCCCCCAGGTCAGTTTCCTCGGAGAGCGGCGGTACCGACGTCCGTCGCGGTACTGAAAAGCATAGTTCCGCGAATTAATGCTCGTCGTATCGCTCATCATATCTGTGTCCACACCGCTGTCGGAAGTCTACTGTCAACCATGCCCCGTTACGGGGAGGATACGTCGTCGTCCATGGGCGCGAAGTGGACGGAGAGTGCGCGGATGACGCCGATTTCGGAGGGAATTAATTATCTCCGTAATTTGGATCAGCGGCCCGGCCACCGCCGGGATCGGAGCCACTGTTTCCCGACAAATAGGAAGGAAGAATTACGTATACATATAAAGTTGCGCCATTGAATACTACTAACTCTGTTCTAAGTATCTATTGGGAGACTGTCACCTGATGCCGGCTCGAGAAAGGCATCGGGAGGCCCATGTCTAGAGTCGCGGTTTCCGTTCACGGACCGTGCCAGGCTCTTCCCCGATCGATCAACGGCACAAAGATACCTTCAAAAATTTTCGCTCCGAACCGAATCTTGCCTCATATGGAGGGGTGTCCGAAAGTTGTCCAGCCATGCTTGTCACAATTGAGCTCTTTAATCCGCAATTCGGCGGGTGATGCGCTGATCAGATGTTTCTCTCTGGCGGATTTAAGTTTCACTATCTGTCGCGATTAATAAGCGCGCATCGCTTTGAACTCCGATACATCGATTAAAACGGGTGGCTGGCTATATATTTCTCCCATTACGTGCGCTCTCCTTCACCGGTTACTCCGCGCGCCATGATGAGCCCAATCTTCATGCTGACCTTGGTGGTTCTTCTTCAGGCTTCAGATGCTTCAGGCTGGGTACTCCTTTAACCAAGAACTTAAGGTTTAACAAGTAGGCAAAACGCGGGTACTACTACGCTCGTAGATGATCACTAACGACAAAGGAAATTGGGAAAGCGAGGACTTGGATGTACCGAACTAGGCGAGTCATCATCGATCTATCAAAACGGGACCGGGAGTCCGAAATGGCAGCTTTTATGCGACCAATCCTTCGATTCGAGCAAAGTCCTGCAAATTACATATACGTCTACATTCTCCGACTGTCTCAATGCATGCTACAATTTCGATCAAAGCGCCCCTTGCGAGGGGGTCCAGTATGGCACGGGAAGTGGCACGGTGGGGGAAAGTGGTTTGAATATCTGTTATCTAATGTGGAACATGACGAACCTGACAAAGAGTACAAGAGATCAATGGGATAGCGCGCAATTGGTTTTATCTTCATTACCCGCGGTATTCCTCTGAATCCCCACCTACGCTGGGCTTTCCAAACGAGACTAATTTCCTCCGGGATATAGACGAATGTTTGTCAAAACGAAACTCAAAAACCTTACACAGCCCCCTCTGGCGCAAACTTTACCTTCCTCTGCGGAAACGACTTTTCCTTCAACGACATTCATGTAACGTTCATTCCTGATCTCCCTTCTTGCGCCATCGCTTGCGACAATTGGAATAAAGCCAACAGCTCTGCACCCCGCTGCGTAGCCTCTACTCTAGACCTCGGAGTTTATGGGCCATCTGGGCCACAGGGGGGCAGCCAATGTTTCCTCAAGTCCGCAATAAGTGGGCCGGGAAATCCATATCAGCATAATGGACCGCCGATTGATGTTTCTACCGCTAAATTGATATCGGATCCCGGGGTGGTAACCTCCAAATAGGTTTTAGACGGGGCTAACGGGTAGCAAGTTTTAGGAGAGAGTTGTCCGGCTAAGTTATCTGCGGGAGGAATTGCGGGAAGTGTTATTGGAGCAACCGTCGGAGAAATTGTCTTTGCTGCGGGTGTATTTTGGGTCGGCAAACGGGTGGGACAGAGGAGAACCACGAGAGAGACTCCTCCACCTCTGGATGCCTTCAAGTAATAGCGATCAATGGCGGCGCAAATGTTATATTTATAATTGCGCGTGAAAGTCTATTTTAGGTTCTAATATTCTCCAAAGGATGGCGCATGTTCCGTGCAGTGTGTCCAATTTATCTCGTAGCTATTCGCTGTCTCCATTGAGTGATATGAACATTAAGTGTTATTGGACGGCCATGCTTCGCGATGTCGCGATTATTAAGAAAAAGCGACCCGTTCCCGTTTGGCAGCGTAATAAGGGATAACTTTATTCCCCCACACACGTGGAAGCTATGTAGGCCCCCATTCATGGAAAATTCGACTCGCGCCATTCTCTCTCCCGCCCTCTGGCACGTATGGACCCCATTTCAATCACAGCAAGACTTCTTCAACAACTCTTCGCAGTCTCCAGAACTATCGTCAGATATGTCGACCAAGTACGCAATCCCGATAAACGCGTCACAGTGGGCTGTCTCGGCATTGAAATCGATACGCTATCTATGCATTTGAAAGCTTTTGACAACACCCTCAAAGACCAGATGTCTTCGTACAGTCGGTCCCTCTCGGAGGGGGATGCGAAGTATCTAGAATGTGTCCATGTTTCAATCCGTTATTGTCAACAAACGATCCAGAGTCTGGAGGAGGTTCTCAAGGACGATATAGACTCTCGCAACGGGATTTGGAACAAGTGGACCAGACCTATCAAGCGGAGTTTGAAGGAAGATGAAATCGCCATGTATACCCAACAGATTGAGTCCTACCGCCAGACGATTTGGCTTGCTATGCAATGGATGTCCCTGTACTTCCCCCTGTCCTGTCCATGGGGCGGACCTTTGGTTGATTAAACAGGTCGTCAGCGTTGAAAACACAACATGTCACGACGGAGAATGCCATCAGGTTGGAAACATTATTGCGAACAATAGACGAAACACTCGCTAAATTCCAAAGGCGTCGT
>Ga0302325_10034129_pt1 | contig 10408 bp, 13 predicted proteins | sample Palsa_T0_2_FD_201948 | JGI IMG/M metagenome (GOLD analysis project Ga0302325, IMG submission 201948) | Peat permafrost microbial communities from Stordalen Mire near Abisko, Sweden - Palsa_T0_2 | ecosystem: Environmental > Terrestrial > Soil > Palsa > Peat permafrost | place: Sweden: Abisko...
GACGGGGCCCGGTGAGATGCTGGCGGGCGCGATGGCGCTCATGACGCGGTCCTTTCGCGGGGAGCTGATCAAGACTGGGTGGTACGTACGGATCTCTCGGTGCGTGGCGGCCGGTTCGGCTCTGGCCAGCATCGCTCCGCCCTGGCGATCCAGCATCGTGGCCAGCGGCCGCCGGCCATGGACGCTGGCTGCACTCCTCGCGGTACCGCTAGCAGGAACCGGGGAATTCCAGCCAGCAGCAAAGCATGACGGCGGCTGGCGGTGATGCCGGGCTAAGGCCGCCATGCGACGCTGTTTTCATAGCAAATATTCGCCTGGCTGTGCCCGGGCCGGGCATAGCACCGGCAAGTGATCTTGCTTGATGCGCTGGCAGCTCAGGCCGTTCTGCTGAGCCAGCGCCATGCGCTGCGCCATCGCCACGTACCGGAGAAGATGGCGTCATGGCAGCATGGCGAGAGATCGAGCAGGACGCACCGGAGTTCGCGGCGCGGGTACGTGGCCGTTTTGACGCGGGCACGAATAAGACCATCGCCACCGTGCGCCGGGACGGCGCGCCCCGCATCAGCGCTTCGGAGCTGACGTTCGCAGACGGGGAGGTGACACTCGGGATGATGAGCGGCTCGATGAAACTCCTCGACGTCCGCCGTGACCCCCGGATAGCCGTGCACAGCCCGACGATCGAACCGCCGGCCGACGACCCGGGCGCGGGGCCCGGCGACGCGAAGCTGGCCGGAACCGCCGTGGAAACCGCCCCGCCCGCCGGCAATCCTTACCAGGGCGCCGGGTTCTTCAAACTCGACATCACTGAGGTAGCGCTGACCTACGTGGGCACGCCAGCCGACCACCTTGTCATCGAGTCGTGGCACGCCGGGCGGGGCTGGCAGCGCCGCACCCGCAGCTGAACCGGAGCACGAACGCGGCGCTGCAACTAGCTTGTGCGGCTTGGACCGGCCAGTGCCAGGCGGGCGGCGCTGATGTCCTGGCGACCGTGCCCGTCGGCCACGGCGGTATGCCACTGGCCGGAGAGCGCGGCCAGGAGCGGCGGCGCCTCGCCACCCGCGGCATCTATCGCGAGGTCGACGTCCTTCAGCGCCCACTCGAGCGGAAACTCCGCGGCATAGTCCTGCCGGTCCATCTTGTGGAGCTTGGCGTCGGCGATGGGCGCGTCCAGCGGGCCACCCTCGATGACCTCCGCGAGCTGCTGGTGACCGATACCGAGGCGATCAGCGAGCTCCATGGTCTCGGCCACGCCCTCGATGAGGATGGACATGTACGCGTTGACGACCAGCTTCATCTGGCTGCCCTGGCCGGCCTCACCCAGCCACACGGTCTTGCGGCCTAGGACATCGAACACCGGGCGCAGCCTGTCGGCGGCCGCGCCGGGCCCCGACGCCAGGATCAGCAGCTGACCCTGCTGCGCCGGTCCCTTGCTGCCCGAGACCGGGGCATCCACGAACATGACGCCGGGCCGCTGTGTGGCCAGCCGGTCCCGGATGCGCAGCGTCGCCTCGACGCCGATCGTGCCCATCTGCGCCCACACACATCCGTCGGCGAACGCGTCGGCCACACCGCCGTCGAAGATCACCGACTCCACGGCATCCGCGGTGGGCAGCATGGTGATCACCACCTCCGCGCCCCGGACCGCGTCCTGCGCCGACGCCGCGATCACCGCACCCGCCTCGGCCAGCGGGCCAGTCGTCGAGGCCGACCGGTCCCACACTGCGGTGACCTGGCCCGCGGCCACCAGATTGCGGGCCATCGCCGATCCCATGATGCCGGCGCCGACCACCGCGACCGCCGCCTGAGCCGTCCTGCCGTCCATTCCTGTCATCACAGATCCTTTCTCTTCTCTTTTGTGGCCACCTCGCCGCCGGTGAGGGCCATGTCACTGGCTCCAGCCTCGCCGGCCCGGGCCGTGGAAACACATTGCCGCTAGCCGGGACCCGGCCGGTGCGCAGAGGACAGCGGTACGGCTGACGTTCGCTCCTGGAGCCTAGACATGGCTCCGCACCGGCCCGGCAGGCACCGTCCGTTCATGGTGCTCCCGCCGAGCCGCAGGCGCTGCGCCATAAGCATGCCGGACGACGGTGAAGGCCGCTATCACGATGGCGGCCATCAGCCCAGAGGTATAGACACTGGCATCCACGGTGCCGGTCAGCTGGGAGATGAGGCCGGTCAGGACGGCGGGCAGGCCCAGGCCGAGGTAGGCGGCGGCGAAGAACGTGGACACGACCCCGGCCCGGTGCCGGGGCTCGGCGAGCCGGTTGATCTCACTCAGGCCGCTGCGGAAGATGAGTCCCACGGCGACCCCGCCGATAACGGTGCCGGCCAGGAACAGCCACAGCGCCTTGACGAACAGCGCCACTTCCAGCATGGCCAGGCAGCCGAGCAGCAACGGCAATCCGGCGGTCACACTCGGGCGGGCTGGCAGCCGCGCGGACACCGCCTGGCTGACCGCCGCGACGATGAAGATCAGGAAGGACGCCGCCCCGATCAGGGCCAGGTTCGCCGTGGCGAGGATTCCGTGCAGGAAGGTAGGCACCAGGCTGCTGAACGTCCCGAGAATGCTGAAGGCGGCGAACACGCCGAGGCAGGCCCCGGTCATCACGGCCCGCAGGCTGGGCGGGACGCCCAGACGGAAACGGACCCTGACCGCGCGGTCAAGATTGCGGACCGGCTCGGGGATGACCGCGACCGCGACGAGCGCCAGGGCGCAGACGCCCAGGTAAGCCCAGAACACACTGCTGGTCGGGTTGGCCACGTACGCGGCGAAGATCCCGGCGATCAGGGGCCCGAGGCCGAGCCCGGTCATGTTGGTCCCGGAGGCCACCATCGCGGCCGCCTGGCGGTCCCCGCGCGGCTGGAACTCGGCCAGCGCGGCTGTCGCGGTCCCGGTGGCAAACCCCGCCGCCAGGCCGCTGACGATCCGGGCCACGATGAGCAGCCCGATGCCGGAGGCGGCCAGGAACAGCGCGGTGCTGACCGCGGCGCACACCACGGCGATCGCCAGCACCTTCCTGCGGCCGATATGGTCGCTCAGGTCACCGAAAGCCACCAGCGCGGTCAGCGTGCCGATGACGTAGGAGGCGAAGACCACGGTGACCCCGAGCGGGCCGAAGCCCATCTGCTTCTCATACAGCACATAGAGCGGGATCGGCAGAGTCCCGCCTAGCATCATCACCAGGAGCAGGCCTGCCGTTAGGTAATATCCGCGGCGCTTGGCCGAGACCACGGGGCCGGAGGTGGCCACGATCCTGGTGGCGCTCATCTCAGCGTCCTTCCATTTCTTCGACGTCGTCGCCGGTGAGGTCGATGCTCGCGGCGGTGAGAATGGGATCGACCTGGTCAGCGCGGCGGAAGCCGACGATGGCCCCGTCCACGGCCGGGTTTCGCACCGTCCACGCGACCGCGACCGCGCCCGGCGTGGTGTCGTGACGGCCGGCCACCGTCGTAAGCCGTTCGACGAGGTCGAGGTGGCGTGACAGCTGAGGCTCGCGGAATCGCGGGTCGTGCTTGCGCCAGTCGTCCTCGGGCAGGCGCGCGATCCGGTCGCGCGTCATCCTCCCGGTCAGCAGGCCCGAAGCCATCGGCGAGTAGGCGATGACGCCGATCCCCTCACGCTCTGCGAACGGCAGGATCTCGTTCTCTGCCCCGCGGTCGATGAGCGAGTACGGCGGTTGCAGCTGGGTGGTCCTTAGCTGTGTCTGCTGCATAGTTTCCACGATCACGCCTGGGCCCGGCCCTGTCGTCACGGCCAGCCGCCAATTCGACTACCGGCTAGCAGGAAATCCTGGCTGCAGGGCGAGCACTACTACACCGTCACCGATCACGGCGCGCGCGGAGATCAGGATCACCTCGGCGCTGCTGCCCTGGCCGTCCCGGGTCAGGAGCCGGGCGAGGTCGAAGCCGCTCTCGTCCCCGAGCCCGATGTCGACGAGGATGACGTCCGGCCGCCGGGCGCGGGCTTGCTGAAGGGCCTCGGCGATGTCCGAGGTTACCCCCACGACCGTCACGCCCTCCCGCTCAAGGAGAACGCTCGCCGTCGAGGAAAGCAGCGTTGTCGTCAACCAGCAGGCACCGCAGTGGCATTTGATCAGGGTGACAGGCATACAGCGGCGGCCGCATTGCTGCTAGCAGGAATTCTGCAGTGGTGCTTGGGCCGCAGATACCGGCCCTGGTGGATAACGATGGCCGGCGGATGGCCCCGGCGGCTGTGCTGCGGCCGCTTCCCTGGCCGATAATCGTGGGATGCCATCACCGCCCGGGACGGCCGGCGTAGCGTCACTGAGCCGGCCTGCACCGCGGGTCGTGCTCGCCGACGACGATGTCCTGCTCCGCGAAGGCCTCTCCAGCCTGCTCGAACGGTCGGGGTTCGAGGTCGTCGGCCAGGCCGGGAACGGCCCCGAACTGCTCGCCCTGGCCCGGTCGGCCAGGCCGGAGCTGGCGATCATCGACATCCGGATGCCTCCCGGGCACTCCACCGAGGGCCTGCAGGCGGCGCGGGTGATCCGCGAGGAACTTCCCGGCACGGCCATCATCGTGCTGTCCGCGCATGTCGAGGTGGACGAGGCGATGGACCTGCTGGCGGGCGGGGAGCGCACCGGCTACCTGCTGAAGAGCCGGATCACCGACGTGGCGGAGTTCATCGACACGGTCGGGAGGATCACCGCGGGCGCCTCGGTGGTGGACCCGTCCCTGGTCCAGGAACTCGTCAGGGCCCGGCGGCGGCGTGATCCGCTCGACGTGCTGTCGCCGCGGGAGCGCGAGGTACTCGCCCTGATGGCCGAGGGTGCGTCCAATGCGGGCATCGCCCGCCGGATCTTCGTCACCGAGGGCACCGTCGAAAAACACGTCCGCAGCATCCTGACCAAACTCGGCCTGCCCGAGAGCGACACCGATCACCGCCGCGTGCTGGCGGTCCTCAGGTTCCTCGAAGCGCGTTAGGTTCAGCGGGCCACGCGGCAGCGTGAGGCGCACGCTTGTCCCGCGGCCCGGCGGGGTGGTCAGCTCCAGCGTCCCGCCGAGCGCCTCGGCCCGCGCCCGCAGGCCGGCCAGCCCCGAGCCGCCCGGGTCAGCGCCGCCCACGCGGTCCGGGCGCATTGTCGTCACGGCCAACGGCCAACTTCGTTACCGGCTAGCAGGCATCCGGCGGGTCCGGTATACGCCCGACGAACTTGACGCAACTGACTGGTTGCCATATCATCGCAACCAGTCAGTTGCCACACGATGGAGGCAGTCATGGCGTTCCCTGATCGCATCGAGCGAACCGTCGAGATCGCTCACCCGCCGGCCAAGGTATGGGCGGCGCTCACCACGGCCGAGGGACTGAGTGCCTGGTTCGGCAAGGAGGCCACGATTGACCTGCGCCCGGGCGGCTCGGCCGGGATGAAGTGGGACAGCGGCCACACCGCCGATATGCGGGTGGAACGGGTGGAGGAGCCGACGGTGTTCAGCTTCACCTGGCACATCGCCGGACTGCCTGAAGAGGATCCGCGCCGCACCTACGTTGAGTTCACGCTGGAGCCGGCTGGTGCGGGCACGCGGCTGACCGTGGTCGAGTCCGGTTTCGCGCAGCTTCCCGAGGACGCCTACCGCACGGCCTACCACGGCAACACCCAAGGGTGGGCGAGCAAGCTGGGCGAGCTCGCCGACTACCTCGATGCCGCCTGACATCGAGGCGACCGCCGAGCAGGTCTTCACTGCCCTGGCCGACCCGAGCCGGCGCGCCATCCTGGCCGCGCTGGCCTCGGGTGGCCCGGCCACCGCCACGGACCTGGCCGGTCGCCTGCCGATCACGCGGCAGGCGATCGCCAAGCACCTGGCCCTGCTGGCCGAGGCCGGGCTGGTGACGGCCGAACCGGGCGAGCGGCGCCGGGTGCGCTACCGGCTGCGTTCCGCCCCGATGCAGGTGGCGCAGCAGTTCCTGGCTGCGCTGGCCCGCGACTGGGACAGCCCGCTCGGCGCACTGAAAGATCACCTCGACCGCGAGGCGGGCGGGCCCGCCGCCACCCCCCTTCACGAAACGCGGGCCCATCCTGGCTGACCACGGATTCACCACCACCAGCACGGCAGGAACCTCAACAGGAAGGCGGACATCACCATGAAGACTCCCCCGATCGTCACGCAGCCCGAATGGGAGGCAGCGCACCAGCAACTGCTCGTGAAGGAGAAAGAGCTGACCCGCGCCCGGGACGCGCTGGCCGCGGAGCGCCGGCGGATGCCGTGGCTGGCCGTGGAGAAGGACTACGCGTTCGACGGGCCGGAGGGCAAAGCGAGCATGCTCGGCCTGTTCGAGGGCCGCCGGCAGCTGATCGTCTACCGCGCCTTCTTCGAGCCCGGCGTGTACGGCTGGCCCGACCACGCGTGCCCCGGCTGTTCCCTGGTCGCTGATCAGGTCGCCCACGTCGCCCACCTGAACGCGCGCGACACCACTCTCGCCTTCGTCTCGCGCGCGCCGCAGCCCGACATCGAGCGCGTGAAGGCGCGGATGGGCTGGAGCATCCCCTGGTACACGATGACCGACGGCTTCGACGCCGACTTCGGCGTGGACGAATGGCACGGCACCAACGCGTTCATCCGCGACGGCGGCCGGGTGTTCCGCACCTACTTCGTCAACAACCGCGGCGACGAGGTCATGGGGGGCACCTGGAGTTACCTCGATATCACCGCGCTCGGGCGGCAGGAGGAGTGGGAGGACTCCCCCGACGGGTATCCCCAGACCCCGCCGTACGGATGGTGGAGGTGGCACGACGAGTACGGCGACGCCGAGCCGTCGAAGAGCTAGCTGGCCAAACGGCGCCTGCCCATGGTCGAGGTGGACGCCAACCTCACGCTGACCGGTCCCCACGGGCCGCTCACCGTGCTGGAGGCGTTCGAGGGCCGCCGACAGCTCATCGCCTACTACTTCATGTGGGACCCCGGCCGGCCCGCGGCCGAGCAGTGCGACCGCGACCGCGTCTTCGAGACCTACTGGACGACCCGCCGCGGCGTGGAGGCGATGGACTACAGCTACGCGCTGATGGATCTCACCGTGTACGGACGCCAGGAGTCGTGGGAGGACTCGCCCCCCGGCTGGCCGCAACAGTGCTCCAACACCCGGACCAACGGCGGCCCGCCCGCCTGGCCACCCGTGTCAGTGTGGCCGGGCGGACGCCCCATCGCCCAGTGGTCCCGCCTGGAAGCCGGGCACTCCGACGACCTCGGCGCCGCCAGGCACAGCGTCCAGAGCTAGCCCGCCGCCAGTGATCGTTTGCCGGCGGTCACGGCTTTGAGCTGGTCGAGCGACTCCCGGATGACTTGCGGCAAGTCTGCCTGGCTGGCCTCGCCGGCCCAGCGTTCGAACGCGATCTTGAAGACAGCGATTCCGGCTTCGGCCGCCAGGCTCGCGGCCGGATCCCTGACGCCGCGCTGGCGCAACGTGTCGGTCATCGCCGAGGCGAGCGAGGCCAGCTTGATCAGCTCGCGCTCCTGCAGCTCCGCGTTCGCCGCGATGATGGCCTGGCGCTGCCAGGCGTAGTCACGGCGCTCCTGGAGCAGGGCGCCGGCTGCCTCGAAGGCGGCGGCTACCGCGTCGATCGGCGCTGCGGAATCAGGAGCACTGGACAGGGTCTTCACGAGGAACTCCTGCAGTTGGACCGCGCCGGCGAACAGAACTTCGCGCTTGTCGGCGAAGTGCCGGAAGAAGGTCCGCTCCGTGAGTCCGGCCCGCGCGGCGATCTCCGCCACGGTCGTCTGGTCGAACCCGCGCTCGACGTAAAGCTCCATCGCCGCTCGCTCGAGCCGGCCGCGCGCATCTGGCTCCCACCGACCCATGCAACGATCATACTTGACGGCAGTGACTGACATCAGGTGTATAGTGATGACAGTAACTGACATCGAGCTGCCTGGCGCAGACCCTGTGCCGAGGGCAGCCGATCACCTGGAGGTTTCTCATGCGTGTATTCGTCACCGGCGCGTCCGGCTGGATCGGTTCTGCGGTCGTCCCCGAGCTCATCGGCGCCGGCCATCAGGTCACCGGGCTCGCCCGCTCGGATGCCTCGGCCGCCGCTCTCACCGCCGCCGGGGCCCAGGTGCAGCGCGGCACTCTCGATGACCTGGACAGCCTGCGGGAGGCGGCGGCCGCGGCGGACGGCGTGATCCACCTCGCGTTCAAGCACGACCTCGCCTTCACCGGGGACTTCCAGGGCGCTGCCGACGCGGACCGCCGCGCCGTCGAGACCTTCGGCGACGCGCTCGCCGGTTCTGACCGGCCGTTCGTCATCGCCTCCGGGACGCTCGGGGTCGCACCGGGGCGGGTCGCGACCGAACGCGACGGGCATGGTGAGGTCGATCCGGCGGTGGCCGCCATGGCCGGCCCCGGTCCGCTGACCCGGCTGGCCACGGCCGAGTTCGTGCTCTCCCTCGCTTCCCGCGGTGTCCGCTCGTCGGTCATGCGGCTCCCTCCGACCAATCACGGCGACGGAGACAACGGCTTCATGGCGACCATCGTCGGCATCGCCCGGGACAAGGGCGTCTCCGGCTACATCGGCGACGGAGCCAACCGCTGGCCCGCCGTGCACCGCCTCGATTCCGCGCACCTCTTCCGCCTGGCGCTGGAGAACGCCCCGGCCGGATCGACACTGCACGCGGTCGCCGACGAGGGCGTGCCGATCCGCGACATCGCCGACGTGATCGGGCGGCATCTCGACGTCCCCGTGGTCTCCATATCGCCCGAGGAAGCAGCTGGGCACTTCACCTGGCTGGCCCACTTCCTCGCCGTCGACAGCCCGGCCTCGAGCACGCTGACCCGCGAGCTCCTGGGATGGCACCCGACGCAGCCCGGGCTCATCGACGACCTCGACAAGGGCCACTACTTCGACAAGTCATAAGCACCACACCATCACCGGCGCGGCCCGGGGCGGCTGGACGCGCTCCGGGCCGGGTAACACCGGGGCGCCCGGCGGACACTTAAGAGTGTGACCACTGTCCGAATCGCGTACGCCGAGCCCCGGCCCGGGAGGCTGGCCAACGGCGAATTCCAGACCCGCGGTCACCTGGTCGTGCTGGCCGACGACGCGGGTCACCGGGCCGTACCGATCTGGATGCGAGGCGACCCGGGCGCCGGCGACCTGTCGTATCTCCTCGAACTGGCCGGCCTGCCCGCCGGTCAGGTCATCGCCGCCGATGTGCCGCAGGAACTCACCACCCGGCTGCTCGGCGCGGCCCGCGCCCGGGTCATCGGGGTGGACATCGACGTGACCGAAGCCGACGCCGCCGCGCTGAGCCCGGAGGTCACCGTGGTGCGGATCGGGCTGGCCGGCCCGGCCGGAACCCGGCAGGTCACCGCGGACCTCGGCCTGGGCCTGGCCCTGGCCGCCGCCGCGGGCGCCCCAGTCCGGCTGGCCGACGCGGTTATGGACCGGCTGGCCGTCCCGGTGCCGGGCGACGACCTGCTCACCCCGTTCCTCGACCGCGTGCCGCCCGTCGCCCGGGCCGGGCCCGGCCACGGGCTGCCGAGCCGGCCGATGGCCACGCTGCGCGGCCGCCGCCCCCGCTACGAGCCGCGCAACCTGGACTTCGCCGCGGGCCTGGACCGCTGGGACCTCGACGCCGGGGCGGGCCCGGCACCGGACTCAGAGCCGGACTCGGAGCCGGACTACGCGGCCGCCGCGGAGGCAGACTCCGCGGTCCTGTCCTCCTCCGCCCCGCGGCCCGCCGGGTCCGCCGCCCTGGTCCAGGCCATCTTCGCCGACGACTACCGCGGCGCCACCGTCACCTTCAGCGCCGAGATCCGCGCCGATCCCCGCACCGAACAGGCCGGGCTCCGCCTGGAGATCATCCGGCACTGGTGGCGCGTCGGGCGGGCCCGCGAGGACCACGGCCTCACCACCTCCGGCCGCCGCCCCTGGACCAGATACGAGATCACGGCGCGGATCCCCGCGGACGCCGACCAGATCCGGTTCGGCATCGCGCTCACCGGCTCCGGCCGGATCGCGCTGCGGAACCCGGACCTGCGCGCTGATCCCCAAGCCGGCGCCGAGCCGACCGCCGGAACGCCGTGAGCGCGGACGTCTCCGACGGCGACCTGGCCCGGCTGGCCCGCGACGGTGACCCGGTGGCGTTCCGCCTGCTGGTCGAGCGGCACCAGCCGATGGTCCGCGCCCGGGCCCGGCAGCTGAGCCCCGATCCCGGCGACGTGGACGACATCGTGCAGGAATCGTTTCTGCAGGCGTTCCTGGCCCTGGAGCGGCTGCGCGATCCGGACCGGTTCGCCGGCTGGCTGGCCGGCATCGTGCTCAACGTCTGCCGCAGCCTGCAGCGCCGCGCCCCGGTCACGCTGCTGGCCGACTGGCCCGAGCCGCTGCACCCGACATCGGCCGGCGGCCTGCCCTCGGCCGAGGACCTGGACCGGGCCGACGCGCTGCGCGCG
>Ga0302325_10034130_pt1 | contig 10408 bp, 6 predicted proteins | sample Palsa_T0_2_FD_201948 | JGI IMG/M metagenome (GOLD analysis project Ga0302325, IMG submission 201948) | Peat permafrost microbial communities from Stordalen Mire near Abisko, Sweden - Palsa_T0_2 | ecosystem: Environmental > Terrestrial > Soil > Palsa > Peat permafrost | place: Sweden: Abisko...
TATGTCGCGCTGGTTTTGGCCGCCCCAAGCGGTTGGCCACGATGCGATGGCGCGGTGGCGAATGGTCAAGGAATCGTCGGGGACCATGGAGCGTTCCGTCACGTCATAGATGCGACCGAGGCCATGACATTGGGGACAGGCACCCTCCGGGGTGTTGGTCGAAAACGATTCGGCCTCGAGATGCGGCTGGTTCACGGGGTATGTCCCGGCGCGCGAATACAACATTCGTAGCAAATTGGATAAGGTCGATACGCTCCCCACCGATGAGCGGGTGGTGGAGGATCCGCGCTGCTGTTGGAGCGCGACGGCTGGGGGCAAGCCGTCGATGGTGTCCACCTCAGGGACGCCCATCTGGTCAAAGAGCCGGCGGGCGTAGGGCGCGACGGATTCCAGATAACGGCGCTGCGCTTCGGCGTAAAGTGTGCCGAACGCGAGCGAGGATTTGCCGGAGCCGGACACGCCGGTAAAGACCACCAGAGCATCTCTGGGGATATCGACATCGATATTTCTGAGATTGTGTTGACGCGCGCCGCGCACGTGAACGAATCCGGTGAATTGTGATGGCATTTACAGTCAGGGCCTCAAGGTGGGATGCATGGGGGCCGGGGATGCTACAGAAGTTACGCCCGTAGGCTTCGAAAACCTTGCTTCAGACGAACCACCGTCACAAGGGTTCTGGGCTGCCGTTGAAGCGATAGCCGACCCAAGGTTCGGTGGCGATGTATTCGGGCGTATCCGGGTCGCGATCCACCTTCTTGCGGAGGTTGCGGATGAACACGCGCAGATAATCGACTTGATCGCCATAATCGGGGCCCCACACAGCTTGAAGAAGCTCGCGATGCGCGACGGCTTCATTGGGACGGCTGGTGAGATAGCGGAGCAGATCCAGCTCCTTAGGCGTGAGATGGCTGCTGCGCGCGCCATTAGCGACCGTGCGGCCGACAAAATCGATCACCAGCTGGCCGATGCGTATGCGAGCGGCGGAGGATTGCGCAGATGCTGGAACCCGCCGAAGCGCTGCGCGGATGCGGGCCAGCAGCTCGGGGGTGCTGAAGGGCTTGTTGACGAAATCGTCGGCGCCGGCGTCGAGCGCTTCCACCTTGTCCTGCTCTGTGTTGCGCACGGTCAGCATGATGATGCCGGCGCCCGTGCCCGCACGGATCTCGCGGCAGACGGCCAAACCGCCCATGCCGGGCATGTTCATGTCGAGCAAGACCAGGTCGGGATGATACTCGCGCAGTTTCTCAAGGGCCTCTTCGCCGGTTTTAGCGTCGTCCACTTCATAGCCGGCGCCGGTGAGAGCAGTACGCATAATACGGCGGATCTGAGGCTCGTCGTCAACCACCAGAATGCGTCCGGCGCTCACTTGCGCGATCCTTCGACGGGCAAGGCCAATCGAAAAGTTGTTTCCCCCGGACGGCTGTTCACGGTGAGTTCTCCGTGATGCGCATGCACGATATTGTTCGCGATTGCGAGACCGAGACCGAACCCCGGGATTTGTGTCTTGACCGACGGACCGCGATAAAAGCGCTCGAAGATCCGGTCCTGTTCTTGCGCCGGTATTCCGGGGCCGTGATCGGAAATTTCAAAGCTGACAGCGGGATTTCCATTGCCCACGGCGGCATTGGATACCAGCACCGTCACCGGGGAGCGGGGCGGGGAATACTTGAGGGCGTTGTCGAGCACCTGTTTGAGGGCGAGTTTCAGCAGACGGCGGTCGAGCGGCAGCTGAGGCGGCGATCCTTCGGAACGAATTTCAACGGGCCGGCTGTCGATCTGGGTGTGCAGCGCCGACACCACGTCCTCGACCAGCTCTTTCGGATCGGTAAGTTCGCGGCGCAGTATTATTTGGTTATTGTTGTCGGACTCCAGGCGCGCCATGTCCACCGCGTCATCGATTAGCACTTGCAAATGGCGGGCCTCTTCGTCAGCCACTTCGAGCAGCTCGGTTCGGCTCTCAAGGGGCTGATCGGGCGAGGACAATAGCGAGGTAGTGGCGGCGCGTATGGACGTGAGCGGCGTCTTGAATTCGTGGGCCATGGCATCGATCAGAGTGGTGCGAAGCTGCTCGCTGCGTCGCGCGGCCTCCACTTGATGGGCGAGATCCTGCGCCCGGGCGCGTTCCAATCCGATGGCGATTAGATTGCTGATGCCCTGCAAAACCGAGTCTTGCATGAACGCACCCTGGATTGCAAAACTGGCGATGGGTTCGGAGCCCAGGCGAACGGCGGTGATAACGCGCTGGCGCGAAGAATCGAAGAAGGACGTACCCTGAGAGGCGGCGTCGCGAAGCCGGGCGTCGATGTCGCCGAGATCCATAGCATCGAAATCCGAAGGGCCGGCGCGGTGAATCTCTCCGGTCCGCCGGTCGAAGAGCGCTACGGTATCCAGCGCGAGAACTTCCGCCAGCTTGCGCGCGAGTTGTTTGGCGATAGGCTCGACGGGATCGGTGAGTAGAATCGCGCGGCTGAATGTATAGAGACGCTCAATATCCCGCTGGCGTTCCAGGGCATCCAGAGCTTGCCGGTTCGCGCGCGCCGATAGGCGACTGGCGATGAGCGAGGTGGCGAGAAAGCTGAAGAGAGCGACCCAGTTCTGCGGGTCGGCGATGGTGAATCTTCCGATGGGAGGCAGGAAGAAGAAGTTGAAGGCGAGCGTCGCGGCCAGTGAAGCCAGGGTTGCTTCGGCCAATCCCCAGTTGCTGGCGATCAGCAAAACCAGGAGCAAATAGGCGAAACCAACCGTGGTGGCATTGTGCGGAATGGCGTAGAACGCCGTGGCCGTGACGAGGGCTACGCCAGCCAGCGACAGAAGCAGGCGCAGCGCAAGACGGGCGACGGAGACATTCACGGCTTATTCTAACGCCGCAGGGACCGCTGCTCACGCGCGCGGCTCAGTAAAGGCTGCGCTGATTTCCTGGCAGACCCGATCGCACGTGGCGGGAGCGAGCAGGATGCCATTGCGGTAGTGGCCGTAAGCAAGCCAGATGCGGCTGGATTGAAGGCGCCCGATTTGGGGAGCGGCGGAATCCGTGGCGGGGCGGAAGCCAATCCAGGCAGACTCGGGCTCAAGACCGCGGAGGGCCGGAACGAGGGCAGTGGCGCGCTTGGATATGTCTGAAACGATCTCAGGATCGATGGCGCGGTCGAATCCGGCATCTTCGGTGGAGGAGCCGGCGATGGTGAACCCGTCGGCGCGCTGGAGGACATAGGTGTGATCGTGGCGGACGGTGGTGAGGAGCGATCCGGCGGGGAGGCGATAGCCGAGCAGGTGTCCTTTGATTGGGGACGAGCGCGGCAGCGCGCAGGGCCGATGATCCATGGTTAGGTTGATGCCGCTGCTCCATGCTCCGGCGGCAATTATGGCGAAGGGCGCGGCGACTTTTTGATCGGCGAAAGACACGCCGACGCCGGCTGCGCCGTTCGAGATCGAGGTGGCGTGCGAGCGCTCTTGGATAGTCACGCCCCGGGCGAGGCAGGCGGCCCGGAGACCAACCATGAGCGCGGCCGGATCGACGATCGCTTCGTTCGTGTAATGAACGGCTCCAAGCGCATCCGAGCGGATCTGCGGTGCAAGCGTGTGTAGAGCATCCTTACTCAGGACCGTGGAAGGAATGCCGGCGGTGCTTTGAAAAGCGGCTCGCGCGCCGATCGACTCAAGTTCGCCACTCGTGAGCGCGATCTGGAGCGCGCCTTTGCGGCGGAACTCGATGGGAAAACCGCTGTCGGCTTGGATGGCGTCGATGAAGCTGTCATATCTCGCAAGACTCTCGATGGCAAAATCGAGCAAGGGCGAAGGCTGATCGAATTCGCCGCCAGGAGAGAGCATTCCAGCGGCCGCGGAGCTTGCTTCCGAGCCAATCGCGCGGGCGTCCAGGAGCAGGATGCGGAGACGATTGCGAGCGAGCTTCCAGGCAATGGACGCGCCGATGACGCCGCCGCCGGCGATGATAACGTCGTAGTCAGAGGCGTTGGCCATGGGGCTTTGACATCGGTTGTGGGTAAGCTATCCGCCTTCCTGATCGAGCGTGATTGTCATTCTTGCGGGCACGGCAGCAGTGTAACGCGATTATAGGACCAGCACTCGGCGGAGCGTATCCTCCACTTCCGACATCCGCTTTGTCGGAAGCGCTCCAATGCGGCTCGCTCGCGGCTCCTGAAAGCGCGCGTGATCGAGCGACCGGACTTGGAAGCAAAGGAACACCGTGTCCTTCGGCAGCCCGCTTTCATCAGCCGTTACGCGGATATTCGTGGGATAGTCTCGCGAGACGTTCTTCGAGTCTGTACCAGCTACCACCGTGATTACCAGCGGCTGGGCGTTTATGGTGTCCGAGGACACCACGAGGACCGGCCTTCTGCCTGCCTGTTCCCGTCCCTTAAACGGATCGAGCGAAACGAAATAGATTTCGCCGCGCTTAATCATCGGGCTGGCCATCCAGCTCGGTTTGAGCGAAATCGCGCGCGATGGCGCGGCACTCTGCCTGAATCTCAGGGTCGGCGGCCATCTCTTGCATGGCTCTGTCGAATGCCTGAGCGCGCTGCGCTTCAGCAAAATCGCGCAGAGCAGTACTTACGAGCTGATTGAAGTTCGCGCGCAGCGGAGCCGGCGCAGTGGCAATCACTTCTTCGACCAACGTCCGGGGTAGGGCTATGCTTCGACGGACGATTAGGGCGGATTTCTTGGCGCGCTTCATGCACACCTATCGTAACACTAAGAAGCACACCTTTAAATAAAAAAGGCGGACCTAAAAAGGCCCGCCTGATACTTACAGTCGTTCGCGATTATTCGACTACGGTCTCTTCAACTCCGGGCTCGCCCTCGGTCAGGCCGCCCGCGTAGACGCTGCGGGCTTCGTCTTCGTAACCGCCCAGATCGCCGGTGAGCGAAACCTCTTCCGCGATGGGCTCTTCCTCCACCACGTCTTCGCCCGCGATTTTCACGTGGCGATAGTATTCCATGCCGGTGCCGGCCGGAATCAGGCGGCCCATGATGACGTTTTCCTTCAGGCCGCGGAGGTAATCCACCTTGCCGTTAATAGCGGCTTCGGTGAGTACGCGCGTGGTCTCCTGGAAGGACGCGGCCGAGATGAACGAATCGGTGGAGAGCGACGCTTTGGTAATACCAAGCAGCACCGGTTTTCCGGTGGCTGGGCGGCCGCCCGCATCCACGACCCGAGCGTTCTCTTCGCGGAACTTGAACTTGTCCACCACTTCTTCGGGGAGAAACTCGGTATCGCCGATGTCGTCGACTTTGACCCAGCGCATCATTTGCCGCGAGATCACTTCCAGATGCTTGTCGTTGATGTTGACGCCCTGCAGACGATACACTTCCTGGATTTCGTTCACCAGGTATTTCTGCAGTTCCTTTTCGCCGAGCACGGCCAGGATGTCGTGCGGATTGCGCGGACCGTCCATCAAAGGATCGCCCGCCTTCACGCGCTCGCCTTCCTGCACATTGATGTGGACGCCGCGAGGAATGTTGTAATCTTTCTGCTCGCCGTCGTCGGCCGTGATGCTGATTTTGCGCATGCCCTTGGCGACTTCGCCGTAGCGCACGATACCGTTGATTTCCGCGATAATGGCCGTTTCGCGAGGCTTGCGGGCCTCGAACAGCTCCACCACGCGCGGCAGACCGCCGGTGATGTCCTTGGTCTTGGTAGTTGCGCGGGGGATCTTCGCGATCACGTCGCCCGCGTGAGCGTCTTCGCCATCGGTCACCATTAGGTGAGCGTGGGTAGGCATGAGGTAGCGCTTTTCATCGGAGCGGGAGCCGCCTTCGGGCCGCATGATGACGGTTGGAATGCGCTTTTCATCGATTGAATCGGTGACCACCCATTGCGACATGCCGGTGATTTCGTCCACCTGCTCCTGCAGCGTGGTTCCCTCCGACAGATCCTTGAAGTGGACCTTGCCGCTGACTTCGGTGAGAATCGAGAAGGTGTAAGGATCCCATTCGAGCAGGATCTCGTTGTTCTTTACCTTGGCGCCGTCTTCAAACAGCACCTTGGCTCCGTACACTACCGGATAGCGTTCCTTCTCGCGGCCCTTATCGTCGATGATGGCGAGAATGCCGTTGCGGTTCATGGCGATCAGCTCGCCTTTGGCATTTCGCACGGTGGTGACGCCGATGAATTTGACGAAACCGTCCGAATTGGCATCCTGTTTGGATTGCTCGCTCGATCCGGTGGCCGTGCCGCCGACGTGGAAGGTGCGCATGGTCAACTGCGTGCCAGGCTCGCCGATGGACTGCGCCGAGATGATGCCGACCGCTTCGCCGCGCTCGACCATGCGGCCGGTGGCGAGGTTGCGGCCGTAGCACAGCTGGCAGACACCGCGTTTCGATTCGCAAGTGAGCACCGAGCGGATTTTCACGCGCTCGATACCCGCGCCCTGAATGGCCCCCGCCAGATCTTCGGTGATTTCCTTGTTAAGGCCGACGATCAGGCTGCCTTCGTAATCGAACTGATCTTCGAGAGCCACGCGTCCGACGATGCGGTCGCGCAACGGCTCGATGATTTCGCCCGATTCAATGATGGGTTCGACGTAGATACCGTCGCTGGTGCCGCAATCGGTTTCGGTGATGATAACGTCCTGCGCCACGTCGCAGAGGCGGCGGGTGAGGTAGCCGGAGTCGGCCGTTTTGAGAGCCGTATCGGCCAAGCCCTTGCGGGCGCCGTGCGTGGAGATGAAGTACTGCAGCACGTCCAGCCCTTCGCGGAAGTTCGCGGTGATGGGCTGCTCGATGATTTCGCCGGAGGGCTTGGCCATCAAACCGCGCATACCGGACAGCTGGCGGATCTGCTGTTTCGACCCACGGGCGCCGGAGTCGGCCATGATGTAAATGGGATTGAGATAACGGCCGGTGCGGTCGTCCTCCTCCATGGATTTGAACATTTCCTCGGCCACGCGTTCGGTGACCTTGGACCAAATCTCAATGATTTTGTTGTAGCGCTCGCCTTGCGTGATGGCGCCTTCCTGGTATTGCTGCTGGACTTCGATGACCGCTTTTTCGGCGTCCTTGACGAGCTTGGGTTTCTCTTCCGGCACCACCATGTCGTCGATGCCGATGGAAATACCCGCGCGTGTGGCGTAGAGGAAGCCGAGTTTCTTCACTTCATCCAGCATCTGGACAGTGACCTGCAGCCCGTACTTCAGGTAGCAATATTGCACGAGTTGCGTGAGGCCCTTCTTCTTGAGCAATCCATTAATGAAGGGCATTTCGTCGGGCAGGACGTCATTGAAAATAACGCGGCCGACGGTGGTGTCCATGTACTGCTTGATGAACTCGATGGGCTCGGTGTGCATCACGTTCTGGTTGTCGAACGCTTTCATCAGGTCGATCACGCGGCCGGTGTAGCGCAACTTGATGGGGGTGAGCGTTTCGAGTTCACCCATTTCGAGCGCGATCAACACGTCGTCGGCCGACGCGAAGGTGCGGCCTTCGCCCTTGGTGCCGGGACGCGCTTTGGTGAGGTAATACAGGCCCAGAACCATGTCCTGGGTGGGCACCGCGATGGGCGCGCCGTGCGCCGGCGAAAGAATATTGTTGGACGCCAGCATCAGCGTGGAAGCTTCGATTTGCGCTTCAGGAGACAGCGGAATGTGGACGGCCATCTGGTCGCCATCGAAGTCGGCGTTAAAGGCGGTACAGGTGAGCGGATGCAGCTTGATGGCTTTGCCTTCTACCAGCACGGGCTCAAAAGCCTGAATGCCAAGACGGTGCAGGGTAGGAGCGCGGTTGAGCAGGATGGGATGGTCCTTGATGACCTCTTCAAGAATGTCCCAGACCACCGGGTCTTGCTGCTCGACCAGTTCCTTGGCTTGCTTAATGGTGGTGCAATGGCCGCGCTGTTCCAGCCGGTGATAGATGAAGGGCTTGAATAGCTCGAGCGCCATTTTCTTGGGCAGACCGCATTGGTGCAGTTTCAACTCGGGACCGACCACGATGACCGAACGGCCGGAATAATCTACGCGCTTGCCGAGCAGGTTCTGGCGGAAGCGGCCCTGCTTGCCTTTGAGCGTGTCGGACAGCGATTTGAGCGGGCGGTTGTTGGCGCCACGCAGGACGCGGCCGCGGCGCCCGTTATCGAACAGAGCGTCGACGGCTTCCTGCAGCATGCGCTTTTCGTTGCGAACAATCACATCGGGGGCGTGCAGCTCGATGAGCTTCTTCAACCGGTTGTTGCGATTGATCACGCGCCGGTAGAGATCGTTGAGATCGGATGTAGCAAAACGTCCGCCATCCAGTGGGACTAAAGGACGAAGCTCCGGAGGGATCACCGGAATCACGTCCAGGATCATCCATTCGGGTTTGTTGCCGGACTTGCGGAAGCTTTCGACCACGCGCAGGCGTTTGGCGTACTTCAGCTTTTTCTGCTGCGAAACTTCGGTCTTCATCTTCTCGCGAATTTCGAGACTCAGCGATTCGACGTCGACTTTCTTGAGCAGTTCCTTGATTCCCTCGGCGCCCATCATGGCGACGAACTTACCGGGAAATTCCTGATCGAGCTGGCGTTTGCGCTCGTCAGTGATGACTTCGCCGCGCGACAGATCGGCGACTTCGCCGGGATCCACCACTACAAAAGCCTCGAAATAGAGCACCCGCTCTAGTTCGCGCAGCGTGATGTCGAGCAGATACCCGATGCGGCTGGGCAGGCCCTTGAAGAACCACACATGCGAGCAGGGGCTGGCGAGTTCGATATGGCCGAGGCGCTCGCGGCGGACGCGCGACAGCGTCACTTCGACGCCGCACTTATCGCAGATGACACCGCGGTGCTTCATACGCTTGTACTTGCCGCACAAACATTCCCAGTCGGCGATGGGGCCGAAGATGCGGGCGCAGAACAACCCGTCGCGCTCCGGCTTGAAGGTCCGGTAGTTGATGGTTTCCGGCTTGGTGACTTCGCCATGCGACCAGCTCCGGATTTTCTCCGGAGAGGCCAGACTGATCCGGATGGAATCGAAGTCGGCGATCAAATTTGCTCTATCGTACGGAGAGGAACGGTACATGATTTCTCCTATAAAAGCGAATTCAGAAGTCAGAATCCAGAATGGTGGGTGGCGGCCATTCTGAATCCTGAATTCTCGAATTCTCAATTCTTCATCAGTTAGTCTGCCGCGAGCGCAGTATCCAGAACTTCTCGCGGCTTCTTCATCAACTCCACGTCCAGACACAGCGACTGCAGCTCGCGGATCAGAACGTTGAACGATTCCGGCACGCCAGGTTCGGCGGCCGCTTCTCCCTTGACGATTGCCTCATAAATCTTGGCGCGTCCGTACACGTCGTCGGACTTGGCGGTTAGCAATTCCTGCAGGACGTAAGCGGCGCCGTAAGCTTCGAGCGCCCACACTTCCATTTCACCGAAGCGCTGTCCGCCAAACTGAGCTTTGCCGCCCAACGGCTGCTGCGTGATAAGCGAATAGGGACCGATGGAGCGGGCGTGAATCTTGTCATCCACCAAGTGCGAAAGCTTAAGCATGTAAATGTAGCCGACCGTAACCGGCTGTTCGAATGCGATTCCCGACAGCCCATCCCAGAGCTGAACTTTGCCGGAGCTAGGCAGGTCGGCCTGCTTCAGCTGAGCCTTGATGTCCTTTTCGGTGGCCCCATCGAACACAGGAGTTGCAAAATGCAGGCCCAAAGCGTGAGCCGCCCACCCCAAGTGCGTTTCCAGAATCTGACCGACGTTCATACGGGAAGGAACGCCTAGCGGATTCAGAACGATTTCCACCGGAGTGCCATCCGGTAGATAGGGCATGTCCTCTTCAGGAACAATGCGCGCGATCACACCCTTGTTGCCATGGCGGCCGGCCATTTTATCGCCCACCGAAAGCTTGCGCTTCATGGCGATGTAGCATTTCACCAGCTTGATGACGCCCGGGGGAAGTTCATCGCCCTTGCGCAGCTTAGCGATTTTTTCTTCCGTGATTTTTTCGAGCACCGCGATCTGGCGCGAGGTCATCTCCTCGATCTCGTCGATTTGCTCGTTCAGGCGAACGTCTTTGTTGGCAAACTTGACGCGCTTCAAGTCGCGGGCGCGCAGCTTTTCGATTACGTCGCGCGTGAGATCCAGGCCTTTAGAGACCAGCTTCTTGTTGGTTTTTTCGTCGTGCAAGTCCACGAGGATTTGCTTGCCTTCCAGTAAGGTGGTCAGGCGCTTGGCGCGCTCGTCGTTCAAAATGCGCTTTTCGTCTTCGAGGTTGCGATGCAGCCGCTCGATCTGCCATTCGAGAATGGCTTTGGAGCGCTCATCCAAGTCCGCGCCCTTGCGGGAGAAAACCTTGCAATCCACCACCGTGCCTTCGATGCCCGGCGGGCAGTACAGCGACGCGTCCTTCACATCGCCGGCCTTTTCGCCGAAGATGGCCCGCAGCAGTTTTTCCTCGGGAGTGAGCTGGGTTTCGCCTTT
>Ga0302325_10034131_pt1 | contig 10408 bp, 11 predicted proteins | sample Palsa_T0_2_FD_201948 | JGI IMG/M metagenome (GOLD analysis project Ga0302325, IMG submission 201948) | Peat permafrost microbial communities from Stordalen Mire near Abisko, Sweden - Palsa_T0_2 | ecosystem: Environmental > Terrestrial > Soil > Palsa > Peat permafrost | place: Sweden: Abisko...
AGGGCCCCCAGTTGGCTTCCGATATTGTGGGATATCGCAACAGAACAATCCCCGAACGTCGTCGGATGCGTAATTCCTCGCAATAAATGTCCCCTTTAGGTCAAAAATGACGCTTCTTAGTTTAGAATCGGGAAACTGAACTTCAAAATCGAAAACTCCGGGGTTAACTCGCCGGAGAGGGGACACCATGCGAAAACGCTTCTTGCTTATAGCCGTACTGGTATACAGCGCCGCCGGTTTTGGCCAGACGGCAGACAGTGCCGACAACGCTTCATCCAACTCTGGAGCACCGCAGAACAACCAGCCGGCCGCCAAACAATCGCTGCCAAGATTCGGGATCGAGGTCAGCGCCGGCACCCTGGGTGCGGGCATTCAAGCCGCCACTGCGGTCGCGCGGCATACTAACATCCGTGGCGGATTCAATTTTTTCAAGCTTAGCGTGAGCGGTACAGACAACAACAACGACTTGGGCTATACCGGAACCTTACGGTTGAAGTCGGGCGAAATACTCGTGGACCAATACCTCAAGGGAAGTTTCCACATTAGCGGCGGAGCCTTGATCTATAACGGTTTCCAGGCAACTGGCAACGTCCAGGTGCCGGGCGGGCAGACCCTGACCTTGAATGGCGTCACCTACGTTAGCGCGACATCGGATCCGGTCACGGGCACCGGGGCGATCACGGTCCGCAAAGTCGCGCCCGAACTGCTCATAGGATTCGGCAACCTGCTGCCGCGCAGCGCGCGCCACTTCACTGTTAATTTCGATTTGGGAGCTGCCTTTCAGGGATCGCCAAATACTACGCTGAATCTGCTCGGCAGCACCTGCATCTCCCAAGTGTGCTCCACCATCAGCTCCAATCCCTCGGTGCAAGCCAACATCACGGCGGAGCAGAGGAAGATCAGCAACACACTCAAGCCTTTCCAGTTTTATCCGGTTCTCCGCATTGGTTTTGGCTATAAGTTCTAGCCAAAGGGAAGGTGAATTCCGACGGGGCACGTTGTCACTGGGCCGTTCAAACAAAGCACCGCCTGGGTGGTGGCGATCTGGCCGCACCAAACATGGGACTCGTCTAGCTTAGCTAGCTTAGCTAGACCGTGCGCGCGGCCACCAGTTTCTGTTGTTTGAGCCACTGCAGACGGCCTTGATATTCCTGATAAAGGGTGCCAAAGCCTGCCCAGTAATAGCCGAAAACAAAAAGCGACAGAAACGGGATGGAGAAGAAATTGTAAGTATCGATGGCGAAGGCGATCATCCCCAGGAAGTAAGTCCCCACGGCAATTTCCGCATAAGGCAGCCATCCGCTGCGGCGCCGGTATTTCTTCACTTCCAGATTCACCGGCCGGTCGCCGATGGCGTATTTGGGTGTGCGTGCGAAAGCCGTTTCCACTCCGAAGAGCGCTTCCAGCACGGCCCGCGTGTTGATGATGGTCAACCCCACGCCTACTGCCATCAACATGGGCAGCATCATCACCGACCGCTTCCAGTTCTTAGGATAAAGTTCGCGTTGCGCGATCACGTAAAAAGCTGAAATCGACCAGAACGAAGCCACAATCAGCGGGAAATCGATCAGCGCCATCTCCCACACACCCATGTAGAACCGCACGATCATCACCGGCAGCATCAGCGCCGAGATGACAATCATGAGCGGGTAGGAAATGTTAGGCGTGAGATGCAGAAACGCCTCGATTTTCACGCGTTTGGGAATATCGGCTTTCAGAATCGCCGGCAAAAGCTTCTTGGCAACCTGCGTCAAACCTTTCGCCCAACGCGATTGCTGCACCTGGAAACCATGCATGTCCACCGGCAATTCGGAGGGGCAATCGAGGCCTGGCAGGTAGACGAAACGCCAGCCTTTGAGCTGCGCCCGGTAGCTCAGGTCGGAATCTTCCGTGAGGGTGTCGTGCTGCCAGCCGCCGGCGTCGGCAATCATGGATTTCCGCAGGATGCCGGCCGTCCCGTTGAAATTGAAGAAATGGCCCGCCGACGACCGCGCGCCGTGCTCCAGGATGAAATGGCCGTCCAGCAGCATGGCTTCCACTTCCGTAAGGAAGTTGTAATCGCGATTCAAATAGCTCCAACGCGTTTGCACCACCCCGATCTTGGGATCGGCGAAATAATTCACCGTGCGCATCAGGAAATCGGCCGGCGGGCAGAAATCGGCATCGAATACGGCAACAAACTCGCCGGTGGCGGTCTTTAGGCCTTCCTGCAACGCTCCGGCCTTGTAACCGTGGCGGTTGGAGCGGTGGTGGTATTCGATGGGGTAGCCGATGGTGTGATACCGCTCCACCAAAGCCTCGGCGTAGGCCGCAGTCTCATCCGTGGAATCGTCCAGCACCTGGATCTGCAGCAACTCGCGAGGATATTCTATCTTCAGGACTTCCTCAATCAGCCGCTCGACCACGTACCGTTCGTTGTACAGCGGGAGCTGGATGGTAACCGGAGGAAGTTGCTCAAACATCACCTTCGACGGCTCTTTGGTGGCCCTTTTGCGGTACTTAAAGTAAGTGCGGATGACTTCGTAGCGGTGAATGCCGTATATCGACAGGATCACCAGCACGGAGAAGTAAGGGATGAGCATGGCCCAATCGAACCAAGCCATTTGATGGATGCCGGCGAATGGGGTTTCGGCGAACATCCCAGACCAAGGCGCTACGCGCGAGCGAGAAACCAAAAGTGCCAGCGGTAAATAAGGTGACATGCTCGAAAACCTCCGCTACTATTCCGAGCCCATTGTGGCGGAGAGTCGTTTACAGGAACAACAACATAGTATCAAATCTGAATCTCCCTGTGGCCGACCCCTCTGAGGGGGGTAGATTATCACTTTGGCGGGTCGTTACGGTAAATCACCCCTTCTTTCATTACAAATGCAATTCTTTCCACCTGCCGGATATTCGCCTCGGGATTTCCCGGACATGCCACAACATCCGCCAGTTTCCCTGCTTCGAGCGTACCCAGGCGGTCTGCCAACCCGAGCAACTCCGCATCGCGCGACGTCCCGGCCTTAAGGGCGTCGATCGGCTTCATGCCGAGGTCGACCAGTTGATGCATCTCCTCGGCGTTGCGCCCGTGCGGATAGACCGCGGCATCGGTTCCCAGCCCGATCTTCAATCCGCGGTCGACCGCCTTGCGGACGGTGGCGCTGATGGAATCCATGGCCATCCGCGCCTTCCTGACGACGGCCGGCGGCAGGTACCCGCCGCTCTCCAGTTGTTCCCGAATCCCTTGCGAGGCCATCAGAGTGGGGATGAGCCAGGTGCCGCGCGCCTTCATCATGTCGAGCGCTTCGTCGTCCAGGAATGTGCCGTGTTCAATGGAATCGATACCGGCGCGGATGGCTCGTTTGGCTCCGGTGGCGCCGTGCGCGTGGGCGGCGGCCTTACGGCGCAGCGCGTGGGCTTCGTCCACCAGCGCATCCAACTCCGCCTGGGTTAATTGGGGCGTATCCACGTCGTCGGTGAGCGAGAGCACTCCGCCGGTGGCACAGGTCTTGATCACATCCGCGCCGTGTTTGATGTTGAAACGGACGGCTTCCCGCGCCTGGTCGGGGGAATTAATGACGCCGTCCATGATTCCGGTCTCCCGTCCCAGGATGACCAGCGGCGCATAGCCGGCTGTCCAGTCGCAATGGCCGCCGGTGGAACCCAGCGCGTGCACCGACACCAGCATGCGCGGACCGGGAATCTTGCCGTCATTGATGGCATTGCGCAGACCCACATCGATAAAGTCTTCCGATCCTACATCGCGAACCGTGGTGAACCCAGCCATCAGGGTGACGCGAGCGTTGACGGAGGCATCCAGGGCCCGCTCGGCCACGGTTTTCTTGAGCAGATCCATCTCCCCTTGGCGGTAATCGGCCTGATAGGGGTCGGAGAGGTGGGTGTGGGCGTCCATGAGACCCGGCATGAGGGTAGCGTCGCCCAGGTCGATGATTTCAGCCCCCGCGGGAATTACGGCGCCGGCTCCGGCTGCCAGGATCTTGCCCTGGCTCACCACCACCAGGCCAGGGGAAACCACGTGATCGCCCTTGCCATCGAACATGCGATTGGCTTTGAGCACCACCACTTTGTCGGCGCTCGCCAACAGCAGCGGCAGGGCGAGAACGGCGAGCACCGGTTTCCACATAGGTGGAAATCATATCACGCAGGGGTTGCCGGCGGTGTATTCCAGCGCTTGCGCTGCGCCAGGGGGACTACAAACTTCAATCCCGTATGGGTCATGGAAAAGCTGGCCACCTTGGAGTCTTTCAGGCTGGCGGCGCGCCCGGCGCTGATCACGTCGATTTCGCGAATGTTCATCACGCCCTTGGGATAGAGCACCCACAAGGCGCCGTCGGCCTTCAAACCGGGCAGAAGTTTACGGATTTGAAACAGCTTGCTCTTTCCGTCGGCAGCGAGGAAAATCAGGTCCGCCTGTTCCGCGGCCTCTTCCACGCGGCAGAGCTTCAGTTCGTCCAGAAAATCCGCCTCGAACTCGCCCACCATGCGGACCGCCATGCCCGCCTTGACCCCCAGCTTATGCAACCGGGATGGCGGATTGAGGATCTTCTGCGCCCACTTTTCGGCGTAATCCCCCAACTCCAATTCCAAAGGCCCACCAGGGGAATCGAAATGGAGCACGCCGCTCTCGGCGCGAATATTGCGCATGTCGCCGAACATCAGCTTGAGCCGTTCCTCGCCGCGAAATAGCAGATGGTCCGATTCCAGAAAGGCTCGACCGGTGAGACCGCGCTCGCCATACCGGACTCTGCATTCGATTTCCTGACCCATATCACCCCTCGATCGAGACCGGTTCGCCGAACTTAGCCCCCAGATCGCGGAGATATGTCTCGATGCTGCCAGTGTAGCCGAAGATAAAGCGCCCCATAAAGCGGAAGATTACGTTATAGATTTCGCCGTCCTCGTGGATGCGCACTTCGCAGCCGCCTCCCAAGGCCGGCGCGATATCGAAGGTCCATTGGCCGCCGAACGGCAGTCCGGGCTGAGCGATCTTAGTGACCAGCCGCCGGGGTGGAGTGGACTCTACCGTTTCATAGGTAATCTTGTGACCGTGAGTGTCCTCTTCCCACCACTGTTTGCGGGCCTCGCGATCCGGCAGTTCGCCGAAGCTCTTCACCCCGGTGCGCCAGTCCGGGGGGCCCGACAGAACGGCGAATAGGGCATCCGGCGCCACATGGAAGCGAGCCTTGCGGGTAGCGTGGTGATCGCGCGGCAGCATGGAACCCACCAGGGCCATCACCGCCACCACCAGAGCCAGTCCGCCCACAATCAAAATCACCCACTTCATGCCGCTCCTCCCTTCAGAAAACGCTGCAAATCTCCCGCTGCGATCATTTCCCCAGCCGCCTCCGCCAATAATTCCAACCCGTGGAGCGCTTGCTGCCGACGGGTTTCGTCGAGGCGCTGGAGCATGGCTGCGATCAGCTCGGGCTCCAGCACCTTCTGCTGCTTCTTGATGCCGGCTCCTGCAGGTGTCAGCCGCAGATCCACGCGCCGGCCATCCGCCGGACTGCGTTCCCGCCGCACATACCCGCCGCGCTCCAGCCGGTCCACCATCAACGACATGGTGGAAGCAGTCACGCCCATGTGCCGCGCCAGAGCCAGTAACGACGTGCCTTCCACCTCGTCCAGATGGTCCAACACAGTGGCCTGGTGGGCGCTCAAATGTTTCTGCGACTGCTCATCGCGCACATGCCGGCGGTGGCAGGCAAAGTAGATTCGCGGATAGCATCGCAGCACGGTCTCCACCTCCGCCCGGCTCATTTTCCAGCAGTATACGGATATTTATTTGCTTTGTCAAAGCAAATTAAAAATTGGGGAAACGCGGCGTAGAATAACCTCAATGAGCGGGTATTGGATTGGTATCGCGGTGATGTTGGCTCTGGGTGTGGTGGGTTGCCAGCGCGTTCAGAAATCGCGGGAAGCCGCGGCACTGGACGACGCATATAAGGCGGGGGTGATCACCAAGGCCGAGTACGATGCGAAAACAGCCGCATTGGGCGCGTGGAAAACGGTGAGTTCAGGTAGCGCAGGAAAATCTGGGGTGTGCCGTCGACCAGCGCGGAGTAGGCAAATGCCTTCCCATCGGGCGACCAGGTGGGATTGTTCGGATTCTCTAGCGAGAGCTCGATGGGTGTGTACCGGTAGTTCGCAAAGGAGTGCGGTTTAGGCGCGAAGAAGTGCATTGCCATCGCACCCACTGCGATCCCGGCCACCAGCAGCGTCGCCGAAATCCACCACCGATGCGTCCGGCGCGGTAGCGCGAGCGCCGCCGCCGGCTCAGCCGACACGTTCGAAAGCTCCGAAAGATGCTCCTGCTGATTGTGCAGGTCGTGATAGAGATCGCGCGTGGATTCGTAGCGCGATCCCTGGTCCTTCGAAAGGCAGCGGGCGATAGTCCATCGCAGCGGCGCGGGAACTTTGGCGTCGAGCGGCTTCGGCTCCTCCACCAGGATGGCCGTCAAGGTCTGCGGCGTGGTCTGCCGCTCGAAGGCCCGCGCTCCGCTGGCCAGTTCGTAAAGAATCAACCCGAACGAAAACTGGTCGGAGCGGTAGGAGGCTTCAACGCCGCGCGCCTGCTCCGGGCTCATATAGTTCACCTTCCCCATCACCGTCCCCCGGCAGCGTATTGTTGAGGGTGACTGTACGGTCAGGCGCGGCTGCCACCAGGGTTTGCCGCGCCAGTCCGAAATCGAGAATCTTCACCCGGCCTTCGGGCGTGAGCATGATGTTTTCGGGCTTGAGATCGCGATGCACGATGCCCGCTTGATGCGCGGCCGACATGCCGTCGGCAATCTGCGACGCCATGCCCAGCAGTTCGCGCGCGCCGATCATTCCCCGGTCGATGCGGGTGCGCAGCGATTCGCCCGCGATCAGTTCGCTGACGATGAAGAGCGCGCCGTCCTGCTCCCCGACGTCGTAAACCGCCACGATATTGGGGTGATTGAGTGCGGCCACGGCGCGTGCCTCCCGCTCGAAACGCGCCCTGCGGTCGGCATCTCCCGAGGCGGAAGCGGTCATTACCTTCAGTGCGACGTCGCGTTCGAGGCGCGTGTCCCGCGCGCGGTAGACTTCGCCCATTCCACCCGCTCCGAGAAGCGCGACGATGCGGTACGGGCCGAATCGGGCGTCTGCGGCTAGAGGCATGAGGGAGGTCGAATCATTCTATCGTAACTGGAGCATAGGCGATCGTGAGACGTGGTAAACGAAGCGAAGAAACCCACTCGCTTAAGCTCGGGGCTCCGATGGGTCGCGCTTTTCGTCGGTACGCTCCACTTCAATAGCCGGCCAAATCCTCGAAATCCACGTTGCCGCCGGAAAGCACCACTCCCACCGTCCGGATTTCCGGGGGTAATTTGCGGAATAGCACGGCCGCGGCGGAGACGGCCCCGCTTGGTTCCACCAGAATCTTCAGGCGCAACAGCAGGAACTTCACGGTCTGCCGGATTTCCTCTTCGGTCACCAGGATCACCCGCTCCACATACTCCTGCAGAATCGGAAAAGTCAGTTCGCCGGGCTTGGGCGCTCGCAATCCGTCGGCGATGGTATCGGGATGCGCAACCGCAACCCGCACCCCGGCCATCATCGAGAGGAAAGTGTCGTTCGCGCCTTCCGGCTCGGCGCCGAATACGCGGATGGAGGGATGGAGCGCCTTGGCGATGGTGGCGCAACCGGAGCACAGTCCGCCTCCCCCGATGGGAGCGATCAGAGCGTCCAGCGGGCCGGTTTCGGTGAGCAGTTCCAAAGCTGCGGTGCCTTGTCCAGCGATGATCAGTGGATGGTCGAAAGGGGGCACCAACGTTCCGCCGTTCTGCTCGAGCAGTTTAGCGGCGATGGCCTCGCGGTTCTCCGTGAAGCGGTTGTAGGTGACGACGCGGGCGCCGTACGCGCGCGTGGCAGTCATCTTCGACTTCGGCGCGTCCTCCGGCATGACGATGGTGGCCTGAGCGCCCACGTAGCGCGCTGCGATGGCGGTGGCCTGGGCGTGATTGCCGGACGAGAAGGCCACCAGTCCGCGCGCCGCCGTCTCCTTCGGCAGAGAGAGCACCAGGTTAGACGCTCCGCGAATCTTGAAGGCTCCGCCGCGCTGCAGGTTCTCGCATTTGAAGAAGGCCTGCGCAGCGGCCTCGACGTCGAAGCCCGCGGAAGTCATCACGGGAGTCTTGCGCGCGAGCGGCTGGATGCGCTCCGCCGCCACGCGAACGTCATTTGCATCGATTGCCAGGGGCATTATTGACCGCTCTCCACGGGAAAACGTTTTTCGTCCCAATCTTTGAGGAAGCTAGTTTCGATAAGCATCGCTTTCACGTGCGTGAAGCCCATCTGCTGGAGCAGCGCCACAGCGGGCTTCACATTGGGGCAATTGTTCCACGGGCAACAGCCGCAGTAGAGCACCACTTCGCGATCGCGCGGCAGGTTGTTGACGGCCTTCTTGAGGAGCTCCAACCCTTCGGGCTTGGATCCCGGACCGGCGTAGATCGCGCCGGGAATATGTTTGGCGCGAAAGAGCATATTCGGACCCACTTGAAAGATGGCGGGGTGCGGTCCCTTGGCCGCCAGCTGGGCCGCTACGTCCTTGGGCTGAACCGTTGCCAGTTCGGCTGCCAGAGCGATCGCCGCCATCGTCGCGATTCCCACCGTGAGAGATCTCATGCCAGCTCCCAGTGTAATGCCTGGCGAGAGGTGCTAGTCTTTGATTTCTATGGCACGTTTTTCCAGATTGAAGGTCCTCAACAGCATGATCGATACGGGCATGGTGCCGGTCTTCTACCATCCCGATTTCGCCGTGGCGCGCGAGGTGGCGACTGCCTGCGTGGCGGGCGGCTGCAATCTGTTGGAATTCACCAACCGCGGCGACCATGCCTGGGAGGTTTTCAACGAACTGGAGAAGTATTGCGCGCGCGAATTGCCGGAAATGATCCTCGGAGTCGGCTCCGTGGTCGACCCGGGGACGGCATCGCTCTACATCAACTGCGGCGCGAATTTCGTGGTGGGTCCGGTGTTGAGCGCGGATGTGGCGCGTGCGTGCAACCGCCGCAAAGTCCCCTATTCCCCGGGATGCGGAAGCGCCTCGGAGATTTCGCAGGCGGAGGAATTGGGCTGCGAGATCCTCAAGATCTTTCCCGGCAAAGAAGTCGGCGGACCGGGCTTCGTCAAAGCGGTAAAAGGACCCTGCCCGTGGGTTTCCATCATGCCGACCGGCGGGGTGGAAAGCACCGAAGCGTCTCTGAAAGCCTGGTTCGATGCCGGGGTAGTCTGCGTAGGCATGGGCTCGAATCTGATCACCAAGGAGATGATCCACACCGGCGACTACGCGGCCGTCACTGCCAAAGTGCGGCACACGCTTGGGCTAATTCAGTCGATCCGTGGGTAGCCTCCGTTTCTGATACAGTTTCGCCGCAGAAAAGTGTATGAGAAATGGTGGAAAGGGCTCACTCAGGTTCAGTTAGGCCCAATCGCAGATCGCGTGTTATTGAATCGTGATGTAGGCCGGCGGACTGGATGCCGTACCTACCGTGACTACCACGGGTTGACGTCCGCTGGGTACGCCCGCGGGAATCGTAAAGTTGATTTGCGTTGCCCCTACCAGACCGCTGGGAATGCCATAGAACCAGTTGCCGGTCTGCGCAACCGGAATGCCGGCGACGGTTACCGTAAGGGTCTGGCGCGGCTTCGGCAGGCGGCTCAGCGGAGTGCTCGATGAGGGCGTGGTCCCGTCGGCCAGACTGGGAGTTACCTGGCCGTCGCCGGTGATGAACATGGTGAGGGTCTGTCCCACGCTGCCGGTGTTCGAAGGATTCACCCTGCCGTCCGGAAACATGAAAATACCCGGACCGGCACTGGAGACGGAGAAGGTCTTATCGAGGCTCTCATACGGGGTTTGGAGATTCAGGTCGGCCGATCCCACGGTGGTCTCATAGGGAACCTGCAGGTTGACCTGATTGGGGCCGACGTAATAGAGCGGCGTGGGAACCTTGTTCACAAAGGCGTAGAATCCCGCCATGTATTCGGGCAGCGGAATGGTGGCGGCGGCTTGCGCCAGCGTGCCTAAGCCTGTGCCATACACGCTCATGATCATGCCAGGAGCGAACACTACCTGCCCTGTCGCCGCGTTGCCGATTCCTGCAATGGACAGTTGGGTCATGGGACCCTGAAAGGGAACCGTCAGCGCGGTGGACCATGAATTTCCCCTGGCGTCGGTGCCGGAGAAGGTAAAGGTCTCGTTCACCGGCACGCTGGTGAGTGAGAGGGTATAGGAAGCGGTAACGGATTGCAACGGCGCGATGCTAGCGGTGCCGAACAGTGAAGCAATCTGGGACGAATGATCTACGCCGTTGATGGCGAAATTTGTGAGGGTGGCGCCGATACCAGCCTCCTCAGTTAGGGTAAGCTGAAAAGTCCACTTACC
>Ga0302325_10034136_pt1 | contig 10407 bp, 12 predicted proteins | sample Palsa_T0_2_FD_201948 | JGI IMG/M metagenome (GOLD analysis project Ga0302325, IMG submission 201948) | Peat permafrost microbial communities from Stordalen Mire near Abisko, Sweden - Palsa_T0_2 | ecosystem: Environmental > Terrestrial > Soil > Palsa > Peat permafrost | place: Sweden: Abisko...
GGGCCAAAGGGAAGGATGCTGACACAAGGCGTCAGGAGGGGTCGGAATTGAACGCGAAATTGCCCCTCAGGGGGTCATTATTGCGCGCGATTTTACAATGCAAACTTGGCAATTCGCCCCATGACGTCCACCACTCGCATCGGATCAAGCGCGATGTAGGACCCGTTTCCACCGAAATTTGGCATCATGGCTTGGCCTATTACCGACCGAGCCGTTCAGCATTGGCGATGACCGTCTCCCGAATGGGCGCCATCGCAGCGGACTGTGCTTCGAATGCCCGGATTCCCATTGCAATCCAGCTCGAGGTCGCCCGAGCGAACCACGCACGCGCGAACCTGCTTTGAGCCCCCGCCAGGGCGGCCGGGCTGCAACAGCCGCTCATCTCTATCGTGGCATGGACGGTCGTCGTGACTTCGTCGGATACGAAGCGCATCATTTGCCGGCTGGCTTGGCCGGACTGCTTCAGCATGACCATGCCGGCGGTCGAGAATGCCTCGACCTTCTCCGGAACCATCCGCGAGAACTCGGCGCGATCCGCCCGTAGGGGATTGAAGGTCGCCGCCATCCCAAGTGCCACGCGCTTGCCAATGACTCGAGTCGTAGCAAAGGCGATGTCGCCGCCGCACCTGGCGTTTTGTGTGGCCGCAGCCAGGAAGCCGCCCATCGCGTCCACGGTGGAGTTATCGTCATTCATAGCGGTCATGTTTGGCTTTCTAGATGTTCTGGAATGCCGACTCTCTTCCTTGAGGCCGAATTCCGATACAATCTCGCTGGCGATGGCCGTGGTCATAGTCGATTGCCCAACAGCGTTTGCTATCGTGACGTACACGAGGCTAGGAACCCCGTGGCGAGCAACCGGAATCTGCTCTGTCATCCCCGCGAATAGGCGCGGTAGACCTTGCAGACTTCGGTAGGAAAGGAACGCGACGGTAGCCACACGGGGATGCCAGCGCCGCAAGGTCGGCGCAACTTCGTCGCGGTTGATCCCCCACGGCATGGGCGGGAGGCGGTAACTTGCGGTTTGGTTCAACCCCTGCAACGTCAAATCCGAAAACCAGCGCGGGATGGTGTCGAACACGAGTTCTGAGCCCGGGAACCGATCGGCGATGCTGGCGAAAAGTTGACGTACCCTTTCTGGCGCGAGGTACATCAGCAGCCCCTGAGCGACGATGAAAACGCCGGACGAGGGATCGACCGCGTCCATCCAAACAGGGTCAAGCGCACTCGCCGCGATGTGGCGGAAACGGTGGGTTGGTGCAAGAAAGCGCTCCCGCAGCCGGATTGCGTCGGGCAGGTCCACAGACAGCCAGCGCATCCGGCCATTGTCGACGCGCCGACTCTGCGTTTCGAGGCCTTCCCCGAGGGATACGACGGTCCCCTCCGGATGACGTACGAGCCACGACCGTAGCGCCCGGTCGATTTCGACAGCGCGTGCCGCGAGCAAGCCCAAAGGAACGCCGAAATGGCGCGCGAAGTCATAGTTGATCGCCGTCTGGATGTGCACGCTCTCGGGATCGACAAGTGCCCCGTCGGGTCGCCTCGCCTCGCTTGCGCGATTGTGCAGCGACCAAAGCATCGTTTCTGAGACACTGGCGAGCTCGGGCACGATGCCCTGGCGCCGCTCGGTTTGCCAGTCATCGCGTGGCGCCTCTCCTGGTGCGATCTGTTCTGCGACGGTCGGAGAGGCGAAGACTCCTTCATCAGGACGGCAACCCTTGTCGACGATATCGATACTTTCCATCTCGAACCGCACCGTAGCCAGTGTATTCATAATTGCTTCCGCTCCCGCGGCGTGGTGAAGGAATCGATGATCGAGTCAAATAAATGTCGTCTCCGTTATCGCTGCGGCGGAATACCTAACCCCCCACAGCGCGGAGGACCAAGGAAAGTAACTATGATAATCAGGTTGGTTGGTCATAGGTTCCATAGGTTCCTCTAAAGCATACCACTTGGAGCTTGCCCCCTTCATATGAGCCCTGGGCGCCTGGCGACGGAGATAACGCCAAAACGTCGGCGCCGAACGCGACGGACGCCGTTCGATCAGGTTTTTCCCGCGGACGCTGAGGAGTCCGTACAAAATTGACCACTAAAAAAGTTAGCGCGGTCGCCGCCCCAACAGCGTCACTGCTCAGCGCGGCGCGAGTGGTCACAATGCCGCGGCGCACTGCCGCCGGGGCGGCTGGCCGAGCCCCCGTGCATTGAGCGTATAAATCCGATAGTCAGGCCTGACGCGCAACGCCATCTCGGTTGAACCGCGTCTGCGCAGAATTGAACACTATTGTCGCTACGCTTCCTGCAAATTGTTGTCGCAGCGGAACGTTTACGACCACCGGACCTCTATCGCAGCGTCGCCGGCATCGTCCCCGCACTGACGGTTCCAATATTATAGGTGGCACAAGCGAGGCCTCCGATTGCCATCTCGGGCGCCGGCCGGGACGGCGCTCCGGCGGTCCAATGGGCTGCAAATCGCCCGTCGGTGGGACGAAATCCCGCGGTGAATGTTGCCACCCACGACTTGCCTATCGCATGTATCTCCCTTGATCCTGATCGTCGAAGACGATGCGTTGACTCGCCTCTCGGGCGCGGGCATCTTTTCCGAAACGCCGGTTTCCGGACGGCCGCGAACAGCGACGAGGCACTTGAATTTCTGGAGGCGGATTTCAACGTGCAGCTGCTGTTCACCGACGTACATATGCCAGGAACGATGGACGGTTTGGCGCTCGCAAGACAGGTGGCCGATCGCTGGCCGCATATTGGCATCATGGTCGTTTCCGGACGATCAAAGCCGCAGCCTCATGAGTTCCCTGCCGGCTGCCGCTTTCACCGAAAGCCCTACAGCCCAGACACTGTGGTCAGACACGCCCGCGAGCTAACGGCTGCATAAAACTCTCTATTTCCGAAGACGCCTGAGGAACCTTTGCAAAAATCGCGTAGGCGACCGACACAGTCGTCCCCTCAGGTGAGCTCGAAACGTCAACTCTGGCTTCGAGCTGTTGGGCGAGCGCGCTGACGATGCTGGTACCGAGGCCTGATTTTGCCTGAGCGAAGACCCCAACCGGTGCGCCGATCCCGTTGTCCGCAACCGACAGCCTCCAATTGGTTCCAGCAACGTCGAACCCGACCGCTATCTGACGGTCCTTCTTGTTGCTGTCTGGGAAGGCGTGCTTCAGGGCATTGAGTATGAGCTCTGTGACGATCAAGCCGAGGCTGACGGCCTCGCGGGAGCTTACGCTGCCCGCATCACAGGTGACTTTCAAAGTGGCCGGACGGTAGTCCCCGATCATCGATGTTTTGAGGCTCTCACAGAGCTTTGAGAGATAAGTCGCCATTTCGATGGGACCAGCGGCCCCGGAAGCGCGGAGATATTGCTGGACGGCCGCCACGGACATGACCCGGTTGTGCGCGTCCTGCAGCTGAAGACGAGTCTCCTCGGAATTCACCATCCGCGATTTCAGCAGGATGATGGCTGCGATGATTTGCAGGCTGTTACCGACCCGGTGTTCCAGTTCCTGAAGCAGGACGTCTTTCTCCCTCAGGAGCCCTTCCTGCTTGCGCAGCAGATCCCTCATCTCGCGCTCAAGCGCACGCCGTGCGGTGGCATCTTCAATGCCCAGCAAGATGGTCGTGTGGGAATTTCCTTCGTAGAACACCTTACGGGCATTCAGAAGCATCGTGCGTTTTCCAATTTCGGGAAACTGATGCTCGACCTCGTAATCGTCCATCACCCCATGCTCCGGGACAATATTTTCCAGGAGCAATCGAAGGCCCGGAATATCCCATTGGCCATCACCCAGCGCGTAGAGCAGTCTGCCTAGGGTATCGGTGCGGGCGACCTTGAATGTCAGATAGAACGAGCGGCTTGCGGCAAGCACACGCAGGTCCTTGTCCAGTACAAGGAGAGGCTCGCGGACCGTGTCCACGATCGCCTGCGCGAGTGCGGAGGCCTCTTTATTTTCAATGAACGGTTGATTGTCCAGCATCACGCACCTTTTGGAAGACACTCCGCCGCGATCGGCCCGGACGAACCTCCCAGCTTTGGATTCGCGGCCGCGCTTGAGGTGCGCCGCTTGGATTTGATGGTACTCCACGAGCTAAAGCAGAACTGTGCAATAAGGATCACCGGCACCCGAATGTTCGTAGGAGGCAGGCCGAAGCCCGAATTCGCGCGCGGTTCCCCCGTGCCAATGTGAGGTGAGACACCCGTCTCGGGACCTGAAAGGCCAGGCTTTGCGGGCGTAACTCTGAGCGAGATAATTACAAATGAGATGCAACCCAAAATCTTCAATCAAACCCGCTCGCTCGCTAATCTCATGCCCAAAAGGTGTTTCAAAGTCATTGACACGTTCCGCCGCCTGGTCAGCGCGACGATCTTTTTTAATCTGCATTAGCCTAAATTATGCGTTGAGATGAGAGTTTTGAGACGGCTGTGGCGTAAAGCGGCCCGGTCCACTGCTGCGGCAAGTGGAGCGCGGGCGTGGTGTATGCCTGCGGCTGCGGAAGCGATGCCGGAGCCGCACCGACCGAACCCGCCGACCAGACCGAGCCGCCACCAGACCCCGCCGCCCCGATCACCTTCAAACCGCCACTGCGCGAGTACCCCGCTGCCCCTGGAACTTCTTCCTTAAGACGGCGTTGTTTGTCAAAGTGATGTATCCTTATGTGAGAAATTGGAGGGTGTTATGCCGATCATTCTGTGGTTGCTTGGAGTGCCGCTCGTGGTGGTGGTCTTGCTAATGCTGACGCACGTCATCTGAGCCGAATGGTTAACTTTGCTGCGTCGTTTGTTTTATAGGGGGTTCAAATGTCCCTGCCGCCGAAGCCGCGGGGACATTTGGTCTGTGCAATCAAATTAGGCGGGCACCCAGTTCGCGTTTGCCTTGTCGTACTTATATCCGGGCGCGCCCTTTAGGGCGTCCTTTGTGGCATTCATCGTCAGGTACCAACTTCCATTCTTTTGCGTCGCATGGACGGCGTTGAACGGCACTGCGATATCCTTCGAGTCCATTCCAAGGAAGCCACCGACAGAGACGATGAAGGCGGCGATTGTTCCATCACTCCCGACTAGCACGTCGACAATCTCACCGATCTTGGTGTCGGAGGGTTCGTAGAGATCCTGTTTGTAGTAGTTCGTAACCGTGGTCGCGGTCGATGGAATGCTGCTGAGGATGTCAGCATGTGATGTCGCAACGCCCGTGGTTGTGCTCTGCTGCGCGAATGCACTTCCACTCAGTGCCGCTGCGACCGCGGCACCCATACACAGTCTTTGAAACATGTCCTTGCTCCATTGGGTTGACGGGATATGTAAGGGTTTCCCCCCCGCATGGAACGCTGACTACCCCGCAGTTGTTCCGGCGTTTTTTACGAAGCGGACGTTGCCCCTTCGTGAGCCCTTCGTCGGTGCCCAATTGACGCGAGGCACTTTCGTCGTCAACCACGCCCAAACGGGCTTCTGCTTCCCTTCGAAGGCATGCCGTGCCATTCGCTGCAACTAAGCGGATGCGGGAGACCCTGCCGTCCAGCCTAGAAGAATATATTTTATGGAACTTTACTGTGCTGCGACTTGTTCATCCGCGAGGGGCCCGGTCTGTTTAAGCCGACCAATATAGGCGCGCCCCTGGAGGGAACGAACAAGATGGACCAGAAAAGCACTCGCCCCGAGACCCAACCCTATTCAGGCAGCGGTACCGGCTCATCAAATCCAAAACCGAATTCCGTGAGCGCTCCGATCAGCCGCGGAAAGGACGCCCTCACCGACGCGGCAAATGATGCCGCGAGATCAACCGGCTCCGATCTGCAGGCCATCCAAAACGATCTCAATAGTCTCAAAGACACGCTTTCCCGCTTCATGTCCCAGGCCAGTACGCAAGCGTTCAAATCAGCCGGCGATGCCACGTCAAACCTTGCCGGCCAGATTGGTGATGTCGCCAGCAGTCTTGCCGATAGGGGCAGCCAACTTGCTTCTTCCGCTGGGGACCAAGCGAAGACCTTCGCTTCGGAGCTGGAAATCATGGCTCGTCGAAATCCGATTGGCGCGCTGGCCGGAGCGGTCGCGATAGGAGTGCTGATCGGAATCATGGGACGGCGCAGCTGATGTTATTCAAGATCCTGAAGCTGTTTGGGTTTGACGTCGCCGCCAAGATTGCGGCAGCAAAGTCAGAGCTCAAGCAACGCGCCGAAGCCGTCGTAGACTATGCCAAACAGGCGACGCAGACGGCCGCGATTGTAGCGGTCCTGTCTGCAGTAGCCGCGTTCTTGGTCACTGTGGCGGCCGGCGTCGGCCTGTTCGCACTCTATCGAGTGATCGCCGAAAATTACGGGGTTTACGCTGGCTTAGGCATAGTGGCAGGTCTGCTTCTCGCGACCGCCCTGGTACTGCTTCTCGCCGCGCACACCAAGGCGCAAATACTTTCAAATCTTCGTATCTTCCCTCAATCGTCCTTCCCCACGTTATCGCCGACTCAGGAGACGTTAGCGCCCCAAGCTGCACCCATCCTCGCGGCGACGTCGCCGGGAGCGGTTGCGGCCGAGTCAAGCGAATCGGCCGACGATCTGTTCGAACCCCTGGCGTTTGCGTTCACAAAGTACGTCAGATTTCCGGAACTCGGGAATCCCGTTCTGGACCCACTCGTCGGAAGCCTAACGGCATCAGCCCGGGGCACCGCCGACGACGCTGTGCGGCGGGCCGCCAATCTAATCCGACATGGTGACCGGACTCACCTTCTCGCCATGATCGGTGGTGCTGCGTTTGTCGGGTGGCTGCTCGCACGGCAGAATCGTGAGGCATCACTGCGAGACATCACGCTTGGCGGGCAAGACGCGGATCATCTCGGTTTGTAGCGCCCTTGCTGTAGCTACTTGCCGTCGATTGAACTTCGAGCTGGGGTGAAGCGGGGCCAGATGGGCAGAAACCAGACCCACGATTCGGCGGAGAAGCCCGGCCCAGCGGCTCAAGTTTCGTTTTCAAGGGCAATCTTGATTATTGGCGTCGCTTCGGCTCTAGACCTGCTATTTGGCAAACCGGCGACGCGGTCCAAGGACGAGCCGGCATTTGGCGAACCACAGAGCCGACAAGAGCCGTTGCAGACGCATCTTGAGCGCTCGAAAGAATCGGGTCGAGGCCGGCGCGCTGCTTTGCCGATGGAGATCCCTTGGACGGGTTGGAAAGACATCCTGTGGAGAACCGCGTACCAAGTATCCGAGGATCGCCTTCTTGCGATCGCGGCGGGGGTTGTTTTTTACGGACTGCTCGCTCTGTTTCCCGCTGTGACGGCGCTGGTGTCTTGTTACGGTCTGTTTGCGAAGCCCGACACCATCAATGGCCACCTATCCTTCCTTGAAGGGGTCATGCCCGCGGAAGCCTTTTCTATCGTGCAAGATCAGATCGCCCGCGTGGTTGCCAAGGGACAGGCCGGACTGAGCTTCGGTTTTGTGATCGGCTTGGCCATCGCGCTCTGGAGCGCGAACGCCGGAATGAAGGCGGTGATGGACGCACTCAACATCGTCAATGAAGAAAATGAAAAGCGTGGGTTTATCAGACTGAACCTCGTCTCCCTTGCATTCACTATCGCCGCACTCTTCGCCGTACTCGCGGCTGTCGCAGCCGTGGTGGTAACCCCGCTGGTGTTATCGAAAGTGGGGCTAGCAGGACTGACGGAAACAATCGTGAGGTTTTTCCGTTGGCCGGTCCTCACGCTTGGAATGCTTTTGGGCCTCTCGGTTCTGTACCGGTACGGTCCAAGCCGGCGCGCAGCGAAGTGGGGATGGATCAGCTTCGGTGCAGTGTTTGCCACGTTGACTTGGTTCGCAGCCTCTGCGGCGCTGTCTTTCTACTTCGCGGATTTTGCCAACTACAATGCAACCTATGGCTCGCTGGGCGCGGCGATTGGAACGATGATGTGGATGTGGATGTCCGCGATTGTCATCCTTTTCGGCGCGGAGTTAAATTCCGAGATCGAGCATCAGACGGCTTTGGATACGACGGTCGGGAGCGAAAAGCCGCTCGGTGCGCGCGGCGCTACAATGGCTGATACAGTGGGAGCTGCGCACTCCCCCGCAGAATGACTCAAGCTGGCATCAATTCGCGCTTCGTCGAAACCCCGCCATCCACCGTAGTAGCCGAGGCGCGAAAATGAACGTCAGCGAACTTCCCTGCATTGCGGATCGCGCCGCCCTGTTGAGCGCACAGCGTACCCAAAAGATGGCTCGCTCGGCCCACGCTTATGTCCGTGGCAGCACGTTGAAGTTCTACGAGTGGCTCGCGGCTCAGAAGCGGCGATCTTTGCCGGAAGGGCCGCCGGTGTGGATCTGCGGAGACTGCCACGCCGGCAATCTCGGCCCCATCGCGAATGTCGATGGTGAGGTTGAGATCCAGATACGCGACGTGGACCAGACCGTGATCGGAAATCCCTCTCACGATCTCATCCGTCTGGCGTTATCGTTGGCTACGGCCGCGCGCGGCTCTGACCTTCCCGGAGTTACCACAGCCAAGATCCTCGAGCAGATGATCGAGGGCTATGAGCGAAGTCTTTCCACGAGGGGGACAAATGGCATGGAGCGCCCCGCAGCGGTCGACCTCGCAATGAAAAGCGCGATTCGCCGGACCTGGAGGCATTTGGCCGAGGAGCGTATCAAGGACATCAAGCCGACCATCCCGCTCGGTACCTCTTTTTGGCCGTTGGACAAGACCGAACGGTCAGCAATCAAGGAGCTCTTCGCGCAACAGGATGTCCGAAACCTCGCAACACTGTTGCGATCTCGCAAGGACAGCGCCGGTGTCAAGGTGCTTGATGCTGCGTATTGGGTTAAGGGATGCAGTTCGCTCGGTCGCTTGCGCTTTGCCGTTGTCTTAGGGATAGGAAAGAATTCGAAGCGCAGCCTCTGTCTGATGGATGTGAAGGAGGCGACGGATGCCGCGGCACCGCGATATGCGCGGGCCTCCATGCCAAAATGCAATGCGGCACGTGTGGTCGAAGGCGCGAAACACCTAGCTCCGCATTTGGGTGAGCGAATGCTTGCCACCCGGCTGTTTGGTCGTTCGGTGTTCCTGCGCGAGCTCCTTCCACAAGACCTGAAGTTGGAGATTGAGCACCTCACTCGCGAGGAGGCAATGCAAACGGCCCGATATTTGGCGAGCGTGGTGGCCAGAGCGCACGGCCGTCAGATGGATGCGGCGACTCGGAAGGCCTGGCAGAAAGAGCTTCAACGAAACCGGTCCAAATCTCTGGACGCGCCCTCCTGGCTTTGGTCGAGTGTCGTAGCGCTCGTGGCCAGCCATGAGGTCGCGTATCTGGAGCATTGTCGACGCTTCTCCCCTGCGGAACTTTGAATGCAGCCGATCCGGACCGGAGCAACACACAAAGGATTGGTAGAATGAAAGTTTTTACCAGAACTGCGGACAACTCCTTTATTTCGAGAGCCGTACGTGCGAGAACTGCTCTCATAAGCTTGGCTATCTCTCCGAAGAGAACGTTTTGTCCGCGCTCGAACAGAGCGGAACAGAATGGTCGAGCCTCGCCCTCCCGGACGGTCTCTATCGCTTCTGCGCCAATTCTGCATTTGATGCTTGCAATTGGCTCGTGAGCGCGAATTCGTCTGAGCAATTTTGTATCGCTTGCCGCCACAACCGGATGGTTCCAGATCCTCGGCAAGCGGCTTCCTGCTTGGCAGAAGCTTGAAGTCGCCAAGCATCGGTTGTTTTACACGCTGATGAGGTTAAATTTGCCTCTTGAGACCCGCGGCGACATCGGCGACCGAGGTCTCGCCTTTGACTTTCTTGCGGACGCGCAGGATACGAGAACACCCAAGGTGATGGCTGGCCATGATGACGGCCTGATTACGATCGCCCTAGCGGAGGCCGACGATGTCGAACGCGAGACGCGCCGCAATGCCATGCGGGAGCCTTACCGCACTTTGCTCGGTCACTTCCGGCACGAAGTCGGTCATTATTACTGGGACCGTCTGGTGCGCGATGGCGGTGGGCTTGATGCCTGCCGAAAGATATTTGGGGATGGCCGCCATAACTACGAGGCAGCCACGCCACAACTCACCCCTGGGAGGATTTCGCCGAGACTTGGGCGCATTATCTGCATATTGTAGACACGCTCGAGATGGCTGCGTTCAATCTGCGAACGAGTCCAGGGCTCGACAGGGACATCGCAGCAAGCGTTGATTTCAGCCCATACGCCGCGGCCGACGTGCAACAATTGACGAATACGTGGATACCACTCACCTTCGCGCTCTACAGCTTGAATCGCACCATGGGACGGGACGACCTTTATCCCATTATTTTCTCACCACGGGTAATTGAGAAGCTCGGATTTATACACGGCTTGGTTCATAAGACAGAGCCGGCCTCTTATTCGTAATATCGATGACCATTGAGCCTGCGCCGACCCTCTCGATCCGGAT
>Ga0302325_10034137_pt1 | contig 10407 bp, 3 predicted proteins | sample Palsa_T0_2_FD_201948 | JGI IMG/M metagenome (GOLD analysis project Ga0302325, IMG submission 201948) | Peat permafrost microbial communities from Stordalen Mire near Abisko, Sweden - Palsa_T0_2 | ecosystem: Environmental > Terrestrial > Soil > Palsa > Peat permafrost | place: Sweden: Abisko...
GCTGTTGGTCTCGGAAAGCGCCAGCGAAAGCTCCGGCTTGCGGAAATAGGCCATGCCGCGCGCATATCGCGCCTCTTCGCTCGCGTCGGATGCGGGATAGCGCGCGAGAACGCCTTCGACCCGGCCGAGATAGCCGATCAGCTTGGCCTGGATCATCTTGAGTTCGTGAACTGCCTCGGGCGTGTCCTGCACGTCTTTGTAGGGCGAAGAATCGACGAGACGCTGAAGCAGGTCGATGCGATCGCGATCGGCCGGATGATCGGAAATGAAGTCCTTGCTGTACGCCCCGGACATCGCATCTTCCTGGGCGAATTTCTCGAACACTTCCAGCATGCCGTTGCCCGACTGATGCGTCGCGCGCAGATATTTCTGGCCGCGCTGATCCGCCGTCGCTTCCTGCGCGCGGCTGAACGTCAGGAATTGCGAGACCGCCGCCTGCTGGCCCAACGCGATCGCCGCCATGCCCGCGTTTCCGGCGCCCATCGCCATCGCGGCGACGCCCACAACCACGCCGATCAGCATCGGGATCATGGCCTTCTGCATGACCCTCGTATCCTTGGTCAGGTCGCCGCCTGCGATATGACCCGTCTCGTGCGCCAGAACGCCGACGATCTGATTCGGAGTCTTGAGCTGGATGATGAGACCGGCGTTGACGAAGATATCTTCGGCTTCGTCGTTGGCCGGCGATTGCGTTGCGAACGCGTTGATCGTCGAATCGTCGACGAGATAAAGCTTGACGGTCGCGGGATCGACGCCGGCCGCGACGAGCAGCGGTTCCTCGTAGCCCCGCAGGACGCGTTCGATCTCCGTATCGCGGATGATGCTGATGGCTTGCGCAGCGGCGGGCTGTACGCTCAAATTGAGCGACATCGCAATCGATATTGCCAGGATCGCGCCGCGACCCAGTCGGGCGCGCAATCCGGCAAAGCGCCCAGCCGAACTGGCAGGGTACAGAAACGTCAAGGCTTGACTCTCCTCTAACCCCGACCCCTCATCTCGCCCGAACGGTAGGTGTGCACCGCACGGGCGTCAACGAGACGGGCCTCGTTACGGTAACCATTCTAGGACATCGGACCCCCTCATGTATCGCTTTCCCACCCAGGCCACAGTGATTGGCCTTGTCTTCCTTACAGGTTGTTCATGGATCGGCGGCGCTGCGCCGCCTCCGCCCACGGGCGGATTGGTCGTGGGCGACGAGCCCTATGCCGTGAAAGCGGGTGCGGCCGTGTTGGCCGAAGGCGGAAGCGCTGCGGACGCCGCGACCGCAACCTATTTTGCGCTCGCTGCGACCTATTCGGTTGCGGCGGGAATCGGCGGCGGCGGGATTTGCATCGTGCACGATCAGAAGACCGGTCGCTCGGATGCGATTTCGTTCCTGGCGCGCGATGCTGCCGGCGGCGGCGCGTTCGCCGTGCCCGGCGCCGTGCGCGGTTTCGGATTGCTGCAGGCGACCTACGGCCATCTTCCCTGGCAGCGCGATGTCGCGCCGGGCGAAGGATTCGCCGCTACCGGATTTCCCATATCGCGCGCGCTGTCGGCCCGCATCGTTGCGAGCCAGGATGTGATCCGGCTCGATGCGAATCTGTCGGCGGAATTTCTGAGCGAGTCGGGCTTCGTGAAACCCGTCGGGTCCGTCGTCCTCAATCCGGCGTTGGGCGCGACCTTGTCTGCGATCCGCGGAGAGGGGCCGGACGGATTCTATCGCGGTGCGGTGGCTGCCGAGATCACGAAATATTCCACCGCGCAAAACGGCGCGATCACGCTTGGCGAATTGGCGAGCTATGCGCCGCAGCGCAGTCGCGCGGCCGCGACGACCATTGGCGGCGAGACGGCCTATATCTCGCCGAACAATCTGGGGTCCGGCGCGTTCGCGCAAACCTTGCTGTCTCATCTCGTCGACGGACAGGGAAACGTGATGGCCGTCGAAAACCTCACCGCGTCCGTCGCGACTGCCACAAAAGAGACGCTCGACAAATTCGCTATCGCGAGCCTGCCGCGCGATCTCGGTGCTACGGGATTTGCCGCCACCGACAATAGCGGGCAATCGGTGGCCTGCGCGGTCACGATGAACGGGCCGTTCGGGTCGGGTCATACGGCCGAAGGCACCGGCGTCACGTTGGCGAAGGCGCCGTCGTCGGGGCAGGCCGGATTATCGGCGGCGTTTCTCACCCCCGCCGTCGCGACCGGATCGGATGGATCGCTGTCACTGGTAGGCGCCGGCGCGGGCGGCCCGAACGGCACGGCGGCCATCGCTTACGCTTTGATCAAGCTGGCAGCAGGCCAGGACATCACCAAACCCGGCGAACTGCACACGACGGGAATTGCGCCTTACGACACGATTAACGTGATCGCGTGTCCCGAAGGCGTGTGCTCGGCCATTCCGGATCCGGGCGGCAACGGTCTCGGCGCGGCTGCGGGGCAATAGCGGGTGGCCGATCTGTTGGCGGGACGCGTCTGTCCTCCAGCACTTTGCATCAGTTTGCCGTGTCTCTCGTATTGATGACGTTTGGCCCCGAATTGGTCGTGTCGGTTTTGACGTGTTTGATGTTGTTGCTCGTGCCGTCGAGATCGATGCCGGTGTCGGCGGAAACGTCCAGAACCGTGGCATTGATATTGCCCGTGCCGTAGACTTGGCCCACCGAGGACACGAGCGTCACCACATTCGCGTGCAACGCTCCACTGTCAACAAGATCGCCGTTCGTGGTGTTCAGCGATATCACATTGGCGCCCACGGTTCCGGTGACCGTCACTGTTTGATTGTTGGTCAGAAGGAAGTTTGCATCATTGACGTCGAAACCGCCGATGTCGGTAATCAGATTGGCGCCCTGCAGCCGCGTCGTACCGTTCGAGCTACCGGTGAGCGTTTCCGCGGTGATGATCGAATTCGGATTTTGCCAAATCCCGCTTCCCGCGTTGAGCGCGACCGTGCCGCCTGCTGTCAAGTCGCCGTCGATGACGATGCCGTTGGCTGTCGTGATCAGCGACAGATCGCCCGCGCCGACATTGACGGCTCCCAACACATGAAGCCAGTCGCCATTTGTCAGGGAGAAACCGCCGCCGCCGGTGTTGGTGAAGGTGCCCAATGCTGTGAGGTCGTTCGCACCGTTGAGCGTGACGCCGTTCTTCGTCGTGCCGCGCAGGACGCCGGCGGTGATGGTGCCTTCGCCGCTCTCATAAATGGCGCCGTTCGGATCATAGAACCAGAACGTGCCCGCTCCCGCACCGATCGGGGAATTCACATTGAAGTTCGAGGCCGAGTCGTCGAGGAAAAGGCTTGCGTTGGGCTCGTTTTGGAACAGCGTAATGAATAGACCAAGGTTGCCGCCCAGAGCGGACAAGAGGCCCTCGCTGAGACCCGTGACGCTGCTCGCCCCGGTTTTCACGCGAAATTCGTTTTCTTCGATTGCAAGCGCGCCATCGCTGCCGATTGCGTTTGCAACATAGGATGCGCCAGGCGCCGCACCTTCCATAAAGGCGAACACCGAATTGCCGGAATTCGAAATCGTGCCCGGCGCGAGCAGCAGATAGTAATAACCGTCGTAGCCGGAACTCATCGCCACAAGCGGCGTGGTTTGTACGGCGTCGACCAACGCAGACACATTTTGACCCGTTGCCGCCGTCGTGCCGTTGGCCGCGTACACCGTGCCGGCGAGGACCTGCGGGGTGCCGGACGGAACCTGCCAGGTCAGATAGGGATAGGTGACTCCTGCGACGATGGCGAACGCGCCGTCGTTCAATCCCGTCTGCAGCGACGCCTGCAACGCCGCGGTCGTCAGGCCGTCTGAGCCGGGGCTTCCGGGACTTGTCGTTTGGCCGGTCGTCAATTTGTCCCAATAGGAATTGGTGACTATGAGCGAGCCGCCATCCACGTTGCCGACCAGACCGCCGGTTTCTCCGCCGGCGGCCGTCACGTATCCGGCCGCCCAGGAATCCGTGATCGTGCTTGTGCCTTCCTCGTTGCCGCCCACGAGGCCGCCCGACTCGGATCCGGCGTTGCTCACTCTGGCCAGGCTATAGGAATCGAGAATCGACCCACCGTCCAAGTCGCCAGCCAGGCCGCCGGCGTCATATACCCCGGATGTGACCGTTCCCATACTGTAGGAGCCGGAGATGGACCCAAACAACTGGCCCACAAGTCCACCGGGCGCATCAATGGTGGCTCTAACAGATCCGGTCGCGTAGGAGTCGAGGACCGCGCCGCTCATCGAGCCGACGAGCCCGCCGACCCAATTCTGGCCCGAAATCGCCACATCAGTGTGTGAGTCGAGAATAGTGCCGCCTTCATCGGTGCCAACCAGCCCTCCGTCTTCATCGTCGGCCGCGATGATTTGGCCGGTGACGGACACATTGCGGATGATTGCCTCGCCATCGCTGTAGCCGATGAAGCCGGCCGTGTTGTAGGCGCCGGCCATATTCACATTTGTGAGCGAAACGTTGGAGAATGTGCCGTTTGAAGTGACATGGGAAAACAAACCGACATCGTTTGTCCCGGGCGCGTTGACGGTCAAATTGCTGATCGTATTCCCAAGACCTTCGAACGAGCCGCCGAATGTGGTTGTGACGGGCGAGTTCGCATAGGTTCCGTCGGGCGCCGCGTCATAGGAGTTTGCGAATGCGATATTCGCATCGACGCTGGCTGTGGCCGCGGAAGCAAGTTGAGCCACGCTGTTCACCAGCTCGTACGACGCACCGTTGATCGTCAGGTAGCCTTGCGTGTTGCCCGCGACGACATCGGTATAGGCGACATTTCCGCCGTTGAAGAAATAATTGCCGCCCGAGCCGCCATTGTCGTTGGTGATGAGCGTGAGGTCGCCGGCGCCTGCAATCGTGATCGGCGCATCGATATTGATGGAATGATACGAGTCGAGCGTCAGCGTTGCGGTCGAATTCCACGACAATGCGCTGTCGACATTGATGTCGCCCTCGCCGGATGTCTGGTTGCCGGTGCCGTTGGCCGCGCCGGATGTCGTCTGTTCCAGCACGCTGGTGCCGCCATTCAGCGCGCCGTCGATGGTTGTGGCCGCCGTGGAATCGATGGTGAGGTCTTCCGGATCGACTTTCCAAAGGCCGCCTTCACCGCCGGTAACGGTGCCGGAGATGTTGACCGCGTTGCCGGAGGTTTCGATCTGTCCGCCGCCTGTTGCGCCTGCCGCGTTCAAGGTGCCGGTCGTCGTCAGCGTGCCGTTGCCGGCGTCGAGAATGATCGTGCCGCCGACGTTCTGAACACCTTGCGCCTGAATAATACCACTCATGTTGACGATGCCGGTGGCGATGCCGTTGGCGGCATGCGCCGTCAACGAGACATTGGCTCCCGACAACAATCCGCTGTTGACGGCAGACGCGCGCGCGTTCACATCGCCTTGCGCCGCGAACGACACGAGCCCGTCGCCTGTGAAATCGACCGTGAATTTGTTGGCGGCGCCGAGCGCAACTGTCCCCAGCTTCGCGTTCACCGTGCCTGTGTTGGTCACATTCGGTGCGACAAGGGCGACCACGCCGCCGCTCACGACCGCAATTTGTCCCTGATTGACGATGCGTGCGTTCTGATTTCCGGCTTGCGTGAACTTTCCGGACAGAACGTCGGCATCCGAGCCGTCGGTCGATGTCGCGATCAGCGAACCGACGTTGACCTGCGCGCCTTTGCCGAAAAGCACGCCATTGCCGTCGATCAGCACCACACGGCCATTGGCATCGAGCGTGCCGAGAATCTGGGAGACATTTACGCCGCCGACACGGTTCACCGCGATGGCCTGCGCATTCGGTTGCACGAACTGCGTCGTCTGGCCTGCGCCGACATTGAAGCTCGACCAGTCGATGACGACGTCTTCCGATTTCTGGTCGACGTTCGTCTTGTTCGACGATGTTGAGATCGATGCCGATCCCGTCGTCACCGCGCCGCCGAGCGGATTGGCGTGGACGGCGGGCGAGGCGACCAGCGCGATTGCCGCCGCGCCCAAAAGGAGTTTTTTGTTGAAGGCCTTGCGGCGAGACTTGGTGTTGACGGCAATGCACGCGCAATCAAAGGCAACGAACGACATGGCCCCCCCAAAGCAGATTGGTCCGTCGATGTTCCCATCGTGAATATCGACGCGTTGTGACACCGCCCCCAATGGCGCCGCCCCCGGTCGCTCGACCGATGGCAAAACCTTAACGCGTCCGAGGGCGTCCGGCCAGCCCGGGAAAAGGCTTGGGATATCCCAAGTTGGTCGATCGGCCAGAATTTTCAGGTGCCGATAAACCCAGCGGTCTTCACGCGGCGTCGGTTGCTCCGGACCTGGCGTCCCTGTGCCGTCCTAATCCCGCAAACGAAACGGCCTTTGCCACCAGCCTTTGCGCGTCGATTGCTCGGGCGCAGTCGTTGCGGTGGTTTCGGGCGCGGCGACAGGTTCGACAACTGCCGCTTCTTCAATCGCCTTTGTTCCGTTCGACGAAGACGGAGCAAGGGGGACCGCTTCGATCTTCGCTTCGGCAGGCGCGAAAGACGGTTCGGGCGCATGTTGCGCGGCGAGCGACCACACGGGCGCCGACGGTGCGTTCGGGGTCACGCTGGGCGCATTGATGCCGACTTCTTCGTGCACACTCTCGCGGTGCGGCGCATGTTCCTCAATCATGTCGCGATCGTCCGCGCCGGCATTGACGGATCCGCTTTCCAGACGATCGGGACCTCCGTCATTCACACTGAAGGGCTGACCTTCGCGCGGACCGCGGCCGCGCCTGCGGCGGCGACGCTTGCGGCGTGGGCCTTCACCGGGGGCGCCTTGAGACTGCGGGCCTTGCAGCTGCGCGCCATCGCGATGCGGTTCCAGTTGGGCGTCGCCTTCGGCAACGCCATTGAATTCGCCTGCTTGCGTCGCGACCGTTTCCCATTGTGCGAAGGGCTGTCCTTCGATCAAAGGCGCGCCACCGTTCTCGGGTGCGATCGCCGGACGGTCGCGATCGCGTCCACGCCGCCTGCGCCGACGTCGACGCTTGCCGCCTTCGCCTTGCGCCCCATCGGTCCGAAGTTGTCCATCGCCGCGAAGTTGGCCATCTGCGCGAGGCTGCCTGTCTGCACCAGGTTGCCGATCTCCGCCTGGTTGCAAATCTCCGCGAGGTTGCCCGTCGTCGCGCGGCCGTATGCCCCTGTGAGGCTGCTCCGATCGCTCGTTGTCATCTTCGTCGTCGTCGACCTCATCGACGGCCTCGGCGTCCTCCACGATTTCGGGCTCGAACACCGGTTCGGGCGGCGGTGCGAGCCTCGGCCGTTCGTCGGGCGCGCGCTGGCCGATCCGCTCGATCTCGAAATTGCCTGCGACCACGCCTTCTTTCGGCTCGAACTGGATCGTGACGCCATTGTCCATTTCGATACGCGCCAACTCGCGGCGCTTTTGATTCAACGTGTAGACGGCCACATCGACCGACACGCGCACGACGAGAATATTGGCGCGCTGGCGCTGGCCTTCTTCATCGAGCGCGCGCAACACGCGCAGGGCCGTCGATTCCACCGAACGGACGATGCCCTGGCCGCCGCAATGGGGGCAGGGCACAGTCGATCCGGCTATGACACCTGCACGCAAACGCTGGCGCGACATTTCCAGCAGGCCGAACTGGCTGATCTTGCCGATCTGGATGCGGGCGCGATCGTTCTTCACCGCGTCGCGAATGCGTTTCTCGACATTGCGGTCGTTGCGGCCGTCTTCCATGTCGATGAAATCGATGACGATCAGGCCGGCGAGGTCGCGCAACCGGAGTTGTCGCCCGATTTCGTCGGCCGCTTCGAGATTGGTCTTGTGGGCGGTTTCCTCGATCGAATGCTCGCGTGTCGCGCGGCCCGAGTTCACGTCGATCGAGACCAGCGCTTCGGTCTGGTTGATGACGATATAGCCGCCCGATTTCAGCGTGACGGTCGGCGAGAACATCGCATCGAGCTGGGCTTCGATGTGATGGCGCTGGAACAGCGGCACGGGTTCCTTGTAAGGCTTCACGTTCTTCGCGTGGCTCGGCATGAGCATGCGCATGAAGTCCTTGGCGTTGCGGTAGCCGTCGTCGCCTTCGACGATGATCTCCGCGACATCCTTGTTGTAGAGATCGCGTATCGCGCGCTTGATCAGGTCGCCTTCCTCGTAGACGCAGGCCGGCGCATTCGATTTGAGCGTCAACTCGCGGATCGTGTCCCACATGCGCAAGAGATATTCGTAGTCGCGCTTGATCTCGACCTTGGTGCGGTTTTCGCCGGCTGTCCGGATGATGAGGCCCATCCCCTCGGGCAGCTCAAGCGCCTGGGCGGCGGATTTAAGCCGCTTGCGGTCGTTCGCATTGGTGATCTTGCGGGAAATCCCGCCGCCCCGCGGGGTGTTCGGCATCAGCACGCAATAGCGGCCCGCGAGCGAAAGATAGGTGGTGAGCGCCGCACCCTTGTTGCCGCGCTCCTCCTTGACGACCTGAACCAGAATGATCTGGCGGCGCTTGATCACTTCCTGGATTTTGTAGTGCCGCTTGCGGGTCCAACGCTGCTGCGGCCGTTGCGACTGCAGAGGTTGCGCAGGTTGCATCGAATTCTCGCCCGCAGACTCCGACGACGATCCATTCTCCGTCGAACCGCTTTCGGCGGCACCGTGTTCGGACGCTGCGGCGTCCGACGAGCCATCCTCGGGCGCGCCGTTTTCCGACGGCATGGCGCTCTCGTTCGAAACCGCTTCGCTGCTGCCGGCCGCAGCTTCTGCCGGCGGCTGTTCGCCCGACGACGAATATCGATCGATCGCGGAATGTTCGTCGGCGACATTGTCCTCGGCGTGATTTTCATCCTCGGCATGATTTTCGAAAGTCTCAGGGCGATCTTCGTCCCGGTGCTGGCCTTCGTGCACATGCCCGTCTTCGTGTTCGTGCTCACCCGAATCGTCGTCGCGGTCTTCACGGTCTTCCCGGTGGTCCTGCGCAGGTGCATTGTCGGATTCGCCTTCCTCTTCCGAGACCGCGTTTTCCTGCGCGGGAACGCTCATGGTCTCGACGGATTCGAATTCCTCCTCGGCGTGACGGCGCGCTTCTTCCTGCTGCTCGGCGAGCAGCGCCATGCGGTCTGCGACGGGAATCTGATAATAATCGGGATGGATTTCGGAAAAGGCGAGAAAGCCCTGGCGGTTGCCGCCATATTCGACAAAGGCCGCCTGAAGCGATGGCTCCACGCGCGTCACTTTGGCGAGATAGATATTTCCCTTTAGCGGGAGCTTCGTGGCGGCTTCAAAATCGAACTCTTCAACCTTCTGACCGTCCAGAACGACGACCCGGGTTTCTTCCGAGTGGCTGGAATCGATGAGCATACGCTTGGGCATAAGGATCTCCGCGCGCCGACATCGCGCACGAGTCCGCGCCGCGCGAACGCGCCAGGCAGAAGCTCAAGGGGGATGCGGGTCGCATTGTTGGGCGCCGGAGCGTCGCCGCCTGCGGCGAGGCCGCTGGATCGGTCGAAAGGGCTCTGGCGGCGTTGAACATTTCAAAAATCACATGAGGGCCGACGGAACTCCGCCGACCGGAAAACCTGCCTGTTTGCTGTGGCGTGCGTCCCACCCGGCTCCGGGAGCCTGGGACCTTTCGGCGACCGGATGTCGACCCGAAAACATTTTGCCGCTCGCCTTCGGCGCAGCAGGTATGGGTCCTTTTAGGTGCCAAGTTGCGGCGCGGCAAGGGCAAAAGCCCAGATTCATTGTAAATTCCAAACCTGCTAAGGAGACGTAAACCGTTTAAGACCAATTTTCACAAGGGACTTGGTAAACGCTGCTCATGCAAAGCCTGAAGTTCATCGCGACTGGACTGAGTTTTGCCGCGTTCTGCGCAACGGCGGCCGCCCAAGATGCGCCCACGCCGCTGCCGAGCCCGAGTCGCCCCGCCGTCTATACCCCCGAGGCCGGTCCGGTTTCCGCGCCTCCTGCCGCGCATTCGTCGACGGACGGCGCGGCAGCCGGCGCGAATCAGCTTCTTCCTGTCGTGATCGCGGCACGCATAGGCGAGCATGAGGACCGCACGCGCTTCGTGGTTGAAATGTCTGATCCCGTGAAACTTCGCGTCTTTACCCTGGCGAATCCGAATCGTGTGGTGATCGATCTCCCCGAGGTGCTGTGGCGCTTGTCGGCGGCGGACAAGCCGTCGGGCGCAGGCGTCGTCCAGAGCTATCGTTACGGTCTCTTCCGGCCGGGCGATTCGCGCTTCGTCATCGATCTCGACGCGCCTGTCAGAGCTGCCGATCCGGTGATCCTGCCGCCGGAAGGCGGCAACGGCTACCGCGTGGTGCTCGATCTCTTTCCCACCACCCAGGCGAAGTTCGAGCAAACGGCAGGATGGCCGGCCGATCTGAGGGCCAAGGAAGCGGCTGCCGAGAAGGTCGCCGTCCTCGCGCCCGCGACTACGGCAACCGCTCAGGCGGCTCAACCCAGT
>Ga0302325_10034140_pt1 | contig 10406 bp, 10 predicted proteins | sample Palsa_T0_2_FD_201948 | JGI IMG/M metagenome (GOLD analysis project Ga0302325, IMG submission 201948) | Peat permafrost microbial communities from Stordalen Mire near Abisko, Sweden - Palsa_T0_2 | ecosystem: Environmental > Terrestrial > Soil > Palsa > Peat permafrost | place: Sweden: Abisko...
CGCCTCAGACCGGGTTGGGCACATCCAACTGAACGTGATGCAATCCGAAGCGTCCGGCGAGGTGCTCGCCGAGTGCTCTGATGCCGAAGGTCTCGGTCGCGTAGTGCCCGGCGGCGAGCAGATGCAGTCCGCACTCCCGTGCCTGAGCCATCGTCCGCTCAGCCGGCTCGCCGGTCAGCAGCGCGTCGGCTCCGGCTGCCGCGGCGTCGTCGAGGTAGTCGGCGCCGGCGCCCGAAACGATCGCCAGGCGGCACACCAGAGTTGGGCCGCAGTCGAAGAGGAGCGGTGTGCGCGAGGTGATCTCGCGGACGCGCTCGGTGAGCTGATCGATGGAAAGGCCCTCACCTGGAAGGTCCGCGAGCACTCCGATGGGCTCCCCGTGGTGCAGGGCAAAGCGCCCGCTGATCTGTGCGCCGAGCGCGCGCGCGAGCAGCGCGTTGTTGCCGAGCTCGGGGTGGGCATCGAGCGGGAGGTGGTAAGCCGCGAGCGCGATGTCGGCGTCGAAGAGGATCTTCAGGCGGCGCTTGAGCACCGTGTCGACCCGCTGGGCACCCGTGCCCCAGAAGAGGCCGTGGTGGACCACCAGAAGGTCGGCACGCTCGGAGGCTGCCAGCTCGAACAGCTCGGCGTGGGCCGAGACGCCGCTGGCAAGCGTCGCCACCTGCTCGCGCCCGGGCACCTGCAGGCCGTTGGGGCAGTAGTCCTGAAAGCGCCCGGGCTCAAGCAGCAGGTCGATCTCCGCCAGGACATCTGTGAGCGCTGCGGGCACCGGGCGAAGATAGCGGTGTGGAATACTTGCCAGCGCGTCGGGGCGTGGCGCAGCCTGGTAGCGCGCACCGTTCGGGTCGGTGAGGTCCCGAGTTCGAATCTCGGCGCCCCGATAAAGGAACCCCTGCTAACGCGGGGGTTTCTGCGTTTCAGGGATTGCCTGGATCCGGGAGCGACGGCGCTTCCTTCTGGCGTAGTCTTCGGCGAGTGAACGGTGACGCGGGTGCGAGCGGGAACGGCGGTGATCCGCGAGGGGTGCGCGGCAGCGGCCAAAGGCCTTCAATTGCGATCGTCGGAGGTGGCTTCGGAGGCGTGGGCGCGGCGGTCCTGCTTACCCGCGCCGGCTACCCCGACGTCACCATCTTCGAGCGCGGCGAGCGGGTCGGCGGTGTGTGGACCCACAACACCTACCCGGGCGCGGCGTGCGATGTTCCCTCGCACCTGTATGAGTTCTCCTTTGAACCGAACCCACAGTGGTCGCGACGCTACGCGCCGCAGGCCGAGATCCAGCAGTACATCGAAGCAGTCGCCAGTCGCCACGGTGTGCTCGAGCGCGCGAAAACCGGCAGCGAGGTCACGCGGGCACAGTGGGACGAGGAGCGCGCGAAGTGGCAGCTGCAGACGAGCGCCGGATCGTTCGAAGCCGACATCCTGGTCGCGGCGTGCGGCCAGCTGTCGATCCCGAAAGCGCCCGCGATCAATGGCCTTGACAGCTTCGCAGGCCCCGTATTCCACACCGCCGAGTGGAACCATGATGTCGACCTCGCAGGCAAGCATGTCGCTGTCATCGGCACCGGATGCAGCGCAATTCAGGCGGTCCCGGCGATCCAGCCGGTAGCGGGGCAGATAGACGTCTACCAGCGTTCGCCCGGCTGGACGATACCCAAGATGGACTTCGAATATTCGAAGCGCGCCAGGCGCCTGTTCGAGCGTTTCCCTGCATTGCAGCGCCTGGATCGGCTGGCGACGTTTGCATTCATGGACATCGGTGCCGCGGCGATGACAAGCCAGCGGTGGCTCCTGGTTCCGTTCCGCGCTGCCGGCCGCCGGCAGATCAAGAAGGCGATAAGCGACCGCGATCTCAGAGCCAGGGTCACGCCGACCGACGAGATCGGCTGCAAGCGGATCATGCTCACCGACGAGTGGTATCCGACCCTCGAAAAGTCCAACGTCGAGCTGATCGCCGAACGGATCGCACAGGTCACTCCCACCGGCATCAAGTCCGAGGACGGCAGCGAGCGGCCCGCCGATGTGATCGTGCTCGCCACCGGCTTTGAGAGTCACGCATTCGTAGCGCCGATGGAGGTCATCGGCGCCGGCGGACGGAGCCTCGCCGAGGAGTGGGACCCTGTGGCCCGCGCCTACCTCGGCCTGAGCGTGCCGGGCTTCCCGAACATGTTCCTGCTCTACGGACCGAACACGAACGGCGGTACCGGTTCGGTCATCTACGTCATCGAGGCGGGGATCGCGCACGTGATCGCCGCACTCGACGCGCTCCAGCGCACGAATGCAGACCGCATTGAGGTCCGGCGCGAGCACGCAGACGCCTTCGACGGTGAGCTCCGTGCGGCCCTCGCGGGCACGGTCTGGCACACGGGCTGCACGAGCTGGTACGTGGATGAGAACGGCAACGACCCCAACCAGTGGCCATGGATGTGGAGCACCTACCGACGCAGGACCCGGCATCTGGAGCCCAGCGCATACGAGCTCAAGACGCGCACGCTTGAGCATGCAGCGCGCTCCTGATTCGCATCGGCACCGTTCAGGACAAGCTCGGTTGCCGGCTTGCGCGCGGCGCCCAGGCGGGGCAGCAGCGTGTAGCAGAGCGAGGCGACCGCGACGTGCATGACGAGCAGCGGGAGCACCGTCTTGGCCTCCGCCGTGCCGTGGTAGGCCCCAGCGGCCCAGATTGCGAAATCGGGGATGAACGACAGGGCGAGAGCGATCGGTGCGATCCGGCGGAAGCTGCGTATCGGATCCCCGAAGAAACGGTTGAGCGCCGCGCAGGAAGCGCCCGCGGCGAGCACCCCGAGTATCGTCAGGCTCAGCACGCTCCCCACGGCCAGCGGCTTGAACAGGGACGAGACGCTTACGACGTTCACAGCGATTGTCCGGATGATCAGTACCGCGGCGACCGAGCCGAGGAGCGTCACGCCGGTTGCGGCTGCGAGCTCGCGAGTGCCGAACCGGGGGCTGTCGGTGGTGCTTTCACTGCGCATGGCGGGTCTCCGTTCGTCTAGCCGTATGAATGATTGAGGAGTATCAATCATTGATGTATGCCAGAGATAAACTGATATGTTCCAGGACATGGCACAGATGCAGAGCCCCGTCATCACCGCGGAGCGCGAAATCATCGGCGGGAAGATCGGGTTTCTCCTCGCCCAGGTCGCTCGCGCGGCGACGCGCCGCTACGTCACAGCCCTTGCGCCCGCTGGAATCAACCCGCGCCAGACGGCCGTTCTATTCGAGCTGCGGCGCGACGGTGCGACCAGCCAGCAGGCGCTGAGCGAGATCCTGGACGTCGACCCGACCATTCTCGTGGGATTGCTCAACTTCCTCGGGGACGAAGGCCTCGCCGTGCGCAGACGCGACCCGACGGATCGAAGACGGCACGTCGTCGAGATCACCAAGCGGGGCATGAAGCGACTCTCAGTGGTCGAGCACGCGGCGAGGCAGACCGAGGATGAATTCTTCGCCCCCCTGAGTCTCGAGGAGCGCGAGCAGCTGACCGGCCTGTTGATGCGCTTGGCGGAGACCACTGAGACCGAGCCGACCAGTGATCTCATGAACGTACACGGTGACTAGCACCGATCTGGAGCTTGAATCTCGACCACCGACTCGAGGAGCTCGGTGCTCCATCCCGGGAAAGGAAGTGGCACATGGCCTCGCTAGTCCTGAAGATGTCCGTTTCGCTCGACGGCTACGTTGCATCGGCCGACGGCAGCAACGACTGGATCGCGGCCGGTCGCTCCGACGACTCCACCAGCTGGGTTCTCGACACCGTCAGCAACGCCAGCGCGCATCTCATCGGTGCCACCACCTATGGGGAGTGGGCGGGCTTTTGGCCCAGCGCGTCCGGGCCATTCGCCAAACCGATGAACGAGATCCCCAAGGTGGTGTTCTCGAACTCGCTCAAGTCCGCCAACTGGGACGAGACGACGATCGCCACCGGAGACCTGGCCGCAGCTGTCACTCGCCTCAAGCACGAGCGCTCGGACGGATACCTGCTCGCCCAGGGCGGCGTACGGTTCGCCCGATCACTGGTCGAGGCCGGCTTGATCGACGAGTACCGACTCGCCATCCACCCGATCATCCTAGGCGCGGGCGAGCGGCTCTTCGCCGCGCCGCTGATCATCGAGCACGTGAGCACCACCGCTTTCAGCCGGGGAGCCGTCGCCCACGTCTTTGCGGCGCAACCGTGATCGAGTCCGCGTCAGGGATACTCAGCCGCGGATGACCGAGGAGTCCACGACCCCCGACCTTGTGGAGCTTGCTCGGCGGAGCGTCGAGTCGGCGGGCAAGCGCGACCTGGATGCGATCATGGCCTTCTTTACACCGGATGCCGTCTGGGACGCGTCGCCCATGGGCATTGGCACGTTTGAGGGCCAGGCGGCAGTGCGCGGGTTCGTGGAGGACTGGCTCTCCTCCTACGAGGATTGGGAACTTCAGATTGGGGAGGTCCAGGACCTCGGCAACCGAGTCACCTTTAGTGTGCTCGTTCAGAGGGGCCGCCTTGTCGGCAGCAGCGGTGAAGTTGAGCTGCGCTACGCAGCCGTCAACGAGTGGGAGGACGGCAAGATTGCGCGGATCACGAACTACACCGACATCGACGAGGCCCGTACTGCCGCTCAACGCCTCGCGCAGGCAAGGGGGTAGGCGATGTCACACCAGAACGTGGAGATCGCGCAGGGCGTCTACGAGGCCCTCAACCGAGGGGACCTGGCAGCAGTGCTCGGCCAAGGTCGGCCAGCGCAGAGCCGCCCTGGATTCTGCGGTCAAAGTGATTGCTCTAGGCGGCCGTAACGGCCCGCAGTTCCTCCAGGGCCTCGCGGATCAGTCGCTGGAAGTCCTGGCGGTCGCCATCCTGGGCCCAGCGCTCGAACGCGACCCTGAACACGGTGATGCCCGCCTCGGCGGTGAGGATCGCGGCCGACTCTCCGACCCCGCGTTGGCGCAGCGCCTGCGCCACAGCGGTGGCGAGTCCCTGCAGCTTGATCAGCTCGCGCTCCTGCAGCTCCGGGTTCGCGGCGATGATCTGCTGGCGGCGGGCCGCGAACTCTCGCCGCGGCTCGAAGCTGGCGGCGACAGCGTCCAGCGCCGCGGCCACGGCCTCGAGCGGCGTTGCGGACTGCGGTGCCGCGCCTACCGCGGTTACGAACAGCTCCTCGAGCTCCTGTGCGCCGGAGAACAGCACCTCGCGCTTGTCCGCGAAGTAGCGGAAGAACGTTCGCTTGGTCAGCCCTGCCTGCTCGGCGATGTCCGCGACGGTGGTGTTGTCAAAGCCGCGCTCGCCGTAGAGCGCGAGGGCCGCCTGTGCGAGCCTCCCGCGCGCGTCCGGTTGCCATCTGGTCATGTGTCCAGACTAGTCGATGGCACCTGGTGTCATGCCTGCTACGCTGATGTCATCAAGTGCCATCAACCCTTGTCCTCGGCCAACGATCCAATCCGAGGACCTTCTCTCCTGGAGGTCTCCCATGCGTGTATTCGTCACCGGCGCGTCCGGCCACATCGGTTCCGCTGTCGTCCCCGAGCTGCTTGAGGGCGGTCATCAGGTCGTGGGCCTGGCGCGCTCGGAGGACTCCGCCACCGCCTTGACGGCTGCCGGCGCCGAGGTGCTGCGCGGCGATCTGGACGATCTCGACCGTCTCAGCGAGGCCGCCGCCGGGGCAGACGGTGTGATCCACCTGGCCTTCAAGCACGAGTCGATGCGCTCGGGCGACTTCGCCGGCGCGATTGCCGCTGACCTGCTGGCCATCGAAACGATCGGGGCGACGCTGGAGGGGTCTGAAAAGCCGTTTGTGAGCACCTCGGGCACCATGCTGCTGGCGTTCGGGGGCCTCACTGGCCGCCCAGGCACCGAGCAGGATGTCATGGATGGCGGGCTGCGAATCGACGCCGAGAACACCGTGGTGGCGCTGGCCGAGCGCGGTGTGCGCTCCTCCGCCGTGCGCCTCCCGCCCCTCGTGCACAGCACCTTGGATCACACCGGCTTTGGCCCGACCCTGATCGGTATCGCCCGTGAGAAGGGCGTCTCCGGCTATGTCGGCGACGGGTCCAATCGCTGGCCCGCCGTGCACACGCTCGATGCAGCGCGCGTCTACCGGCTGGCGCTGGAGAACGCTGCGGCGGGATCGCGGCTGCACGCGGTCGCCGACGAAGGCGTGCCCTTCCGGGACATCGCCGAGGTCATCGCCCGCAAGCTGGGCGTGGCGAGCGCCAGCATCGCGGCCGAGGATGCTGGAGAGCACTTTTCCTTCCTCGCTCCCTTCGTCGGGCTCGACAACCCCACCTCCAGCGAGCTGACCCGCCGGCTGCTGGCCTGGGAGCCAAGCCACCCCGGGCTGATCGAGGACCTTGCTGACGGGCATTACTTTCAGAGGAGCGACGTCCCCGGAGCGGCCATCGGCGCATCTTGATGGAGAAGCAGATTCCCGGCGCTTCGGCGCGCCCGAGAAGGGAGTAGGGTCGCTCAGCGGCCGTTCCCGGCTGGGACTGCTTGAAGAACTGCGGATGGGCCCCGCGACTGAAGGAGTCGGCGTTGGCGATGGATGGCGCACCACAGACGAACTCCGAAGCCGGGGAGCGTCGCTGGGCGGTCTTGGCCCTGCTCGGTGTCGCGCAGCTGATGGTCGTGCTCGATTCGACGATCGTGAACATCGCGCTGCCCTCAGCACAGAAGGCGCTGGGCTTCTCGACCGATAGCCGGCAATGGGTCGTGACCGCATACGCGCTGGCGTTCGGCAGCCTCCTGCTGTTGGGGGGAAAGCTTGGTGATCTTTTCGGGCGCAAGTGGACTTTTATCGCGGGCCTCATCGGCTTCGCGGGCGCCTCCGCGATCGGAGGGCTTGCGCAGTCCTTCGGGATGCTCGTCGGCGCGCGGGCGCTGCAGGGCGCGTTCGGTGCCCTGCTTGCACCCTCCGCGCTATCGCTGCTGACGGTCACATTTGCCGACTCGCCCGATCGGGCGAAGGCGTTTGGCATCTTCGGGGCGATCGCCGGCGGTGGCGCGTCGGTTGGGCTGGTGCTCGGCGGGGTGCTGACGCAAACGCTCTCATGGCGGTGGTGTCTGTACGTCAATACGCTGATCGCGCTACCGACCGTGCTCGTGGCGGTGAGGCTCCTGCAGAACCATCCGCCCGAGGGTCGCCCACATATCGATGTCCCCGGTGTCCTACTCGTCGGCGGGGGTCTGTTCGCGCTCGTTTACGGGTTCTCCAACGCCGAGACGCACTCGTGGACGACGCCGGTGACGATCGTCGCGCTCGCCGCCAGCGTGGTCCTGCTCGCCGCGTTCCTGGCGGTCGAGGCCCGCACAACCGATCCCCTGCTTCCGCTGCACATCGTGAAGGACCGCGCCCGTGGGGGGGCTTACCTTTCGATCCTGCTGGCTGGCGCGGGGATCTTCGCGGTGTTCCTGTTCCTGACCTACTACCTGCAGCAGAACCTGGGCTTCTCTCCCGTGAAGACCGGCCTGTCGTTCCTGCCGATGACCGGCGTGCTCGTGGTCACCTCCACCACGGTCCAGACCCAGCTGCTCAACCGCATCGGCGCCAAGCCGCTGGTTGCCGTTGGGATGGCGCTCGGGTTGATCGCGATGCTTCTGCTCACGCGCCTGCACGCGGGCGCGAGCTACACGAGCCACGTCCTTCCCCCGCTGCTCATAATCGGCCTCGGAATGGGCTGCATCTTCGCGCCTGCGTTCAGCACCGCCACGCTCGGCATCGACGGATCCGAGGCGGGCGTCGCCTCGGCGATGGTCAACACCTCCCAGCAGGTGGGCGGGTCGGTCGGCACAGCGCTGCTGAGCACAATCTTCGCCAGTGCGACCGCTGCCTACGCCTCAGCTCACGCTGGCTTGAGAGGGGTCGCCAACGTGGCATCGATCCACGGCTACACCGTTGCCTTTGCCTGGGCCGCAGGAATCTTCGCGCTGGGGCTGGTACTCGCACTGCTGATCCTTCCCGCCAAAGCCAACAAGCATGTCTCCGCGCCGAAGGCCGCCCCGTCTGTCGGGCCGGCAATCGCGGCGGGGCCTCCGGTGACCGCGACTGCACTGCTGCTCACCGGACCCTGTTGCCACTTCGACGTGACTGTGCACATTGAGCAAGTCACGCTGCTCGAGCGCCTACCGGGCGCCGAGGGTTAGCAACTGCAAGGGTGTTGTCCATGACTACTTCAAGCAGCACCCAAACACCTGACATGACCGGTCGCACCGTGATCGTGACCGGCGCCAACAGCGGCATCGGCCGCGCCGCAGCCTCCGCCCTCGCCGATGCAGGCGCCCGTGTCGTCCTCGCCGTGCGCGACACCGACAAGGGCGACACCGCCGCCGCGGCCATGCGGGGAAGGACCGAGGTGCGCCGGCTCGACCTCGCCAGCCTCGCATCTGTGCGCCAGTTCGCCGATGCGTGGGACGGCGAGATCGACATCCTCATCAATAACGCCGGCGTCATGATGCCGCCGCTCACCCGCACCGCCGAGGGCTTCGAGCTGCAGTTCGGCACCAACCACCTCGGCCACTTCGCCCTCACCAACCTTCTGCTCAAGGGCATCACAGGTCGAGTGGTGACCGTCGCCTCGAGCATGCACCGAGCCGGCAGGATCGACTTCGAGGACCTCAACTGGGAGCGCAGGGCATATAAGGCCAACGGCGCCTACGGACAGTCAAAGCTGGCAAACCTCCTGTTCACCTCCGAGCTCCAGCGCCGCCTCGTCGCGGCGGGCTCGCCGGTTCTCGCGATGGCCGCTCACCCCGGCTACGCGGCGACCAACCTGCAGGGCAACAGCTCCAGCCGCCTCTTCAACCTCGCCGCGGCAATCGGGAACCGCACCATCGCCCAGGATGAGGACGGCGGCGCGCTACCGACCATCTACGCTGCCGTTGCCGATATTCCAGGCGACAGCTACGTCGGGCCCGGTCTGATGGAACTGCGCGGGCGGCCCAAGCTCGTCGGGCGCTCCGATGCCGCCAAGGACGCCGCCGTGGCACGGCGCTTGTGGGAGGTCTCCGAAACGCTCACCGGCGTGCACTTCCCGCTTGCTGCGACGAGCTATTCGGCCACGTAGGTGGCATACAGCGATGGCGCCAGGTTCAGCTTTGTGGGGGTGCCAAAGGGGTTTGCCGGCCCGGAGGTGAAGAGGTTGGAGTTGTAGTAGAGGGCCGAGGTGGCGCTTTCATACCGGAATGCCGCAATGGCCGATGTGCCGCCGCTGATCCAGCCCAGCCAGTAGCTGGCAGTGGTGAGTTTGAGCGGTGTGGGGAAGGGCAGTTCATACCAGCCGGCGGGGCTTGTGTTCTTGAAGGTGAGGGCGACGGTGCTACCCAGCAGCGCGCCCGGTGCTCCACTCGTTTCACCATAGATGACGCCCTCGAATTTCTCTTCGCCCGCCGTGCCTGTGGGCTGCAGGTAGATGCTCAACCTGCTCACCGACGCGGCTGTTGGAAGCGCATACTTGCTCACCCCCTTGAGGTTGGCGGGGTCGCTTTCGGATGAGCTGCCGACGCTGGTCTTGCCGAAGCTCGTGGGCCCCTGCGCGATCACGGCGGTTTGGGCGGAGCTGGTGGCAGCCGAGAGAACGCCACCGTTGGAGGCGATGACAGACACCCGCACCGTCGCGCCGACATCCCCTGGGGTAAGCAGGTAGGTCTGCGATTTGGCGCTGGAGATGAGCGCGCAGTCTTCCCCGGCGCCATTACAGAGCTCCCATTCGTAGGCGTAGCTGCTCGGGCTTTCCGTCCACGAGCCCGGCGCGGCGGTGAGCGTCTGACCTGATTCCGCAGTGCCCGAAATCGTCGGCAGCGATTTGTTGACGGGGGCCACGGGGGGCGCGCCTGCGACATAGGTGGCGTACAGCGATGGCTGCCGGCTCGCGACGATGGGTGAGCCGAAGGGGTTGGAGGGCCCGGAGGTGAAGGTGTTGGTGTTGTAGTCCATGGCAGCGGCGGCGGTCGTGTAGCGAAATGCCGCGACCCCGCTCGTGCTGGCGCTGATCCAGCCGAGCCAGTAGCTGCCGGGCGCGAGTTTGGGTGGGGCGGAGAAGGGCAGTTCATACCAGCCTGCGGCGCTGGTGCTCTTGAACGTGAGAGGGCTCGAGGTGGCAAGGAGCGCTCCCGGGGCTCCGCTCGATTCGGCGTAGATGACGCCCTGGAATTTCTGTTCGCCGGCGGTTGCAGTCGGTTGCAGGTAGATGCTCAGCTTGCTCACCGAGCCGGACGTTCCGAGCGCATATTTGCTCACCGCCTTGAGGTTGGCCGGATCGCTTTCGCTGGAGGCGCCGACGCTTGACTTGCCGAACGTAGAGGCGCTCTGCGAGGTCAGGACGAGCGGAGCGCCCAAGATGCTGCCCAGGCCCGTGGGGCCGTCGTAGCCGCCGGCTGCGACACAGAGATAGCTGCCGCAGCTTCCGTCGCTCCCCGA
>Ga0302325_10034141_pt1 | contig 10406 bp, 7 predicted proteins | sample Palsa_T0_2_FD_201948 | JGI IMG/M metagenome (GOLD analysis project Ga0302325, IMG submission 201948) | Peat permafrost microbial communities from Stordalen Mire near Abisko, Sweden - Palsa_T0_2 | ecosystem: Environmental > Terrestrial > Soil > Palsa > Peat permafrost | place: Sweden: Abisko...
GCGGTATCGCTTTGAACAGCGAAGAGATCAGCGGACCCAGCTTGGGTAGGGGCGCGTTATCGTTCGTACCCCGCGGCCTGCGGCCCGTCGGCGGCGCAACCGGCCCGGGCGAGGGGATATTCGGCATCCCGGCGGGCGGCGGGACGTTCGCCTCCGGGGCGCTGCATGCCGCAGCCCTCGCCGGCGGTGCATCGCCGACCGGCACGATGAGTCCGATGACGGTTGCCGAGGCCACCGAGACCGAAATGATTCGACGAATCGCCGCCATATCCCACCTTTCCAAGGACGAGCCGTCGCATTGACGTCCGCAGTTGGCTTATGTGACGATAGTGGCGGGTGTGATAGTTGAAACCTCTGAGGTTTTAATGGGTACGCATTCGTGACCGTGTCGCAATGCAGGCCACAGTCGTGTTGTCAGACCAAGCTGCTGCTACGCGAGGATCAAAGACTGCCAGGCGCTCAACCCAAGCAGCTCAGAAGTTGTTACAGGTGGCAGCCACTTGTTGGACGATTCCAAATTGCTGAGCGGCCCCTGGCGTGTTCATGGCCTGCTGGGCCATCGCCTGACGTTGGGGCGGCGGCGCAGCGAGGAACTGACGCAAATACGACTGTGCGATCGGTGACGAGTTGAATTTCGCGGCTGCCGCTGGGTTTTGGGCATTAAGCGCCGCCATCACCTGCGAGTAGTTGCAGGTGGTGTTGACGATGGGACCCATATCAGGATCTGCGGACGCGACCCCTGGGCCAACGGTCAACGACAACGCCAGACCGGCAACCGCGGCAGCCAATCCGGTCAATGGCCATTTGATCAATGGTGTTTCCTTCCAACGGGTTGCCACCCAATCTAGCTCGAAGCGCCGCTGGGGAATGCCCTACCCAGGCGCGGCGGGCGCGACGTAGTTGCCGCCATTCGCACCGTAAGCACCGATCGCACCGGTCTGGCCCGCAGCACCGTTTGCGGCCTGCCCGATGCCGCTGTAGCCACCGGCTCCGCCGGTGCCGCCCCCACCGCCAGGCCCACCGGCCCCGCCGAGCCCACCGATCGGGGTGGTTACGTCACCGTCGGCGCCGGCACCGCCAGTGCCGCCGGCCCCGCCAGCGCCACCGGCGCCGCCGGTACCGCCATAACCGATCAACGACGAGCCATTACCCCCCGCACCGCCGTTGCCGCCTGCATAGCCGGTATAGCCGGTATAGCCGGCCCCGCCCGGAGCAGTGCCGGCGGTGCCGGTCGTGCCGGTCGTGCCGACCCCGCCTGCGCCGCCGTTCCCGCCGTCGCCGAGGGCGCTGAGGTTAGTGGGGTTCTGGCCGATGCTGCCGCCGGCGCCGCCGTTGCCGGCAGCCACAACGTTGCCATCAACTATGCCGCCGTCACCGCCGTTACCACCAGCCCCGCCGTTGCCCATAACCCAGCTGCCGTCACCGCCGTTACCACCGTCGGCGCCGAGCCCGCCGTCACCGCCGGCACCGCCGTCACCGATTCCCAGGGCATCCCCGCCGTCACCACCGGCCATGCCGGGGTCGGCGGCGGCGTCATAGCCGGCCCCACCGTCACCAGCCAAGAGCCCGCCATCCTGGCCGGTGGGGTCTGCCAACGTTCCGGGGGCGCCGTCGCAAATCAGGCCACAAATGTTGCTTGGCGTCTGGAAAAAGCTATTGAGCTCGTTGTCGACAACCTGGCCATCTGGACTGCTGATCCAGTTTTCAATGAACGTGTGCACCGGCTGATAGAAGTCAGCCTGGAAGGTCTCCGCGAGAGCGGTGTTGTCGGTTGTCCCGTTGCCAATTAAGCCGAGCTCGGTTAGCAGACCGCTCAAATCGAAACTGCCGGCGGGATCGGCGGCTGCTGCGGGGTCGGCAGAAGCCGCGACCGAACTGGAATCGGCGACAGCAGCCACGACCGAGCTGGGGTCGGGCAGGTCCGGAACCGCGAGAGCAGCGGTATCGGTTGCTCCAGAGCCATTGAAAAGATCGACCAGCAGAGTGCTCAAATCTAAGGTCGCGGCGGGCTCGGCGGCAGCGGCTAGCGCGCCAGGGTCGAGCAAATTCATGATCAAATCGTCGATGCCGAAGTCGGCCTTGGCCTGCGGCGCGGTGGCTACGGGGCCAATCGCGGCCGCTAGAAATGCCCCGGCGGTCGTGGACAGACCGACTGTGGACAGACCGATTGCCGCACGACGGCGGAGCCTCGGGTTACGTGAGCGTGTTCTTGATTTTGCGTGCCGACCTGCCACCGTCCAGCCTTCTACTCGATGCCGACGCTGATACAGGCGTCGCACCCCCGCCTACGGAAGCTACTCGACGCGTGTGGAATACAAACCCGGTTCCCCGAAATTTCGCTAACTTCTCAGGTTTTGACGAACAGGTGCTACGACTCGCCTTCGCCGAACTGGCGGTGAGCATCGGCAAACCGACCAGGCATCCGGACTTGCTGACGGTGACCGTTTCCGGCGAGCTGATGACCGTTTCCGGCGAGGAGGAGCGGCTGCGTGTCGCCGTCGCGGGGTGCGGTCGTGTCCTGGACCGGGGATCCACTTCCTACTTCCCGCTGACTCGACAGCAAGGCACGGACCAGCGGACGCGGTCCGTCAGACCGAAGCATGTAACTTGCCGGGCGCGGTCGAACTATCAGCGGCCACCAGAACCAACGCCCGAGTAGCGCGGCGATCGACGGTGTCATGAACGAGCGCACGACCAAGGTGTCGAATAACAGACCCAGGCCGATTGTGGTGCCAACCTGACCGATAATTCGCAAATCGCTAGCCGCCATCGAGGCCATGGTAAAAGCGAACACCAGCCCCGCGTTCGTGACGACTTTACCGGTACCGCCCATTGCGCGGATGATGCCCGTGTTTATGCCCGCGGCTATTTCCTCTTTCATCCGAGATACCAAAAGCAAATTATAATCCGACCCCACCGCCAAAAGGACGATCACGGACATCGGGAGCACCATCCAGTGCAATTTCATGCCCAGAATATACTGCCAGATCAGCACCGACAGGCCAAACGATGCGCCTAACGAAAGTGCCACCGTACCCACGATAACTAATGCCGCCACGAAGCTTCGCGTAATGACGAGCATGATGATGAAAATAAGGCAAAGCGCGCCAACGAGCGCGATTCGTAAATCGTATTTTGAGCCGTCTCGGAAGTCTTTGTAAGTCGACGCGGTGCCGGCGATATAAATCCCGGCATCCGCCAGGGGCGTCGTCTTGAGCGCCTCCGCCGCCGCCGTCCTTATCTGATTGATCCGGGCTATGCCGTCGGGGGTAGCGGGATCGCCTCGATGCGAAATGATGAATCGAGCCGCTTTCCCGTCGGGAGAGAGGTACGACTTCATCGCGCGCTGAAAGTCCGGGTTCTGGAAAATCTCCGGAGGCAGATAGAAGGAGTCGTCGTTTTTGGCGGCGTCAAACGCCTGCCCCATGGCGTTGGCGTCCTGGTTCGATTTGTCCATGTCGTTGAAAGACCCGGCCATACTGCTGTGCATCGTCAGCAGCATGACCCGCATGGACTCCATATTCGCGATCATCGGCGGCAACTGCGCAAGTAGCTGTGGCAGCAGCTGGCTCAGCTGGTCCAGATCCTTCACCAGATCCAGCATTTTGTCGCTGAGCTCATCAACACCATTGAGCAAGTCAAATATCGATCTGAGCGACCAGCATATCGGTATGTTGTAGCAGTGTTTTTCCCAGTAGAAATAGCTTCGAATCGGCCTCCAGAAATCTTCGAAGTCCGACACGTGATCTCGTAACTCATCGACGACACCAGCCACATCTTTTGTCACGTCGACTGAGTGCTGAGTGACGTCGGTGAGGCGCTTCTGCAATTCATACATGCGCTTTGTCAGCTCGATTTGTCTGGCCATCATGTCGGCCTGCTTGAGCAGATCGTCCGTGCTGGCTTTCATATAGTTCATGTCTTGCAACTGAATCGCATTCTGCATGCTGATCAGGAAGGGTATCGAAGTATGTTCAATCGGTGTTCCCTCGGGCCGGGTTATACCCTGAACGCGAGAAACTCCTTTAACCCGAAAAATGGCCCTGGCGAGCTTGTGTAGGACGAGAAAATCTGCTGGATTACGCATGTCGTGATCTGATTCGATCATCAGGATCTCCGGCATCATTCGTGCCTGTGAGAAATGATTGTCAGCGGCCGCATATCCCAAATTCGCCGGAATATCTTGGGGTACGTAGAGTCTGTCGTTATAGCTCGTCTTGTAGCCCGGCAGCGTGACCAGACCGATCACCGCGACTGCCAATGTAGCGACGAGGATAGGTACGGGCCAGCGGACAATGGCCGTGCCAACCCGTCGCCATCGAAGGGCCGAGATGCTGCGCTTGGGGTCGAATAAACCGAAGCGACTTCCGAGGGTCAGAACAGCGGGAACCAGCGTGAGTGCGACCGCGACCGCGACAAGCATGCCGACGGCGCACGGCGTGCCTATGGTCTGAAACATGGGCAGCCGGGTAAAGCTCAGGCACAACATTGCTCCGGCGATTGTCAAACCGGAACCCAGGACAACGGGAGTGACCCCGCGGTAAGTGGTGTAGAAGGCCGTTTCCGGGTCCTCGCCAGCCTGACGGGCCTCTTGGTATCGACCGAAGAAGAATATCCCGTAATCGGTTCCAGCCGCCATTGCGAGGGCAACCAGCAGATTAATGGCAAACATTGAGAGTACGACGATATTTTTATCGCCGAGAAAAGCGACGATCCCCCGGGCCGCAAATAATTCGATTCCAACCGTGACCAGCAATAGAATCACGGTCATAATCGAACGATAGACAAGAAGCAGTACCGCGAAGATTATCACGGCACCTATCAGGGTCATCTTCAGAATGGATCTGTCACTACTGCGCTGCATATCGGTAACGAGCGCTGACGGGCCGGTGACGTAGACCTTGACACCAGGCGGCGGCGTCATCGGCTCGACGATGTTCCGGACCGCCGCCACGGATTCCTGCCCTAAAGTTGTGCCCTGGTTGCCGGCCAGATACAACTGCGCATAGACAGCCTTGCCGTCGGCGCTTTGCGCGCCTGCCGCCGTGAGTCGATCTCCCCATAAATCCTGCACATGCTCGATATGCTTCGGGTCGGCTTTTAGCTTGCGGACCAATTGGTCATAGTAAGTGTGGGCATCGGTGCCGAGCTGTTGCTGGCCCTCCAGGACGATCATCGCGAAACTGTCCGAATCGGACTCTTTGAAGACCTTCCCCATGCGCGTCATGGCCTGCACCGACGGCGCGTCTCTCGGACTCAGTGGCACGGAATGCTCGCGACCGACCTGCTCCAGCCACGGAACTCCCAGAGTCACAATCAGCATCAGCGCCACCCACGCCAAAATGATGAGCACCGAAAGCTTGCGGATCGTCCGCGCGATGAAGGGAATTCGAGGGTGTTCGGTGCTCACGTGGCCCTCAAAAGGCACAAGGCAAAAGCGTTCGCTTGGTGGGAAATCGTCTCGGCATTGACCACAGCGTCGACCACGATGCGGCAGCCAATTCTGTCGCTATCGCTCTGCGCCACGATGCTTCCCACGGTTGTCGGTCTCGCCACTTACCGCTGCTGCGGTGTCAGCAACAAGGCACGTACGACTGGCCGTGGTCCTGTCGGCCGAAGTAATGTGCTGGCCGGGCGTGGCCGCACCTGTAGCGGCCACCAGAACCAGCGCCCCAGCAGCGCGGCGATAGCTGGCGTCATGAACGCGCGGACGACGAGCGTGTCGAACAGCAGACCCAGACCGATCGTCGTGCCTATCTGACCGATGATGCGCAGGTCGCTGACCACCATGGACCCCATGGTGAACGCGAACACCAGTCCCGCGTTCGTCACTACTTTACCGGTGCCGCCCATTGCACGAATGATGCCGGTGTTTATGCCGGCGCCTAATTCTTCTTTCATCCGGGCGACCAATAGCAAATTATAGTCAGACCCTACGGCTAAAAGCATGATCACAGACATTACGAGCACTGCCCAGTGAATTTGTGTGCCGACCAGATACTGCCAGACGAACACGGATAGCCCGAAGGACGCACCCAGCGAAACCAATACCGTACCCACGATGACCAGCGCGGCGACAAAACTTCGCGTGATGATCAGCATGACGGCGAAAATAAGGCAGAGCGCGGCGACCCCCGCGATCACGAGATCGTAGGTGGAGCCCTGCACCAGGTCCTTTACCATCGCCGCGGTGCCGGCGAGATAGATCTTGGCGTCTTCCAGCGGAGTTCCCTTGAGCGCCTCCTCGGCCGCGCTTTTTATCGCCTCGACCCGCGACATGCCCTCGGGCGACGCAGGATCGCTCTTCTGCGAAATGAACATACGGACGGCCTTCCCGTCCGGCGATATGAATATCTTCACGACCCGCTTGAAGTCTTTGTTCTTGAAAGCGTCCGGCGGCAGGTAGAAAGAATCGTCGTTCTTCGCCGCATCGAACGCTTTTCCCATGGCAGTCGCATTACCGCCATTGTCGTCCATCTGGTTGAAGACCCCGGACATGGTGCTATGCATGGTGAGCATCATGGTCCGCATGCTCTGCATGATCGAGATCATCTCCGGGAACTGGGCGACCAGCTGCGGCATGACCACGTCTAGTTGATCCAGGTCCCCTACCAGCTCCTCCAGCTTATCGGACACCTCGTCGACACCGTCGATTGAATCAAATACATTTCTCAATGAATAGCAAATAGGAATATCGTGGCAATGCTTTTCCCAATAGAAGTAGCTCCGAATCGGCCGCCAGAAATCCTCGAAATCCGCAATGTGATCACGTAACTCATTCGTGATCTCCTGCATTTCGTGCGTTCGGGTGACCATGTTGTGAGTCGTGGCGACCATCTGTTGCATCAGGCCAGACATGCGTTGCATGATGTCGATCGTTTGCCCTAAAATCTCGGCTTGCTTGAGCATGTCGTTCATGCGTTGTTTCTGGAAATGCATAGATTGCTGCATGCCAGCGTTTTGCATGCTGAGCATCCACGGGATCGTGGTGTGCGCGATAGGGGTTCCCTCGGGGCGAGTTACAGCCTGCACTTTGGAAATACCCGGAACAGCGAGAACGGCCTTAGCCAATTTGTCCAATACCAGAAAATCTGCCGGATTGCGCAGATCGTGATTGGCCTCGACCAGCAGGATCTCGGGTGACATCATTGCCGACTGGGGAAAATGTCGCGCCGCGGCCTCGTACCCTAGATTGGCAGGGATATTCTTGGGGAGAAACTGCTGGTCGTTGTAGCTTGGTGAGTATCCCGGCAGCGTCAAGAGCCCGACCAGCGCGACTGCCAATGTCGCGACGAGAATGGGCGCGGGCCACCGAACTGTTGCCGTGCCCACCCGTCGCCATCCGTGAACCTTGATTCTCCGTTTGGGCTCGAATAGATGGAAACGACTTCCGACAGTGATAACTGCCGGAATCAGCGTGAGCGCGACCGCGACCGCGACCCCAATGCCCACCGCGCATGGGACGCCCAGAACTTGGAAAAAGGGCAGCCGGGTAAAGCTCAGGCAAAAAAGCGCTCCAGCGATCGTCAACCCGGAGGCGAGGACAACCTTGGCGACCCCGTGGTAAGCGGCGTAGTACGCCGCTTCTCGACTCTTGCCGGCCTGACGTGCCTCCTGATACCGCCCGATGAAAAATATCCCATAGTCCGTTCCGGCCGCGATGCATGCAGAAACCAGCAGGTTAACGGCGAAGGTACTAAGACCAATGAACTCGTGATGCCCGAGGAATGCGACGATTCCTTGGGCGACCTGTAGTTGTATCCCGACCACCAGCAACAACAGAATCACGGTGGTAATCGAACGGTAGACCAATAGCAACGTCACAAAGATCACCGCGAGGCTTACCGCAGTGATTGTGAGGACCGTCCTGTCGCCGCTGTGGCCCATATCCGCGGCGATCGCCGCAGGCCCGGTGACATAGGCCTTGACGCCCGGCGGCGCCGGTGTCTGACCGACGATGTGCTGAACGGCTTCGATCGATTGGGTATCCAGGCTCGCGCCGGGCTTGCCGGCGAGATCCAATTGCACATATGCGGCCTTGCCATCGGCGCTTTGCGCGGCGCCTGCCGTGAGTGGATCACCCCAGAAATCCTGAATGTGCCGCACGTGCTTCGGATCGTGTTTGAACTGAAGTATCAAGCGGTCGTAGTACTTGTGGGCCTCCCCGCCGAGGGGTTGCTGACCTTCCAAGACGATCATCGCGACACTGCCGGAATCCGACTCCCCGAAGTCCTCGTTTGTGCGCATTGCCGCCTTGAACGTCGGCGCATCGACGGGATTCAGCGATACTGAATGCTCTTTCTCGACCTGGTTCAGCGGGGGGACGCCGATACCCAGGCCGACCATCACCGCCAACCAGGCCAAGATGATGAGCACAGAAAATCGACGGATCGTCCGCGCTAGGAATGGTGCGCTGTTGCGCAGCTGATGGTTACTCATCGGCCTTGAGCATGCAGGAGGTAAAGGCGCTCGCGGCGCGTGTGATCTTCTCGGATTTGACCACACCGTCCACAACGATCCGGCAGCCGAGGCTGTCGCTATCCCCTTGGGCCGCTATGTCTCCAGCGGCCGTCGCCGGGGTCATCACGAACTCCAACGACCACGGCAGGCTTATTCCGTCTGCATGCTGGGGGTCACCATTGACGTCGAAATAGCTGATATCGGCCACGGTCCCCGGTGGTCCGAAGATCTCGTACCTCAGGTGTTTGGGGTTGATAGGCTTGGTGTCGACTTTGGTGTCGCTATACGAGACGCTTTTCTCAGAGCCGAAGATGCCGTGCAGTCGCGTCACGGTCAACCCTCCGGCACCGACAACTGCCGATATGACGAGCGGGATCCACAGCCGTCGCAGAACTCTGAAAATCGCAAATCCCAGAATCCGGCGACGCTTCCGAGATCGAGCCGGCGCTTGAGATGCAAGGGAGGGTTGGCGAGCAGGTTGCAGAGGAGCGACTTCGCGGCCAAGCCGTCGGCCGAGGTCTCGGAGGTCCGTCGTAGCGACATCGGACCAGGCTTCCGCGACGTCAACGTCGCGCACACCAGGTTCGATCACCGCGCCCAACCTTTCACCCCGTTGACCCAGACCAAAATCGCCGTCAACGGATTGATGCTCATCGGTTCTGCAGACCGCACAGTTCGACACGAGTCGAACAGCTCCAAACCATACTCATGGCCAACAAGCTTGATCCAGTGTTTCGGCGAAATTGGCCGACCCACCGGTCAGACAGTCCGAACCTCTGACGCACCTCACAGATTGCTCCGCGGCCCCACAGCGCAGGCTTACTGTACACACGTACTGTAGGGTGGCGCGCTATGGCGGCTCTTGACGACACGGAGCGGGCGCTACCTCACTGGACGACCCACAGCGCGGAATGCGCGACACCGACACCCGCCGACATCGCCACGCTGCACCGCAACGGGACGCACATCCCAACTCGGCTGCCGCCTCGCCAATTCGTCAGCATCCTTGTAGCGATCGGCGGCATCCAGCTGATGGCGTCGATGGATGGCCCCGTCGTGGTCTTCGCGCTTCCCAAGATTCAAAACGAGCTCGGCCTGTCAGATGCCGGGCGCAGCTGGGTCATCACCGCATACGCGCTGACCTTTGGCGGCCTGATCCTGGTGGGCGGCCGCCTCGGCGACACCTTCGGTCGCAAGCGCACTTTGCTCGCCGGGGTTGCCCTATTCACCCTCGCCTCGACCATCTGCGGCATCGCCTGGGACGGGGGCGCTCTGGTTGTGGCCCGGCTATTGCACGGCGCGGCCGCCGCGATCGTTGTGCCGACTTGTGTGGCGCTGGTCGCGACCACGTTCCCGAAGGGACCGGCACGCAATACGGCGACGGCGGTGTTCGGCGCGATGGGCGCTCTCGGCGCGGTGCTGGGCCTGGTGGTGGGCGGGGCGCTCACCGGCGTGTCGTGGCGGCTGGCGTTTTTGGTGAATGTGCCACTCGGGCTGCTGGTGATCTACCTGGCCCGCACCATGCTGCCCGAAACCCAGAAGGAGCGAACGAGGCTCGACGCCACTGGGGCGCTGCTGGCCACGATGATCTGTACCGCCACGGTTTTCGGTTTGACGATGGGGCCGGAGAAGGGCTGGCTGTCGGCCAGCGCGATCGGTGCGGGCCTGGTGGCCGTGGCCGCTTTCGTGACGTTTCTCCTGGTGGAGCACGCGGCTGAGAACCCGATCGTGCCTTTCAACCTGTTTTTCGACCGCAGCCGGGTGGCCATGTTTGCGGCCATGTTCTTGTCCCGTGGGATCGGCTTCACCGTGACCGTGCTGCTCGCCATGTATGTGCAGAACATCATGGGCTACAGTCCGCTGCGCGCAGCTGTTGGCTTCATCCCGTTCGCCATCGCGATGGCCATCGCGACGGCCGGGTCGTCGCGGCTGGTGCTGTGGTTCTC
>Ga0302325_10034146_pt1 | contig 10404 bp, 7 predicted proteins | sample Palsa_T0_2_FD_201948 | JGI IMG/M metagenome (GOLD analysis project Ga0302325, IMG submission 201948) | Peat permafrost microbial communities from Stordalen Mire near Abisko, Sweden - Palsa_T0_2 | ecosystem: Environmental > Terrestrial > Soil > Palsa > Peat permafrost | place: Sweden: Abisko...
TTCAGGTCAAACTAACACTCGGGCTGCGAGCACCAGGAAAAGAGCGACCTTGGTGCCGGCAGCGCGGCACTATTCTCATATCAGGTTTCATCCATCAGGGTGGGCCAACGCCCATGCCCAACTAACATGATAATGTGAATGTTATCATGTTAGGATTCAGCAGGTGGATAGAGCGCGGTCCTTCAGAACTGAATATCATGAGCCCGCTTTATGCTCGGCGGGAATTGGGAAGAAGACGGCGACAGACGCTCTCAATCGAGACATTGAACGGTTGATAGAAGCTCTCCGCCCCGATGCGCGAAGCTATAAACCATCAAGCCGATGAGCGCTCGATGGCGCAGCCCGATCGGGGTAGTCACATCTACGCTGTAGAGCAGGGCACGAGAGTCGGCTGGCTCCAGCACGGAAATCTACCATTGCGGATAATGTTTGGCCGAGCACCCCCAGTCGAGCAGATGCCGGATCGCGGCGAACCACTGCTTGACGATAGGGCCGAGTCTGTTTGCGCCTGCGTCTCACGCCAAGGGCATGTGCAGCGGTTGCACATCGCCTAGTGGCGGCACTCCGTATTCTTCGTACCAGGTCAGGAACATCGTGACCGCGATTCTGTAGGCTATCTGATGGCGCGGTTAGGGTGGAGAGCTAGGGCAACGAGATATTGCCCTAGCGACAACATCTAAGCCTTCTTTCGTCGTTCAGCCCACCGCTTTTTCATCGATTCAGATAACCGCTTTCTTCCTTCGGCCGTGAGACGTCGACCGGTCTGTTTACTAGCTGGCGCCGATGGCTTCCTGGCCGTTGAACTTGTGGATGACTTTGGATTGTCCCGTTGCTCCAAGGCCGCTATTGCTCGATCGAGTCGTTCCGTCTCATTTTTCAGTTCGACAATGATTTTCTGGATATCCATCTTCGCTCTTACTCCTTCCTACAATCTCTTTATTTTACCGACTGGGTTCCTGAAAAGAAACATGTCTTCTACTAGCTCGAATATACCAAGAACCCTATTCAAGATCTCCGGTAGCATCAGCGATACAAAACGTATGGAAGGGAGGTCAATATGACTTGTGCGTGTATCCGCTCAACATCGTCTTCTTGACATAACGAAGCAAACCGGTTAGCCTCGTAATAGGATCGGTGAGTGGTGTATCTGGGTGGCGGAGGCGTGAAGATGGAGCGGAAGGGTGACAAAGCAAAAACAGAAGAATCCGCATGCTGTGGCGCTCGGTCGGTTGGGTGGCTTGGTCCGCAGCAAGGCCAAAAAGCTCGCCAGCAAAGAGAACGGACGCAAGGGCGGACTGGTCAAAAGTCGCAAGAAAACTTTGGCCGCCCGGCGCAATGCACGCCGGCCACGGCCTGGACGTCGCAAAGGCTGAATCTGCTGATCGAGGTTATTCGGGCCCGCTTTGGCGATTGCGCCATTGGGCGCGGTAACAGTGGAATCAGGTATTCCTCCCCCTCGCTGGGTCAGGGGTGATTTGATGGAGAGGGTAGAGGAGACGGGTCAGCTTTCTTTCCTTTGTTCCTGTGGGGCAAAGACGATTGAGCTAAAGACCTTGGGCTACTGTCGCTCCTGTTACGACAGACAGTATCGGTCACGACGACTGTTCGGTGGCTTGCGAGAGCGCGTTTTGAAGCGCGACGGATACAGATGCCGCGGTTGCGGCGCGCAGTCCCGCTTGCTGGTTCATCATCGCGATAACCGCAATGAAGAGGAGTTATTGCTCACCCTCTGTATCGGCTGTCACATGCGAGTCCACCATTCCTTTGGATTCAGGCATTGGCTGCCGGCGATGTTGCTGAGACTGTGGCGTGAATGGCATGAAGGGGAGCCGGTACAGCTTCAGCTGCTCCTGGAATGGACCTCTGAGGATGTCGAAACGTCATCGGTAAAGAGAGTGAAAAGAATCCAAACAGCTACGTCTACATCGTGGATGAAAGGTGTCGGCCGACGGCTTTCTGCAGAAAATGGAGACATCCGTTAGATAACGAGGCAGTCAGGTCGTATTTATTTCTTGGCCAATTCTTTGGTTTTCAGCTTCGATTTATTAGCATTGATAAACTCGCGAAGTTCAGAAATATGGGAGAGCAGGGTATCCCATTGCTCCTGATAGAGAGTGACCGGGAATCGACCGAGCCCATATACCGATACGCCCCCCTTTTCCGACACTTTAAAACTAAGGCTGCTGCCCTTAGCCAGGCGGCCTTCCAGCTCCGCGATTCGTGCCGCCATTTGTTCCGGAGTCAGGTTGTTGTTCGTTTCATCAGCCATCTTTGAACCTTTCTTTTTAAGCCGCTGCGGATAGCCCGGATCTCGGGCGACGCTGAGGAGCATAATCTATAGGGTTCGGTCACCCCAGAGGAATCGGATTCAGGCCCGTCTACGCGATCACTATTCCGAAATCCTACTGTCGGAATATCCGGCGGTAGTGATTCTGTTTCGATGCGTACGTTCGCCGCACCAAATCCAAATAACTCTTGGCACAATGCAGCTAACCTCTGACAACGTGGGGTGATGGGGCGACATCGATTCCTAAAGTGTTACTTAAAGAGGCAACCAATGACGACGCGGGAAGGGGGTGTCTGATGGACCATAGCGCAATGTTGCGCGACCGGGACTCGGTCCATCTTCCATTCAGCCTGTTGCTTGCGTGAAGTCACGGGTACGCGCGATGTTGTGAAATCTAGGGGGGCGAACGCGAGATGCGCTGCGCGAAATGTGCAAGTGACAATAGAGAGGGTCGCAAGTTCTGCGCGAAGTGCGGCGTTGCGCTTGCGCATCAGTGTGCACGCTGTGGTGCTTCGAACGAGCCGGGCGAGGACTTTTGCGGTGAATGCGGCGCGGCGCTTGCCGCTATCGCGGTAGCCGGGGCCAGTTTACCTCAAGCCGCGTCGTCGATTCCCGATATTCGCATCACGCCGGAGCAGCCAGACACTTCGACGCTAATCGACGGCGAGCGCAAAACCGTCACCGCGTTGTTCGCCGATATCAAGGGTTCGACCGAGTTGATGGAAGACCTCGACCCAGAGGAGGCCCGTGCGATTATCGACCCCGCACTCAAACTGATGATCCAGGCCGCGCGGTGCTACGACGGTTACGTGGTGCAATCAACGGGCGATGGCATCTTCGCGCTGTTCGGCGCACCGGTGGCTCACGAAGACCATCCGCAGCGCGCGCTCTATGCGGCGTTGCGCATGCAGGAAGAACTGGGGCGCTATTCGGCGAAGGTGGTCATTGACGGTGGCGGCCCTGTCCAGGTACGCGTCGGTATCAATACCGGCGAAGTGGTAGTTCGTTCGATTCAAACTGGTGCAAGCCAATTCGAGTACACCCCAATTGGACATACGAACAACCTCGCTTCGCGGCTGCAAACGTTGGCGCCGGCCGGTTCGATCGCGGTGAGCGAGCATACGCGCAAGTTGATCGAAGGATACTTCGAATTACGATCGTTGGGCCCGATGGTCGTGAGAGGCATCAACGAAGAAGTCAAGGTTTATGAGGTAACGGGACTCGGATCGTTGCGGACACACTTCGAGCTTTCGGCGCGGCGGGGGCTGACCAAATTCGTGGGACGCGAGCGCGAGCTCGAGCAGATGCAGCATGCTCTCGACCTAGCGATCTGCGGCCATGGACAAGTTGTCGCGGTGATGGCGGAAGCGGGCACGGGCAAGTCGCGGCTTTTCCACGAGTTCAAAGCGACCATACCGACAGCGTGCAAGGTACTCGAAGCATATTCAGTTTCACACGGTAAGGCATCAGCGTGGCTGCCGGTACTTGAACTGCTGCGCGGTTATTTCGGTTTCCTTGATACCGATGATGCGACATCGCGGCGCGAGAAGATTAGTAATACGCTTAAAGGGCTCGGGCTCGCGCTGGGAAACGCATTGCCATACGTGTTCGGACTGTTTGGCGCCCTCGAAGGTCCCGATTCATCAGACCAGCTGAGCGCGCAAATCAAGCGTCAACGGACGCTGAACGCGATCAAGCGCATCGTCTTGAGTGAAAGCCTTAAGCAACCAGTAGTCATGATCGTTGAAGACCTGCACTGGATCGACGAAGAGACTCAGGCGTTCTTGAATCTGCTGTTTGAATCGATTGGCAGCTCAAAGGTCCTGCTGCTGGTAAACCATCGACCCGAGTACATCCATCAGTGGAGCAACAAGACTTATTATACTCAAGTAAACCTTGATCCCCTCGAGACGGAGAGCGCAGAACGGATGCTTTCGGCGCTATTGGGCGAGAGCAATGAACTGACCCCTCTCAAGCGCCTTATAATCGAGCGGACCGAAGGCGTCCCTTTCTTCATGGAAGAGATAGTGCTGGCGCTCTTCGAAGACGGTGTGCTGCAGCGCAACGGGATTGTAAAGCTCGCCAAGTCGATCAAGTCGGTGAAGGTTCCGACGACGGTGCAGGCAATCCTGGCCTCGCGCATTGATCGGCTCGCGCCGCAAGAAAAGGATCTTTTGCAAGCGCTCGCCGTGATTGGACGGGAGGTCGCGTTGCTAATAATCCGCCGGGTTGTCGGCAGGGCTGACGACTACCTGAATCGGATGCTCGCCGATCTGCAAATAGCAGAGTTCATCTACGAGGAACCAACAACAGACGATATCAAGTACACCTTCAAGCACGCGTTGACGCAGGAGGTCGCCTACGACTCGTTGTTAATCGAGCGCCGCAAGCTTCTGCATCAGCGTGTCGGCATCGCGATGGAATCGCTATATGCGGAACATTTGGAGGATCATTTTGGCGAGTTGGCACATCATTTCAGCCGAACTGATGACGTTGCCAAAGGCCTTGAGTACCAGCGCAAAGCTGGTGACCAGGCACATAGGATGTACGCTTATTCCACGGCTGTCGCGCATTTCACTAAAGCGTTGGAACTAACGAGTCGAATGCCTTGGAGCAATAGCCGCGATCAGCAGGAATTAACCTTACGTCTTTCCCTCGGCACAACCCTGATCGCCATCACCAGCATCGGGTCTCCAATAGTACATGCAAATTTCTCTCGCGCTCGTGAGCTGTGCCGGAGTCAACGAGAAAGCCCCGAAGTTTTGCACACGCTTTTTGGACTTTGCTGGTTTTATATCGGCAGGGGAGAGCTAGATACCGCCCGCGAGCTGGGAAAAGAAATGCTCGAATTGGTCGAGAACTCCCCAGACCGTCTGCCTTGGCTTCTGACAGATAGCGCGTTTGGGCCCGCGCTGGTCTGGTCTGGGAATTTTGCTTATGCTCGAATCCGATTGGAGCACGGCTATGCTTTTTATGATCCCAACCGGCCGGACCAAACGATAATCACGGATTTCGGAGTGATCTGTCTTTCCTATCTGGCATTTACCTTATGGTCACTGGGGTTTCCGGATCAAGCTTCGATTAGGGTTCAAGAAAGTCTCGTTCTCGCTCGTCGATTGGGCCACGTCCATAGTATCGGCCACGCGTTGGTGTCGGTGGCACTACTCAACTGGTTTCGTAGGGATTTGGAGGGGTTGAAGGAGTATGCAGAGGCTGCCATCGCGTTCTCAATCGAGCACGAACTTGCGTTTTGGGAGCCGATGGGAACGATCCTCGATGGATGCGCTCTCAGCCAGCGCGGAGAAAAAGAGCGATCGTCATTGGAAATAGAGCGAGGGCTGGCTGCATATCGAGCAACGGGATCGGAGCTTTCTTTGCCTATGTTTCTGGGAGGGCTAATCGAATCGTACAAGAAGGCAGATCGGATTGAGGAAGCCCTCGGCACACTGGGCACGGCATTCGCCATGATAGACAAAGGCCGCTTTTACGAAGCGGAGTTATTTCGGCACAAAGGCGAGCTTTTGATGATGCGAAATCCATTCAACATTGAAGAGGTCAAACAATCATTTCGCTCGGCTATCGAAGTCGCACGACATCAGAACGCCAAAGCGTGGGAATTGCGGGCGACGATGAGCCTCGCGCGGTTGCTCGAGAAGCAAGGTAATCGCGACGAAGCGCGCACGATGCTCTCCGATATCTATGGCTGGTTCACCGAAGGTTTCGATACTGCTGATTTGAAAGACGCCAAGGTCCTCCTCGATGAGTTGAGTGCGTAAAATGCGCTGCTCGAAGTGCACGGCGGAAAATCGCGACGGGCGAAAGTTTTGTGCAGAGTGCGGCATGCCCTTGAACCCCCGGTGCGCATCATGCGGTGCCGAGAATGAGCCGACAGAAAAGTTCTGCGGCGAGTGCGGGGTTGCGGTAGTCGGTCAGGTTCAAGCGGCTTCAGCCAATACGTCGGCGACCAAGAATCCCTTCCCGGGTAAACGCGTCGCGACTGAGGTGCCAGCCGACGATCAACTCAACGGTGAACGCAAAACGGTCACTGCATTGTTCGCCGATATCAAGGGTTCGACCGAGTTGATGGAGGAGCTCGACCCCGAGGAGGCGCGCGCGATCATCGACCCCGCGCTGAGGCTGATGATCGACGCGGTCCATCGCTACGATGGCTACGTCGTCCAGTCGACGGGTGACGGTATCTTCGCGCTGTTCGGGGCACCGGTAGCGCACGAAGACCATCCGCAGCGAGCGCTCTATGCCGCGTTGCGCATGCAAGAAGAACTGGAGCGGTACTCGACAAAAGTGGTGGCCGACGGCAGCAGCCCGATCCAGGGCCGCGTCGGTATAAACACTGGTGAGGTCGTGGTGCGTTCGATCACAACCGGCGTGGGACAAACCGAGTACACACCGATCGGGTATACCACCAACCTTGCCTCGCGGATGCAGACCGTGGCGCCGATCGGTTCAATCGCAGTTAGCGAGGCCTCCCGCAAGCTTTGCGAAGGCTACTTCATCCTCAAACCGCTCGGCGCGACCAAAGTCAAAGGCGTCAGCGAGCTGGTCAACATATACGAAGTGACCGGGTTGGGACCGCTGCGGACTCGGTTGCAGCGTTCGGCGGGACGCGGTCTGACGAAGTTCGTGGGACGCGCGCGCGAGATGGATGTGCTGAGGCAAGCCGCCGAGCACTCGAAGTCGGGGCGCGGTCAGATCGTAGCGGTGATGGCGGAGCCGGGGGTTGGCAAATCTCGACTGTTCTTCGAGTTCAAGGCGACATCGCAATCTGGCTGGGCGGTACTTGAGACGTATTCGATTTCGCACGGCAAAGCGTCGGCTTATCTGCCGCTCACAGAACTTCTCCGCAACTATTTCAAGATTGCGAGCGAGGACGATGATCGAACCCGACGCGAAAAGGTCGCGGGCAAGATTACAGTTCTCGACCGAAGTCTCGAAGACACATTGCCCTACCTGTTCGCACTGCTCGGCATCGTCGAAGGGAACGACCCGTTGGCGCAGATGAACGGCGAGATCAAGAAGCGCCGCACGTTGGAAGCGGTCAAGCGCATCGTTTTGCGCGAGAGTCTCAACCAGCCGTTAATGGTGATTTTCGAGGACCTTCACTGGATCGACGACCAAACTCAGGAACTGCTCAACCTGCTCGCGGATTCGCTCGGAACCGCAAGATTCCTGTTGTTAGTTAACTACCGTCCCGAATACTCACATCAGTGGTATAGCAAGACTAACTATACCCAGCTTCACCTCGACCCGCTCGGCAAAGAGAGCGCACAGGAAATGCTCGCGGCGCTGTTGGGCGACGGCGAGGATCTGATTCCGATAAAACAGCTCATTGTCGAACGCACCGGGGGCACGCCGTTCTTCATGGAAGAGATAGTGCAGGCCCTTTTCGAAGATGGGGTTCTGCAGCATAACGGGACCGTAAAGCTCGCCCGGTCAATGAACGTGGTAAAGGTCCCTGTCACGGTCCAAGCGATCCTCGCCTCGCGTATTGACCGGCTTCCGACCGATGATAAAGACCTGTTGCAAACCTTAGCCGTGATTGGACGAGAATTCACGTCGTCGCTACTCAGGCGGGTTGTCGGGGGCAGAGATAACGACCTGAATCAGATGCTCTCCAGATTGCAAATGGCGGAGTTCATATATGAGCAACCAGCCACCGGCGATATCGAGTACACTTTCAAACATGCGCTGACTCAGGAGGTAGCCTACAACTCAATTTTGATTGATCGGCGCAAATTACTACACGAACGTGTCGGATTCGCGCTAGAGTCGATGTTCAGCCAGCAATTGGACGATCATCTGCCCGAGTTGGCGCATCATTTTAGCCGTACCGATAACCGCGCCAAGGCGATCGATTATCTGGAGCGGGCGGGCAGGAAAGCCCTGCAGCGTTCGGCCTATACCGATGCAATCAGTAGTATCAGCGCGGCGCTAGATTTGCTCCAGAAGTGCCCGGACAATCCCGCGCGCAGTAAACGCGAATTATTCCTCGAGATGGCCATTGGCCCTGCGCTGATAGCCATTCAAGGCCGCGCTGCGCCGGAAGTGGAACGAGTTTATACCCGCGCTCGCCTCCTTTGTGAGCGGCTGGGAGATCCCCCGGAGGTTTTACCTGTCCTGTTCGGATTGTGGATTAATAATTTATTCCGAGCCGAGTTACGCAACTCCTATAAACTCGCCGAACAGTTTTTGCGACACACACAGATAGCGCAGGAGTCGGAGCTGTATGCGCGGCTCGCTCTAGGCAACACTTCGTACGGTTTGGGCGAGTTTCTTCCCGCCCACCAACATCTGGATGTCGCGATCTCCCTTTATGAATCTGAGCGCCAGAAGCCGCTCAACTTCCGGTATGGGTTTGATGCCGGCGTGAATTGCCTGTCGTACGCGGCCCTTACGTTATGGCAACTCGGCTACCCCGACCAGGCGCTCAAGCGCGACCGTGAAGCGCTATTGTTGGCTCAACGGCAATCTCAACCTTTTATTCTAGGATTTGCGGGGCTTTTTGCCGCCGTTTTGCGGCAATATAGTAAAGAAGCGGGCGCCGTTCAGCAGCACGCAGAGGGTGTGATTGCACTCTCTGCCGAGCACGGGTTGTCCGACTATTTGGCGTTTGCGACTACTCTGCGGGGCTGGGCGATCGCCACACAGGGCCGCCACGACGAGGGGATCGGGCAGCTACAGGAGGGCCTCGCTCTATTCCGGGCGACTGGCGCGGAATTACGGAGACCGTACTTTCTGTGCTTGCTGGCTGAAGCGTGTATGCAGGCGGGCCGCCTCGATCAGGGCCTAAATGCCATCACGGAAGCGCTTGGCGTCGCCAACAAACACCAAGAGCGCGAGCACGAAGCTGAAATTCATCGGCTCAAAGGCGAGCTGCTGTTAATGGAGGATGATTCCAACACTGCGGAAGCACAGAAGTGCTTTGAGAGGGCGATTGGGATCGCGCGCCGGCGAAGAGCCAAATCACTAGAATTACGAGCTACGGTGAGTCTCGCATCAATGATAGCGAAGCATGGGCGTCGTGATGAAGCTCACATGATGTTGGCCGACATCTACAATTGGTTCACCGAGGGCTTCGACACCGCCGACCTGATGGACGCCAACGCACTCCTCGAGGGGCTACTGGATAGATAGCGATGCTGTGCGCGAGGTGTGGAACAGACAATTCGTCGGCGAATCGGTTCTGTGGGGATTGCGGCGGCCCGCTGGCAAATCGATGCGGACAATGCGGTGTAGAAAATCCACCCGGGAAGAAATTCTGCGGAGATTGCGGTAGCGCGCTTGGCAAGGAGGTGGGGACGGAAGGTAAGCTCGCCACGGCCGGTCCACCTCAGGTTAAATCGACTACTCCCCGGATTCTGATCGCGCTGGACGCTTCGAGCGTCACCGAGGGCGAGCGCAAGACTGTCACGGCTCTCTTCGCCGACATCAAAGGCTCGACTGAGTTGATGGAGGACCTCGATCCTGAGGAAGCGCGTGCGATTATCGACCCGGCCCTAAAGTTGATGATCGATGCTGTGCATCGCTACGACGGATACGTCGTGCAATCGACAGGCGATGGCATCTTCGCGCTGTTCGGTGCGCCGATGGCTCACGAGGACCACCCGCAGCGAGCGCTCTATGCGGCGTTGCGGTTGCAGGAGGAGCTGAATCGGTATTCCGTGAAAGTAGTCGCCGACGGCAGTAGCCCAATCCAGGGTCGCATCGGTATCAATACCGGCGAAGTCGTCGTCCGTTCGATTCAGACCGGTGCGAGTCAGTTCGAATATACACCGATCGGACACAGCACCAATCTTGCTTCGCGGATGCAAACGGCGGCCCCGATCGGTTCAATTGCAATTAGTGAGGCTACCCGCAAGCTATGCGAAGGCTACTTCACCCTCAAACCTCTCGGTGCTACCAGAGTCAAAGGCGTCAGTGAGCCGGTCAACATGTACGAAGTGACCGGGATGGGGCCGCTCCGCACACGCCTGCAACGCGCTGTCGGACGCGGACTTACGAAGTTCGTCGGGCGGGGGCGTGAGATGGAAGTCCTCAAGCATGCCGCCGAGCTAGCGATATTAGGGCACGGACAGATCGTGGCGGTCATGGCAGAACCG
>Ga0302325_10034147_pt1 | contig 10404 bp, 8 predicted proteins | sample Palsa_T0_2_FD_201948 | JGI IMG/M metagenome (GOLD analysis project Ga0302325, IMG submission 201948) | Peat permafrost microbial communities from Stordalen Mire near Abisko, Sweden - Palsa_T0_2 | ecosystem: Environmental > Terrestrial > Soil > Palsa > Peat permafrost | place: Sweden: Abisko...
ATGGACATCAATACGGGCGCGCCCGTTCTGGACAGCGAGGTTTCGTCAATTGATACGGCGATACTGCTGTGCGGTGCGCTGACTTGCCGCGAATATTTTCAGGACGCGCAAATCGCGAGTCTCGCAACGCAACTTTACAACCGAGTGAATTGGGAGTGGATGTTGAATGGCGGGTCGACGCTATCGCAAGGTTGGACGCCGCAGAATGGCATGATCAAAAGCCGATGGGATAGTTACTGCGAGCTGATGATGCTGTACTTGCTGGCGATCGGGTCGCCGGCGAACCCGATCCCGGCGAGCAGCTGGCGGGCGTGGACGCGGCCGGTGCTGGAGTACCAAGGATTGAAATTCATCACGGCGAACGCGCCGCTTTTTACGCATCAGTTTTCGCACGCGTGGATTGATTTTCGAGACAAGCGCGACGCGTTCGCGAATTATTTTACGAATTCAGTGATTGCCACACAGGCGCACAAGCTGTTCTGCCTTTCGCTGCGCCCGCAGTTTTCAGATTACGCGAATGATTTTTGGGGAATTTCGGCGTCGGATTCGGTGGATGGGTATGTCGCGTGGGGCGGGCCTCCGATTATGGGACCGATTGACGGGACTCTCGTTCCATCAGCGACTGCGGGCTCGATTCCGTTCCTGCCGGCGGAGACGATTGCGGTGCAGCAATACATTTACAAGCATTTCTCAGCGCGCGCTTGGACGCGGTACGGGTTTGTGAACGCTTTCAATCCCCTCACGGGATGGTATGACCCGGATGTAATCGGCATCTGCCAGGGCATCACAATGTTGATGATAGAAAACTACCGGAGCGAGTTCGTATGGAAAACGTTTATGAAGAATCCGGAGATTAATAAGGCGATGGAGCTTGTGGGTTTTGAAGCGGGCTGATTCAGGCGCCAGGCAGCGGGAGAAGGGCGGGCGGGTCTTCCCTTCGGCTGCGGCCTCAAGGTAAAAGACCCGCCCCTACGAAGAAACGGCGTGCTTCTTAGTGCTTTTTGTTGTCGGTAACGTGGCCGCGGCCGTCACGCACTTCGTTTCCTTTGAAGTGGGCGACTTTATCGACGCGCTTGTTCGGCTCAGGCTTATCACCAGGATGCGGCACGGGGCCGTGATAGCCATGGCTAGGATCGAAGCGGTTATTTACGTGGCCGTGGAACTCGGCGGGGCCGTGAAACCAGGGGCCAACGCCAATGAAGACACCACCTGAAAACCACTCAGGGCCGTAGTAGCCGTAGGGAGCACAAGAGTAAGGAGCGTAGTCATAGTAGCCGTAAGGGCATACGGGCTCGACCCCAACGGCGACGCTGACTTGGGCGTTTGCTTTCGGAGTTGCGATCGTGAAGAAGATTCCAGCAACAGCGGCTAATGCAAAGCATTTGAGACTGTTCTTCATAGATTATCCTCATTTATCGTAAGGGCCGTCGTCTCCCTGCCCCACGTAATTCGCTGAATGGGACGCGTACAGCGCGAGCACACGATCCTACGTATTGTTTGATGCCACAGGGCGGGAAAGTGCGTCAAGGCACGCCGGGCGATTGCGGAGGCGGCGGCCAAGAGTGGGTCGAACCGAAACTGTGCCACTTCCGCGCGACCGCCGCCAAAACGCCCGCCACAACCTCTACGCAAATCGCGCAGTTCGCCCTCTGCGGTTTTCTTCCGTCCACAGCACATGATTGAGACAGGCCGGCGCCGTTTTGCCGGTTAGTGGACGGCCGGGGGGCGGTAGATTAGGCCGATCACGATGCCCACGACAAGCCATTCGATGAAATAGGCTATGGCCTGTTCGAGCGTGAGTTTCAATCCGATATTTAGATTGACGTAGTTGTGGATCACGAAGGCGCAAATTACGAACACGCCGATTAGGGCGCCGAAGAGCGCGCCTTCGGCGAGGCCCGAGCCGCCTCGGTATAACATCGCGTAGTTCAACGCAAGGACTACGATCGCGAGGTATATGGCAATCATTGCGAACGGCATTTTGCTCATCTGCCCTTGATGATTGCGATATACGGCTGGGTACTTGAGGAACTCAGTTTTGAGCGACGGCATTAGGACGAACGCAAGACCGCCGAAAACAAAGTAGGCGACGAAGGCGCCGAGTGAGGCGAAGGCGATGCGAGCGAAATTCATTTGCGCTCCTTTCCAAATCGCGAGTGGCATGCCGGAATCTGGACAAATTTGTGCGCGAAGAAATGACACCTTTGACGGAGAAACGCAATCTAAATAAAATTGAGGCGTCGTTGGGACAATCCAAATAAGATAGAAGCAGACGGGTGCGACCGGCACGGCAGAATTAAGTGCGCGATCGAAATAGAAGAGATATGGGTGAGATTCAAATCAATCATGTGAATCCGGAGCTTTTGGCCGGGGCGAAGAACGCGGTGGAGACGTGTCTCGCGATTCGTCCGGGCGAGAATGTGGCGCTGGTGTTCGACGAGCCGAGCCGCGAAGTGGCCACGGGCCTGGCGTATGCGCTGGCGGAGCAACGCGCGCACTGGAGCGGATATTGCGTGGAGGATTACGCGCCGCGACCGCTCACGAGCGCGCCGAAAGAAGTGCTCTCGGGGCTTGAAGCCGCGGAGGCTGGGATACTTTGCTTCCAGCCGCTGACGGGGGAACTCGGCGCGCGGAAGCAGATTGTTGGAGTGGTGGAGCGGCGGCAGATTCGTTACGCGCACATGGTGAGCGTGACGCCGCAGATCATGCGCGAAGGAATGCGCGCGGATTACACGCAGGTGGACCGGTTGAGCGAGCGTTTACGCGCGCGGATGCGTTCGGCGACAGTGCTGAAAGTTTCAACGAAGGGCGGGACTTCGATCACGGCAACGTTTGATCCATCGCTCGATTGGGTGAAGACGAGTGGATTGATTAGCCCGCGGTATTGGTCGAATTTGCCGGCCGGCGAAGTTTTTACGACTCCGGCGCGGGTGGATGGGACATTTGTCTGCGACGGGACGGCTGGGGATCACTTCAATGCAAAGTACGGAAGTCTCGAAGAGACACCGCTGGTGCTGGAACTCGAAGCGGGGCGGCTGAAATGCGCGGAGTGCGAGCGCCGCGATTTGGAAGAGGAATTTTGGAGTTACTGCCACACGGATGAGAATAGCGATCGCGTCGGAGAACTTGCGTTCGGAACGAATCTGGGGCTTCGAGAAATGATTGGCGTGCTTTTGCAGGATGAGAAGCTGCCGGGAGTGCACTTGGCGTTTGGCGATCCTTATGGGAGCCAGACGCACGCGAATTGGCAATCGCAGACGCACGTGGATGTGCTGACGCGGAATTGCGATGTTTGGATTGACGAGGATCAGGTGATCAAGAAGGGGCGGTATGTGCTCGATCGGTTTGGTCTGGAATAGAAGCCACGTATAGCGCGCTTCTCGGAGTATCCTCAGCGGCTAAAGCCGTGCGATTAGAACCTCGCTAATGTCGGAGTTGAAGCTCCGACCCCCTAGGGCCCCGAATTTCTAATTCAGAAGAGCTGGTTTACGTATTCCCACATTTGATGTTTCCAGTAGGGCCAGTCGTGGCCGCCTTGGGGGCCCCAGTCGTCGAGGTGATGCGGGATGCCCTTTCTCGAAAGGATGGAGGCGAGGTAGTAGGAGGAGCCGCTGTGTTCCCAGGGGCCGGTGCCGGTGGCGATGTGGATATCGCAGGAGGCTAGCTGTGCGAGAGTCTCGTGATCGGAAAGATTGGGAATGTAGTCCACGGGATTATTGAAATAGAAATTGTCGTCGTACATGCCATCCATGAAGCGCTTCATGTCGTATTGGCCGGAGAGAGCGAAGCAGCGCTTGATGACGTCGGGATGTTTGAGGAGTGAGTTCACGGCGTGGTAGGCGCCGAGTGACGCGCCGAATGTGGAGATGGGAATTCCGGGCGTCTTGCAGCTATCCCAGATGAAGGGAACGACCTCGGATCGGATGTAGGCGTCGTACTGCGCCTGAACGTAGCTGCGATGAAATGGATGCGCGCCCTTGTTATAGAAACTTTCCCCGCTGACCTGGCCGACCGAGAAAAATTTTAACCTCCCGCCGTCGATGAACTGGCCAAGCGTCTCGACGATGCCCTGATTTTCGTATTCCCATTCGTCGCCGCCGCTGGTCGGAAATGACAAAAGCGGCGCGCCCCAGTGGCCGTAAGAGAGAATGACCATGTCGTGACCGAGCCGAGATGAATACCAGCGGTGATATTCCCGTTTGATGGCCATGAAGTCACAACATCTTAATGAGATTCTGCGTTCGTGCACGGACTTTCTTCATGGAGCGCGCGGAAATTTTCCGTTTCATCTTGCTTAGCTGGCTTTCAAGTTTTATCCTACTGCGTTCTTTATGCCCGGACGGGAGCGCAATCAGTGCGGGTTGGGGGACCCGAGCCTCGAGCTCCTCAATGGAGCGGCGCGCATCAGGCGAGGAAGCCGCTCATCGATCTTTCCGGTTGCTCGTCAGAGCAGACCTGCTTCGACCTGCTGCCAGGTCGGTAACAACATAAATTTCGATTTTCATTCTTGAGTGCAGTTTTGATTCCAGTTGGGGGACTTTACATTGGAACCTGAAAGTCTCCATAGAGCGTCAGAGCTTCCCACGGGTCCTCCGGTGCTCGAGCCGGGGTACACGGTTGGGTCGGTCAGCGACAAAATCAGTTCGATTGTGCTGGGGCAGCGGCGCCGGCCGGGCTGGTTCTTCGGGTTCGCGGTGTCATTTGCGCTGCTCATGATGTTTCTGTACGCCGTGACTTATTTGTTCGCGATCGGCGTGGGCATCTGGGGCATCAACATTCCGATCGGCTGGGGATTCGCGATCATCAATTTTGTCTGGTGGATCGGAATCGGACACGCCGGAACTCTCATATCCGCCATTCTGTTGTTACTCCGCCAGAAATGGCGGACATCCATCAACCGATTCGCCGAAGCCATGACGCTGTTCGCGGTCGCTTGCGCGGGAATGTTCCCGCTGCTGCATCTGGGTCGGCCGTGGCTTGCCTACTGGTTGTTTCCGTACCCAAATACGATGGGGACGTGGCCGCAGTTCCGCAGCCCGCTGGTGTGGGACGTGTTCGCGGTCTCGACATACGCGACCGTTTCATTGCTGTTTTGGTTTGTGGGCTTGATCCCGGACCTGGCCACGCTACGCGATCGCGCAAAGAGCCGGCTCAAGCAAGTCGTTTACGGAATTCTGGCGATGGGCTGGCGCGGGTCGGCCGTGCACTGGCATCGCTATGAGGTGGCATCGCTACTGCTCGCGGGACTGGCGACTCCGCTGGTTGTTTCCGTGCATACGGTGGTGAGCTTCGATTTCTCGGTTGCGATCGTGCCCGGCTGGCACACGACGATTTTTCCGCCGTACTTTGTGGCCGGCGCGATTTATTCGGGATTCGCGATGGTGATGACGCTGGCGATTCCGATTCGCAAGTTCTACCACCTCGAGGATTTCATCACCATGCGGCACCTCGAGAACATGGCCAAGGTGATGCTGGCGACGGGACTGATCGTTGCGTACGGCTACATGATGGAAACTTTCATGGCGTTCTACAGCGCCGACACGTTCGAACGGTACTCCTTCCTGAACCGCATGACGGGGCCTTACTGGATCGCCTACTGGTGCCTCATCCTGTGCAACATCGTAATTCCGCAATCGTTGTGGAGCCGGAAGGTGCGGTCGAGCGTTCCCGCGCTTTTCGTGGTGGCGCTAATAGTGAATACCGGCATGTGGCTCGAGCGATTTGTGATCGTGGTGATCAGCCTCCATCGCGACTTTTTGCCGTCTTCGTGGGGAATGTACTATCCGACCCGCTGGGATTGGATGACGCTTATTGGATCAATTGGGTTGTTCCTGACGCTGCTCTATCTGTTCATTCGTTATTTGCCAGTGATTTCGATTTTTGAAATGAGGTCGCTCGTGGAAGAGGAAGAGAAGAAATAGCGGGGCAATAGGATTCGATGCCACAGATATTTCATCACAGCACGAACCTGATCTCGCGCCTGAGCATTTATGGCGCCGCGTTCGTCGCCGTGCTTGCGGGCTACGTGGTCTATGCGCTGAGCGGTTCGCCCTACGTGACGGACGTGAATGAGGCGAAGGATCAGCCAGTGCCGTTCAGCCACAAACACCACGCGGGGGAATTGGGAATCGATTGCCGGTACTGCCATACATCGGTGGAGACGTCGCCGTTTGCGGGATTGCCGCCGACGCAGACTTGCATGACGTGCCATTCGCAGATTTGGACGAACGCGGCAATGCTCGAGCCGGTGCGAGCGAGCTACCGGGACGACAAATCCATTTCCTGGACGCGCGTGAATGCGCTGCCGGATTTCGTTTATTTCAATCACAGCATTCACGTGGCCAAGGGAATCGGCTGCACGACGTGCCACGGGCCGATCGCCAACATGCCGCTGACCTGGGCGGCGAATACGCTGCAGATGTCGTGGTGCCTGGGATGCCATCGGGAGCCGGAGAAATATGTCAGGCCGAAGGAATATGTGTTCAGCACGACGTATGAGGCGCCGAGCAATCAGTTGGAACTTGGGGCGAAATTGGTGAAGGAATACAAAATTCGGAGTTTGACGGACTGCGTGACGTGCCACCGATGAGCGACGCATTCAAAATTTTCGGGAATCGTCCTAAAGACGATCATGATGCGGCTGAGGAAAAGCCTCACGTCTCGTCCCGGCTGGGCTGGGACGGGGACCCTTCGAAGCTCAGGGCAGGCGTGAGCTACAGTGGGGCGGAGCATTTGCTTGATATTGCTGCGGCGCGGGCGGCGCTGGCGCAGGGGGACGGGAAGCGATTTTGGAAGAGCCTCGAAGAACTTGCGGGGACGCCGGAGAGCGAAGCATTTCTTCACCACGAATTTCCGAACGATCCAGAGAAGGAGCTGCCACGGAGCAATGGCGTGGCGCGACGCGACATCCTGAAGCTGATGGCGGCGTCTGCGGCGCTATCGGGATTGAGCGCTTGCACGAAGCTTCCAACGGAGAAGATTGTCCCTTATGTGAGACCGCCGGAAGAAATCATTCCGGGCAAGCCGCTCTTCTATGCCACTTCGATGCCGGGCACGAACGGCGCGATGGGACTGGTGGTCGAGAGCCACATGGGGCGGCCGACGAAGATAGAAGGCAATCCGGAGCATCCGGGAAGCCTGGGCTCGACGGACATTTTTGCGCAAGCATCGGTGCTGGGGCTTTACGATCCGGATCGTTCGCAGGTGGTGGTGCACGAAGGCCGAATCAGCGATTGGGCGGCGTTTTTTACGGCGATTGCGAACGCGCGTGCCGATTGGCAAACCAACAAGGGCGCAGGGCTGCGCATTCTTACCGACGCGACGACTTCGCCGACGTTCGCTGCGCAGATGAAAGTGCTGCTCGCGCAGTTTCCGGCGGCGAAGTGGTATGCGCACGAGCCTTGCGGGCCGTACAACGCACGCGAAGGCGCGCGGCTGGCGTTCGGACGCTATCTGAATTCCATCTACCGGCTCGATCAAGCCGATGTGGTCGTGGCGCTCGACTCCGATTTTCTCTGCAGCGGCTCGACGAGCGTACGGTACGCGCGCGACTTTGCGAATCGCCGGCGGGTCGAGAACCCGAGCGCGGAGATGAACCGCCTTTATGCGGTGGAGACCACGCCGTCGAATACAGGCGCGATGGCGGATCACCGGCTGGCGCTTGGTCCCGCGGAGATTGGTGCGTTTGCGCGCGCGCTGGCTGCAGCAGTCGGCGTTTCGGTGCAGGGCGGCAGTTCGGCGGCACCTGCTGGCGTTCCAGCGAATTGGATCGCTGCGCTCGCGCGCGATCTTCAAAAGCATCACGGAACGAGTTTGATCACTGCGGGCGAAGCGCAGCCGCCGGCCGTGCACGCGCTCGCTCACGCGATGAATCAGGCGCTCGGCAACGCCGGCAAGACGGTGGTGTACACCGATCCGCTCGAAGTGAGCCCGGAGACGGATGGGCTTCCCGAACTTTTGAAGGAAATGGACGCGGGGCAGGTGACGGCGCTTGTAATTCTCGACTGCAATCCGGTTTACACAGGACCGGCCGACTTGAATTTTGCGTCGAAATTTTTGAAGGTTGGGCTGCGGATTCATCTTGGGCTTTACAGCGATGAGACTGCCGAGCTCTGCCACTGGCACGTTCCCGAAGCCCATTTCCTTGAATCGTGGAGCGACGCGCGCGCGTACGACGGCACCGTGGGAATCGTGCAGCCGCTGATCGCGCCGCTTTACGACGGGAAGTCCCAGCACGAATTCATCGCCATCCTTGCAGGCGACAACGGCAAATCAGGGCACGACATCGTGCGCGACTACTGGAATTCGCAGCGGCCCGCGAAGGCGAGCGATAAACAATTTGAAGATTTCTGGGAAACGACTCTGCATGACGGCGTGATGGCGGGAACTGCGTTTCCTGCTCAGGCAGCGGCTGCAAATCTTGAGGGTGCCGGAAATGCGCCGCCGGCGGCGCAAGACTCCGGATCGAGAATGCTCGAAGTTGTATTCCGACCGGACCCGACGATTGGCGACGGCCGCCACGCCAATAGCGGCTGGCTGCAAGAATTGCCGAAGCCGCTGACGAAATTGACCTGGGATAACGCCGTCATGCTGAGCCCGGCGACGGCCGAGGGTCTCGGCGTCACGAACGGCGACATGGTCAAGTTGAGTTTGGCCGGAAGAGGAGTCAGCGGGCCGGTGTGGATCATGCCGGGCCACGCAAACGGAACCGCGACGCTGCATCTTGGCTACGGCCGGCGGCGATCCGGGCGTGTCGGCACGGGAATCGGATTCAACGCGTATCTGCTGCGGACTTCGGGCGCGGCTTGGACCGCCAAGGGCTTGAAAATTGAGAAGACCGGCGACAGATATGTTCTGGCGACAACGCAGATGCATCATCAGATCGAACAAAACGGAAAGAAGGTCGAAGAGGAGAGCGTTAACGCGTTTGAGCGCGACGTTCTGCGCATCGGAACACTTGAAGAATTTCGGAAGAATCCAAATTTCGCGAGTGACCCGGCATACATCACCACGAAGCGCACGTCGCTCTATCCCGATTACAAGTACGAGGGATACGCGTGGGGGATGGCCGTTGATCTAAACAGCTGCACGGGCTGCGGATCGTGCGTGGTGGCGTGCCAGGCGGAAAACAACATCGCGGTGGTGGGGAAAGAAGAAGTCATCGCCGGCCGCGACATGCAGTGGATTCGAGTGGACAATTATTTCCGGGGAGACCTGGACAATCCGGAGAGTTATTACCAGCCGGTGATGTGCCAGCAATGCGAAAACGCGCCGTGCGAAGTGGTTTGTCCGGTGGGCGCGACGGTTCACAGCGACGAAGGCTTGAACGAAATGATTTACAACCGGTGCGTCGGGACGCGCTACTGCTCGAACAACTGCCCGTATAAAGTGCGCCGGTTCAATTTCAAATTGTTTTCGGACTGGACGACGCCGAGTCTCTTCGGGCTGCGCAATCCGAACGTAACGGTGCGCAGCCGTGGCGTGATGGAAAAATGCACGTACTGCGTGCAGAGAATCAATGCGGCGAAAATCGAGTCCGAAAAAGAAGATCGCAGCGTGCGGGACGGCGAAATCGTGACGGCTTGCGAAGCTGTCTGCCCGTCGCGCGCGATTATTTTTGGGAACATCAACGATAAGGAGAGCCGCGTGTCGAAGCTCAGGGCGCAATCGCGGAATTACGACCTGCTGGGGGAGCTTAATACGCGGCCGCGCACAACGTACCTGGCAAAGCTGAGGAATCCGAATCCGGAAATAAGCGAGGCGTAGAGGCGTAGCGGAGTTGCGAATGAAATGAAGAGAAAGCCGATTTACGGATTGCTGGCGGAGTTCGAAACACCGGAAGCGCTCCTCCATGCAGCCCAGCGCGCGCAAAAGGAGGGCTATCGGAGGATTGATGCGTTTACGCCGATGCCCGTGGAAGGGCTGGCCGATGCGTGCGGCTTCCATCACACGGTCTTGCCCGTGGTGGTGTTTATCGGCGGGCTGTTTGGCTGCCTGGGCGGATTCTTTCTTCAATATTATCCGAACGTGATTGGATTTCCATTGAACGTCGGCGGGAGGCCGCACAATAGTTGGCCCGCGTTTATTCCGATTACTTTCGAGATGACGGTGCTGGGAGCGGCGATTGCCGCCGTTTTTGGCATGCTGGCGATGAATGGATTGCCGACGCCGTATCATCCGGTTTTCAACGTGCCGCGCTTTGCGTTGGCCACTCGCGATCGATTTTTTCTTTGCATCAAATCGCGCGACAAGAAATTCGATCTCGCGAATACGAAGATTTTTCTCGAGGCGTTGAATCCGCACGGAGTTTATGAAATTGAAGCGTAGCGGCATATTGCGCACGGATGCGGCGCCGGCACTTCGCGGGCGGTTGCCGATCGGCAGCACGCTGCTGATCGCTGTGGT
>Ga0302325_10034148_pt1 | contig 10404 bp, 6 predicted proteins | sample Palsa_T0_2_FD_201948 | JGI IMG/M metagenome (GOLD analysis project Ga0302325, IMG submission 201948) | Peat permafrost microbial communities from Stordalen Mire near Abisko, Sweden - Palsa_T0_2 | ecosystem: Environmental > Terrestrial > Soil > Palsa > Peat permafrost | place: Sweden: Abisko...
GGTGCAGACAACAACGTCTTCCAGGACAACCAGCTCATCAACTCGCCCGCGATCGCCCTCGCGCTCGACGACGGCCTCGACAACGTGTTCGCCGGCAACACCGTCCCCGCCGGCGTCAGCTCGCTGTTCACCACCGTGGGCGCCGGCAGCGTGGGCTCGGTGACGACGATCTCTGGCTTCCCGGCGAATGAGTCGATCACCGTCAACGTCGATATGACGAGCACGGTCCTCGTGAACGACGCTTCGGGGCGTGTGTACTCGACGACGCCGTCGCTCCCGACGTCCGTCAGCGATGCCGGATCGTCGATCACGGTGACTTACGCTGCGACGAACGCGTCCGGGTCGTGCGAGATTGACAGCCTGCCTCTTCGAGTGAGCGCCCCCTCGGCCACGGTGACGAACGTAAATTACTCGACCGGCGTGTCGAAGTGGTATGTGACGGCGCCCGCCGACACCCTGATGCACTTCACGCTCGAGGGCCTGACGCCGACCACGGTTTACCATGCCACGGTGAACGAAACGACGATCACGGACACGCCAGCCGGGGCCAATGGGCTGCTCGAGTTTGGGTGCCTCGCCCCCGCCGGGGCGATGCCCTTCGTGGTGCGGGTGGCGCCGGAGCCATGAAGGCCGCCCGTCGCGGGCCGCGGATCGGCCGAAGAATGACCGCGCTGGTCGCCGCGATCGCGTGGCCCATGCTGAGTGCGCTGCCGAGTTGCGGCACGAGCGCGAGCCACACGGAGTCCATGGCACAACAGGTCTGCGCCGAGGCCTGTGCCAAGCAGCTCGAATGCAGCGAGGCGGGGGCCGCCAGCGTGAACTGCGACACCCTGTGCACCTCGCTGCAAACACAGTCGCAGAGCGTCGCGATCGCGGGTTGCGATCTTCAGACGTACTTGGGCCTCGAGGAGGCGTGCGTGCAGGGCGCCTGCGAGGAGCTCGCAGGTTGCCAACAGCACGCCGCGGCGATGTGCGGCGGCGTACCCGACGCGTCGGCGGAGGCGGAGGTCGAGGCCTCGATGGAGGACGTCGCCGAGCAGGACGCCTCGGAGGAGGAGGACGGCGAGGCTTCGACCGCCACGGACGACTGCGAGAGCTGCTACAACGCCCAAAAGTGCTGCCAGGCCGCGAACGGCGCCGCGTCCATGTGCGACGCCTTCGAAAAAGGGACCTGCGAGACCTACTACGGCAACTACGACGTCAATCCGGTCCAGTACACGACCTACGTGACAGCCTGCCAGTCGGAAGTCTCGGCCGTCATGGAGATCGGGACGATCCAGGGGTGCCAATGAGCGAAGCCGCGCGGCATCACAGCGCGACGATGTAAGGCCCCTCCGGTATGCCGGAATCGGAGTCGGGGCCCTGGCCGTCGACTCCGTAGTTGTTGGGTCCCCAGCACTGGACCGAGCCGTCCGTCATCAGCGCGCAGGCATTGCTGTCACCCACGTCGATCGCCGTCGCACCCGTCGTCAATAGAGTGGCCGGCGGAGCGACGCAGTACGGGGGCGCGGACAGGAGCACGGACGCGCCGCTATCTTCCGGCGGCCCCTCCTCGGTGACCGGGTCGGGACACCGCACGCCTACGGTGGTCGAGTCGAACGGCCCGGCGCCCCAGCACTGGACGACGCCGCCCGAGGACAAAGCGCAGGTGCCGTATCCGCCGGCGGCGATCGCGGTGATACGGGAGAGGCCGGGCACGGCCGTCGGGACCGGGCACGTCGAACCCGCACCCGCGTCGCCGCAGGCCAGCGTTCCGAGCTGGGCTTCCGCGTTGCTGCCCCAGCAGACGACGGAGCCGTTGCCGAGGAGCGCGCACGCGTGTTCGTTGCCCTCGGCGATCGCGGTGGCGCCGGTCAAGCCGGGGATGGGCGCCGGCCCATAGTCGGGACACTGGTCGATCACGCACGTGATTGCGCCCCAGCAGCTCACCGCCCCGCCTGAGACCACGGCACAAGCGGCGCCCAGGCCCGTGGCCACCGCCGTGGCGACCTCTCCTGCGTCGACCGGCGGCATCGACGAGCTCACGATGCCGCCGTGGCATTGCACGTCGCCGCCGGGCATCAACGCGCAGAGCGAGTCCGAGCCGACGCCCCCCATGGATAGGGACTTCGCGCCGGCAAGGCTCGGCACGACGACGGGCGTCGTGTAGTCGGTGGCCGTCGGCGCGACCGTGAAGACGTCCATGCCCCAGCACTCGACAGACGCGTCGGACAGCATCGCGCAAGTGAGCTCTCCCTTGGAGGCGATGGCCATCACTCCCGACAGCCCGGGGACGACGGCGGGCGTCGTGACGATCGGCGCCGCGACCTGGCTGCCGACGCCCCAGCACTCGACGGTATGGTCGGTAAGGAGGGCGCACGCGTGATAGGCACCGACGGCCACGGAAAGCGCCTTGAGGCCGGTGGGGTGGCTGCCTGCGTCGGCGGCCGCATCCTGGTTGGTCTGCTGGACCTGCGGCGTCGAGCCCCCCGACGACGTGCCGCAGCCAAACGACCACGCCGCGCCCAATAGAGCGGCGGTCGCAATCGTGGAACGCGCAAGGCCCAGCACGATACCTCCGAGCACGATACCCGGCGCGGGCCTCACATCACATAGAAGTTTCCGCTCATCGTGAGGAGCGTCAAGAAGCCAACCGTCCCGTGATAGTAGGAGTAGTTTTGCCCCCCGAGCGGGCCCCGATTGGCGCTGTCGAGCACCACCTGCCAGCCGGCGTTGATGAACGATTGATTGCTGGCGCTGGCCATGGCCCCGACAACCGCGGGGCCGACGAGCCCGACGGAGAAGTTGGTGGTGAACGGGGTGCCGTTCAGGTTGTACTGATCGACGAGCTGATCGAGGCCTCCACCCGAGGTGGCTCCCGCGCCCGTGAGGCTCGTGAAGAAAGCCGTCATGGGGGCCAGGAAGGTTGCCGCCTCGGTGCGCCCGTTCCAGCAATAGTCGAGGCCGATGTGCAACGGCACCTGGTTGGCGTCGTAGCCGTAGACCTGATCATTCGAATCGCCGTCGCCGTTCGAGCCAGGCAGCGTGCAATCCTCGCCGCACCACTCCGGAACGAGCCCGGTGGTCCCGTTGGCGACCGCGTCGAGCGCCGCATAAACCGCGGTGGTTACCGACGCCCATGGGTGCGTGCTGTCGACGGTCGCAAACGTCGGATAGTAGGCCGGCAGAAAATACGCCGTATTCGTGACGTCTTCGCTCGTCGAATTGCCGTACGCCGACCCGCCCGTCGGCAGATCGCTCGTCGCGTCCATGTCGTAAGTCCAGATATCCGCCAACATCGCGGCACCGGCCGACGCATAGCTGGCGTTGCTGAACTTCTTGCCCGCTTCGATGAGCGCGAAGGCGGCGTGCTGATCCGCATCCGACGCGGAACCGGTCCCGATGGCCACTCCGGCCGAGCTGACATCCCAAGTCATCAGGCTTCCGGCCGCGGCGTATTGTGACCAGTACTGCCAGAGGCCCGCGAAGAGCGTCGGGTCGTTCATGTACACGGCGATGAGCATGCCCAGGGCGATCCCCTGGGAGTCGGAGTCGTTGCCGGACTCGGGCCGCTGGACGCGCAGCGCGCCGCTGCCGGCGGATACCACGAACTGCGAATACCAGTTCTTGTAGGCCCACTGGAGGTACTTGCCTCCGACGTTGGACCCCACCGGCTTGGTGCAGGATCCGAGGGTGCCATCCGCGAACGACGGCGTGATGCCGTTCGGCGGATTCGGCGGCACGAGGCCCTGGTCGCCCTTGTAGAGAGCCACGTTGCCCACGTCCAAATCGAACGCCGCACCAGGAGAGATCTCCGGATTGAGGGCAAACTGCATCTCGAGCGCTTGCGTGGGCTCGAAGGCAGGCGCCTGACACCAGATTCCCGGCGTGCATCCCCCCGCTGTCTCGGGCGTCGGAAGCCAGCGCGGAATCAGGAGGCTGAACGGAACGTAGATCGTCTGCCACGAGGGCCCAATCGTCGTGGCGTTCGAGTTGCTCGCGGACGTCGAGAGGAGCCAGCCGCGGTTGTTGTACTGGTCGACGCCGTAGGTGACCGCAGCACCGCCCTGAGTCGTCGGTTGCGTCTTCACCGTGGGGATTTCGAAGGACAGCGTGCTCGCCCCCCCGGGGCCCACCTTCACGTCGAAGCTGATCCCGCTGTACTGGCTGATGTCTTCGGGCTGTGGGTACGAAAGGGCGCCACCGTCGCTGCCGTCGTCGCGCGCCAAGAACTCGCAGCGGGTCGACGCGTACGAACCCGCGTCGGGACCGCCGTCGCCGAGCCCCCCGCTGGTGTGGAGCTCGAAACCGCTGCACGACGGCGTCGGATCATCGCTGGCGACGACCGCGAGGACGGGGTTCTCGGCCCCACGATTCGGATTGCCATAGGCGTACCAGGCGCCCGTGAAGCCGTTGGCGGTGACGTCCGTGGCCGTGCCTTGCTCGAAGTTCGAGACGACGCTGGGCGGAACAGCGCAATCGGATGTCGCCGCGTCACTGGCGTCGGACCCCGCCTCGGATCCGCCGCCCCCGGAGCTGGAGGACGCCGCCTCCTGCGCCGTCGCGGAATCAGGCTCGCCGGCTCCCGACTCACGCAGCGTCGTCGCGTCCCTCTCGGCCGCATCGTCGCCCGCGTCGAGGTCTGGAACGACCCCCCCCGTCGGGGAAGAACTGCCGCACCCTGCGGCCATCGTCCCCGCCGCAGCAGCAGTCATCACACCCGTGACGCATATCCATCGAAGAGACAGTCGATTCATGAAGACTTGCTACCATGCAGGATCCTTTGTAGGTCGTCTACCAATAAGACGACGGCGACCGCCCCTCCGGCGCGCGTCTTGGCGCTTGGTGCGCGATGAGGATCGAACTCAATCCGCGGGGCGCGATGGCGGCAACTCGAAGATCCTCAAGGGCATTTGTCGTAATCTTCATACAAGGGCGCATGCGACGGAGAAGGAGATCGGCGCCGTCCCTTTCGGTTCTGTAATAAAGAGGATCCCGTCTTGGGCGCGCGCCGCCGGCGGCGGCGGAGAGACTCGTGAAGGCCTGGGCTAGCCCCACGCCGCGCGTCGTGCGCGTCGTGCGCGTCGTGCGCGCAAAGCCGCCGCCGCCGCAGAACCATCGCGCCCTCGAAACCCGTCTGAAACGCGGCGGGCGAGCGTCTTGCCGCATCCGCCAACGGGCGGATCCTGCGATGGCGATGGCGCGCCGGAAAAGCAACTGGTAGACGCCCCTGCCGGGAGGGTCATCGCAATCGTGTCGAGTCCTTTCGAGCGGTCCCGCCGCGGTGCGCCAAACCCTGCTAAGCTTACCCCCGGCTTGGTGGCCAGCTCGTCGGCGCGCCAACGCCGGAACGTCCAGAAACATCGTGCCCCATGAGTGACCCCGCGCGCGCGGTCTCCAGCACCCCTCGGCTGCTCGTTCCACCCGGAACCGTGGTGGAGGAGAAGTACCGCATCGAGCGGTTCTTGGGCCAAGGCGAGATGGGCTGCGTGTTTCTCGCGATGCACATCCGCAGCCGCGAGACCCTCGCGCTCAAGCTCGTGCACCCGGTCGATCCGAGCCATGGGCCCCAGGCCTTCGCGGAGTTTCTCGTCGCCGCCCGCGCGGCAGCCCGCTTCCGCAGCGAGAACGTCGCGCACGTGCGGGACATGGGCCTGCTCGACGACGGCGGGCCGTTTCTCGTCATGGAGTACCTCGAAGGCCAGACGCTCGAGGCCTACCTGCAAGCGCAGCCGGTCCTCCTTCCGATCGGCCGTGCTGTCGATCTCGCTCTGCAGGCGGCCAGGGGGCTGGGAGAAGCGCACGCCGTCGGCGTCATCCACCGCGACGCCAAGCCGTCGAATTGGTTTCTCGCCCGGACGCCGGACGGCTCGGTGCGTGTGAAACTGCTCGACTTCGGCGCCGCGAAGATCATCCCTCGCCCGGGCGGCACAGAAGACGCGCGGCCGCCCGACTCGGCCGGGATTGGAACGCCCCCTTACGCGGCGCCCGAGCAAGTCCGATCCCCGGCCGACGTCGATCATCGCGCCGATATCTGGACCGTGGGCGTCGTGCTCTACGAGCTCCTCGCCGGGGCCCCTCCCTTCCGCGGCGACTCCGTCCGTCAAGCGCGCGATCGCGCACTCATGGCCGCGCCGCCGTCCCTTCGCGCCCTGCGAAGCGGCATTGCACCCGATCTCGAGGCGGTCGTCCTGCGTTGCCTGGAGAAGCGTCCGGAGGCTCGCTTCGACGAGATGGGCGACGTCATCCTCGCGCTCGCGCCGTTCCAGGGCGGTGGGGCGCGCTCGTCGGTCAGGCCCCCGCCCGTCGCTCCCCACGGCCAGATCTCCCCGTCGACCCCGCCGCTCTCGGTCGTCCCCGCTCCTTTCGTGCCCCCGCCTGCACCGGTCCCCACGTTTGCGCCGGCGGACGAGGTGCGTTCCACGGCCTCCGAGGCGACCGCGCTCGAACCGCCCCCGCTCGATGACGCTCCCCCGGAGACGGTCGCCCCAGTCACGACCCCGCCGGATGCGGCGTCAACGGAGCCCACCGCCGCGCATCGCGCGAAGACGTTCATTGCCTGGGTTCGAGGCCTACCCCGGGTGCCTCTACTCGCCGGTGCGGGCGTCCTCGGCGCGCTGGCGGGCGCCGTGTTCTCGGTGGCGGCCGACTCTACCGTCGCAAGCGAAGCGACGCCCGCGCTGGCCAGCTCCGCCTCGGCGAAGGCCGCGACCAGCACAGCCCCGGCTCCGAGCGCCGTCGCCGCGAAGACCGAGTTGCCCGCAGACACGGCGGCCGTTCCTAGTCCGTCGGCTCCATCGGCGAGCGCGTTGCCCGATTCGGTGCCCAAGGACCCGGAGCCCAAGGCCGAGGCTCCCGCAGACCCGGAACCCGTCCCCGTGCCGCCCCCTGTCCTGGCCAAGGCCGAGCCTCCCGTCGAGGCTCCCGTCGCCGCAGTCCCATCCCCGGCCAAGGCCGAGCGTCCCGCTCCCGTCGCCGCAGCCCCGGACCCGGCGCCACCAGCCCCACAGCCGCCCCCGCCACCGGCCCCCGCCGCAACGCGCACGGCCCCCCCGGCGCATGCGCAAGGAGCCAAGGCGCAAACTGGCGCGGGAGCCGCAGCCCCCGTCGGCACCGTCGGTTTCGGCGAACGCGAGTAAGGGCGGCACCCCATAAAGGAAAGGCGCATTTGCCATTCGCGCCTCCCGTGATTGTGGCTTGAGCCTTGCGTGAACGTATGCGATAGGCCAGCATCTTGCGGCAATCGATGCGCTCGCATGCCCGCGCGCTGCTCGGGGTGGCGCTCACCGTGTTCATGGCCGGCTGCACGCCCAGGGTGGCGGCGAGCGGTGAGGGCGATGCGGGCCACCGCTTCGTAGCGTCGTACGCCAGCGTTCCCCCGGTGGGCGCACTCTTGGGCGCTCTTCCCGCCGGCCCGCTCGGCGAAGCTTCGAGCATCGCCCAGCTCGTACGCTCGGCCCTCGCCGCCTCCGACGGTGCGGCGACCGCAGGGACGGGCGTCATCCAGGTGCCGCCGCCGACCGGCGTCCCCGATATCGACACGGCGAACATCAACGCGGCGATCTCCGCGCTCCCGGCAACCGGCGGCGTCGTGCAGCTTCAGGCCGGCACCTACGTCGTCGCGGCACCGAACGATCCATCGCTCGGCGTCGTCACGATGAGCGTGAACAACGGCACCCTGGCCGGCATGGGCATCGGCGCAACCACGATCCAGCTTGCGCCAAACTCGCCGGACACGACCGGGATCATCCGCACGGCGGACAACGTCCCGATCTCCCACGTGACCTTCCGCGACTTCACCATCGACGGCAACCGGGCCAACCAGAGCGCGACGGCCCGCATCATCGGCTTCTTTTGCGGCACTTCGCCCGACACGACCCCGACGGCAACGGACATCGCCCTCTTGCACATGGAGTCGATGAACAACACCTGGTACGGCTTCGACCCGCACCAGAACACCACTCGCATCTTCTTCATCGGATGCGTGAGCCACGACAACGGCACGGACGGCTTCACGCTGGACGGGAACTACGAGGGCGCGGTCATCGGGTGCGTCGCGTACAACAACACGCGGCACGGCTACAACATCGTGACGGGGTCGAACCATATGCGTCTCATCGGCGACGAGGCGTACGGGAACGGCGGAGCCGGGGCCTTCATGCAGCAGGGCGCGAAGAACGACCTCATCGAGGGCTGCATCTTCCACGACAACGCCCTCGACGGCATCATCGCCGAGGGGGTGCCGAACCTTCCGCCGCACATCGACCTTACGTCTGGAACGAACAACGCCGTCGTCGGCAACCTGATCGAGAGCTCCGGCAAGAACGGAATCCACGTGATCGCCGAGTCGGGCGCGGCGTTCGTGGCCAACGCCATCGTCAACTCGGGCCAGAGACAGAGCGGCGCGTACAGCCAGATCTGCATGGACGAAGAGCCGGGCGGCGACGGCGGCACCGTCTATTCGACCCAGAACGTGGTGTACGCGAACTCGATGACCGTCACCAACGACGACGCCGGCGCGCCCGAGTACGGCATTTACGAAATCAGCGCGAACGAAGACGGCAATATGTATGTCGGCAATCAGAGCTTCGGCGCGTCGTCCGCGCAGTGGCACTTGCAGGGACCGGCGTCGATCGCGTACGCGGCGCACAACGGGTCGACGGGCGCCCTTCCGTCGGAGTACGCGTACGCGTCGGACGCGCCGCCGCGCCACGGGCTCATGGAGTGGGACTTTCCGCCCGGCGACATCAACGGAGCGCCGCGGGCGATCACGAGCGGCACCGTCTACTTCGCCGCGTTCGCCGTGCAGAACACTTTCACCGTCGGCCACGTCGACGTGTTCGTGGAGACGCCCGGCTCGGGCCTGACGGCGGGTGAGAGCCTCGTCGGCCTGTACACCGTCTCGACCTCGACGGGCGCGGCGACGCTCGCCAGTGGCAGCGCCGATCAAAGCGCGAACTGGAGCGACGTCGGCGACGCCGGCGTCCTTTCGTCCGTGGCTTTGACGACCCCGACGGCGGTGACGGCTGGACAGGTGGTGCTCGTGGCCATCCTCAGCGTGGGCGCGACGCCGCCGGCTCTTGCCCGCGCGCCGTACTCGAGCGGCGGTCCTTCCGACGTGGGGCAAGCGCTCGGCACACCGCTGAACTTCTCGACCTACGACAACGCCTCCTCGACGACCCTGCCGGCAAGCCCCGTGACGCTCCTGACGGACACGACCTCCGCAGGCACGATCCCGATCTGGGTGGGCCTCGGTATCTGAGGCGGGCGCAGTCTACCCGCTCACGTTCCGCTCACCCTCGCGCCCCTCTGACCGCCCGCCATCTCGCTCGCGACGCGCCTCACGAAGAGGAGCCCCCGCAGCAAGACACCCGCGCTCGTGAACAGCTGCCAGAGCACCTGGAACGCGAGAATGCGGGGCCCGCTGGCCCATGGCAAAAGAAGCAGCCACGCCGCCTGCGACGCCCCCAGCCCTGCGACGCTGAGCGGGAGTGACGTCACCAGGAGGATGATCGGCATGTAGATGGCCATCACGCCGGCCGGCACGTCCATTCCGAACGCCCGTGCCCCGACCCAGGTCAGTCCCGAGATGATGGCGATGTTGATCGATCGGACGCCGATCTGCGCGAGCCCCCAGGCCCGCGGGACTTGGCGCCAGGCCTGCAAGATCACGGGCAGGCGGGGCGGCACGCCGAGTGGAGCGATCAGGATGAGCGACGCGAGCACCGCGAAGATCGACGTCGCGACCGTGCGCAGCGCGTGCGGCACCTCGGCGCCGCCGAGCCAGGCCGACGCGCCAGCCACGGCGCAAACGGCGGCCAGATCGCTGCTCATCAGGTAGAGGACGACGCCCGCGGCGCGCGCCGCGCCCACTCCCGTCTTTCGTGCGATCCATACGGCGTAGCCGCCGCCGCCGAAGAAGTACCCGAGCAGAAGCAGCGTGGCGGTCGCCGCCTTGGCGCGAACGACATCGCGAAAGGGGACGGGGCCGATGGTGCCGAGCATGACGAGTCGGTCGCTGGCGGCGTAAGGCAGCCACACGACGAAGGCCACCGCGAGCCCCGCCGGCAACATCGCGGCCGCGTGCCCGAGCCGCATCTCGGCCGCGATCTGGTGCGCAGGGTACTTGTGAAGGACCCACGCCACGACGCTCGCCGCCACCAGATACGGCGCGGCCCGCAGCGTCCAGACGCGCCACGCGGGCGCAAGGCGTGGGGCTGGGGCTGCAGTCGGAGGCGCGGACGCGGACACGGACGTCATTCTCTCACGGTCGCACCCGGCCAGGTCCAACCCGAACAGGCGCGAGCGCGGGCGCGGGTGCGGGCGCGGGCGCGGGCGCGAACGCGGGCGCGGGCGCGGGCGCGGGCGCGGGCGCGGGTGCGGGCGCGGGCGCGAACGCGGGCGCGGGCTTGGCGCAAGGGACCC
>Ga0302325_10034149_pt1 | contig 10404 bp, 9 predicted proteins | sample Palsa_T0_2_FD_201948 | JGI IMG/M metagenome (GOLD analysis project Ga0302325, IMG submission 201948) | Peat permafrost microbial communities from Stordalen Mire near Abisko, Sweden - Palsa_T0_2 | ecosystem: Environmental > Terrestrial > Soil > Palsa > Peat permafrost | place: Sweden: Abisko...
CGGGGCCACCTGCACAGGCATCGCCTGGGGCGCCGCGGCCGGCGGGGCCGCCTTCGTGCATCCGGCCAGCAACACGGCCAGCGGGTACAGCTGCCACAGCCGGCCATTACGAGAGCTTCCTAAAAAGCGCAAAGCGTGTCTCCTTCAAGAAAGGTGCAGACTCGGCCAAGAAAGGTGCAGACTCGGCCAAAAGGTGCATGCTCGGCGCTCGACGGTCTGCGCGAAGGTGCGGCAATACCCGCGGAACGCAGAACCAACACCGCACAATGCCGAGGCAGGTGGTTTGATGTCAGGGGTTTGTCCCCCGATGCGAAAAGGCCACAAAAAGGTTGCGGAGAGAATGCAGAGAAGGCGTGGTTGGAGATTACACACCCTCCGCATCCCTCCCGGCAAGGGAAAATGGGTTGAAGTCTTCATTGCGGTCGAAGGCGTCCGCATGTTCGCTCGCCTTCAGCCAGGCAACGACGAAATAGGTGATCGGCGTCGCCAGCACCTCGTACGCCACCTTCAACAGGTATCCGGTCAAGATGATGTTAGCCAGCGTGCGCACCGGGTATTTGCCCGCAAAGGTCAGCGTGATGACCAGCACCGTGTCCACTCCCTGGCCGACGATGGTCGATCCGATGGTGCGTGTCCACAGCCTCTCGCCGTTGGTCAGCAGCTTGAGCTTCGCCATGGTGTAGGAGTTGGCGAACTCGCCCGCCCAGAAGGCGACCAGCGACGCGGCGAGAATGCGTGGTATGAACCCGAAGACGACGGTGAAAGCCTGCTGGTTCTTCCAGTCCGGAGCGCCTGGAAGCGCAATGACGATCGCGCCCATCAGGTAGAGCAGCGAGGTCCCGAAGAAGCCTAGCCAGATGGCGCGCCGCGAGGCGGAGAAGCCATACACCTCGGTGAACACGTCGCCGAAGATGTAGGTGATGGGAAACAGCAGGACGGCTCCGCTCACCGCGAACGGCCCGATCATGCAGATCTTCTGCGCCACCAGGTTCGACACCAGCAGGATGACCACGAACATCGTGGTCAGTAGGTCGAGATATTTGTAGCGGCGTGCGCTTGCGGGCATCGAGGAAAAGCCTTCATGGAACTCTCGGAGCTTGTGGTTGCACCTTCCAGTATGCCGTAGCTGCCCGGGTCGGAGGCCGGCGCCGCCCGTGGGCGCTCCCTCCGCCGCCGGTACAGGACTGACGGCGAAGTCACCCCCCTTCGATTGCGTTTCCATGCGCCACCGCAATATGTATGATAGTCGACAGTGTTAGATAGTCGACACTGCCCGGTGGAAACGCCGGGACGGCGATTCACGCCAACGCGCACCTGGGCATTTTGTTCGGGCCTCTTGCGTACATGCTTACCGAGCCACCGTACTCGCACGAGGAAAGGTCGGATTCGGGTGAGCGTTCATCTGGTAAATCCCAGCGACAATTCTTTTGGCACGGCCGTGATCACACCGAGATGGCTGTTCGTTCTCGCCGCGGCAACCCCCGGGTCGGCAGGAGATCCCATCCTGGTCGATGAGTCGCTCGAGCAGATTGTGCCGGAGAGCATCCTGGCCGGAGACATTGTCGGCATCAGCGTGCACACGGGCAATGCCCTGCGAGGATATGAGGTCGGCCGGATGGCGCGCGAGCGGGGGGCCTGGGTGGTCTATGGCGGCATTCACGCCACGCTCTTCCCCGAGGAAGCTCTCGAAGTCGGCCGGGCTCATGCCGTAGTGAAGGGGGACGGCGATATTGCCTGGGGCAAAGCTGTCGCCGATTGCCTCGCGGGCGCGCCGCGTCGAATCTACGACGGCGGACGGATTGAAGGCGGCCAGTTCCTGGCCGCGCGGTGGGACCTGGCGCCGCGCGACAAGTATATGTGGGCATCGGTGCAGACCATCCGCGGGTGCCCGAAGCACTGCTCGTTTTGCAGCGTCTGGCGCACCGATGGGCAGAAGCCGCGGCAGCGGCAGTTCCAGAGTGTGATCGACGAGATCGTCGATCTGCGCCGCATTGGTTTCCGGTTTATCGCACTCGCCGATGACAACTTCTATCCGGTGACGCTGACCGATCTGCGCCTGGCCCGCGAACAAGGCCAGGCCCAGAACAACTTCGCCAAGCTTGAAGAGCTGACGGCGATCCGCACCGAGCGCTTCCAGTTGATGGCAGAGTTGGCCAAGCTGCCGAAGGACATGGTGTTCTTCACCCAGATCACGATGGAGGCGGGCGAGGACGGCGAGTATCTCGACGCGATGCGCCGGGCCAATATCAAGGGCGCGCTGGTGGGCGTCGAGGCGGTAACGCCCGAGGGCCTGAAGGCCGTCTTCAAGGACTGGAACTACTCCGGCGAGGCGCTGGCCAAGCAGTTGCAGACGTTCAAGCAGCATGGCGTCCACGTGCTCGGCTCGTTCATCTTCGGGCTGCCGACGGACAAGCCGGCGACCTTCGACGCGACCGTCGAGATGGCGCTCAAGGCGGGCGTCACCTTCGCCCAGTTCGTGATGATGACGCCGTTTCCCGGCACCGTGGACTTTGCGCGTTGGGAGAAGGAGCAGGCGCTCAATCCCACGCTGGTGGCCGGCGTGCCGATTACCCGGTACTGGCTGATTCCCACGGAGGTCCGGCCCAAGATGTTCACGCCGCATCCGTCGATGAGCTGCGACGAGATCCGCGAGCGCACGCAGAGGGTCTGGGACAGGTTTTACAACTGGAGCGCCATCTGGCAGAGGTCGGCCTGCACGCCCACGCTGCGCGCCAGGATCGCGTTCATGTTCCTCTCCAAGCTCTACCGGCAGATGTATGCGGGCACGGGGATTTCGACCGACAGCGCGCGCCGCAAGAAGGCAAAGACCTGGGCGCGGTGGACGGCTCGGCAATGCCGGAAGCTGTTCCAAGCAAGCCCCATGCCGGAGCTGCAATCGCCCGCATGGGAGGTGACGTTTGCGTCCTCCGGACAGCTTCGTCCCGCGTTTCTGCACAACGCGCGCCAGGATAGCCCGGGACCCTTTCTCGTCATCCCCAAGAGCTGAAGCGCATTGCGTTGGGAAGTACCCAAGCCTGCATTCACACGGTCGCCTCCGCGGCTCGAAGCTCGAGCTCGAGGTGATGGATCGAGACCGCGGCGGGTCCGAGGTGCGGATTCGACATCGCGGGCGCATCCGGCATACGCTGTTGCCCATGGCTCCGATGCTCCCGATGGATCGCCGCAACTTCGCCAGACTCTCCGCCTTGGCGCTGGCCGCGACTCAGGTGCCCTCGTTGGCGCAGGATCCGGCCACGGGGCAGAGGCCCATCGGATACGCCGCGATCGGGCTGGGAACGATCTCGGACATCTTCATGCGGGCCTGCGCCAAGTCGGCGACGGCGAAGATCACGGCGCTCGTCACAGGCCATCCGGAGACCAAGGGAAAGCACTATGCGGCGATGTATGCCATCCCCGAAAGCTCGGTCTACACCTACGAGACCTTCGACCGCATCCGCGAGAACAAGGATGTGGACGCGGTCTATGTGGGTCTGCCCAACAGCATGCACCGCGAGTACACAGTTCGCGCCGCGCAGTTGGACAAGCATGTGTTGTGCGAGAAGCCGATGGCGATCTCCTCGACGGAGTGCAGCGAGATGATCGCCGCCTGCCGCACAGCCAATGTCAAGCTGATGATCGCGTACCGGGTGCACTACGAACCTACTCACCTTGAGACCCAGCGGCTGATCCAGTCCGGCGCGCTGGGCCAGTTGCAGTCGTTCGAGGGAGGGTTCGGCTTCGACGCCAAGCCCGGCCAGTGGCGGCTCACGCGAAAATACGGCGGCGGCGGATCGCTGATGGACGTCGGCATCTACCCGCTCAACGAGACCCGCTGGCTGACGGGCGAGGAGCCGGCGGCCTTCACCGCGGTCACGGCCACGCGCGACCATGCCAGCGGGCGCTTCGCAGACGTCGAGCAGACCGTCAACTGGACGATGAAATTCCCTTCAGGCATCGTCGCCGCGCTCGCCTGCACCTACGGAGCGAACATGCCGAGCTTCCTGCGCATCCACGGCGACAAGGGCTCGCTTGAGATCACCAACGCCTATGCTTACCAGGGAGTTCATCTGACCAGCCTGGGCGGCAACTCCCACGTCGACATCACCAGCCAGGGCGACGACACCATGCACTTCCAGATCGAGGCCGAGCACTTTGCCAACTGCATCCGCACCGGCACTGCGCCGAAGACACCGGGTGAAGAAGGTCTGCACGACCTGCTTGCGATCGAGGCCGTCTACAAAACAGCGGGTACGCCGATCGCATGATCCTTGCCGTCGGCCAATGAGCCGGCACCTCAAGTCTACTTGCGCGCCGGCGGCGTGAGGCCAAGCTGGGACATCACCATCTGGAGGTCCTTCCAGGCTTCGGCCTTCTGGCGGGGATCGCGCAGCAGGAAGGCTGGGTGGTAGGTGACCGCGAGCTTCGCTCCGCGGCATCGATGCCAGCGGCCGCGCAGCGAACTGAGCGACTGCTTCACGCCGAGCAGATACATTGCCGCAGTGGCCCCCAGGGCGACGATTACCTCCGGCTGCACCACGTCGATCTGGCGCAGCAAGAACTGTGAACAGGTGTTGGCCTCGACCGGCTCGGGGACGCGGTTGTTCGGCGGGCGGCACTTCACGATATTCGCAATATAAACGTCCGCGCGCGCCAGGCCCATCGCGGCAATCATGTTGTTGAGCAACTGCCCGGCCTTGCCCACGAAGGGCACGCCCTGCGCGTCCTCGTCCGCGCCGGGACCTTCGCCGACGAACATCAGCCGCGCCGCAGGCGAGCCGTCGCCGAAGACGATCCTGCGCCGCCCGGCGTAGGCGAGCGGGCAGCGTGTGCAGTCGCCAATGTCTTCCTGAATGGCGCGCAAGGCGGCGGCTCGGTCCGCATCCGGTATGGGCTCGGTGGGTAACGGAGCGAGGTCATTGAATGAGACAAGTTTCAGCGGAAGCGGCACGGGGATCGTCTGGGCGATGCGCGGCTCGGCCGAGGCAGAGAAAAAATGCGGAGGGCCCTGCGCAGCAGCGGCGGGTGCGTCCCGTTCCTCCGAAGAGATGGATCTAGCGGCGGGGCGAGACGCGAGCGTGTGCCGGCCAGCCTCCGCAGCCTCATAGGAATCGATCGGGGCGGCGATTGCAACCGTTCCGGGTGCTTCGGTCGCGGGCAGATGGGCGGGCTCGCCGCGGCGATAGAAGTCGTGGATGCCCAGGTCGCGGTAGTATTCGACCCAGGCGCGAAGTTGCGGTTCGGCTTCGTCCGCCATTGCGCCGGCTAGAGCTCCTGCTCGACCGGGACATCGGCTTCGATCTCAGGGCTGACAACCTTGTGGCTGACCACGAAGGTGACACGGCCCTGGCTGATCTCATCCTGTGCCACGCGGCATGCCTTCATGCTCTTGGTGGCCATCATCGGAAGCGCACCCGACTGCAACTGGCGTGCCCTGCGCGCTGCGCCCTTCACAAGGCTGTATTTGTTGTGGAGAGGATTCTCAGTCGACATCGTTTACACCTCGGGGGATACTTTCAATCTACGCCAACCACGCGCGTTTGTCGTGGCAACTCTCTCTGTAGACATACGGCGAAAGTTGTATGCGTTTGGGATCTCAAGCGTGCCTATGACGAATCATCGAGATAGCCCTTACTCAACGCCAAAGCTTTTCAGCACTGCCATCAATCGCGGCGAGCACGCATGGGTGCGGCAACTCTCCGCGGTCGCCGTCACGCCATCGCGCACGCCCCGCTCATACAACACGATCGCGCGCATCTCCGCCGTGGCCTGGTCGAGCACGTCGTTCACCAGCGCGTACTTGTAGTCCCACACTTGCTTCAACTCGCTGCGCGCCTGATGGAGACGGCACTCGATGACCTTCTCCGAGGTCATGTGCTCGGCTTCGCTGCGGTTGCGCAGCCGTATCTCGAGCACCTCGGGGCTGGGCGGCAGGATGAAGATCGAGACCGCCTCGGGCAGTCTCTCGATCACCTGCGCCGCGCCCTGCACGTCGATGTCGAGCAGCAGGTCCTTGCCTGCCGCGCGCGCGTGGCCGAGCGCGGAGAGCGCGGTCCCGTAGTAGTTGCCGAAGACCTCGGCCCACTCCAGAAACTCGCCGTTCGCAACCATTCGCTGGAACGTATCGCGCTCGGTGAAGTGGTACTCGCGGCCATCTGTCTCCGAGCCGCGCGGCGGGCGCGTGGTGTAAGAGACGGAAAAATCCAGCCCCTCCACCAGCGAGCGAAGATGCGCCACCAGCGTTGACTTGCCCGAACCTGAAGGCGCCGAGATGATAAACAATATTCCAGCCATGCTTTACAAGAAGTGTAACCGCTGACCCCGTCACAAAATAAATCCGAGCGATATCAGACCACGAGCGTCATTACAAATGAATCCTTCGAGAGATACGGGTAGTCCTCAATTCGGCTCTGCGTGACCATCTCCGGAGACGGAAAGCCCAATGACAGTCGAACACACCATCTTCAAACTGAATCGCAGCATCAAGCTGTTGCTGACTACTGCGGCATGGATAGCTTTTGTGGCACCGACCGCATTCGCTCAGGCAGACGCGGGTCAGAACGCATCCAGCCCAGGTACTGCACGGCGACCACTCGGCGCACTGCCTGGTGCGCGAGACATTGCGGGAACCTGGCAGGGGACAGTCCAGGCAGTCCCTGCGTTGCGGATTGTGCTCAAAATCTCAAAGACCGACAGCGACGCCCTGAAGGCTGTAATGTACAGCATCGACATTGGAACCCAGAGCATTCCCATCACAACGATCACGCTGAATGGCGCGACGCTCAAATACATGGTGCCCGGCTACGAAGGCGGCTACGAAGGAATGTGGAGCGGGGACGGAAATTCCATTGCCGGAATCTGGAAGGTGGCCGACCGGTCGCTGCCACTGACCTTCGTGCGCGCCACCCCCGAGACCGCGTGGCCGATCCCACGACCCGCGGCGAGCCCTCCGCCTATGGCAGCCGATGCGAAACCAGCATTTGAAGTCGCCGCCATCAAGCCCAGCAGACCCGATGCAGGCCATAAGAGTTTCAGCGCCAAGGGACGTCATTTCTCGGCAAGCAACGCCACCCTCGTCGATCTCGCCGAGTATGCCTACGGGCTTCGCGAGCAACAGGTTCTCGGCGCGCCGGAGTGGGCCCAACAGGTGAAGTACGATATCGCCGCGGAGCCCGATACCGAAGGCCAACCGAGTGACGAGCAGCGGCAGCACATGTACCAGAAGCTGTTGGCGGATCGGTTCAAGCTGACTATCCATCGCGATAAGCAGGAGTTTTCTGTGTGCGCCCTCATCGTCGAAGTCGAAGACAAAGAACCGAAACTAACAAGAAGCACCGCCGATCCCCAGAGCCGTCCCGGTTCCTTCTACAATGAGGGTCCTCATGGTGGATCGCTCTTCACCTTCTTCAACGAGAGCATGGCGGACTTCGTATCGTTCCTGGCGGGCGCCATCCCGGATCGGCTCGTCGTCGACCAGACCGGCCTGACGGGAAGATTCGATTTCCCGCTAACCTTCGCACTCGACCCTCTCGGGAAAGATGCTGGAGCCGCACCCGATATCTTCCAGGCTGTCCAGAAGCAACTCGGCCTGAAGCTGGAATCGACCAAGGCTCTTGTGGATGTGATCGTCATCGACCACATTGAGCCACCCACAGAAAATTAGCGAGCACCCGGAGTGGCCCGCCTTCACTCCAGATTCTGCACCTGCTCCCGCGCGCGCTCAATCTCCGCCTTCATCTCCAACCCCAGCGATGTGAGTCGCAGCCCGATGCCCGGATCTCCGCCGGTGGTCTTCGACAGCATCGTGTTCGCCTCGCGGTTCAGCTCCTGCAGCAGAAAATCCAACCGCTTGCCGAGTTCGCCGCCGCCATCGAGCATAGCCAGGAAGCTCTGGATGTGCGCGCGCAGCCGCACCAACTCCTCCTCGATGTCCGAGCGCTCGACCAGCAGCGCGGCTTCCGCGAGCAGGCGCTGATCGGGTGCCTGCCCGTTTGCCTGCGCGATGGACTGGCTGGGCGGCTTAGCGGCTGACGGCTCCCCTGGCTCGCCTGCGCCGGCGTCGGTGCGGAGAAGTTCGGCGATGCGCATACGCAGGCGCTCGAAGTGGGCCGCGCGCGCGTGCGTGCGCAGCTCCGCGCACTCCTTCGCCAACGAACGCAGCCGCAGCATCGACGCGCGCAGCTCCGCGGCCAGCAGCGCGCCCTCCACGCCGCGCATCTGGTTCAACTGGTCGAGCAGCGCGGGCGCCAGCGCGAGCACGGCGGCCTCGAGAGCCGGCGCTCGCCCCGGATCGACGGTGGAGACAGCGGCCTCGGACAAGAGCACCCCGGGCATCCGCAGCAATTCGTTGAGGTCCGGCTCCACGTTGAAGTGATGCAGCTTTGCCGCCTCGTGAAACGCCTGCACATGGGCCGCGAGCAGCTCCCGGTTGAGTTGAATGGTCTGCCCCGGCTCGCGCGTGCGCCGGTCCAGGTGCAGTGTCACATCCACATGGCCGCGCTTGAGATGCTCCTTGATGAGCCGCCGCAGCGCGACCTCCAGCGAGTCGCAGTCGCTGGGAAGGCGAAGGTTGAGGTCGAGAAAGCGGTGATTGACACTCTTCAGGGTCAGCGTAAAGGCGGTCTCGTCCTCGATCGCCGACTGCGCGGCCGCATAGCCGGTCATCGAATGGATGGGATGCGATTGGTTGGTCATACTTTCGGGGGCGCTCACGGTATTCCTTCCAGGACTTCAGCCTCGGCGGACTCGGTCTCGGTGCGGCGCTCGAACTGGGACGAGTCGAACTGCAGGTCGTAGAGACGCCGGTAGGTCCCCGACTTCCGCATCAGTTCTTCATGCGTGCCGGTCTCGGTGATGCGCCCGGCTTCGAGCACCACGATGCGCGTCGCCTTGCGCACGGTCGACATGCGATGCGCGATGACGAAGACGGTACGGCCCTGCATCAGGTTCGCCAGCGCGGCCTGCACGAAGGCCTCGCTCTCGGTGTCGAGCGCCGATGTCGCCTCGTCGAGAATCAGGATGGGGGCGTTCTTGAGGATGGCGCGCGCTATCGCCAGCCTTTGCCGCTAGCCGCCAGACAGCCGCACGCCCTTCTCGCCGATCATGGTGTCGTAGCCATCGGGCATGCGCAGGATGAAGTCGTGCGCCAGGGCCATGCGCGCGACCTCCTCGACCCGGCTCAAAGGCACGTCGGGCTGGCCGTAGGCGATGTTGTTGCGCACTGTGTCGTTGAACAGGATGGTCTCCTGCGTGACCTTGCCGATCTGCCTGCGCAGCGACGCGATCGTAACATCGCGCAGGTCGTGGCCGTCGATCAGGATGCGCCCCGCCTGCACATCGAAGAAGCGCGGGATGAGGTTCAGCAGCGACGATTTCCCTGCCCCGCTCGGTCCCACAATGGCGATCACCTCGCCGCGGTCGACGTCGAGGTCGATCCCGTGCAGCACCTGCTTGACCTCGCCGTCGCTCGCGTAGGCGAAGTCGACCTGCTTGAAGCGGATGGAGTCCTTGAAGTTCCTGAGCACGTGCGCGCGCTTCTTCTCGACCACGTCGTCCTCGGCATCCATGAAGCGGAAGATCTCTTCGCTCGCGCCCAGCGCCTGCTGAAAGCTGTTGTAGAACAGCGCGAACTTGCGCACCGGATCGTAGAGGGCGAAGACGGCAATCACAAAGCCGATAAACGAGCCGGTCGTCATTTCGCCGTGCAGGATGCGCCCGCGGCCCAGCAACAGAAGAAGCGCTATACCCACCGCGCCGATCGCATCCATCAGGGGCGAGCTGATCGCCTGTACGCTGACGGAGCGCAAGTTGGCGCGGAAGAGACGCCGAGCCGCGTCGCGAAAGCGGTGCGTCTCCCACAACTCCATGCCGAAGGCCTTCACGATGCCGTTGCCGGTGATCGTCTCGTGCAGAATGCTCTGTATCTCGGCGAGCTTGTCCTGCCCTTTGCGCGTGGTCACGCGAACTCCCCGTCCCACGCGCCTGGCCGAAATGACAACTACCAGTACAAAGATCAGCAGTATCCAGGAGAGAGTTCCGCCGTAGCTGATGGCAACAAACGCGAGGAAGACGAAGGTGAATATCTGCTGGAGAAAGTCTGCCATCACAGACGACATGGCAACCTGCACGCGCTCGATGTCGTTGATGATCGTCGAGAGCAGCATGCCGGTCGAGTGCTTCTGAAAGAACGCAACCGACCGGCGCAGCACCGCGTCGTAGAGGTCGTTGCGCAGATCGGTGATCATGCCGAAGCCGGCGTAGTTCACCAGGTATGTGCCCGTGTAATCGCAGACCGACTTCAGCAGCGCCGAGGCAACCAGCGCGTAGGCCACCACCGACCATGCGTTATGAAAGTGACTCGGCACAAGGAAGTGGAGATCGACCTGACGGCCGACGATCGGAACCCGG
>Ga0302325_10034150_pt1 | contig 10404 bp, 9 predicted proteins | sample Palsa_T0_2_FD_201948 | JGI IMG/M metagenome (GOLD analysis project Ga0302325, IMG submission 201948) | Peat permafrost microbial communities from Stordalen Mire near Abisko, Sweden - Palsa_T0_2 | ecosystem: Environmental > Terrestrial > Soil > Palsa > Peat permafrost | place: Sweden: Abisko...
CCCGGACAGATGAAAACATGATGCCGGCGACGATCGAAGCCGTCCGCGCTCGGGCGACGGGGGGCGAGATCGTCAAAGCGCTGCGTCCCGCGTTCGGGACGTACGTCGAGAATCCGATTTTCTAAACGTGGTGGCCGAAACGGCGCGCTGCATCCCGATCCGCATTCAACGCGATCTCGCGCGCGCGATCACGTCGATCGAGAACGGGCACGCGACTCTCGAGGAAGCCTCAGCGAAGCTGCCGGCCCGCGCCGACGCCGCGCTCGCCTACGTGATCGGCGTGACCGGCCCGCCCGGCGCGGGGAAGTCGACGCTCGTCGACCGGCTGATCGAAGCCTACCGCGACGCAGGTGAAACCGTCGCCGTGATCGCCGTCGATCCGTCGTCGCCGTTCACCCACGGTGCGGTCCTCGGCGATCGGGTCCGAATGCAGCGGCACTCCGGCGACGAGGGCGTCTTCATCCGCAGCATGGCGTCGCGCGAGTCGGGCGGAGGGTTGGCGCCGGCGACGCACGATGCAATTGCGCTCGCCGCGCACGCCGGATTCGACGTGATCATCGTCGAGACGGTCGGCGTCGGGCAAGTCGAGCTCGAAATCGTCGGCGTGGCCGACACCGTCGCGGTCGTCACGGTCCCGGCACTCGGCGACAGCGTCCAGACGATCAAGGCCGGGCTGACCGAGATCGCCGACCTGTTCGTCGTCAATATGGCCGACCGCCCGGGCGCCAATCGAACCGCGCTCGACCTCAAGCACATGGTCCGCGAGAGCGGAAAAGAGATCGCGGTGCTGCAGACCGTCGCGAGCGAAGGGACCGGAATCGACGGGGTCGTCCGCGCGCTCAACGATGCGAGGGCGCAGCCGGCCGGCAACGCCGAACGCGCCGTGCGGTTCGCCGTCGTGCGCGGCGTCCGCGACGCGGCGGTTCGGCGCGCCTTCGACCTGCTCGACGGCGATTTCGGCAAGGAGATTTTCAAGCGCCTGCGCTCCGGTGAGCTCGACCGCACCGCGGCGCGCAAGGCGCTCGTCGCCCAAATTCTCTCGGAGGTATACGATGCCGACTAAAGTTCTGGTCGCCAAACCCGGCCTAGACGGACACGATCGCGGCGCGAAGATCGTGGCGCGCGCGTTACGCGATGCCGGGATGGAGGTCGTCTATACCGGGCTTCATCAGACGCCGGAGATGATCGTGACGGCGGCCCTGCAAGAGGACGTCGACGTGATCGGCGTCAGCATCCTCTCCGGCGCGCACATGACGATCTTTCCGAAGATCATGCGCCTGCTCGACGAGCGCGGCGTCGACGACATCGCCGTCGTCGGCGGCGGCGTCATTCAAGAAGACGACATCCCCAAGCTCAAAGCGATCGGGGTACGGGCAGTCTTCGACTCCGACGCGACGACCCAGGACTTGATCGACGGCATCGAACGGATCGTCGCCGAAACCGGACGAGCCGGCGCTCGCGCCGCAAAAAAATGATGCGCGCCGCCCCGGAGAAGCTCGTCTGGCCGCCGCGCTACGATCCGTCGTACCGGCCGGCTGCGACCGATCCGTTCTGGAACCGCGCACGCGAAACGATGTCGAGCGACGAGCGTAATGCGCTCATCCTCGCCAAGGTCCGCGCGGTCATGCATTACGCGTGGGAGCGCGCCCCGTTCTATCGCAGCCGCTGGGAAGCGGCAGGCCTCGAGCCAGAGGACGTTCGTTCGCTCGACGATTTCGAACGCGTCCCGACGATCACCAAAGCCGACTTGCGCGCCGATCAGGCCGAACATCCGCCGTACGGCTCGTATCTGTGCATCGATCCGGTCGACGTCGCGCGGATTCACGGCACCTCGGGAACGACGGGCCGTCCAACCGCGTTTGCCTGGAACGCGCAGGACGTCGCCGCGATCCGCGAGGCACATGCCGAGATCATGTGGTCGATGGGGATCCGGCCGCACGACGTCGTGATCATCTGCTCGATCTTCTCGTTGTACGTCGGCTCGTGGGGCGCGCTCGCCGGCACTGAGCGCCTCGGCGCCGCCGCCTTTCCGTTCGGGGCGGGCGTGCCCGGCCAAACGCTCCAGGCGATCGCGTGGATCCAGCAGATGCGTCCGACCGCGTTCTACGGAACGCCGTCCTATGCGTTGCGGCTGGCCGAGACCGCGCGCGTCGAAGGTATCGATCCCGCGAGCCTCGGCTTGCAGATCATGTTCTTCTCCGGCGAGCCCGGCGCCGGAATCCCGGCGACGAAACGATTGATCGAAGAAACGTTCGGCGCGCGCTGCATCGACAGTGGAAGCATGGGCGAGGTCACGCCCTGGATGAACATCGCGGAATGCTCGGAGCGAACTGGGATGCACTTGTGGCAAGATTTCGTGTACGCCGAGCTGTGCGACGCGCAAACGTTGCGGCGCGTCCCGTTCGGAGCGCGCGGCACGCCCGTCTACACGCAGCTCGAGCGCACGACGCAGCCGATGATCCGCCTTATCTCGGGCGATTATGCCGAGTGGACCGACGCGCCGTGTCCCTGCGGGCGCACCTATCCGAGGTTTCCGCTCGGCATCATCGGCCGGATCGACGACATGCTCGTCGTCCGCGGCGAGAACGTGTACCCGAGTGCAATCGAAGAAGTCTTACGCGGGTTCGCGGAGCTCGGCGGTGGAGAATTCGAGATCGTCGTGACGCGCGAACGTCACATGGACGAACTCTCCGTTCGCGCTGAGGCCGGCGCGCACGCGGATCGAGCGGCGCTGACCGCGCGCATCGCCGAACAGTTGAAGCGCAAGACCGGCCTGCGCGCCGGGGTCGAGCTTTGCGCGCCCGGTTCGCTGAGCCGAACCGATCTCAAGTCGCGGCGGGTCCGCGACCAGCGATAAGAGCGCCGGCGCCGAGGGCGCGCAGCTTCGCGTAGGCGACGTCGCGGCGCATCGGCGCCATCCCGCAGTTCGTCGAGCACGCGATCCGCGCGTCGGGGAGATGCGCGCGCGCGATCTCGATCGTCGCGGCGACGTCTTCGGACGTCTCGATGCGATCGGTTGCGACGTCGATCACGCCGACGAACGCTTTCTTGTCGCCGAGCAGATCGAGCACGCGCGGCGGAACGCGCGAGCCGGCAAGCTCCATCGAGACCCCGCCGACCCGGCTTTGCGCGAGGAACGGAAAGATGTGCGCGTACTGATCCCACTCTTCGCCGAGTTTGGTCTTCCACGAAAGATTGGCGGCGACGCCGTAGCCGTAGCAGACGTGAACGATCGTCTCGCAGCGTGCGCCCTCGATGCAGGCGTCGAGCGCGGCGATGCCCCACTCCTCAACCTCGTCGAAATAGACGTTGAACGCCGGCTCGTCGAGCTGGACGCAGTCGACGCCGAGCGCGACTAGATCCTCGATCTCTTCCCGAATCGCGCGCGCACAGGCCAGCGCAGCCTTCTTTCTATCGCGGTAATGCTCGTCGCAGAGCGTATCGACGATCGTCATCGGGCCGGGGATCGTGACCTTCAGTCTTCGTTTGGTCGCAGCGCGCGCGAAGCGGACTTCGTCGTGATGGACGGGCTTGGTGCGGCGAATCTCGCCGACGATCGTCGGACAGTCGGCCTCGTAGCGGTCGTCACGGATGCCGCGCCTCGCGATCTTGCTCGCGTCGATCCCGGCGAGCTTCGTCGCGAAGCCGTGAACGAAATGCTGCCGCGCCTGCTCGCCGTCGGTCACGAGATCGATCCCGGCGTGCTCCTGCTCGAAGAGCGCGATGCGCGTCGCGTCCTGCATTGCGTCGCGCAACTCCGCACCGTCGAGCCGCCAGGTCGGCCACAACCGTTCGGGCTCGGCGAGCCACGGCGGCTTCGGAAGACTGCCGGCAATCGTCGTTTCGAACGCCATCGCGATCGATCAGGCTAAGGCGAGTCGCATGCGGGGTGACCGCAAGCGCAGTTCTCTTCCTCTTCGGAGGTCGCGCTATCGCTGCAGTAATCGCTGCAGTAGGCCTCGCCCGGCTCTCCGCCGGTCTCCTCGTCGATGGCCGCCGTGACCATGCATTCACAGGGCTCGTTTGCGCAGGCGATCTTTTCCGTCGGCATCGTCCCTACCATACCCACCGATTTGGCCGAAGGCCTGGCAAGCCGGCGCCTTGCAGGCCTTTTACTTTGCACCGCAAAGTCTGGACCCAATGCAGCTCCAGCAGGCTCTGGCCGACCTCGCCGAGGTCCGCGGCAGGCTCGCAACCGTCCAGCGCTTTGACGGATACTCGAGTTCAGCCGCGATCGCGAGCGGTCTCGTGGCGATCGGGGCCGGGGCGCTGCAGTACGCCGTCGTCCCGTATCCGCGCGGCGTCGCCGACGCGCAGACCTACTTTGCCATTTGGTTCGGCTGCCTGGCGCTCGCGCTCGCCGTCAACTACGGCGCGATCCTCGCCTGGCGCGCGCAACATCGCGGGCTTCAAACGGATGCGCAGATCAGAACGGTCGGCATGAGCATCCTTCCCGCGATCGCGGCCGGCGGCGTGATCACGCTCGCATTCTTGATGCGGGGGTTCTACGACGTTCTGCCGGCGATCTGGTGCGCGACCTACGCGCTTGGTTTGTTCGCATCGCGCGCGATGGTGCCGCGCCACGTCGTGCTGGTTGCGGTCGCATTCGGCGCGTTCGCGACGTTCTTGTTGTTCTCACCGCATCTCGACCCGCTCGCCTGGTGGGTGATGCCCTTCGCATTCGGTTGCGGCCAAATCGCAATCGGCGTCATCGTCCGGCGGGAAGCCGCTTTGGAACGGAGTTCGATCGTATGAAGCCCGCGCAGTTCGCCTACGAAGGCCTGGAGCGCATCTTTCACGAGCGCGGCCGTCTCGCCGTGTGCACGTGCCTGGTCGCCAACCCCGACGGCTTGAGCTTCAAGGCGCTGCAAGACGCGTGCGCGCTCACCGACGGGAACCTCAACCGGCATCTCTTTGCGCTGGCCGAAACCGGCATCGTACGCACGTCCCGGATCCGCGGAAAGGGCCGTCCGACGACGATGGTGCGCATTACTGAAGCCGGTCGCGCTCGCTTCTTGGCCTACATCGACGCGCTCGAAACCGTCGTTCGAACGGTTCATGCGCGCGACGATCGCGCCGACGCGCGCGAAGCCAATCTGCGCTTGGCGACGTCGTCATGATCCATCCGAAACCGTCCGCGCAACAGCAACCGGCTTCGGCAAAGCACGTCGCGATCATTATGGACGGCAATCGACGCTGGGCGCGAGAACGCGGCGTCGAGCCGATCGCCGGTCACCGCGAAGGTGCACGAGCGCTACGCGCGGCCGCGCGGACGGCGACTGGTTTCGGCGTCGAGATCCTAACCGTCTTCGCGTTCTCCGAAGAGAACCGGCGTCGCGCGCCGGGCGAAGTCCAAGGGCTCTTCGAGCTCATCCGTTCTTTCGCGCGCGACGAATCCGCCGCGTTGCAAGAGGCGGGCGTGCGCGTCCGCGTGATCGGCCGCATCGAAGGCTTGCCGCTCCCCACGCGCCGTGCCCTCGAAGCGCTTGTCGCGGCGACGACCGACAACACCGGGCTCTTACTGAACCTTGCCGTCAACTACGGTGCGCGGACCGAACTCGCCGATGCGATGCGCTCGCTCGTCCGCGACGTGCGCGACGGAAGGCTCGCGATCGACGCGATCGACGACGAGAGCCTCTCGCGCTACCTCTATACCGCCGGTTTGCCCGACCCCGACCTTCTGATCCGAACCGGCGGCGAATTACGGCTCTCGAACTTCTTGCTCTACCAGATCGCGTACACCGAACTCTGGTCGACGCCGCTGCATTGGCCGGACTTCGATGCGACGACCTTTGCGCAAGCGCTCGGTTCGTTTGCAGGCCGGCAGCGACGTTTCGGGTCGTGACGTAATCCCGGGTCTGTTATAATGAGGGCGTGAAAACACGCCCGGACCTTCGGAACCTCGCGATCATCGCTCACGTCGACCATGGCAAGACGACCCTCGTCGATGCCATGCTCAAGCAATCGGGCGTGTTCCGCGAGGGCCAGGCGGTCGTAACCCGCGTGATGGATTCAAACCCGCTTGAACGCGAGCGCGGTATCACGATCTTGGCAAAGAATACCGCGATCAAGCACGGCGACATCAAGTTCAACATCGTCGACACGCCGGGCCATGCCGATTTCGGCGGCGAGGTCGAGCGCGTGCTGCAGATGGTTCAAGGCGTGCTGTTGCTCGTCGATGCGGCCGAAGGCGTCATGCCGCAGACTCGCTTTGTCTTGCGCAAGGCGCTCGAGCTCGACTTGCGGGCGATCGTCGTCATCAATAAGATCGACCGGAAAGACGCGCGCGCCGAAGTCGTCGTCAATCAGACCTTCGATCTTTTCATCGAGCTCGGCGCGAGCGACGAACAGGCCGACTTCGCCGTCGTCTACACCAACGCCAAGGCGGGCATCGCCAAGCGTGAGCTGGCCGACGAAGGGACCGACCTCGAGCCGCTCTTCGAAACGATCGCGGAACGCATCCCCGAGGCGCCGGCCGAAGACGGACCATTCCAAATGCTCGTCTCCGCGATCGACCACAACAAGTACGTCGGACGCATCGGGATCGGGCGCGTCTTCCGCGGTTCGGCGAAGATCAATTCGCCGATCGCCAAAGTCTCCCGCGACGGTACGATCGAGTCGGGTCTGCGGTTGACGACCCTGTTGACGTTCGCCGGGCTCGAACGCATCGAGGTCGAGGAAGCGACGGCCGGCGACATCGTCTGCGTTTCGGGAATCGAGGGCCTGAACATCGGCGACACGATCGCCGATGCGATTGCGCCCGAGGGCCTCACCGCGATCGCCGTCGACGAGCCGACGGTCTCGATGTCGTTCATCGTCAACGCCTCGCCTTTCGCGGGCACGGAAGGACGCTACCTGACATCGCGTCAGATCCGCGAACGGCTTCACCGCGAGCTCGAGTCGAACGTCGCGCTCCGCGTCGCCGACACCGACAGTGCCGACACATTTGAAGTTCGTGGGCGCGGCGAGCTGCATCTTTCGATCTTGATCGAAACGATGCGCCGCGAAGGTTACGAGATGGCCGTTTCCAAGCCGCAGGTCATTCTCACCGAGCGCAAGGGCGTCAAATTCGAACCCGTCGAGTACGTCGTGATCGACGTCCACGAGGATCACGCCGGCTCCGTCATCGAGGCGCTCGGAAAGCGCAAGGCGATCATGTCGAACATGATCGTCATCGGAACCTCACGGCGGCTCGAGTATACGATGCCTACGCGCGCCATCTTCGGATTACGCGGCGAGCTGCTGACGCTCTCCCGCGGTACGGCCATCATGTCGCACACGTATTACGACCATCAGCCCTGGAGCGGCGAGATCCCGGGACGCCCCGTCGGCGCGCTCGTCGCGAGCGACACCGGCACGACGACGTCGTACGCGATGGTCGGACTCGAAGCGCGCGGTCGCTTCTTCGTCGGCGACGGTGTGAAAGTATACGCCGGGATGATCGTCGGGCGCAGCAACGACGAGTACGACGTCGCCGTCAACGTCGTGCGCGCTAAGAAACTGACCAATATGCGCGCCTCCGGCTCGGACGACAGCACCAAGCTCTCGCCGCCCGAGGAGATGTCGCTCGAGCGCGCTATCGAATTCATCGAAGACGACGAACTCGTCGAGGTCACGCCGAAATCGATTCGCATTCGCAAGCGCGTTCTCGACGAGACCGAACGCCAGCGCATGCGCAAACGCGCCAAAGTCCTAGCCTAGCGAAGGCCCGTAGGTCTCTGTCACGCTGAGCGAAGGCCCGTAGGTCTCTGTCACGCTGAGCGAAGGCCCGTAGGGCCGGAGTCGAAGCGCCGTCGGTGCTTCGACTTCGCTCAGCATGACAGAAAGGCGTTAGCGCTTTTGGGTTTCGAGGTCCGGGAAGGCCGGTAGGCCAGCGGTGAACGTCAGCTCGCCTTTGTTTTCGTCGTAATCCACGAGGACGTTCTGACCGTCCTTGATCTCACCGCCGAGGATTCGGCGGCCGAGCGGCGTCTCGAGCTCCTTCTGAATCGCGCGCTTCAGCGGACGCGCGCCGTACACCGGATCGTATCCGACCCGCACGAGGTGACGAACCGACGACTGCGAGAGCTCGAGCGTAATCCGGCGATCCGCAAGGCGCTGGCGCAGCCGTTCGAGTTGAATCTGAACGATCTGCTCGAGCTGCTCTTCGGTGAGCGCGCGGAAGACGACGATCTCATCGACGCGATTGAGAAACTCCGGCCGGAAGTGCTGGCGCAATTCGTCGAGTAACGTCGCCCGCATGACCGCGTACTCCGTTTCGCCCGCGCCCCGATAATCGAGGATGCGCTGGCTGCCGATGTTTGAGGTCATGATCAGAATCGTGTTCTTGAAATCGACCGTGCGGCCCTGACCGTCGGTCAAGCGTCCGTCGTCGAGAATCTGCAGGAACACGTTGAATACGTCGGGCGCGGCCTTCTCGATTTCATCGAAGAGCACGACCGAGAAGGGGCGCCGGCGCACCGCCTCGGTGAGCTGTCCGCCTTCTTCGTAGCCGACGTATCCGGGCGGCGCGCCGATGAGGCGCGCGACCGAATGTTTCTCGCCATATTCCGACATGTCGATGCGCACCATCGCGCGCTCGTCGTCGAACAGATAGCCTGCCAAGGCGCGCGCGAGTTCCGTTTTTCCGACGCCCGTCGGGCCGAGGAAGATGAACGAACCGATCGGACGGTTCGGATCGGACAGCCCCGATCGCGAGCGGATGACGGCCTCGGCGACTGCGGTGACCGCTTCGTCTTGGCCGATGACGCGCTTGTGCAGCTCGTCGTCGAGGCGCAAGAGTTTACGCATCTCGCCTTCGAGAATCTTCGAAACCGGAATCCCGGTCCAGCGCCCGACGACCGCGGCGATGTCCTCTTCGTCGACTTCTTCCTTAAGCAGGCGCGGCTTGCCGTCGCCGCCGATCGCAGCCTCGGCGGCTTTAAGTTCTTTCTCGAGCCCGGCCAACTTGCCGTAGCGTAATTCCGCGGCTCGATTGAGATCGTATTGGCGCTCCGCCTGTTCGATCTCGGTCTTGGTCGCCTCGATCCGTTCGCGCAGCGCGCGCAGCTTCTGAACGGAATCCTTCTCCGCTTGCCAGCTCGCTTTGATTTGATCGGTCTCGGCGCGCAGGTTCGCAAGCTCTTCTTCGATGCGCTGCAGGCGTTGCTTCGAGCCTTGATCGGTCTCTTTCTTGAGCGCCTCTCGCTCGATCTCGAGCTGCATGATGCGGCGCGAGGCCTCGTCGAGTTCGACCGGCATCGAGTCGATCTCGGTGCGCAGCTTCGCCGCGGCTTCGTCGACCAAGTCGATCGCCTTGTCGGGCAAGAAGCGGTCCGAGATGTAACGCTTCGAGAGCACGGCAGCCGCGACGAGCGCTGAATCCTTGATCCGAACGCCGTGATGAACCTCGTAGCGCTCGCGCAAGCCGCGCAAGATCGAGATCGTGTCCTCGACGCTCGGCTCGTCGACGAAGACCGGTTGGAAGCGGCGTTCGAGCGCCGCGTCTTTTTCGATATGCTTGCGGTATTCGGCGAGCGTGGTCGCGCCGATCATGTGGAGTTCGCCGCGCGCGAGCATTGGCTTGAGGAGGTTGCTCGCATCCATCGAGCCTTCGGCGCGGCCGGCGCCGACGACGTTGTGCAACTCGTCGACGAAAAGCAGCAGCTGTCCCTCGGCGCTCTGCACCTCCTTGAGCACCGCTTTGAGCCGCTCTTCGAACTCGCCGCGAAACTTCGCACCGGCGACGAGCGCGCCCATGTCGAGCGAGATGATGCGCTTGCTCTTGAGACTTTCGGGGACGTCGCCGCGCACGATGCGCTGCGCGAGCCCTTCGACGATCGCCGTCTTGCCGACACCGGGCTCGCCGATCAGGACCGGATTGTTCTTGGTGCGCCGGGAGAGCACTTGAACGACGCGGCGGATCTCTTCGTCGCGGCCGATGACCGGATCGAGCTTCCCTTGTTCTGCGGCGCGGGTGAGATCTTGCCCGTAGCGCTCGAGCGACGCATACGTCCCTTCGGGATTTTGCGTCGTGACGCGCTGGTTGCCGCGGACTTCCTTGAGTGCCGCGAGCGTGCGATCGCGCGTGACCTTCGCGTCGCGCAAGATCTTGCCGGCCGGCCCCGAGTCGTCGAGCATCGCAAGCAGGAGGTGCTCGACCGAGACGTAGTCGTCGGTGAGCTTCTGCGCTTCGTCGCCGGCGGCGACGAGCATCCGGCTCGCGCGCGCCGAGAACTGCGGCTGCGCCTCGCCGCTGCCCGAGAGGCGCGGCAGGCGTGCGATTTGCTCCTCGATGGCGCGGGAAATGCTCGGGACGTCGACGCCCGCCCGGGTCAGCAGCGCGGGGACGATCCCTTGATCTTGGTCGAGAAGGGCGGCGAAGACGTGCTCGGGCTCGACGCTCGTATTCTTCTCGCGGAGGGC